>Ga0247823_10000053_pt1 | contig 81024 bp, 88 predicted proteins | sample 13C_PalmiticAcid_2_FD_192426 | JGI IMG/M metagenome (GOLD analysis project Ga0247823, IMG submission 192426) | Soil microbial communities from agricultural site in Penn Yan, New York, United States - 13C_PalmiticAcid_Day30 | ecosystem: Environmental > Terrestrial > Soil > Agricultural land... | reverse complement strand
GCGCCCGGCACGCACCAGCTCGACCATCTGCTGTCTGAACTCCGCCGGATACGGCGGTCTGACCTTGGACATTTGCGGCTCCTTGAACACAAAGAATGATGTGTCCACGGAACCGGGTCAACTCCACTGAGGCTAAAAGCACGGGCTACTCTTAATGAGCACGGGGCAAGCAGAGCTGCCAGACCCTGGCTCCTGCTCAAGGTGTCGTGACGTGTACCCCACATTGATCTCAACGAGTAGGGCGAAGTCTCGACTTCAAGGCGCACATCGCCTCCGTCTTCCATCCTCGATATCCAATGAAACTTTCAACCACAGCGCTAGTTGTCGCCTCATTCGTCGCCGGATTGGCGCTCAGTGACGTCGCCACATACACGGGATTTCCAGGCCAGATGCACCTCTTGGAACTGAAGTACGACGGTACCGCCGTGTCAGCCTACAGTTGCGCCTTGCGTGCCAATTACTACGGTCTGAACCTGTCTGACTTCGACCGCACTACCAACTCGCAGAAGAACTGCCATATTCGAGCGGTCGGGCGGTTCGATGAACTTGGCAACTTCTACTCGACCCCAGGCTGGTTCACTTGGGTCGGCAGAATTCGCGGCTACGTGCAGCCTACCAAGATTCCGGCAACTGATATTGAGGGCAGAGGGGCAAGATAGCCTATCGGATGTGTTGATACGCGTCCCGTGTCTTCCAGAATTCTCTGGACGCGTCGCACCTCTTGCAATCGAACGTCACGCCAAGAACGGATGGCCTCTGCGATAGGTGAAGTGAAAACTCTGATGGCACTCCCGGAACTTGCCCTTCTCGCACCACAAAGTCGAACTTCTCGACGGGCAGTCCGGGGATGCTTGCCAGGTGCTCGAGGGCTATCTCCGGCTTGTGAGCGCCATCTACGAAGACTCGCCATCCCCCTTGGTTGAAGTTGATGATGACTACGCTTTCGGCCTCGGAGACGAAGTTGATGCCGTCAGGCATTGATTCGCTGCAGGCGCTCACTAGGACCAAGAAGCAGAGCGCAATGAGACGGGGGATTGCTGTCATTGATGAAGCCGAATGGCGATGGATTATCGAGGCCGGTGAGAGAGTCGGTGGGGCCGCTAGGGTGCTGCCGCGTCCTTGGATGACGTCGGTGAAGGGTAGCCAAACGGTAGCGCTCGTCTCAGCGACCGTTCCTCGCTCGCATGCGCGTGGCGCCATCCTCAATCTGGTCGAAGGCGCATTGGATTGTTCGAAGTAGCTCCTCTCCCTGCGCGGTGAGGAAGACTTGGCGAACACTGCGAGTGAAGAGCAATGTGCCTGCCCAGCTCTCCAAGGCCTTGATCTGATGACTGATCGCGGAGCCTGAGACGCGAAGCTCAAGAGCGGCTTTGTTGAAGCTGAGATGCCGCCCAGCTGCGTCGAATGCACGCAGAGAGTTGAGAGAGGGTAGGTCGCGCATTCCGCATCATCTTCAGTATGGGAAAGATCTGAGCTGAATCCTGTTCATCCGAATTGCAGCGATGTTCTCACCGGCACGGTGCTTGACCATCGGACTACATCACACAATGTGGATGGCCCGAGGAGAGCAGTCGTTGCCGATTCCGGCGCGTGAGACCCGGAGGGTTTGGAGTACTTATGTCGTTGCCGTCACCGAAGTCAATCAGAACGGGAGAACTCGAGGTTCAGTACTTCGAATGGAATCCGCAGGCCCAACAGACGTTCATCCTTGTGCACGGATGGCCGGACGCTCCCAGGACATGGATCCCAATGGCATCTCTCTTGGCAGACCAGGGATTCAGAGTGCTGGCGCCAACGCTTCGCGGATTTGGCGGCACCAAGTTCATCTCGGGTGAGACGCCCCGCAGCGGTCAGCTTTCTGTCTTGAGTCGAGACCTGGTTGAGTTCATCGAGAGGCTACGGGCCCAGGGAGCGGTTCTGGTGGGGCACGACTGGGGTGCCCGGGCGGCAGCAGGCGCCGTGGGGCTTCAGCCCGATATCGCGTCGCACCTTGTGATGGTCTCCGTAGGCTACGGAACCAACGACCCATCCCAGGTGCTTACGTTCGAACAGTCGAAGAACTTCTGGTACCACTGGTTCATGGCAACTGACTACGGTCAGTCAGCGGTGCGAAGAGACCCGAAGGCGTTCGCCAAGTCGATGTGGGACATGTGGTCGCCCCAGGGCTGGTATGCCGAAGACGAGTTTGACGAGACCGCCAGGGCATTTGAGAACCCGGACTGGCTGGCCGTGACGCTTCACTCGTATCAGCATCGCTGGGGCCATGCAGACGGATTTGTTGAGCACGCCAAGGATCAGGAGCGCCTGTCGCCAGCTCCCCAAATTCGCACGCCAACGCTGATGGTCCATGGTGGAGCGGACACTTGCTCATTGCCGGCTACGTCAGAGGGCAAGGAACGCTACTTCGAAGGCCTCTACCGTAGAGTCGTTCTTCCGGGAGTCGGCCACTTCCCCCAGCGAGAGGATCCGAAGGCGCTCCACGCGGCCTTGATGGACTTTGTGGGCCGGTAGCGCGTGGCGTGAGCTTTGGCGAGAGAAGCATGACGATGGTTGCCATCCCATCGTCACGCATCTCCTCCTCAGCTCTTTCGTGGTTCCTGCTGAAGAAGCCTGGCAGCTTCATGTGCCACCCGTGCGACCTTCAAGCTCAGGCTGTTGTCGGACTCGACCAGGTCAGCAAGCGGGAACCACTTGGCGTCCATGGCGTCATCGGCGGCCAGAGGCTCTCCTGAGGCCCAGGAGCACAGAACCCCGATGAGAATGAACTTCTCGTCCGAGTGCTCGGTGGGGTCACGGGCTATGGCATCCAGCGCGGTGAATGCGCGGTAGGCCTTTGCTATCACTCCAGTTTCCTCCTGGAGCTCTCGCAGCGCAGCCTGCTCGATGCTTTCACCCGACTCAATCTTGCCGCCCGGGAACCCCCACAGGCCAGCGTCCGGGGCGTGAGCTCGTTGGACCAGAAGTACCTGGTCGTCTCTCAGTACCACCGCAAGAACGGCGGCGATTGGGCGACCTGGTGGCCGCCTCGAGTTGGTTGGCGGTCTTGTTGCACTCATGAGCCTCTCCGCTAGGCCACCAGTTTCATAAACGCTTCTTCCTCTTCGAAGGTCTGGACGACAGCGTCTGCCGCTGACCGTCCCTTGACCACGAAGTGCTTGAGGAAGAACTCCTGGTGATCTTGGTGTTCATGGAAGTGGTGCGGCGTGAGCACCACCGAGAACACTGGAACGTCAGTCATCAACTGAACGTCCATCAAGCCTTGGATGACCGTGGAGGACACGAAGTCGTGGCGATAGATGCCGCCGTCTGCAACCAGCGCACAGCCGACGATGGCCGCGTACTTGCCAGAATTGGCCAGACGCTTGGCTTTGAGGGGGATCTCGAATGCACCTGGGGCCGCTACCATGTCAATGGAGCTGCTGGGGATGCCGGCCTCAGCCATTCGCTCGACGAAGGCGTCGGTGCCCTGTCTCACGATGTCATGAAACCAGCTGGACTCGATGACTGCGATGCGCTTGCCGCGCGGGAATTGGAGATGATGGAACTGATTCATGCTTTCCTCTTTGGAGAGTTGAGTGAATCAGGGCGCACAAGCTCGCGCGCACCATCATGGCGCGTGGCCGAGCGGTGCACGTAAGCTCGCGCTCTCTTTCATCCGGACTGTGACCGTCGGTTCGGGAGTCTCACCCGATCTGCTGACCCTCGGCCTGTGAGGTCAAGGCGCTCGCGGCACTTGTGCGGACTATGCCGCCATCACCGCCGGTGGGGAGTTTCGCCCCGCCCTGAGAACGCTGCCCAGCGGATGCCGGGCGTACTGATTCTATGGGCGCGTATTGGATGAGGCTTGTCACCTGTGGGCTGAGGTAGGAGGGACATTCGTCGCGGAGGATCCGAATTTCTTCCTCTTCTGCTTCCACGCGTGGCTACTTGCCCCGAGCTTGTTCGTGGTGGCCCAGGTTGCATCCCAAGGACCTGGATACCAGGAAAGGGATAGCTATGGAGGCCGCAACCAACGCGAGGCTCACCATCACCAATGCGGGGCCCCATGCGCTTAGTGCTGACACCGGATAGTCCTTCGCGTGTCTCTCCAGGGCGCTTGTGACCAGGAGTAGTGCACCAAAACAGGTACCGATGATGCCCAAACACTGAAGAACAAGCGTGGCGCGTAGAAGAAGCTTTGAGGTCGACATGAGACCATCGTCTCGACACTCTGTGACAACTCGGTGAGAAGAAGATGGCGATTGCTGAGCTTCGATGCGCGGCAAGGGAAGAGATTTCAGAGGTCATCAGACGAGAGGAGAGCAGCATCCTGCTCGAACTGAATCCGACACCATGAAGCTCTATCACGCGTCTGCCTTCTCGTCCTCTGGAAAAGGCGGCAACCCAGCGGGGGTCGCTATCTGCTCCCAGCCCTTGTCTGACGACGAAATGCTTTCCAAGGCTCGCGAGCTTGGGTATTCAGAGACCGTCTTCCTGTACCAGCTCAACGGTGCTTGGCGGGTGCGGTACTTCGCTCCCGAGATTGAAGTGCCGTTCTGTGGTCATGCGACGGTCGCTGCAGGCGTGGTCCTTGGGCTCAACTACGGGGCTGGGACATATCAGCTGCTGACCAACTTCGCGCAGGTTCCGGTTACGGCCTACAAGCCAGGCGAGAACTGGATGGCAAGGTTCGTGTCACCAAATACCCACAGCGAGTTGATGGAAGCGAAGACGCTGCAGCGGTTCTACGACTGTTTCGGAATTCGGAATCAGGAGCTCGATGCCAGCTTACCCAGCCGCCTGATACATGCCGGCGCGAATCATGTGCTGATTGCGCTGAACTCCCGTCGGCGACTCTCTCACATCGGATACGCCTTTGAGGAGCTCCTGGCGCTTCAGAAGGAGTTGAGATTGGCGACCGTGAACCTTGTGTACCGCGAAAGTGGGGAGCTCTTTCACTGCAGGAACCCCTTTGCCGTTGGCGGCGTGTACGAAGACCCTGCGACGGGTGCGGCTGCGGCGGCGCTTGCGGGCTACCTGCGGGAGCTTGGCATCAAAAAGAGTGGTGCCCTGCGGGTGATTCAAGGCGAGGACATGGGAAAGAGAAGCGAGATCTTCGTGGACTACGAAACCACTCCTGGTTCAGGCGTAGGAATCGCCGGCGAGGTCGTTGTGAGAGGCGAGGTCGAGCTTGAAGCGCAATTGGCGGCCGTCGACTGAGCGCGTTCGACTCAAAAAAATCAGAGAATCGCATGAAACCTATTCTTCTTCAGCCTGGCATCAACAACTCAGGTCCCGAACATTGGCAGTCGATTTGGGAGTGGAAGCACGAACATGTGACGAGGATCCCCCAAGATGATTGGGACAATCCTGAGTGCATCAGCTGGGTCAATCGAATCGAGGAGACGGTGCAGAAGTGCTCAGAGCCGCCCGTAATCGTTGCCCACAGCCTCGGCTGCTTGGCGCTGGCAAAGTGGGCGGCTCAAACGAGTCTGCCGGTCCGAGCCTTGATGTTCGTGGCATTGCCAGATGCCGGTGGGCCCAGCTTCCCGAAAGAGGCAATTGGCTTCGACTGTCTCCCCCTGACGCTAGGGGGTGCTCGCTCGCTTGTGGTCTATAGCGACAATGACCCCTACTGGCATCCTGCTCTCACACGCAATGCGGCTCAGGCTTGGCGGTCGGACTCCATCGGGGTCGGGAGCAAGGGACACATCAACTCCTCCAGCGGGCTGGGGGATTGGCCGCTGGGCTGGCAACTGGTCCAGAACCTGGTCGATGGGTGACGAGGGGTTAAGAGCCTGGTCTGTACCTCGCTCCCCGGTCTCATCCTGAATGGCGATCGACTACCGAGCCGGTCGCTCCGTCCCCGCAGGCTTCTTCAGAAGCTCTATGGCTGTCTCGGCAGCATCGAGGATGTGCCGTTTGTTGAGCCGCACCGCTGCGCCTTCGTCCTTGACAGCTACTGCCGCTAGCAGACGCTCGTGTTCATCATCCGAGCGAGACTCGTAGTGGGCGTGTCTCCAGGTGTATTGGAGATACCGGTCGGTGTGCCTCCAAAGCAGCTCGAGCTGGGACAGCAGGAAGGGACGCTGCGCGCGAGAGTGCAGTACTCGGTGGAACTGCCAGTTCCAACGTGAACGGTCCTCGAGCGAGGTCGATGCTTCGCCTTCGTCGATGGCTTTGCGAGCCAGAGCCAGGTCTCCGTCAGACAGCCTCTTCATAGACTGCTTGAGTGCCAGCGACTCAAGGGCAACGCGCATTTCAGCAAGTTCCAGGCACTGTTCGGCCGTCAAGCTCGTGACCACCGCTCCGCGATTGGGCTGAATGTCCACCAAGCCGCCCTGGGCGAGTGCGGCCAGCGCCTCCCGAACGGGGATGTGGCTCACCCCGAACTCTGCCGCTATCTCAGCCTGACGAATCGGCATCCCGCCCGCATAGGTGCCGTCAGCGATGCGCTGTTGTAGCGCCGACGCAATGGAGCGTGCCGCAGGGTTGGCCGTCTTTGACATGGACTGCTCAGTTTAATATATTAAAAGGCGTGCGCTTTGAGGAGATCGTCCAGAGTTCCGGTGCACCTTAGGAGTGTGAAGTGTCATCGATGAGCATGCCTGAAGTGGGCAAGAGAACGGCGCTGATGACCCCGATTGGTGTTGAGCGCATGGGTGACGTTGCGGACTCCCTCAGCAACCCAGAAGTGCTGCGACTGGAGAACCTGGATACGGACCTGCTTCCCCCGCAGGTGGCTCTGGACACCACCCGTGAGCAGGTGCTGGACGACGACGCCAACAGCTACCTGCCGTTCTTCGGGCATGACAGCCTGAGAAAGGCAGCCACGGCTCTCGTGGAGCGCAACGGTGGCTTGGCGGCAGGGACCTACAACTGGAAAAGTCAGTGCTTCATCTCCGCCGGCGGACTGAGCGGGATCTTGAACGCGCTACTGGCCGTCATCGAGCCAGGCGACGAGGTGGTCATGACCAGTCCGACCTACGTCGGGCTCATCAATCGTGTGCTCTTGGCAGGTGGCGTGCCGAAGTACATCCCGATGAAGGTCGTCGATGGGGAGTGGCACCTGGAGACTGACCGCATCGCCGAGGTCGTGAGCTCCAAGACCAAGGCGTTCCTGATGATGAGCCCCTCCATGCCATCCGGGGCCACCTTCAACCGCTACGAATGGGAGGCGGTCTGTGCAGCGTGCGTTGCTTCCAACGCCTGGATGATTTACGACAGCGCGATGGAGAGACTTCTGTTCCTGGGAGCGCCGAAGCTCAACCCGTTGCATTTTCCTGGGATGAAGGAGCGCACCATCACCGTGGGGGCTGCCTCTAAGGAGTACCGGATGATTGGCTGGCGGGTAGGGTGGATAGTGACCCCCATGGGCGCCGCCGAAGCCCTGAGTCGAGTCGCTCTAGGGAACGTGGTGTGCACTGTTGGTATCGCCCAGAAGGCTGTGGCTAACGCCATCGAGGCTGAGGGCGACGGTATCGAGAGGTGCACAAGGGAGTGGCAGGCTCGCCACGACTACATTGTGAAAGTGCTTCGACCGAACTACGACGTCGTCGCTGCCAAGGGTGGTTGGTCATTGCTGGTTGACGTCTCCAAGCACGGGCTCACAGGCGCGGAGGCGTCGAAGAGGCTCTTGGCCGAGGGCGTGGCCGCGACGTCAATGGAGAACTGGGGGCTGGAGGGAACTAAGAACTACGTCCGCCTCGTGTTCGCCAATGAGCCTGTGCTGAGGCTGAGCACTCTAGAGGAGCGCTTCCGGCGGGCGATACCTCCCGTATAGAGAGCCGTGCATCATTGGTGATGCGGTTTGCGTCGGAGTGCCCGTCAAGCCTGAGTGTCAATGCGTGGCGGGTTAAACACCACAGTGAGGACCCCGAGCATCACGGCGCTGATCCCCATCAGGGTGGCGGCTGAGGGCACTTCATTCAGAATGACAATGCCCATCGTTGCCGTGATGGCTGGGCAAAGTGCCCCAAAGACGGCCGCCCGCGTCGCCCCGAGGCGTGCAACAGCCTCTGAGAAGAACCACAGGGCCAACACTGACACTGCCAGCCCTTGCGCGCCAATCTGAACCAGCAGCTCGTTCAGTGAGGCATGACCGAGCTTCGGGGACATCCAGAGCAGATAAACCGGGGTGAAGAGGGCTGCAGAAGTCACGTTCACGAACGCCGTGGCAACCCAAGGCGTCAGTCCGGAGTTTCTCTGGGCGACCGTGAAAGAAGCGAACATGAGTCCAGCGAGAACAAAGAGAACGTCGCCCCGCCATTCACCTGCCTGCCGATTGAACAGCAATGAGTGGCCCCCTATGAACATCACCCCCGTGAACACGATGGCCATGCCCAATACCTGAGCGTTGGTCAAACGTTGCTTAAAGAGAGTCGATGCCAGCAGCGCAACGAAGACGGGCATCGTTCCAATCATGAGCATTGCTACGTGGGATGCAGGCGCAAACTGCATACCTGTTGAAGTTGTCAGCATGAATGGGGCGCCGGCGCCAACGAGCATGGCGATGAGGTATGGACCTCGAACCGATCGCAGTTTGGCTCGATTTGTCCACAAGATGGGGGCAAGCAAGACCCCGGACACGCCGAAGCGCAGGAAGGTGACATCGCCTGGGCCAAGGCTGCTTGTCACTGCGTGCCTGGTTGCAATTGACCAGAAAGACCAAATCAGCGCGGTCAGGAGTCCACACAGGACACCCAGGCCCGCCACGGACAGTGCAGACCTGAACACTCTAGATCCAGATGGGCGAAACAGTGTCATTGCGCACTCCTTTGGGCGCTAGCAATTTGCCACCCTCCGGGGCACCGAGCGATGAATGCAGAGCGCGCAACAGGCTCAAGTTTTCACCGGTTGAGCAACTGGTGAACTCGCCTTCGGTCTATAGATGAGCAGGAGAAGTGCCAGCAGAATGAGTGCCACAGCCCAAAAGCTTTCACTGTCGAGGCGCTCGCCAGCGAACGCAGCCCCGATGGAAACTGCAATGACCGGATTCACGAAAGCGCAACTCCCCGCCAAGGGTGCAGACACATTGCGCACGAGCCACAGATAGGCGGTGTAGGTGATCAACGTCCCGAAAACCAGCAAGTAGCACCAGGCCAGGATGGAGGAGGTCTGCAAGCCGGCCAACGTGGCGCTGACATAGTCGACCTCGAACATGAGACTTGCCAGAAGACCAACGATGCCGCCCGTGAGCCACTGAAGGGCCGGTGACAGAAGCGAGGTGGGAAGGGCTGCCCGTCGGACCCAGTAGGAACCCAGGGCCCACGCGAATGCGGAGAGGAAAGCGAATAGCGTCCCTAGCGGCGTGGAGCCGAGGTTTCCGTCGAACAGCAGAAGAAACGCACCGGTCACGCCAAGCCCAACGCCAATCCAGCTGCGCGTAGAGACCTGTTCACCTCCCAGGTGCGCGAGCAGAGTGAGCCAAAACGGCATCGTTGCCACGATGCATGCCATGAGACCGGAGGAAACGCCAGAAGCAATAGCCACTCCTGCGAGCGTCATGCTGGCGAACGACATGAGGATGCCGGCCGCTGCGCAATTCAGGAAGAGCTGTGGCGTGAGGTTCCGCAGCGAGGCGAGGCCAGCGATCGCAAGCATGACTGCGCCGGCTACGGTAAACCGAACCCCAGTCATGAACATCGGTGGGATGCTCTGGACGGCTACCAGCGTGGCGAAATGAGTTGTTCCCCACACCACATAGACCGTCAGCAGCACCAGGCCTGTTTTCCAGTTTTGGTCGCCGGACTTCACGGAGTGTCAGCGAGTGTGCGGGCGGGCTGGAACGACGGAAATGCCACGAACAGCTTGAACGCCAGTGCCATCGAGAACAGGAGAAAAAGCTCTGAAGTGCCAGGAAGAGCGTATGCGTAAAGTGACCAGGCCAAGAGCATGACGACCCTGAAGCCACCAATGACCGATGGCGTGCACATGCAACTGCCGATGGCCCCGAAGGACAGCAAAGTCAGTCCCAGTGCGGCTGCGCTCGCCGGGTTGTCTGAGAAAAACCATGCAATGACGGCCACGTGCCCGAAGTGCCACAGCTGAAACCCAGCCTGCTTCAACGGGTCGGCGTAAGTGCTGGCATGCAACCGCTGAAGTGGAGGAAGACTGCAGGCGATGCATCCGCCGACAATGTCCACCGCGAGAAGGGCTGCAGCCGCGACCATCCAGTCCACCGCGTCTTCTGCTTCAAACGCCTTTGCACAGAGCAAACCGGCCATCAGTGCCGGAAGCAGTATCAGGGTCACTTGTGAGGCCGAGGCGTTCGGCCCAACCAGACGAGTGCTTAGGTAATCCCAGGTCCTCATGTGCGCGCGAGTCGTGTTGTTTCGTCCAGGTGGTGCTAGCAGCATCAGGACGGTACGTGCGCTACGAGTCGTCTGGGGTGAATTTGCACGCGCCGACGGTGGCTCCTTTTTGACACTCGTGGCCAAAAACCACTCAGGAGTGAAGGCAGGTGCCTGAATGATCTTGTGAATTCCTACCAGCGCACCTGTTCTATGAGCACCATTGATCGATGGACTCCCGAGACGACCGAGGTTCCCTTCAGCAGACTCCCATCCAGACTGTGGGCCAGACGCCGATGGAGGTCAGCGTGGCTCAAGGTGCAGAGGTGGAGTGCGTCGGTGGCCATCTGTGGCTCACCGTGATGCCATCCGGCAGAAATTTCTTTGTGGACGACAAGTTTCTCGTCCCAGGACAGCGTTTCCTAGCCATGCAGGACTTCAAGGTCTGGATATCGAGCTTTCGTGGTGAGCCGGCAGCCTTCAGGATTCGACCTGGCCTAAAAACCGGTCATCGATGACCAACGTATTGGTGAGGCCAGTTCCTGGATGAAGCTCGGCGTACTTGGCGGACTGGGTCCGCTTGCGACAGTAGACTTTCTCGACAAGTTCTATCGCTGCGGTCCCGTCAGCAGGGACCAAGACCATCCCCCGGTCGAAGTGAAGTTCTGCACGCAGATTCCTGATCGCAGCGACTTCCTCAATGGCGTGGGCGAGAGTCCCCTTGAGGAGATGGTCTTGGCAGCGCGTGGGTTGAGGGAAGCAGGAGCCGAACTCGGTGTCCTCGTCTGCAACACGGCGCACGTGTGGTTCGACGAGCTTCAACAAGCCTCAGGCTTGCGATTTCTCCACATCGCAGACCCAGTACGGGAGCGCCTTGCGGGCAGTAGTCGTCCAGCGGCATTGCTCTGCACGCCTTGGACGGTTATGGGCAAGGTCTATTCAAGCCGGCTCCCGGTCGAGACTCTGCTCGAGCCCAGCCAGTTCATCCTGGACCAGATGCTGATGCCTGCGATTCGACTGCTGAAGGCCAATCGATTTGACGAGGGTCGCGCGCTCGTACAGCAGGTGCTCAACCTGTTCGAGTACGCGGGATGTGAGTCCGCGATTCTGGGATGCACTGAACTACCGCTGGTTGCTGCTAGCTGCCGTACGGAGATGACGCTTCTGGATCCCAACTTGCTTCTCGCTCAGGAGGCCTGGCGCCAGTGCAAGAGTCGAGCGGAGGAAGCCATGGGTACGGACGTCGACACCGTCGGCCGTGATGTCAACGTCCTCGTGTCACCGGCGGGGTAGCGCATTCTGAAAGTGTTGTACCACCTCTCGGTTGAATTCTTCCTTGAACTGACGCCTGTCGAAGCCTGGAGGGTCGGTGCAGACCTCCGCGATGGCCGGGTTGGAGTCGGGCCTTCCGGGGGAGCAGGCTGGCAAGAACGACATGTGCCCTGCACCTCGAACGACCTTGGTGGTGAAGCTTGGCGATTGCGTCTCGACCCAGGGTTGAACGTTCGCTTCGTACGGCACCAGGTCGTCCAATGAGGCAGCCCACACTTGCAAGGGAACTACCAGCTCATGGACGTTCTTGGCGGGTATGGCGAACCCCATCGCTGGGGCGGCAACGACTGCGGCTTTGATGCGAGGATCTCCCGCAGACGGTGTAGCACCGCTGAGTACGAAAGCTTGGGCACCCAGAATGCGGCAGAGTGGTTCTTGTGTCTGCCCCTGACAGTGGCTGGCAAGTGTCATGTAGTCCGGCTGAGCACCGATGGAAACCAGCACTGCGTGCCCTCCGGCTGAGAACCCGAAGGCCCCAATGCGGCCTGGAGCGATGGCAGAAGAGCCCCGCCAAGACTTAAGCATGTGGTCGATGAGGCTGGACAACTGGCGAGGCCTCGCCTCCAGTAGTTGCTTCGTGCCTTGAAGACTCCCGTCAAGGGCGTTGTCTCCAGGATGATTTAGTGCGGCGACGACGAACCCAGCACGTGCCAGAGCCATGGCTGTGTCGAAGTGGCTCGTGAAGTGACCACCGCTTCCGTGTGAGAGCACCACCAGCCCAAGGCCACGGCCTACCACCGGACCGGTAGGGACCAAATCTGTCGACCAAAGCCCCATTTGTTGAGACTGCGTGGCCCCGGAAGAGGGGAACCAGACGCCTCCCTGAGCCACCTCGCCGGCTTCCAGGGGAACGCGAAGCCTCTCAAAGCCAACCTGGCTGGCTTGCGCAAGAGCAAGTGGCGGGCATACCAGGGTGCCGAGAAGTGCTGTGGAGGTGGAGATGGCCAGGCGCTTCAGACTGAGTGAGCAAAGGGCGCGAAATCGGATGAGGGAAGTCATCGAAGAAAGGCGTGCTCCAGAATAGGCGCTGCAATCACTTGGAAGACGGCGGCTCTGGCCAGACGGGTCGATGGCTGCCGGGGGGCATGGAGGGGCGAGTCCAAGCCGCCGGCGTCTCCGAGAACTGGGCTGAATGGCGGACCGCTACCAGGCGACCGTAACCGGATTCTGTTGCCTCCAGGAAGCCGTTGATATCCGGTTTGGGGCATGCAAGTCCGTTCGACACACGGCCCAGCGACCGCAGCCAGTGCGCAGTTTGAGCCAGAGAAACCTGCACATGCCAGCTTCCCCCTTCTTGCTGCTGGCGAATCATCGCCGCCTGGGCCCCCAAGGCCATCAGGTAGCCGGTGGCGTGATCCAAAATCTGAACTGGGAGCGCCTTGGGTGTGTTGCACGACGCGGCCATTGCCTCAGCGTGATTGAATCCGGTAGCGGTCTGCACCAGGGAGTCAAATCCTCGACGACCAGCCCATGGGCCTTCATGACTGTAGGCGCTCAGGGAAACATAGACCATGCCGGGGCGCAGCCTGGCGAGTGAATCCACGCCGATACCAAGGCTTGCCAATCCGCCTGGTCGGTACCCCTGCATGAAGACATGGGCCTGAGTGCTCAGGTGGGCAAGGAGTTTTCTCCCATCTGGGGTGCTCAGGTCGACGTGCGCGGAGAGCTTTCCGCGACTGGTCTCGGCGATGGCATCGATGTTCGGCAGATTGGGTGAATTGACCAGCATCACGTCGGCGCCGTAGGCGGCCAAGGTCCGACCAGCCACCGGGCCAGCCAGCACGCGCGTGAGGTCCAGCACCCGAATTCCGGTCAGAGGTCGATCGCTCTTCTGAAGAGCCGGCAGGGGGAGGGGATCTGCCTCGCCGACTTTTTCGATGGTGAAGAGCGGCAGGCTGGCAATAGCCTTGGCTTGCTCGGTAGCGTCCCACTCATCGAAAGAGCGCAGTGCCGCAACGACCAGGCCCTTCTCGGATGCCCTTTGCTCAAACTCCAGGGAATTGACACGGGCCAAAGCCGCGACGACATCCTCCTTGGTTGTTGTCTCCGACGCTGAGAGACCCAAAAGAGCCAGCGCTCCCTCGCGGTGATGCTTGAAGTTTGCATGGATGCGGACCCAACCATGCTGTGCGTCCTTGCCGCAGGGATAGAGACCAGAGAACTTGTCCCACACCTCGGGAATCACGCCATCCAGGCTCATGAAGTTCGAGCACTCCACTGCTGCATGCAGCATGGAGACCCCAACTCGCTGGCGTCCCTGGCCGCGAACGGCCCGCAGCTCGGCTGCTGCGAGTGCTGAGGCTGCGATGCTTGACTGAGCGGGCAATCCAATTGAAAACGATGAGGGCATCACCGGGTCGTGACCGTCCAATGACAGCATCTCAGTTGCTGTCGTGTCGAGACCGGCTAGCGACCACAGGCTATTGACGATTTCCTCTGCAAGCGCGAGGGTGGGCGTATGGGAAGACAGGATTTCCATAGGAGTCGAGTGGGAGAGAGAAGGGCGTTCGAGCCAATGTAGATGCCGCCCTGTCCCGATCGATGAATTCTCATGCACTGTCTGCACGCGCGAGTCCTGCACCTGGTTCCCGGCTAGTGACGAGAACCTGAGTGCTTCTTAGAAGAGTTGAATTCATGGCCCGTAGAGGTTCGGGCTTCTACGATAGGTGTATTCAAGCGAAGTCCGACTCATGCCTAGCGCCGTTACGTTTCACGCCTTTGCCCCAGCCTCTGGGGCTCTGGAGCACTTCGGCCGAAAGTTCCAGTTCGAAACCGACTGCTGGGACGTTCATGAGTCCATGGAGCAAGGCAATCAAGACTTTGTGTTGCTCGACGTTCGAAGCAGTGAGCTCTTCGAAAAGTCGCACGTTCCAGGCGCTGTAAGCCTTCCGCACCGCAAGATTGTGGAAGGCGTCATCAGTCGATGGCCTGCTGACACGAAGTTTGTTGTCTATTGCGCAGGGCCACACTGCAATGGTGCGGACCGGGCCGCACTCAGACTCGCAACTCTGGGGCGATACGTCAAAGTGATGATGGGCGGCCTGACGGGTTGGCACGACGAGGGGTTCCGTGTCCAAGAGGCGGGGAGTCTCGCAAGTCGTGGTCAAGACGGTTGACTCCATGATCACCTTGCATGGGTGACTTACGTGGCGATGCGGGCTTACGCTCTCATCGCCTCTTTTTTGTGATGAGCTATCAGCCAGGACGCACAAAAGAGGTTGGAATGAAGGACGTTGAAGCGGTGAGCAGAGAGCTCGAGCGCGTGTACCGCGCGGCGCTTGGCCTGACGGCCGTTCTGGAGGATGTAGAGCCTGGAATGGCCTTCCCCGAGGCACGGTGGTATCTCGCCCAGCAGCTCTTGCGCCAACTGATTGACGCCTCTGATGAGGCGAGAGCCAAGCTGGTGCTCATGGCGGATGCCACATAGGTCCCGGACACAGTAGGAGGACATGCGAGGGCGGCGAGCAGGAATATCCATGCTAGTCAGTGTCGCCAGATTCCTGCCAGTCGGAGCATCATTTCATAAAGTGCGTTGACGCTTTCACATTCTGAAGGCCAACCGAAGAGGACTTTCAGGATGCAGGCGGTGACGACACAGGACCAGGTGGGTGACTCCAGCGTCACTGCGTCTCTGGTCATCTGCCTGGGGCTGTCGCAGCTTGTTGCCTGGGGATGCCTTCACTACATCATCGGGGTCTTCGGGGCAGACATCGGCAAGTCTCTGGGGTGGAGTCAGGTGGTCGTGCACGGTGGCTTCTCTTGTGCACTGGTCGTCATGGGCTTGACCTCAAAGGCGGTTGGTGCGTGGATAGACAGAAGTGGTGGCCGAGCGACCATGCTGACCGGGTTCTGGACTGGGGCACTTGGCTGCGTCCTGCTTTCTCTCGCCAATGGTGTGGCTGGGTACTTCCTTGCCTGGGTGGTCCTCGGCCTGGCCATGCGCATGTCGCTCTATGACGCAACGTTTGCGACCTTGGTCCGGGTTGGGGGTAGCCGGTCGCAGAAGCCGATCGCAATGATTACGCTGTTTGGGGGCTTGGCTTCGACGGCCTTCTGGCCACTCGGGCACATGCTTGCAACTGCGTTTGGCTGGAGAGGCGCAGTTCTCTGTTACGGGGCCATCCTGCTGGCCTCCTCCCTCCTGCTGCTGAAGATCCCCGTTGCCAGGTCGAATGCAGCGGCCGGGTCCGAGGGCGTGAAGAACTCGGCCAGTCTCGAGAGAGTGCCGTTTGAGACGGAGAAGACGCTGGTCTTTGGGGTGAGCGCGCTTCTCATCCTATTCATGCAGGCTGGAATGGCCGCCCACATGATTGGCCTTCTGTCAGGACTAGGTTGGGAAACCGAGTCGGTGGTTGCGGTATCGGCGCTGTTTGGTGTTGGCCAAGTTAGCGGTCGGCTCTACATGGCGTTGCACGGTCACCGGTTCCCGATCCTGCGCATGAACTTCCTTCCCCCGGCCCTACTGTTGGTCTGCTTCGGTCTCTATCCGTTGGGCGACCAGTCGCTGGCCGTTGCCGCCGCGTTTGCCTTCCTGTTCGGCGCTGGGAATGGCATCTCAACCATCACCAGAGGCGCAGTTCCGGTTGTCCTCTTCGGGGCCAAAGGCTACGGTGCCCGAATGGGAGCAATCCTGCGTCCAGCCTTCTTCGCTTCGGCCGTGGCGCCGATAGCGCTTGCAGGCGTGATAACGCGCTGGGGCACCGACGCCGCCGTGGCAATCAATTTCGTCGCATCGTTTGCGCTTCTTGTCAGCGCAGGCATGCTGGTGCGACTCAACACAAATCAGATGGAGAAGTAGATGAGACAGGGACCCAAGGGCGTAGTCATCGTGACGGGTGGGGGCAGGGGAATTGGCGCAGAAGTCGTCAAGCTCTGCGCTGCCGATGGCCATGACGTTCTCTTTACCTATTCGAGCCGGCCGGACAGGGCCGAAGAGCTGGTTCGACAATGCGCGCGGTTCGCGGTTAATGTGAAGGCGGTGCAGGCCGACGTTCGCGACCCCTTGTTGAGCGCAGCCATCGTGGAGCAAGCGACATCGATGGGTGAGGTGGTCGGACTGGTCAACAACGCGGGGATAACGAGCAAGATTGGCTCGTTCCTGAACGTGGAGTACGACACCATGAAGGAGGTCATGGACATCAACGTACTGGGGACGATGGCCATGTGCCAGGCGATGGTCAGGTACTGGACGATTTGCGGCCGCCAGGGAAGCGTCGTCAACGTCTCGTCAATCGCCGCCACCCTTGGATCGCCCGGTGAGTACATCCACTATGCCGGCTCTAAGGCTGCGGTGGAGGGTTTCACCATTGGTTTGGCCAAGGAGTTTGCTGACGCGGGGATACGAGCGAACGTGGTTTCTCCCGGGACCACGAAGACGGAGATTCATGCGTTGTCGGGCGAGCCAGGTCGCGCCGATCGCGTGGCCCCAAAGATTCCAATGAAGCGAGCTGGCGAGCCAGAAGAGATTGCGGAAGCCATTGTGTGGTTGCTCTCTCCAAAGGCGTCGTACGTGACGGGAACTGTCCTCCGCGTTTCGGGTGGCTTGTAAGCGCTCCTCAGGAGGTCGCGCCAATGGCCGCATGACGCAGAAAATGCCAACGGATAAAAAGTCCTTTGCCTTGCGTCGGTAGTTCGGAACCGGAGTGAGAGTGGAGGAGATACCGTCGGTGGGGCGCAATGGTGTTTGAACTGAGCTAGAGCGAATCCTACTTGGCTCGTGACGAGCGCAATTCAACCTACATCCAGAGGAGTTGGGCACCCTTCGGGGGGTCCATCGGACGCAATGCGTCTCGGGCATCAGGGCACCGGAGACAAGTGCCGTACCGCAACCCTCGAATGAATGGATGATATGGAACGTAGAACTCTCACCAAGACGCTCGGCCTCGCAGGCGTGCTTGCGGCCGGCGTTGCACCGGCGGTCGGTCGGGCACAGCAAGAGGTGCGCTGGCGCCTTGCATCCAGCTTTCCGAAGTCGCTGGACACCATCTATGGTGCGGCGGAGGATTTCTCCAATGTCGTTTCTGAACTGACTGGCGGGAAGTTCAAGATTAGCGTGCACGCGGGTGGTGAGCTGATGCCCGCCTTCTCCGTCGTCGATGGAGTTCAGGCACGAACGGTGGAACTGGCTCACACCGCGAGCTACTACTTCTTCGGCAAGGATCCCACGTTCGCCATCAGTGGCGCCATTCCCTTCGGCATGAACTCGCGCCAGATGACGGCATGGATGCTTGAGGGCAATGGTCTGAAGGTGACGCGAGAGTTCTACGCGGGCTTCAACATCGTCAACTATCCCGGGGGAAATACCGGTGCTCAGATGGCTGGCTGGTTCCGCCGTGAGATCAAGTCGCTTGAAGATTTGAAGGGGCTGAAGTTTCGCGCCGGCGGATTCGCAGGCCGAGTCCTGAGCCGACTGGGTGTAGTTCCTCAGAACATCCCCGGGGGCGAGATCTACCAAGCGCTGGAGAAAGGCACCATCGACGCCGCCGAGTGGATTGGTCCCTACGATGACCTGAAACTGGGCTTCCACAAAGTGGCACCGAACTACTACTACCCTGGCTGGTGGGAAGGTGGCCTCAACTGCGAGTTCTTCATCAACAACAAGGCTCTTGCCGAGTTGCCCAAGGAGTACCGCGACGTCATCGAGCACGCCACCAAGGTCGCTCACCTGAGCATGCAAGCCAAGTACGACGCTCGCAATCCCATCGCGCTGCGTCAACTGGTGCAAAACGGTGTGAAGCTGCACGGCATGAACACCACCATCATGGAAGCCGCCTACAAGGAGGCCATGGACCTCTACAACGAGCTTGGCTCGACCAACGCGAATTGGAAGAAGGTCTACGACGACTACCGGAAATTCCAGCGTGAGCTGAACCTCTGGTTCCGATTCGCTGAGTCCGGGTACGACCGTTTCATGCAAGCACAACGCCTTTAAGTAGAAGAGAAAGTCCTCGGTATTGATGGCCAGGCGTCCTCGGGGTGTCTGGCCATTTTTTCCTAGAGGAGAAAGGGATGCCTCGTCGATGAGCTGGGTCTATTCCTCGGCGTTATTCGTGCAACTGGTGACGTAGGCTCCAAGGACCGCCGTGGGCTCTCTCTTGGCCACGCCGCACCCTCCGGCTGAAGCTGCTCCTGATGCAGTGCCGATTGCAGCCACTGGGGCCGAAGGTACGCGCTACGAGACCGAGCGGTACGCAAGCTCCTTTGCCTTTGATGGTGCGTTGGCGAGGGCGGATCCCAGAACGATGATGGCGGCGCTGAACGCCATGCCGACGGATAGCCCGAAGTTGTCCGCAACAACGCCGGCGGCCCAAGGACCGATCGATTGACCTAGAGAGAACACGAAGGAGAAGAGGGCGACGTAGGTTGCCCACTCCTCGGGTGGTCGAGTGCTTCTGGCCAGCAAGGTGATAGATGTGGGTGCGATGAACAAGGAGGCGCCGTACAAGAACGCAGATAGGAGGATAGGTGCCAATGAGTTTCCAAGGAAACTGGCGCTGACGCCAATGCCGGTTGCGAAGAGGCACGTGGATAGGGTTCGAGTCGCAGGCCACGTGTTCAACGCCCTTGACCAAATGACAGGTGAGAGGCAAATGCCCGCGCCCAAGACCCACCAAGCCAACGTGACGAAGTGCCACGTTTGACCTCTCTCGCCTATCCAGGCTGCCAGGAAGGTCAAATAGACGTTGTTCCCAGCTCCGAACAGGAAGTAGGCAACCAGGCACGGCAGGTACGGAGAGATGGGAATCCGGGAGGTCGCTGCGTTCGCTGGGGCGGAAGCCATCGGTGTGGCTCTTGCAGCAATCCTCATGGGAACAAGGGCCAGCAGCAGACTGCCGATGCCTAACGCATACCAGGCAATGTTCCAGGATGAGGGGCCCATGTACTCAAGCCACGGAGGAACGAAACCTCCGGAGAGGATCATGCCGAACCCGGCACCGGAGAAGTAGATTCCGGTCGCGGTTCCTCGCTTGCTTGGTGAATCCGCGTAGATGTGAGATACAAGTGCAGCGCCGAAGGACACCATCCAGGCCGACCCAAAACCGGTGACGCTTCGGACCATCGAGAGGTGCCACAGGTGTTCCAGCACCGGTGTGGCTATCAACGAACCGACAACAAGGTAAGTCCCGATTCGAAACCCCTTCGCCGAGGGTAGGGCACGCAGCCAGGCTACGCAGACGAGAGCACCGACCATGTAGCCAATGGAGTTGGCCGTGTGCAGGAAGCCAGCGGTCGAGTACGACCACTGCAAGTCCTCTCGCATAGCTGGCAAAACCAGTCCATACGCAAAGCGAGCGACGCCGTTGCTAATGGCGACGGACAATGACAGCTGAGCTGCAATCCACAGAGACGGTTGCATGTCAGGCCTGCAAGTCCAAATCCGAATCTGCGCTTTGCCGCAGGAGCACTGGGTACTTGAGCGTTGAATGCGGGGCGCGCTTAAAGCATTCCAAGAGCTCTGCCTCAGCGGTGAGCGTGCTGAGCAACGGATGGTTCTCCTTCTCCACCATGGTGTGAGCCATCTCCTTGCAGAAGGTCCAGGCTACGGCTGCGGTTACTTCGGCAAGCGTCGGCGGAGCGATTCGGAAGTCCCACTGGTGGCATTTCACTTCAGCCTCCAGCAGGTCCAGCGCCTCCGATAGCTGAATTCCGCAGCGGACGATCCAAGGTGAATGCTGTTTGTCAGGAGGGCGAAGGCGTTGCTCGAGCACCAGCTGAACCGCCTTGTCCATGACGACGAGGGAGAGTCCCTCCATGCGAAAGTGCGCTGCGCGCTGCTTGCGACCATTGGGCACAGCGCTCCAGGAGTTCCTGGAGATGACGGAGGCGTACTGAAGAATCAGACCTGAGTCCATCAGGATAGATCCGTCGTCAATGATGAGGGTGGGGGCCTTGACTGCCGGATTGATCTGAGAGAACTCGTAGTACTGGGTGAATGCTGAGAGCGGCAGGTGCTCGAAATCGATCTCCATCAGTTGAAGCGCGACAGCCGTTCTGCGGACGTATGGGGAGTCAAGCAAGCCAATCAGCTTCGTGTTCATGCTTCTGCGCCTGGCGCTGGAGAAAGGATGCAGTCTTCTGGCTGTCATGCCTTGATGGGGTCTGGGCTGAATTGATGACCGCACGGATATCGGACATGCGGCTCGGAGTACGCCTCAACGCCGTCACTTGTGCGAAGAAAGCTGCTCGCTGCGGACGCAGCCGGATTCAAGGCCTAGGAAGACTCGGACGACTGGCTGGGGAGCCGTGCTGAGCGGTTGAGTCTGAGCGGGAAAGGCCTGAAGGGACAGCAATCGTCCCGTGGGCCCTCTCGCTTGCAGTTGCACTTCGAGAGTCGTCGAATGCGTAGACGCTACGATCCCTCAGAGGTACCGAGAACAGGGGAGACGAGACCTGAATCAGCCTTCTAGAGAGGAGGCATCTGCAGCAACCTGCCGCTCAATCCACTCCAGGAACAGGCGCATTGGCTCACGTCTGTACTGCTCTTCGGAAACAACCGCGTGATACGGCTTGGAAGGGACGGAGTGGTTGGTGATCAGCTCCACCCGACCGGCCTTGAGGTGAGTCTGGGCGAGTCGATGCGGAACTATGGCAAGCCCCACTCCCTGGGCAGCACCCTGCAGTCCAAAGTGCAAGTCGTTGGTATTGATGCGTGGTCTGGCCTTCAAACCCGGTGGAATCAAGGAGTTTGCCCAGGCCGTCCACTCCATAGATGGATGCTGAATCAGGGGCAAGGTCGAAATCAACTCCGCCATCGTCATGAATCTTGCTCGTCGAGCAAGCTGTGGATTTCCTACGGCAACCAGGCGGTCCTCCCACATCGGGATGGACATCATGTTGGAAAGTGATGGGCCGCCGTAGCGAAGTCCGACGTCGACACCGTCCCCCAGGACCGACTCCAAGCGGTCTACCGCACTCACGATCAGCTCGATTCGGGGGTGCATCGCGTGGAACAAGTTCATTCTCGGACCAAGCCACAGACGCCCAAGACCTCTGGAGGCCGAGACTCGTATCTGGGTGGTGGCGGTGGAGGACTTCACATAGTGGTCGTCGCGCAGTCTCCTGGCAAACGCCTGAGATGATGCGAAGTACGACTGGCCCACTGGCGTGAGGATCACGAGAGGCGAATAACGGTACACCAGCCGCAGCTTGAGTCTGTGCTCGAGCAGTGCAATGGAGTGCGTGAGTGCCGACTTGGTGATGCCCAGTTCACTAGCTGCTCTGGCCAGACTCTGGTTTCGAGCAACTGACTCGAATGCCAAGAGGTTGCTCATCGGGGGTAGCTGGCCGATGCTTGGACTCTTTTGTCGAATGGTGCTCATGGCTATATGCTATCGAGCAGTGAGGGTATTCGGAAACCCCGGTACCCTCGCTGGACCTGTTCGAGCGCCGGATGTTCGGGCCTCGAGCGATACAGCCAGTTGACAAAATCTTGGCCATGAGTCAGCAAACTACACCTGCAGCATCTCAGTTCCCGCTGCACGAATTGCTTGCCTTTGAGGCGGCCGCGCGTAGCGGTTCATTCCAGAAGGCAGCTGAGGAACTGAGCGTTACTCAGTCAGCGGTAAGTCACCGGGTGATTAACCTGGAGAAGCGACTTGGTGTTTCCCTCTTCAAGCGCAAGGGACGCGGAATCGCGCTTACCGAAGACGGCGATCGCTACCTCGAGGGTGTGTCCTCGGCTTTGACGTCTCTGTGGGCTGCCGGAGAAGAGCTACGCTTGACCGAGCATTCGCAGGTTCGAGTGAACTTCGCTCCATCAATTGGCTGTGTGTGGCTCTTGCCCCATCTACCTGACTTCATGCGCAGCAACCCCAGTACGCAGATCGAGGTGGCAAGCATTGCGACCCCGGAGGAAGTCAATCGCGGGGACTGGGACGTTCTGGTTCACTACGGGCGCGGGGCAGGGGACGAATCAAGGCGAGTTCCGCTCCTGACAGACGAAGTCCTCGTGGTGTGCCGGCCTGGCCTTCTGAGCGGTGGTCGAACCGAGCTGTCAGCCGAGGACCTTGCCAACACGACGGTGCTTCGACACACGATGCTGAGCTGGGTCGACTGGAGCGCGGGAGCGTTCGGCAAGAAGGTTGAGCCCGCTCGCTACATGCACTTCGATGACTCAATCACGATGCTTGAGTCCACTGCCAGTGGTGCTGGGATCGCGGTGACCACGCGAATTGCTGCGACGCCCTACCTGAGCGATGGCGTTCTTGTTCAGGCTCATCCCTATGTGCTGCGAGACAACGAGTACTACGTGGAGATGTCTGAGTCGGGCGAGCTCAAACCGGTCGCGAAGTCGTTCGTCGACTGGATAGTGAGGTTGGCGGCCAGCGGCCACCCCGTCTCCGCCTAACCAGTGATTCCGAGCCCTGCTGAAGCTGATTCTTCAGTCAACTTCAGTCCAGAGCCTCGGTCTCGAGCTCCTGCTTAATCCAGGCCGCTAGGGCTTGGACTGCAAGGTTGGCCACTGAGTGTTCCGACAACACCAGGTAGTAGTGAAGCCCGACGACTCTGTGCTCTGGGAGGACGACCTGTAGGTAGCCTTCCTTCAGCGACTGGGAGATCGACGGCGTGCGCCCAATGGCCACCCCGCCTCCTTGAGCGGCAGCAAGGATGGCATGCTCGTACTGCGTGAACTGAACGGTCTTCAGGCCGAGTGGATGCTCAAGGCCCAAACGGTGAAACCACTCAGACCAGGCCATCCAAGGGAAGCGGCTTCTCTCGGGGCCGTAGATAAGTAGCGTTTGCCTCAGTAGGTCCTCTGGCTTGGCAATCTGTGCGGCCACCTCTGGCTTGGCGACAAGGAAAGCTTCTTCCGTGCCCAGGCGCTTTGCCAGGGGCGACACCATGGGATCCGACGGTAGACGGATGGCCAGGTCGTAGCCGTCGCGCTCCAGGTTTGAGATGCCCTCGCTCGCGTCGATGACGACGTTGACATTCGGAGAGGCTTGGCGAAAGCGGGTGAGTCGAGGGATCAGCCACATCGACACAAATGATGGCCAAGCCGTGATGGTCACTGTCTCCATGGACTCGGAGAGCAGCCTGCCAATGGAGGCTTCCAGGGCGCCGAGGGCCTGTTGCACTCCGTGGAGGACCACTTTCCCCTCTTCGGTGAGCTGAAGCTGCCTGGAGCCACGGACGAAAAGCTGGCAGGACAACACCTCCTCCATGAGCCGAATCTGCTTGCTCACCGCAGATTGGGTCAACGAGAGCTCCTCCGCTGCTTGAGTGAAGCTGAGTAGACGTGCTGCGGACTCGTAGCCCCTTAGCGCGTCCAAAGACAGGTGGCGAAGCTGCTTAGCGACTGAACTCTTGGCTGGCGTCATGAATTTGGGGCATGCCTGAGGTTCTGAAGATTCCAACCACGTCGGTGCAGGCTGTTTGACCATCATGTCCTCCAATAGAAAAGGAGGCACAAGATGCTCTCTTCGAATTCGGTTCGCACTCTACAAGGCGACCCCATCCTAATCAACCTCGCGGCCGGAGACGCTCTTGAGTGTGAAAGTGGCTCTATCTGGGCCACCCTGTCGACAAAGGGGGAGCGAAGTGCCCCGACGGATGAATTCCTCTACCCGGGCGACACGCTGATTTCCTGTGGCGCTCGGACCTACTGCGTCTCGAACATGCGCAAGCAGCCTGCGACCTTTCGGATCGTCAGCGCCAGGAGATCTCGCGTTGAGGAGGCGCAAGGTGTCCCCTGCGGGAATGGCTACACGCTTCACAAGTCGGTTCGAGGCTTGGCGACGGGAGTGCCGGCATGAAGCTCAACAAGGCCGACATGGTCTTCATCATTTTGTGCGGGCTCATCATGTTCCTCTCCATCGGGCAGAGGCACTCGTTTGGCCTCTACCTAATCCCCGTAACCTCGGACTGGTCTTGGGGTCGTGAGACCTTCTCCGTTGCGCTGGCCGTCCAGAACCTCGTTTGGGGTGCAGCTCAGCCGTTTGCCGGGATGCTGGCTGACAAGATTGGATCCAAGCGTGTGATGGCACTTGGCGGCGCCTTCTACGCAGCGGGCGTGCTGTGGATGCCGTACAGCCAGGATGCATTCCTGTTCGCGGTCACGGCGGGCATCTTCGTCGGCCTTGGTCTGAGTGGAACCGCGTTCGGCATCGTCTATGGCGCTGTTGGAAAGGCTGTCGCCCCTGAGAAGCGACCTGCGGCTTTGGGCCTCGTTGGCGCGATTGGTGGAGCGGGGCAACTCCTGATGCTGCCGGTCAACATGACGCTCATCGAGAATTTTGGATGGGTGACATCCGCACTCATCATCTCTGCAATCGTGGCGGCGATGATTCCGCTGGCACTTTCCACGGGCAAGTCGGAAGTCACGCCGCCATTGGCGAGCGAGCTCACCATGCGTCAAACGCTTACCAATGCGTTCGGCGACAGGGACTTCTGGCTCCTCACGGTCGGGTTCCTCGCGTGCGGCTTTCAGCTCGCGTTCATTGGAACCCACATGCCCGCCTACCTTGCGGACAACGGAATGAGTCCGAGCGTGGCCACCACCGCTCTGGGCTTGATTGCGCTGACCAACATCGCCGGGACCTACCTCTTCGGCGCTTGGGGGCAGCGGTGGCTTCGAAAAACGCTGACCGTTTGGATCTACCTGGGAAGGGTCGCCGCCATCTTGTTCCTGATGTGGATGCCACTGAGTCCGTGGACCGTCTACGTCTTCGCGGCCGTCATGGGGTTCCTGTGGCTTGGGACAGTTCCACTCACCAACGGGATGATTGGACAGATCTTCGGCATCCGCTACGTCAGCACGCTCTTCGGCTTCGTCTTCTTCTCCCATCAGATCGGCAGCTTCCTCGGGGTGTGGCTGGGCGGCTGGATGTTTGACGCCTACAAGAGCTACACGTGGGTCTGGTTCATTGCTGCGGCATTGAGCCTGCTTTCCGCAATCCTCCATGTACCGATTCGAGAGCGTCGCGCGGTAGTCCCGTCAGGGGCGTCAGCATGAAGCAGGTAAGGCGACGGGCCTTCGTGCCAGCGGTGTCTGCGATTGGACTGCTTGGCGCTGCCTGGGCGGTTATGTCCTGGTACTCCAGCCCAACCACATCGGTGCTTCTGGCCGATGCTTGGTTGCTTTGCACCGGCGCGCGTTAGGCCTCATCACCAGCTACCAACCCAAAAGCGACTCATCTAGCCGTTGGCCACCTCTGTGTGGCCTTCGGCGTTTTCCCTTGTCGGGCCTTCCGACTTACCTCCAACCACTCTCACTTGAGGAGACAACACCAAATGAAATCTCTACTAATGTTTTCCAGGGCATCAGATGCGATCAGTAGGGGAGTCGGATGGCTATCGATGTGGCTGATTCTGGCGGCCACGGCCATCAGTGCAGGAAACGCGATCGTGAGGAAGGCCTTTGGGTACAGCTCGAACGCGTACCTAGAGGTCCAGTGGTATCTGTTCGCGGCGGTGTTCATCCTCGGCGGTGGCTACGCGTTCCTGAAGAACGTGCACGTGCGAATCGACTTCGTGTCATCAAAGTTCAGTCCACGAACGCGCAACTGGATCGACATCGCGGGTGTTTTGGTCGTTCTTGCCCCGCTGTGCCTTCTGATGATTGTTGAAGGTTGGCCCATCTTTCGAAACGCTTGGATGACTGGCGAGATGTCATCAAACGCCGGAGGCCTCATTCGTTGGCCCGTGCTGCTCTTGATTCCGGTTGGCTTCGGGCTTCTGCTGCTTCAGGGCATCTCTGAGCTAATCAAACGCGTGGCCTATCTGCGCGGCTACATCGACGACCCGTTGGAAGCTCCGAAGGCGGACGCGAACTGATGCCTCTTCCAAAAGAGCATTCAAACCAATCCCATTCCTAGAACAATTTTTGAGTCATGACTGAATTTCTTACGGCGCAGTTCGTGCCATTGATGTTTGCAGGACTGCTGTTCTTCCTGCTATCTGGTTTTCCGGTTGCGTTTGGTCTCTCAGCAACCGGTCTGTTCTTCGGCTACATCGGCATGGAGCTAGGGCTCTTTCCACCGAATCTGTTCCAAGCACTGCCACTTCGCGTGTTGGGAATCATGCAGAACGATACGCTGCTCGCCATCCCCTTCTTTACCCTGATGGGCATCATCTTGGAGAGAAGTCGGATGGCGGAAGACCTACTTGAGACAGTCGGCCAAGTCTTTGGCGCCGTTCGGGGTGGTCTCGCCGTAGCTGTCATCCTGGTCGGAGCACTGCTGGCGGCAACCACCGGCGTGGTTGCTGCGGCTGTTATCTCGATGGGCCTGATCTCGCTGCCCATCATGCTTCGATACGGCTACAACCGTGTCATTGCTATGGGGACAATAACAGCTTCAGGAACGCTCGCTCAGGCGATCCCTCCGTCCCTCGTGCTTATTGTCCTCGCTGACCAGCTCGGCCGCTCTGTGGGCGATATGTATTCCGGCGCGCTCATTCCGGCTTTCATGCTGGTGGGCTTGTACCTGCTGTTCATTGCGTTCTTGGCAGTCTTCCTGCCAAAGTGGGTCCCTGCTCTTCCCAAAGAAGCCCGAATTTACACTGAACCGACCGGCGCTTCGGGGCATCTCTCCCTGCTGGTATTGCTGGCCATCTGCGGTGCAGTCAGTTGGCTGTGGAGCATGAACCACGAGCGAATCATCAACCCGTTGGTCGGTCGTGAGCTAGCGCCGGGTGGTGACGAGGTGGTCATCATGTCCATTACGGTGGGTTCGCTGCTGGCACTGCTGTTGGCCGCGTTGAACAAGATCTTGCGGCTTCGACTGCTTTCGCGTCTGGCCGAGCAAGTGACGTTCGTTTTGATTCCCCCGCTGGTGCTGATTTTTCTTGTGCTCGGGACCATCTTCCTCGGCGTTGCGACCCCCACCGAAGGCGGCGCGATGGGCGCGGTCGGCGCCGTCGCGATGGCGGCTATCAAGGGAACCTTCTCTCGTCGCCTCCTCGTCGAGGCACTTGAGAGCTCCTCTCGATTGTCCATCTTCGTGATGTTCATCCTGGTCGGGTCGACTGTGTTTAGCTTCACGTTCAACGCCGCTGATGGCCACATCTGGGTTGAGCACCTGTTTGACAAGCTGCCTGGTGGAGAAATCGGCTTCCTGCTGTTTGTGAACTTCCTGGTGTTCATCTTGGGGATGTTCATTGACTTCTTCGAGATCGCCTTCATCGTGGTCCCGCTGCTCGTGCCGGTGGCCGAGAGTATGGACATCAACCTCATCTGGTTCGGTGTTCTGCTGGCAATGAACTTGCAGACGTCCTTCCTGACGCCTCCCTTCGGGTTTGCTCTTTTCTATTTGAGAAGCGTCGCACCTCGAGAGGATTTCCGCGACAAGGTGACGAACCAGTTGATCAAGGGCGTCCGAACGGCAGAAATCTACAAGGGGTCCATTGCCTTCATCATCATCCAGCTCGTCATGGTGGGGGTGATCATGTTCTTTCCAGGCCTCGTGATTGGCAACCTGCACAAAGACAAGCGCGTTGACGACAATGCTGTCAACGAGATGCTCTACAACATCGATAGTGACATCCCGTCTGCAATCCAGCCTGCTGAGCCTAATCCCAGCACTGAGGATGTTTTGAAGCGGGATTGAACACCGCGGCTGGTTCTTCGTGTGAGAGCCAGTCTTGGAGCTTTCTTCGGAAGATGAAAAAGGGGGTGCCAGATTGACTGGCACCCCCTTCGCATCGGTGGCTATCCGATTAGCGGCGAGCGTTGGCTTGGGCTGTGAAGTTCGTGAACTGGAGTTCATTTACTCGCAGCCAGAGGGACTGACTCTCGCGGAACGGTCGCCAGGAGTCCAGCATCTTCTTGAACGTGGGGTTCTTGGCAGCCTCCTCGTCAAGCAGCGCCTCGCTCACCTTGTGGGCCTCCTGCAGAACTTCCCGAGGGAAGGTGCGAACGACTGTCCCCTTTGAGACGAGGCGACGTAGGGCTTCAGCGTTGGCCACGTCGTACCTGGCAGTCGCCAGTAGGTTGACTTCCTGGGCGGCGACCTCAAAGGCCGCGCGAAAGGCCTTTGGCAGGGCCTCGAGCTTTTCCTTGTTCGCGAAGAACGACACGTTGGCACTACCCTCCCAAAAACCCGGGGCGTAGTAGTTCTTTGCAACTCGGTAGAACCCCAGCTTCTCATCGTCGTAGGGACCGACCCACTCGGAGGCGTCGATGGTTCCCTTCTCCAGAGCAGTGTAGACATCGCCAGCGGCAAGGGTCTGGGGAACGACGCCCAGCTTGCTGAGCACTTCACCGCCCATGCCGGGGATGCGCATGCGAAGACCTTTGAGGTCTTCCAGGGAGTTCACCTGCTTGCGGAACCAGCCGCCCATTTGAGTGGCCGTGTTCAGGCCGGGGAAATTGACCATGTTCTGCTCGGCGTAGAAGTCGCGCAGAAGCTTCAGTCCGCCGCCGTAGTAAACCCAGGCGGTGTGTTGGCGAGCCGTGAGGCCGAAGGGGAGGGTGGTGTCAAAGGCGTGTGCCTTGTTCTGGCCGACCCAATAGTAGCTGGCCGTTTGGCCCGCTTCTACCGTTCCGTTTCTGACTCCCTCAAGCACTTGAAAGGGCGGAACCAGTTCGCCGGCGGCGTATACCTTGATGTCGAACCGGCCGTCGGTGAGTTCCGCGACGCGCTCCGCAAACATGGTGTTGGCGCCGTAGAGGATCTCCAGACTCTTTGGGTAGCTGGACTGCATACGCCAGGTCACCGCAGCGGGTTGTGCCCGTACAGCGGGTGAGGCCAGCAGCGCAGCACTTGTGGCGGCCACACTACCGGCGATGAACTTCCTTCGGCTCATTCAGTTGTCTCCAATATGAGGGGCGTGCATAGGCCGCCCAGATTCGCTGGACATTCAGCGATGTGCATATTGAATAGGGTTGGTGCCCCAGAGGCGAACTCTTCTTGGCGCGTGAGCAGCAGTTTTCAAATCGGGACGCCGCCGCCTGGCGTTCACTTGTCTGCCATGAATCGCTTAGGGTGGGCCGCGAAACCTGTCATGCCCCAGGGGAATCCGGCGACTGCCGTGAATTCGCTTGATGAGGTCGGGTCCGCAGCGTGATAGTGGGTGGAGGTAGACAACGGATAGGAATTCGTCATGCATCAACTGGTCTCGCTGGAACGCAGCTGGGTGGAGGCAGAGCTGGGCTATCTGTCAGAGGATGCGGTAGACCCAGAGGTCTATCTCTGTGAGCCCCCAGCGGGCGTGAGCCCAGAGTCCGGCGGGGTTGATTTGCGACGTGTCCGAATCCACGGTGCTCGGTCTGCTGGGGCCTCCCTGACTTTGGAAAGGGAGGGTTTCACGTTCGTGCGTGACTCTCTACCGGGCATCGACTACGAGGACGCGGATCAAGTTCAGTCGGTTTACTACCCTCGTTTGGTCGACATGGCCCTGAGCGCAACGGGCGGCAGAGAGGCGTACGTCTTTGACCACCTGGTCCGGCAGCGGGATCCTGATGTGGAAATGCACCTATTTGGTCGGCGAGGTGCAGGGGAGAGGGTCGGCGCTCTGGGCAGGGTCCACACGGACTACACAGAGAAGTCTGGGCAACTGAGGCGGGACTACATCGTGGAGACCTTCGGCCTGAATTCGCTTCCCCACCTGTACTGCATAGTGAATCTCTGGAGGTCCATAGGCGGCGTCATTGAGGACTCGCCATTGGCGTTTTGCTCGGCGAACTCTGTGTCGACACATGACCTGATTCCCTCAAGCCTCCACTATCGCCATCGGGTGGGCGAGATCTACCAGGTCAAACACAACGCCAGTCACCGCTGGTGGCATCTCGAGAACATGTCCAACGAGGATGTGGCCATCTTCAAGCAGTTCGACTCCCGGGTAAGCGGCGTCGCTCGAATGGTTCCCCACTCTGCATTCAGTCTTCCAACGGCCATGTGCTCGTCTACCCGTAGGCGCAGCATCGAGGCGAGAGTTTTTGTTGTCCTGCAGTAACCGTTATTTTACGAACCATGAACACCATTGAAGTCTGGTACGAGTTCGGTAGCAACTACAGCTACCTCAGCGTCAATCGAATGGGTGCCCTTGCGCTGTCCAAGGGTGTGGCCATCAAGTGGGAGCCGTTTCTCCTCGGGCCAGTCTTCAAGTCCCTCGGGTGGGAGACTTCACCCTTCGTCCTGCAGGAGCAGAAAGGGCGCTACGTTTGGAAGGACATGGAGCGCCAGTGTGCGAAGTACGGACTGGCCTGGAACCGCCCTTCCACGTTCCCTCGACGAGCACTCCTGCCCATGCGGGTGGCGGTGCTCGGCAAGGACCAGATGTGGATTGAGGCGTTCTCCAAGCGAATGATGGAGTTGAACTTCGTCGAGGACGTGGACATCGACTCGGTGGAGGTGGTCTCTCAGGTGCTCAAGGACCTGGGCGTGGACGCGGCATCCACCATTGAGAAAGCCCAAAGCGACGACAACAAGCAGAAGCTGAAGGCTCAAACCGAGCGTGCTCTGTCACTGGGCGTATTCGGTGGCCCCACCTTCTTTGTCAACGGAGAGATGTTCTGGGGCAACGACCGATTGGACGACGCCCTGGAGTACGCCGCACGCGGTAGCGCGAGTCAGTTGGTAAACAGCTGATTGAGCTGCTTGCCGGTGAGGGTCTCCTTGGCATAGGCGAAGGTGCCCTCCTGCTGAATATCCTTGGCAGCTCGCAGCATGAGGGAGTAGGCAGCCCGTGCAAACGAGCCGCCGGTGCTCACGCGCCGCACGCCCAGCCTGGCAAGTGTTGAGACGTCCAGGTCTGACCCAGCGAAGCCGAGCATCACACTCACCGGCCTGGACACCTCATCGAGGATGGCCTTGACCTCTGCCTCGGTCTTCACCCAGGGCGCGAAGAGCACGTCGGCGCCTGCCTTCTCGTACGCCTTCAAGCGAACAATGGTCTCATCCAGCGTCGCTGACTGATTGGTCAGGCACTCCGCCCTGGCGGTCAGCACAAACGGGAACGGCAAGGAGTTCTTGGCCTCCACCGCTGCTTGGACACGCTCCACAGCTTGGCTCAGGGGGAGCAGAGCTGGCACTGGGTCGCCACTGGAGTCCTGAATGGATCCGCCGACCACGCCGGTTGCTGCGACCTTCGTCAAATTTTTGAAGACTTCCTCGGGCGTCGCTGCGAACAAGTCTTCCGAGTCTGCGGAGACTGGAAGCGAGGTGACTGCGCAGAGGGCTCTCAAGTGAGCAAGCACCTGTTCGAGTGTTGGTTTTCCGTCTGGCAAGCCTTGAGAGAAGGCGAATCCGGCGCTAGAGCTCCCAAGAGCGCTGAATCCCATGTGTTGCAGCAACACAGCGGAACCCGCGTCCCAAGGGTTGGGCATTACAAACAGTTCCTCACGCTGGTGAAGTTCCATGAAGGCGTTTGCTCGGTGGATTTGGTCTTTGTTGCTCATGTTCTCGGTACAAGTAGCCGCCAGAGTGCTCACGTGTCGCTTTAGCAAGGCCCGTCGGAGGGACCTCGTGTGCCGTGAATGTGTATCTCAGCCTGCGAGTGATTGCAGGAAGGTTGCGCTTCGCGTCACGTGTACTTCTCAGGTATTGATGGGCGAGCGGGGATAGCGTTTGGTCTCTTCAACCACAGGGAACCACATGGGAAAGTCGAGCAACGACGTCTTTCTGGAGGTAGATGCCACCTTCCGACTGGACCTCAAGCAACTCATTGAGGCCATGCCTACGGCCCGCCTCCTTGGGGTGCGCGTGATAGGCTTTGACCGGTCGGGAGGGTCTCGAGTCGAGCTCGAGATCCAGCGCAGTCACACGTTTGATGGCCGGTCAGTGCAAGCCGGTGTCATTGGGGCGCTGGCGGACTTTGCGGGGGTGAGTGCATCTGCCGCTGCCCTGGGCGATGGCTGGATGGCCAGTACTACGGGCTTTGAGGTCCACAACCTGGCTCCCGCCAACGGCGAACGTTTGGTCGCGATTGGTAAGGCGCTGCTTGCAAAACGCTCTCAGGGCGTCTCCGTCGTTGAGGTCTTCTCGGTCTCGAGCACCGGAGAGAGGACCGTGGTGGCTCACGCCACGACGATGTGTCGTCCGTTTCAACTGGCTCCTTCGTGATGCGCTTTCGGTCTGCAGCGGTGGCCTGAGCAACGGCGCCGGACATAGAAAACGGGGCCAAGGCCCCGTTCTGCGCTGTCCGTTCGATTAGCCTGCAAGGTCCGCTGTCTTTCGTTCTGCGGTCTGAACACCGGAGGTGTTCGTGGTGGCCAGCACCATGAGATCGCGCCAGCGCGCCTCAGCCTGTGCGACGGAGGCTTCCTTCACGTGTCCAAAGCCGCGAATTTTCTCGGGCACGTTGGCGATCTTGACCCACTGGTTGTAGTTCTCCGCGGTCACGGCCGTCACGCAGCACTCCAGAATGCCGATGTAGCGCTGGATAAGACCACGTTCCATGCGACGTTCCTCGGTCCAGCCGAATGGGTCCAGCTTGGTACCGCGAAGGAATCGTATGGCCGTCAGCACGCGCATCGCGGGGAACATCCAGCTGCCGTACTCCTTCTTGATGGGGTTTCCTTCTTCATCGCGCTTGGTGAAGAGCGGGGGCGCGAGGTTCAGTTTGATTTTGTAGTCACCCTCGAACTTGGCTTCAATCTTGTCCCAGAAAGCCGAGGAAGAGTACAAGCGAGCGACCTCGTACTCGTCCTTGTAGGCCATCAGCTTGAAGAGGTTCTTCGCAAATGCGCGGGTCAGCGCTTGGTCGGACGACACTCCCAGCTCGATGTCGCGTTGGCGAACCTTGTTGATGAGGTGCAGATACTGCTTGGCGTATGCCTCGTTCTGATAGTCCGTCAGTTCGGTGACGCGCAGGTCAATCATCTGCTGCAGGGTGCGGCGTGGGACGACCTTGATGACAGCCTGCTTGTTGATTTGCTCGTAGAGGCTCAGAAGATGCACAGCAGCAGCGCGACCCCAGCGGAACGCTTCCTTGTTCTTCTCGATGGAGACGCCATTGAGCTCGATGGCGCGTTCGATGGAGTCCGAGCTCAGTGGGATAAGGCCACGCTGGTAGGCAAGACCCACCATGAAGAGGTTGCTGCCAATGGAGTCGCCCAGGATGGCCAGCGCCAGTCGAGTCGAGTCAATGAACTCGACCTTATTGCCTACGGCTTGAGTGATGAGTTCTTCGACGTTTTTCTGTGGGAAGGCCCAGTCGGGGTCCTTGGCAAACTGGCCGGTCGGCTGCTGGTGGGTGTTGACCAGTGCGTAGGTCCGGCCGGAGTGCATCTTGGAGATCACCTCCTTGGAGCCGGTTGTGAGCATGTCACAGCCCAGGATGAGGTCTGCTTCGCCGGTTGGGATGCGCTGAGCCATGATGGCCTCGTTGCGATTAGCCAGTCGCACGTGAGAGGTGACCGCGCCATTTTTCTGTGACATGCCCGTCATGTCGAGGATGGACGCCGCCTTGCTCTCCAGATGTGCCGCCATGCCGAGCAGTGCGCCGATCGTGATGACTCCGGTCCCGCCGATGCCGGTGACCATGATGTTGTAGGCTGTGTCGCAGGCGGGTAGGCTGGGCTCGGGAAGCGAGGGGATCAGCGTCGCCAGGTCCAGTTTTGCTTTGGCTGGCTTTCGGAGCTTGCCGCCTTCGATGGTGACGAAGCTGGGGCAGAACCCCTTCTGGCACGAAAAGTCCTTGTTGCAGTTCGAGTCGTCGATACGGCGCTTGGTACCGAACTCGGTATCCAGGGGGAGGAGGGACACGCAATTGGATTGCTGACCACAGTCCCCGCAGCCCTCGCAGACAGCCTCGTTGATGTGGAGGTGCTTGTTCGGCGTCGGGTAAGTTCCCTTCTTGCGCCGGCGCCGCTTCTCGGCCGCACAGGTCTGGTCGTAGATGATGACGGTAGTGCCTTCGACGTCTCGGAGTTCGCGCTGGACGCGCTCCAGCTCCGAGCGGTCGTAGACGCTCACGCCCGGAGGCAGCTTTGACCTGTCCGTGTGCCGACTCACGTCCTCAGACACGACGACCACGCGCTTTACACCCTCCGCATGGACCTGGTGCGCAACCATGGGGACCGTAACGACCCCGTCGTGGGGCTGTCCGCCCGTCATGGCCACGGCGTCGTTGTAGAGAATCTTGTACGTGATGTTCGTCTTTGCCGCCACGGCGGCACGGATGGCCAAGAGCCCGGAGTGGAAGTAGGTTCCGTCACCCAGATTGGCGAAGACGTGCTTGAGCTTGGAGAAGTGGTGCTGACCAATCCAGGTGGCACCTTCTCCGCCCATATGGGTGGTGGTCTTGTTCCCCTCCGGATAAATGGTGGTCGCCATGATGTGGCAGCCGATGCCAGCCAGTGCGATTGAGCCTTCCGGCACCTTCGTCGAGGTGTTGTGGGGACAGCCGGAGCAGTAGTAGGCTGGCCGAGCGGGCGTTTGGTTGGCCTGGCCGAGGATGGTGTCCTTGCTCTTGATGAGCTCCAGTCGTTGGTCAATTGCCTCGCTGGAGTGGAAGCGGCGGATGCGGGAGGCGACTACCGAGGCGACTTGAGCGACGGTGAAGTCAGCCTTGGGGGTCAACAGCCACTCACCTCGGGGGTGCACCCACTCGCCCTGGTCATCGAATTTACCGATGATGCGAGGGCGAACGTCGTCGCGCCAGTTGTAGAGCTGCTCCTTGAGTTGGTACTCCACCAGCTGCCGCTTCTCCTCCACAACCAGAATCTCTTCCAGGCCGACGGCGAACTCCCGGATGCTGTCCGGCTCGAGCGGCCAAGGCATGGACACCTTGAACAGCCGAACGCCGATCTCGTTCAGGCGCTGTTCGGTAAGGCCCAACTCCTGGAGCGCCTCAAGCACGTCGCTATAGGCTTTGCCAGAAGCCACAATGCCCAGGCGGTCGCGGTCCGAGCGAATGGTCGTGCGGTTTAGCTTATTGCTGCGGCAATACGCCAGGGCGGCGTAGATTTTGTAGTCGTGCATGAGGGCTTCTTGCCCCCGTGCCACGATGCCCAGCGTTTCCGTCCAGAGCCGGGAGTGGAGGCCGCCCGGAGGCATCACAAAGTCGGACGGCAGCACGATTTGCGTAGCAAACGGGTCCGCACTCACCGACCCGCTGGACTCCACCGTGTCGGCGATGGCCTTGAAACCAACGAAGCAGCCTGAGAAGCGAGACATCGCCCAGCCGTGAAGGCCGAGCTCGACGAACTCGTGCACGTTGGCCGGATAAAGCACGGGCACCATGCTGGCTGCGAAGACGTGCTCGCTTTGGTGGGGAAGGGTGGAGGAGTACCCACCATGGTCGTCGCCTGCGACTAGCAGAACTCCCCCTTTGGGGCTGGTACCAGCGTGGTTTGCGTGCTTGAGCACGTCGATGGAGCGGTCAACGCCCGGGCCTTTGGCGTACCAGAGCCCGAACACCCCGTCGTAGAGGCCGGGGCCGATCTGGTCGATGTGCTGACTACCCCAGATGCTCGTAAGGGCCAGGTCCTCGTTTACGCCAGGCTGGAACTTGATTTTGTTGGCTTCGAGGTGCTTGGACGCCTTCCAGAGCGACTCGTCCAAGCCGCCAATGGGCGAGCCTCGGTATCCCGACACGAAACCGGCGGTGTTGAGACCGGCCGCCTCATCGCGCCACTTCTGCACAAAGCACAGGCGAATCAACGCCTGAATACCGCTCAGGTAGACCGACCCTTCGCGGGCGGTGTACTTGTCGTCGAGGTTGACCTCGCGAAGATTCATTGAGGTCACCAGCCCGTCTTTGGCGAGCGCGATGTCGTTCATCATGGGGAGAGCGTCCAAAAATTGTGTTCAGGACAGCACCTTGGATTCGTGGGTGTTCGTCGCCAGGTGCAGTGGCTACGCTGCGTTGACCATGGGTGAGGCCAATATCAGCATTCCCGAATCGTCTCAGACGGTTCGCTTCGATGACAGCAGTAATGCATGAAACAAACGACCAAGACGCTCAGAAGAATGCGAGGCCCCGTGCCGCTCGAGGCGGTACACATGCTCCAGAGAGGATCCCTTTGCTGCACTTGGCCGATGCCCGGCTCGAGAGCGGAAGGTTTCACCAGAACAAGCCGCTCGGAGATGAAATTGAGTGAACGGATTCGGTCGCCGTACAACAATCAAGCAGTCAGTCTTAAACTGCTGCACCACTTCGTGGTGGTATGCGAAGCGACATCACTCAGCCGTGCGGCTCACGTACTGAATGTCTGCCAATCAAACCTGACGTTGCAAATGTCCGACTTGGAACGTCGCATGGGCGTGCAGCTAATGCATCGTTCATGGAAAGGGGTCGAGCTGACCGAAGCAGGGCAGATCCTGCTGCCCGAAGCAAAAGGAATGCTCCGCCGGTTCGAGAAAGTCAAGGCCCAGGTTCAACAGGCACATTTGCACGGCCGCGTGGACTTGGCCTGTGCGTGCTTCTCAGTGCCCGACTACGCTGCCGTTCCCACAGCGGCCCGCATGCTGCGACGCAATGACGGGCGGTTCGAGGTCAAGCTCACCGAGATGCCGAGTAGCGCTCAGCCGATTGCCCTCGAGAACGGTCAGATCAACGTTGCGGTGATGCTTGGCAAGCTGCCGAACATCCACTTCCGAGTGGTGAAGCTCATGGAGGCCAAGACATCGCTATTGACGAGCGAGGGACACGTCTGGGCCCGGTCATCTGAGGCCGTCAGCTTAAAGCACCTCGTTGGAGAGCATTTCTGGATGGTCGACCGCACTGTGGAACCTGTCCTGCACCACGTGACCACAAGAGCGCTCATGAATGCTGGGATCCCTAACTCCGCGATGAGGACGGCAGGGAGTCTCAAGGACGTGATTGCTCAGGTCGCCACAGGAAGCGGTGTTGCGCTCTTGCCGGACTGCTTAGGGAGCGTGGGAGGCGGTGGTGTTCTGTGTCGCGTACCAGTGGCCGATGGACCGGTGATGGATTTGGTTGCTGCGCACAGGGGCTTCAAGTCCAACAAGGGAACGAAGGAGTTGATCGACTGCTTAGTGGCCGCTGCAGCAGGGGAATCTGAAGCGAGAACGCCAACTTGGTCTAGGGGTTAGACCGCATTGCGCAATACACCTCGAGCTTCACGTTCCACGACCGCTAGACGCGTGCTCAGCCGCGATTCCCAATGGACATGAACTTGATTGGATGCCACCTCAGGTAGACCCAAGTGGCGAAGGTAGGTTCGCGTCTCAGATTGAGGCAAACCAGCGTGAGCGACAAGGTGTCGCAACAGTTTGGACTCAGTGCGAGGGTGCGGAGGGACAGAGGAATCCCGGTAGGGTGGGTAATTCGCTGCATCGCGTGTATCGGGGAAGGAAAGCTCGATGATCTGAAAATAGAGAATGACCTTCATCGAAAAGTCGACCACCTCGCTGGCAAGCGACCACAGTCGAAGTTGCAGGGAGACCGTGTCCGTCCAGGTCAGAGGCCCAGTGCCGGCGGGGAGCTCACCATGAACGCTCCAAGTTCCGCGATACGTCGCCGTAACCGTCCGCCGAATCATCTCGGCCTTGACCCGCACGCATGTCAAGAAGAAGACGCGGTCCAGTTCGCGATTGATGAGTTGCTGCGTCGACTCGTCTTCGTTACCCGGGGACGCAACTGTTAAGTACAGATCGTCGACCCGATTCTCGAGCGACATCGAGCTTGGAAGCATCGCTCTAAATCGAGATAGGTTTAGGTCAACGTCTTTGGAGTTGGGTGATCGAAGTCGGTAGACGGTGGGCATTTGTGAGATCTAACGTTTGAGCTGAACTGCGCCTGGTCGCGGGGCGCTTGTTCCGTCTAGCGGATGATGGCACTGGCTGCATCACGGCCCCAGTGACCTGCCGTTGGGCGTCCGTTCGAGCGATGGGTTGTAGGCATCAGCTTGCGTCTAGGCCAGTCCGCTGGATGGGTTGACGCTGGGGCACTGAGTGCCTGCTTTCTTGAATTCAGGTAGCAGACAGCCACGGGCCCACAGGAGTTGTTCGGCAACCTGCTCTCATTGCCGCCAAGCTGCCGGTTGAGGGCGACCACAGGCACCCGATGGATGCATCGCAGCTAAGGGCACGCGTCGGCAGGCAGCACACGGCTGGTAGTGCGGCTGTCCCTTCCTGTGCCGCTCAGTGGCCACGGCATCATCGGACGAAAAATTCACGGTCAGGCACATGCGCTCAATTTACTGCTTACACGTCCCAAGTCCAGGATATCGGCCGGGCGCTCTTCTGTGCAATTCCAACCCTGCATGACCCCTTCCCATCGTCAACCCGGAAGTGCAGAGCTCCGGCGCCCACGACGGTGATTTCCTTCTCACCAGAGAATCGAATCTTTTCACCCCGGGGTTCGCCAAAAGCAAACACCCCCATGCCGACTTGGCATCGCCGATCCGATGGGCAGGCCACGACATAAGTAGCCGTCGCGTATGCATAGTCTTCAGCCCACTGCCAGTCGGTCCCGTCAACTTGTTTATAGGTTTCATCCATGAAATTCACTCGCTGTTGAAGTACACATGCAACAACCCCCATCAACGGGATGGACGATTGAGAACCACAATATTGGCCTCCCCTTCAAGTCCAACGACAACCTGGATCCCTGCATCGACAACGGCGACGCGCGACAGCCCAAGAAAATCGTTCTTCAGATCGATATTGATTCCTTCCTTTGCTGCCGCCGCCGCCAACTCCTTGCGCAAGACGGCTCTGGCTTCTGCGATCTTTGGTCGCAAGTCGATGCGCGCGGCGTCCTCGACAGCTTTCCTAATCCGATCCTGAAAGAGGAAAGACAACACGTTCCACACATCGTTGTCGATGATGCGCGAGAAGTCCGCCTCCGTCAGCGTCAGCGTTTGCGTCTGCAGATCGAAATGTGGCTTCGCTAGCAGATAGACCCACCCCTTCGGCGCCAGTGTCTTCGGCTGCGAAATCTTCGACTCGAAACGCACACCGACGACCAGGAGTTCGCCACTTGGGTAGACCTTCACCTCCTTGACGGTCACGCTGGCGGATACGGCGTCGGTTTTGCCTTCAAAGGGCTTGTCCACCAGCGCTGCAGCGGCAAGGCTCTGAAGACTTTCGAAGTTGGCCGTGAGGGGCACCGCCAGTTTCATGGTGTTCTGCTGCACTGGAATGCGCTCAAGGTTGGGCAAAGGCAACTCCATCGCAGCTCCCCCCGGAGCCGCGAGCGCGGCCGGTGGCGCACCAAGACGAACCTCCGTTTGCGCCGAAAGCATCAGCGCCAACTGTATACCTGTCGTCGTGTAGCTTAGGCCTGAGAACCCAACGCGCTCCGGGTTCACGACTACTTGACCCGGCTGCCCCGAGATCGAAGGAAGCGCGACGACGTACTCATGCCAGATGGGCTGAACCAATTGCTTAATCTGGTCGCAGGTCACAATGCTCGGAATCTTCGCCGCTGCGTCGTTCATGGCCTTCTTGATCTCGGGCCCAGCCTGAGAGTCAATGTTGATCCAGAACTTTCCCGCTACTTCAAGCTCGGCCTTGTCGCGCCAGGAAAAATCAGGCGTAGCGCTGACCGTGGGGCACCAGTTCTCATCAACGCCAAGCCGAACATCAGCGGTTGCCGTTAGGGCGCCACGGAAGTTCTTCTTGTGGAGTTTGAGAAACCCAGCGAGGTCGCCGGTGAAGCCAGCGTGACCGTCGGCACGTATGGGGACGCTGAGGCGAACCGAGTCACCGTTCTGACTGACGATGACGTTTCCATCCCGACGGATCGTGGCCTGGTAATCGACATCTAGGCAAAGGTTCTCGACCTGACCTACTGTGACGACCTTAGTGATGATGCGCGCCACCCCGCCAATGAATTTGCCCACATCGCCGCCAATCCGTTCCTCGACGGTCTTCTGCACTTGGCGTTCGACATTCATGCAGACCCGCTCCCGCCCCTGTAGCGGAATCTCGGCCGGCAAGGCGGTTGTTAGCGCCTGGCTTAGCATTTTGTATGGAAAGAGCGCGTTCAGGGTGATGAACGACTCCTCTTTCACCGGAACCGTCGGTGCTGCTTGCTCTGCCGGTCGCTCAGCCAGTTCGCCGTATTTCTTCTCCACACATACAGTGAGTAGAAGGAGCGAACTGACGGCCGTCCCCACTAGAACTGCAATCCGCAAACGCTGCATGGCGACCTCCCGCGTATTGGTCTCCGACGTACCCACCAACGCTGCGATTTCTATCACTTTGCTATTCGAATGCAAAGCGTTGAGTAGCGTCAGACTTGAGGTTGCACGTGGCTCGTCGCCCGCAAGTGGTAAGCCGAACTTGAACTTCCGTTCGCGTGGGATGCAGCTGTCCGATTGCGGTCCGTCACGGCCATCGGCTCCTGGCCGTTTGCGGCAGTCTAGCCTTCACCGAGCCTCCTGGGAACTGACGACCTAGAGATTCGAGGTTGAACGACAGCAACGTGACGTGAAGCGCTCAGAAGGCCATACGATTCGACCGGCAGCATCCGCCGCATACTGGGCATATGCAGCGGTACCTTGTGTTGTCAGGCCCTAGCGGTATGAAGATCCTTCATGGCTCGAGAAGTACCATTGATCAGTTGGCCGCGCAGCCTAGAGAGAATCAAACGTCCCTCTCGAATGGCTTCATCCCATGTCAGCATGCACTCACATTCGTCCATCTGCGGCGTCATCCTTCACTAAAGCCTTCTTGTCTGAACTCCGTCGTCTACGCGACGGTTCAGTTCTCTGCTGGCTCGCAACCGTCGACTCCGCCGGCATGCCGAATGTGTCACCCAAGGAGATTTTCTGCCTCCATGGCGAGCGCGAACTCCTGATCGCAAACATAGCCTCCCCGCAGAGTGAGAGCAATATCCGCTCGAACCCGAATGTGTGCGTGAGCTTCGTCGACGTGTTCGTGCAGAAGGGCTTCAAGCTGAAAGGTGCTGCGGTGGTGGTCGAGCCAGTTCACCCACGGTTCAACGAGTTGGAGGCCCCACTGAAGGAGATGACGGGGGGCGCCTTTGCGATTCAATCGGTCATCTGCGTCCACATTCTCACCGGTGAGTCCATCGTGGCGCCGAGCTACCGGTTTCGTGAGGGGACCACGGAAGAGTCTCAGGCAATAGCGGCTCGGCAGGCGTATCGATGGCCGCGATAGGCTAGATGGCTGCGGCAGAGCGGGTTGGACAGGGACTTCTGGCTCGTCCCCATACTTGTTTGCTCAGGCTTCGTCGCCGGCCTCATGAACGCAGTCGCCGGCGGCGTCCTGGTGACGCTCCCGGTTCTGCTGGCATGGTCTATGGATTCACAGAAGTGCAAACCTCAGATGTGAATCATCACGGTGGAGGCTGCCAGCAGTAGTCCCATTGACCTGTTGAAGCGGCGAGAGTTCTTCTCATCTCCCAGCCACTGCTTGAGGGCGGCTCCAGAGATCATCCAGATGGAGCACGCGATGGTCGCCGCCAGGCCGAAGGTCAATGCAATGGCCGTCGCTCGGGAAAGGACCGAGCCCGGTAGGGAGTTGCCGTAGGTGGCAGCGGCGCTGGCACTGACAATCCAGGACTTGGGGTTCACCCACTGGAACGCCAATGCCTTCCAGAACCCGATGACTTCCCCTTTGGCGTCCTGTCGCATCGGTGGTGCATTTGCTACTTTCCACGCCAGCCCGAGCAAAAAGGCCGAGCCAGCCCACTTGAGAATAAGCAGGGCAGTAGGATTGCCTGAGATGACGCCTCTCAGGCCCGCAACTGCGACGGCCAGCATGAGTGTCATTCCGAAGACAACGCCGAATAGGCATCGAAGTCCGCCAAGGAAGCCTCCCTGAACACCAGCTGTCATGACCAGGACGTTGCTCGGTCCGGGGGTAACTGCTGCCGTGAAGGCAAATACGAAGAACGCCAGGAGCTCTTGGCTGTACATCTTTGGCTTGGGAATGGTGAGACCCATTGATGTAGGCGATGCAGCGAGCATTCACTTGAAAATTGCTGCCCGAACGGGGAGTTGAACTAGCGAGGATCTCGCTTGGAGGGCTCAAGATGCTCGGTGCAGGCAACTCTCTGGGCTTATGGAAAACGTCAAACCCTCAGTCACGGTACGTGATGCAACCGAGGCGGACATGGCCCGGGTGCTGGAGATCTACTCTCCCTACGTCCTTCGCGGCCTGGCGACCTTTGAGGAAGACTGCCCTTCCCTGGCCGAGATGCTGTCTCGGCGAGACGCTGTACTCGAGCGAGGGCTGCCCTACCTGGTCGCGGAGCACATGGGGACAGTCGTTGGGTACTCGTACGCAACCGGCTACCGCGCCCGACCGGCGTACAGGCACACCATCGAGAACTCTGTCTATGTCCAGGAAGGCGTGACTGGGCTCGGTGTGGGCAAGGCGCTCTTACAGGCTCTCATCGAACGGTGTACCAAAGGCCCATGGCGCCAGATGATTGCTGTTGTAGGAAACAGCGCGAACGAGGCGTCTATCGCCCTGCACCGCAGCTGTGGGTTCGAGAACGCAGGGATCCTCACGTCCGTCGGCTTCAAACTCGACCAGTGGGTGGATACAGTCCTTTTGCAGCGCCCCCTGAATGGCGGCGATACGACAAGACCCGGCTGACCCGCCGTCGGGCAGGACACTACAGCAGCTTGTACATCACGCTCGCCGAACAGATTTCGCCCGTAGGCGCGAACGAAAACCTGGGAATCTTGCCGTTTGAGCGCCAGTTGCAGGACAAAAGCAGCGCCTCCGCAGGGCTGGCGCAGCTGGGAAACGCAGTCAAAACGGTCAGGCCCTTCGTTCTGGCAAGAGCATCCACCTCCCCGAGTAGGGTTCTGCCAACTCCCATGCGTCGTGCAGGCCGCCTGACGAGCAGTTGCTCGAGGTTGGCCAAATGGGGCTGGCACTCGGAAGCACTGAGGTTGACCTGCACGGCTCCGACAACCTCATTCGTCGAAGTCAATGCCGCGAAGACAGCCCGGCTGCTTCCATTCACAGAATCAAGTACTTCAATCCAGTGCCGGCGGCATCGCTCTGAGTCGAACGGCTGCATGAACCCCACGGATGCGCCTCCTTCGACGCAATCCGCCGTGATAGACACAAGGGCGTCCAGGAGTGCTGCGTCGTTTTGCCCAGAGAGGCGGCGCACGGAGATTGGCGTTCCCTGGCAGGGCACTGATCGCTTCCTGATTGTGCTTCAGACGGCGATGGGGTTCGCCGCAGTCACCTGGCCGATACGCCACAGCACACCGGATGGGTCGTAGAGGGTGAACTCGGTCATTCCCCAAGGGTGGGTTTTGACATCTTCGACCTTCACGTCATAGCGATCTGGCAGCTCTGAGCGGACAACGCGCTCGCGCCAGGCCAAGACGTCGGACACCAGCAAGTGCAACATCAGGTTGTTCGCCAATCCGGGATCGTAGAAGTCCTGCAGCAGGAAGCTGCAGTTATCGACTTTGAGATAGGCCAGCCCTTCACCTACAGAGCGAGACTGGAAGCCAAGGTCGGTGTAGAAGGTGAGTGACTTCTGAAAGTCCCGTGCGGGGACGAAGGCCTTGAGTTCGATTGCATCGGTTTCAGGCATCTTGGAAGCGCTTTCGGGGACGAATTGTGCTGTTCATTGAGCAGCCATAAGAGCATCAACCTCACCTAGGAACTGCTCCTTGACCAGCAACCCAAGCGGTGTCTGAAACGGCTTATCCCCGACGGTGACTCGAGCGAAGACATAGGTCTTGTCTTCTCGACTCACCCATCCTACGTACCATCCAATGGGCTCGCTCAGGTTTGCTACCCATGCTCGCGAGTACGTCCAGGTTGAGCCGATTTTCCCATGAACTCTCCAGCCAGAAGCAGTACGCGCCTGCGGAATGATGGTCTTCGCTGCCTGCTGCGATCGCACGGAGACCGGAAGCTCTTCAAGCACGAGCTTGCGAAGGAATTCGACTTGCTCTTGCGCAGAGATAAGCAGCGAGCCTCCCACCCACGACGAGTGTGTGCCGGGTCGGCCAACGACGCCGCTGGTAGCGTCCTTGTTCCCATAGGAGAACTTGTAAACGTATTGCTCCATACGCACACGTCCAAGCGTCTTCGTGAGCTCCCTGGAGTACCAGAGAATTGACTGAGATTGCCACGTGGTCGGCGTCCCCATTTGAATCGCCGAGTTTTGACTGGGAGCAGTGGGCGGAAGCTCCCAAACGGGGTTCTGAGCGTCAACCAAGATGCCGGCGTCAAAACCCATCACCGCAAGAGCAATCTTGTATGTCGACGCTGGCGAGTACCGCTTGCCACAGTCGCCGCTGCTGTGCACTTTCTTCCCTGTGTCGACGTCCACGATGAGCGTGCACGAGGCCTTGAGCGCGACTTCACCACTCGCCCACACCGATGCGCTGACACTCGCGATGACCATCGCCACAGTAAAGCGCGCCAGCGAAGCCTTATGGAGTTTGGATAGCGTGTACGAGTGCATGTCTTTGTCCTTCCCTGCTAGACGGCGAGCGGGTTCGTGAATTGCGAAGTCGGTAGATCAGCATTTCGGTCAACGACGCGCACAGCTTCCGGGAGCGAGACTCCCCTTAGTGAGGCCTGGAGCGCGCTGTCACGAGAGACGGACGGATTGGCGCCGTAGTGCTTGCGCCAGGCACGACGCAGGTGCTGGGTGGACGAGAACCCAGAGAGTTCAGCCACTCTCTGTAGTGACATGACAGGGTGGTTCTGAAGCACGTCCACAGCCCTGGCGAGTCTCTTCTTCTGCAGGTAGTCAAAGACCCCGCAGCCAAGCACCTCGCGAAAGAGGCGCTGCAGGTGGCGTTCACTGACGTAGACTGAGTTGGCCAATGCGCCAGTCGTCCACGGGTAGGTCGGGTTTCTGGTCAGCAGGTCGTCAACGCGCTGCAGGGCAGGATGGGCTGGGGGAATCATTGGCGTACACGGCCCACCCGTCGGCAGCGGTGAGTCCGACAGCCTGAGTAGCTTCTTGGTCACCGAAGACACCGCATTGCTAAATCCAAGTGCCTCGAGTACCGAAAGCGCTGCGTCGGCCGCTGTGAGCATGCCGGCGCAGGTCAGCACGTTTCCGTCCCTGAGAACCGTCTCAGAGACATTCCACTGGGTCATCGGGAACTGAAAGCGGAGTGCATCTGCAAGTGACTGGCTGACCGTCGCCTGTCGACCGTTCAGGAACCCGTGGGCGGCAAGGAACCGGACGCCTCCACCCACCCCGCAAACGAGAGACCCGAAGCGAATCGCCTCGTGGACGTATCGAGCGGTCATCACCTCTACGGGGTCGGGCGCTTCCAGTGCTAAAAGGTCGCCGGCACAGACGAAGACTGCTTGGGGGTGTACAGCCAACCGGTGCAAATGCGCTGCTGGATCTGTGCTTGGGTCATCAACCAGGTCAACACTCTGGATGTTGAGGTCCACACCAGCTCGGAGAACTTCGCCCAGCGCCTCGAGGATGGTTAGCTTCTCCAGCAGGCGATAGCCAGGCAGTGTCACTACTGCCGCAGTTGCCTGCTTGCGGGCGCTGGGCGCTGGGGGGGGCATCCTCGACATGGTTTCTGCAAGGCCCTTCGACCTCGGTTACACGTCGAGAAGTCTCCATGCTGCGTTGCGCAACGAGTTGAAATGAGCAGCGTGTCGCTGCTCAAGATTTCAATAAAGCGTCATCCTCAGGGCCGCACCTACTGACCCAAGTAAGCTTCCCTGACCCGTTGGTCAGCAGCCAGCGCCTGGGCCTCGCCGTAGAGGGTGAGGGAGCCGCTACTCATGACGTAACCCCTGTCGGCAATGTCCAGCGCCAATGCTGCGTTCTGTTCCACCAGAACCACGGTCACGCCGCCCTGGTGCACATCCTCAATGACGCTGAAGATGGTGTCGACCATGATGGGGGACAGGCCCATAGACGGCTCGTCCAGCAGCAGCACCTTGGGATGGCACATGAGAGCGCGGGCCAGAGCCAGCATTTGCTGTTCCCCACCGGACATGGTTCCTGCCATTTGGTTCGCACGCTCCTTGAGACGCGGGAAGATGGTGAACATCCGTTGAATGTCTTCCTCGACTTTCTGGGGCGTGCTGCGGGCAGGGTAGCTGCCAATCTGCAGGTTCTCGGTCACGGTCATACGGGTCAGAATGCCTCGACCCTCGGGGACCAGGCTCAAGCCCCGCTGCACCCGCTGATGGGCCTTGAGGTGACCAATTTCTTCCCCGAACAGCTTGATGCTGGTTGTCTTGGAGGGAACCACCCCCATGATGGCGCCCATGGTGGAGGTCTTGCCGGCGCCGTTGGATCCGATGAGGCAAACCATCCGGCCAAGTTCCACGGAAAGGGAGACGTGACGAACCGCTTTGACCCCGTCATAGGAGACCGACAGGTCTTGAACTTCGAGGGCGATGGTCATGCTGCGTGCTCCAGGTGTGCCTTGCCTAGGTAGGCTTGAATGAAGTCCGGGTTCTTGCGGACGAGCTCCGGCGAGCCGCGAACGATCTCTTTGCCCCTGTCGAGCGCCGTTATCTCGTTGCACAAGCCCATCACAAGCTTGACGTCGTGCTCGATGAGCAAGATGGAGATGCCGTCTGCCCTGATTCGCTCAAGCAACTGGCGCAGGGTCGCCTTCTCCGATGGGTTCATGCCCGCAGCGGGCTCGTCCAATGCCAGGAGCTTGGGCTCGGTGGCCAGTGCGCGAGCTATCTCCAGACGCCGCTGGTCGCCGTATGAGAGCGTGCGAGCAATCTTGTCCGCCAGGTGCTCAACGCCTACGTACTCAAGCAGTTGCCGAGCCTTGAGACGAATCAACGCCTCCGAGGCCCGAAATCCCTTGGTCGATAGCACGGTTTGCACCAGCGTGCTGCGCGAGCGGATGTGGCGCCCGACCATGACGTTTTCCAGGGCAGTCATGGAGCCGAAGAGCCTGATGTTCTGGAAGGTCCGGGCGATGCCCGTCTCCGTTACCTGGTAGACCGAGCGGGGTGAGTAGGGCTTACCGTCGAGTTCGAACGTGCCGCTGTCTGGTGGATACAACCCCGTGATGACGTTGAAGAAGGTGGTCTTTCCTGCACCGTTCGGGCCTATGAGCCCGTAAATCTGACCCTTGCGAATTGTCAGACCAACGTCGGAGAGAGCCTGAAGCCCTCCGAAGCGCTTGTTGACGCCTTGTACCTGTAGAAGGGGGGTGCTGGATACGGGGAGAACAGCAGAAGCGTTGGATGCGGTGGAAGCGGTTGTCACGAGAGCTGTCCTGTCAAATTTTGGCGTTGAGAGTGACGAGTTCAGGTACTACCGGCTCCTCGTTGGTGGTCTGTACGGCTGCTTTGCCTTTTGGCCTGTTGGCCACGCTTGAGATCAAGCCGCTGGGCCTCCAGAGCATGATGACCACCATCGCCAGACCGTAGAGGAGCTGGCGCGCGACTTCAGCGTCGATGACGGCGTTTCCTGGCCCAAGAATCGCTTCCTGGACCGGAATGACGATAAGGCGGAGTGCCTCAGGGATGGCTGCCAGCATGGCGGCGCCAATCACAACGCCCCAGATGTTGCCGAGACCGCCCAGCACGACCATGGCCAAGACGACGATGGACTCGAACAGGGTGAAGGACTCGGGACTCACAAATCCCTGGAACGACGCGAACAGGCTCCCCGAGATGCCGCCGAACACAGCTCCGGCTGAGAAGGCAAGAAGCTTCATGTTGCGGGTGTTGATGCCCATGGCTTTTGCCGCAATCTCATCTTCACGAATGGCAACCCAGGCACGTCCAATGCGTGAGTCAACCAGACGGAAGCAGACCAGGATGGCGACTGCGGTCAGGATGAGGAAGAGGTAGTAGTAGGCAACCACCGAGCTCACCGAGAAGCCCCAGAAGTCAACGACACCTCGTTCGCCGGCCAGGGAGACGCCCAGGACGGAGATGGGGTCAATCTGCGAAATGCCCTGCGGCCCGTTGGTGATGTTGACTGGAGCGTTGAGGTTGTTCAGGAAGATGCGAACGATCTCTCCAAAACCCAGGGTCACGATGGCCAGGTAGTCACCTCTGAGCTTTAGCGTTGGCGCGCCAAGGAGGATGCCAAAGACCCCCGCGAGTAGTCCGGCGATGGGAATGCTTATCCAGATGGGTACGTGCATCCCCTCTGGCGACATGGCCGCAATCCAAGCGAACTGCTCGGAGAGGTGTGGAGAGGAGAGCAGTGCGTAGAGATATGCCCCCACCGCGTAGAACGCGATGAAACCCAGGTCCAGCAGTCCTGCAAATCCAACGACGATGTTGAGCCCCAAGGCCAGCAGGATGTAGAGCAGGGCGAAGTCCAGGATTCGCACCCAGGCACCGCCAGCCGTGCCGACGATGGGTGGGAGGATCAGCAGGACCAGGATGAGGGCGAGGTGAACGGGTTTGATGGCTTTCACTGCGTGCTCCGGATGGTTGATTTGCTTTCAGATCACGCGCGGTCGGCCACTCGCTCGCCCATGAGGCCTGTGGGGCGCAAGGTGAGGACGGCAATGAGCACCACGAAGGCAAAGATGTCCTGGTAGTGGCTGCCCAAGAAGTCATTGGTGAGGGGCCCGATGTAGCCCGCTCCCAGACTCTCGACCAGGCCAAGAATGAGGCCGCCGAACATGGCCCCATAGACGTTGCCAATGCCACCGAGAACGGCAGCCGTAAACGCCTTCAGACCAGGGATGAAGCCCATGTAGAAGTGAACCAGCGAGTAGTTCGCTGCCAACATGACGCCGGTCAGGCCTGCCAGTGCAGCTCCGATACCGAAGGCCAGAATGACCACCTTGTTGGTGTCGATGCCCAGCAGAGAGGCCACCTTGGGGTTCTCAGAGGTCGCCCGCATCATTCGACCCACCTGGGTCTTTTCGATGAGCAGGGCGAGGCACACCATGCACACGAAGGACAGGACAAGGATGATGATCTGCGTGACGCTGATGACAAGGCCGTGGAACTCGATAGGCTGCTGAGGCACCAGGGACGGGAACTCGTGGTAGTTGCGCCCGAAGAAGACCATGACGACGGTCTGCAGCGTGAGGGAGATGCCAATGGCGGTGATGAGTGGGGCCAGGCGTGGTGCATTGCGAAGCGGTCGGTAAGCAATTCGCTCAATGAGCAGGCTCAAGGGAACGCAGACGACCACCGCAGCGACCACGGAGAGTGCCAAGACGAGCGGGCCGGGCATCCAGGGGAAGAGGGTCATCAGCAGCTTCGAGGCGAAGAGGGCGGCCATTGCGCCGACCATCACGATGTCGCCGTGAGCAAAATTGATGAGCTGCAGAATCCCGTACACCATCGTGTATCCGAGCGCGACGAGCGAGTAGATGCTTCCGACAATGAGACCGTTGATGATTTGCTGAAGAAACTCTGTCATTGGTGCACGCAAGGGTTTAGACGGCAGCAATCAGCCTGCCTCCTGGGTGCTGGTGGCAGGTAATCGAGTGGCCGCTGGGGGTATGCGCAGGTAGCGCGAGCGGAAGCGAAAAATTCTGATGGCTAGGTCATTGACCCTGAGCCTCATTCCGCGACGCCGAAGCATCAAAAGGCGACAAAGCTGTTGGCAGGGAAAACTCAGAGACGCTATTGAGTTTCAGAGTTTTGATGACCGCTTTAGAACATGTCGCGTTTTGAAGCTGCGATGTCGGATGTTTCGCTGCTCCAACGCGAAAGGTTTCTCGATACTGGTTCTCCGGCCATTCAGTTGCCGTTAACCATGGAGAAACTCAGATGTTGCGTCTCAAAACCTCGCTCCTGATCGGAGCGTGCGTTGGAGTACTTGCCACCAGTGCAAGCGCTCAGCAAGAGCTTGTCGTTCGCATCGGCATGGCTGCCCCCATGACAGGCCCCCAAGCCCACTACGGCAAGGACAGTGAACGTGGTGCCCTGCTGGCCATCGACGACCTGAATGCCAAAGGGCACACGATCGGAGGAAAGAAGGTGCGCTGGCAACTGGCGCCCGAAGACGACGCAGCTGACCCGCGCCAAGCTACTGCCGTGGCCCAGAAGTACGTCGACATGAAAATCAATGGCGTCATCGGCCACCTGAACTCCGGTGCAACCTTGCCGGCGTCCAAGGTGTACAACGACGCGGGCATACCCATGGTGACGCCTTCGGCCACGAACCCGAAGATCACCCAGCAGGGGTTCAAGTACGTCTTTCGCACCATCGGCAACGACGGCAGCATCGGATCGGGCATTGCCAAGTACACCCACGACACCCTGAAGTTCAAGAACGTCGCCATCATCGACGACCGCACCGCCTACGGTCAGGGCGTTGCCGACGAGTTCGAGAAGGCTTTCAAAGCAGCGGGAGGTACTGTCGTGGGCCGGCAGTACACCAACGACAAAGCCACGGAGTTCTCCGCCATCCTGACCGCGGTTCGTGCCCGCAAGCCGGACCTCATTTTCTATGGCGGCATGGACTCTCAGGGCGCCCCGCTGTACCGTCAGGTTCAAAAGCTCGGTATCAAGGCTCCCCTGGCTGGCGGTGACGGTCTGTGTACGGCCGAGATGATTAAGGTCTCTACCATCGGTCCTGACCGAAACATCTACTGTGGTGAAGCCGGGATTCAACTATCGCAACTGAAGGGTGGCGCGGACTTCCAGACGCGCTTCAATGACCGCTTCAAGGCCGACATCCTGCTGTATGCGCCCTACGTCTACGATGCCGTGATGGTCCTGGCGGACGCGATGGTGCGTGCTGGGTCCGCTGAGCCGGACAAGTATCTTGATGCGCTCACAAAGGCTGACTACCAGGGCATCACTGCTCGCATTCGCTTTGATGCCAAGGGCGACCTCCAGAACGCGGCCATCACCTTGCAGACGTTTGAGAAGGGCGCCCGTTCGCCCGTCGGCGTGATCCAGTAGTTCAGGAAAGAGTCCCGTACACTTCGGTGCCGGGGACTCGGTGGCTAAGAGAGACAGATCCGGCGTTAACCCTCTGAGCCTACGTAGGCGGCAGTCGCGCCGGATCGCCGTCAGCCCGCATTCAGAAGAGAGTCCGAAGTCCAGTGGGTGTCTCGACAAGGGCTATCAGTTGGGGCGATGCGGCATTCGTCACGGAAACTGGTTGGATCGACGCCTGGTAGCCAATGCTTGCCAGCAGCGCGGCAATCCGATCGGGGCTCGGATGATGGATGTCCAACCCAATGAGCCGACAGCCCTTGTCCTGCATGCCTTGCGCAGGGTGCACATGGCTTCCCCACTGAATCACTGCCGGAGCGGCTCCTTCAAGCGGGCGAAAGCCGTCAGAGGCTACAGACATGGTCCAGGTCAGCTCCCCGCGAGAGATCTCCTCGGGCTGGCCCAAGGCTCGGTAGAACTCGCCATCAGGGCGTCGATGTCCGCCGCCTGAACAACCCAAGCGCCAAGGAACGGCTCAAAGTTGCGGGGGAGGTTGTCCCGACCGAACCAACGAGGCCGTGGAGGGGGCAGGGCATCGGGGTCGATGGCTAGAACCTCGAGGAAATGCGAGTCTCCCAGGCGCAGCAGCAGGTTGTGGGTGCCCATTGACGGGTGAGCACCGCCTGCATCTGGGCTCACTCCGAGCAGCTCTTGTACATGAACCCTTCCCGCAGCTAGGATAGGTGCAAGGACCGTGATGTGGTCCAGTCGACACAGCTGCTTGCTAGTAGACGGATTTCTGTCCTTATCAATCATTCTTTCCTCCCTGGAAAGTCGTTGAGAAGCTCTTGGCGTCAAGCTTGAATCGAGCGACTCAACGTTGAAGAAATGCAAGCGACGACAAGGGGAGAACATATTCATACTGCATGGCTTCGTTTCTCCTGTGATGAGACTTTTACGAGCGGTGCACAAGAGATTTCTCTACGACACGGGTGCGCCGCGCCTACGCTCAAGCGCTTTGAGTGGTCGAAAGTGCAGACCGAGGCAGTGACTGAACGTCCGCTCGAACCGCCAGCGATACCTTCGAGAGGAATGAATGTGAAGAATGGAGTCTCACTGCACTCCATTGAGTACCTAGGCAGAGACCGAGACTTCCTTTGGAATCACGACTTCCTTGGTCTTCTGGCCTCTCGAATGGATCTCAAGAGGTGTCGCTCAGTACTTGATGTCGGATGTGGCGTCGGTCACTGGTCTCTCGCGCTCTTGCCGTGGATTGGTCAGAAGCCACGGATGGTCGGGGTCGACTTAGAGCCAGACCACGCCCTGGAGTACGAGCGGGTCATCAACCTCCAGCGGGGCGTTGCGAACGCCAGAGGTGTGACGGCAAACGCCGAGCGCCTTCCCTTCGACGAAGGTCAGTTTGACTTGGTGACTTGCCAGACTGTCCTGATGCACGCCAAGTGCCCCGAGCAGGTGCTGCGGGAGATGATGCGTACACTGAGGCCCGGAGGATTGCTGCTGTGCGTAGAGCCAAACAACACGGTGTCCAGAATGCCAATGGCTGAGCTCGCGTCAGGCTCTGACCCGAGAGTCGTGTTGTTGCTTAGCGAACTGGCTATCCGAATCTCCATCGGACTCAAACGACGCGGCAGGTCGGAGGAGTACATCGGTGAGCGCTTGCCAGCCCTGTTCCAGAGCGCGGGAGCGAAGGACATCAGGGTTTGGACGTCGGACAAGGCGTTTGTCGACCTGCCACCTTACGATACGCCAGAAGAGGTCGCTAGAGCTGCCATCTCAAAGCAGTTCGCGGTCAATGGAACCGGCGTGTTTGACAGAGAAGAAGCGAGAGCGAGCTTCTTGGCTGCTGACGGATCTGAGGCGAGATTCAAACGCTGCTGGAGTGCGTTCATCGACGCGTGGGAGAGGGCTCAAGAGAGCAGGAAGAGCAACTTGTGGAGCACTTCCAATGGTGGGCTGTTCTACATCGGGGCGGGACGGAAGTCGCAGGATGGCGCGTGAGACCGGCTAGCCTCGTTGAATCTGAGCTTGAGACGTTCGATCGCGACGTACCGCGATTGACGCCAAGCTGAGTGCGAGAAGCACCACTGAACACCCGGAGCGCCAGTCATTCGCCCGGTTCCACGCGTTTCGTACACCGCTCCAATGCTGAGGTACTGTTGAAGGCGTCCACGACTCCGTGAGCGCATTCAAGGGCAGGTTCACTTCATGCGTAAAGAGGATGATTCCCAGGCTGTAGCCGACTGAGCACAGTGCCATCAACCACCACCATAGCGGTCGATCTCGCCAACCATCAACCAGGGATAGAGTGCAGAGAATCGCAGGTCCGAAGAACAGTGTGAAGAACGTGGAGTGCCTGACGCTTCGATTCAATGCGGACTGGGCTGCTGCGTAGGTCTGGCCGTCAAACTGCAGCAGACCTCGACTCACGTTGATGGAGTAGGTGAGGAAGAAGCCCGCAATAAGACCCAGGAAAAGTACCGAGGCGTACTGGGCGACGTGTGAAAGCGTGGACCTTGAAATGGACATCTGGCGACCGGGATGACACGAATCAGTTCAGTGTCGAGGCTGCTGACTCGATGCGCCTTAACCTGGGTTCAGGCGACGCCGAATTCGAGACAGCGCGACATCGGTGACGCCAATGAAGGACGCCAGGTGCTTCAGCGGGATACGAGCAACCCAGTTGGGATGCCGGGAGCAAAGGAGACGGTAGCGTTCTGCAGCGGAGTACTTGAGAAAGTACTCCTCGCGCCAAAGCTTCTGGTCAAGCAGCATCTCAAGGGTGCGTCTCTCATGCGCCTGCCAAGCCGGCCAATCCCTGGCTTCTCTGCGCCAGTCACTCCACGCGGTCACCCACACCTTGGTGCCGACGAGGGCTTCAATGTGAAAGTTGACTGGGTATTCTTGGAGCGAGGGGGTTATCGGCCACAAGAGTGCACCCTCAAGGTAGAAGTTCTTGTTGACGGAGCGCCCATCTGATGTCAGATAGTAGAGGCGTAGGGCACCTTCCTCAATCCAGTAGACGGACTTCCAATGCTGGCCTTCGGAAAGGAGTGTCTCTCCTCGTTCAAGGGATTTCGATCGTGAGCGAGTGAAGACCTGATCGAATGAGGATGGAACGTCTTGAAGTGTCTCGGCTAAGAAGGAACGCAGTGCAGCGGACATCGGGTTGAGGCCGGTTGGTCGCATTTCTCATAGAGTCCTCATCAGGCAAGTACGCCTCGAGAGGCATCAGGGCTCGTGCAGGCGGAATGGAAGAATGCCCGCACCAATGGTGAATCTCTTCGTTCCTGGAGGCAAGCGATTTGCAGTTCAGGGAACTCACAGCCCTCAGGAATACCCACAGAGACGAGGCGCGGGTCCGGTTGGCTGAAGGGCTCCAGCTCGACGCCAAACCCCAACCCTGCCGCCACGGCTTCTCTAACGGCTTCCTGTGAATCGGCCTTGAGAACAGTGCGAACCTGAACACCAGCCTTCGTCAGCCGCTCGTGGAAGAGTCTCTGGTGGAGAGAGCCCGTCTCGCGACTGACCATTTTCTGACCTTCGAGCTCCGTCAGGGTCACTGCTCCCTTGGTCGACCACGGATGATCCCTTGAAACCAGGAGCACGATACTGGCGCGACCGTATGCCTCACTGTAGATCCGAGAGTCATTCATGCAGGGAAGCGTCGCGACATCGGCATTGAATGAGAACAAGGACGCCATCATCTCTTCCGTGTTGCACAACTGAACGGACAAGGTCACCCCTGGATATCTTTCGCTGAATGCTGCCGCCATCTGTGCTGCATGTACAGGATTGAATGCTGCGATTCGAAGCTCCCCCACCATGGTGCTCGAGGCTTCACGAAGTGTCTCTTCCGCCTTCGACTCGAGCTCGAAGATTTGTTGCGTGATCTCGAAGAGCCGAGCACCGGCAGTGGTCAACTGGACGGCCTGGCCGCGACGGAAGAACAGCTCCGTGTCGAATCTTGATTCCAACCCCTTGATGTGGGTTGTAACGCTCGGCTGACCCACAAACAGTGCCTTGGCCGCAGAAGTGAACCCTCCGTGCTGGGCGACTGCATCGAAGCAACGTAGCTGGTGAAAATTGAGTGGCATGTTTAAGTCCTTCGGCCGGCGGAGTGGAGCACGTATGCACCGACATATGCCGCTATGCCATCGACTGTGTGGCGGCAGATGCGGACGCGCCTGAATGGGTGGATAGCTCGCTGTTCAATCCGCCCTTGCGGCGGACTGAACGTGCTGACCAGACTTCCAGGGTGATGACCGCTGGTGTCAACATCGCAATGAGAATCAGCGTCGTGGCGGCGGCCACTCGTATGTCCAAGTCCTGGAAGGCGTTGTACAAGGTGATTCCGAATGGTTGGTACTCACCAGAAGCCAGGAAGAAACTTGTCGAGGACTCAGCGAGGACAAGAACGAAAACGGTAAGGCCTCCAACAGCGGCTGGGCGGATGATGTTCGGAAGCACAAGCCAGAAGAAGCGTTGCGTGGGTGATGCGCCCAGCGTTCGGCCGGCAGTCTCTAAAAGTCCGACATCCAGGAGCTGGAGGGAAGTTGCGATTGGCCAGATGGCGAAGGGGAGGCACTGGGCAACGAAGGCAATCAACAGAAGTTCCCATCCGCCTTGCAGCGCAGGGAGGGCCAAAATCAGACCCATTGCCAGCATCAGGCTGGGTAGGACCACGGGCAGTGAGCAAAGGGGGCGTAGCACTCTGGCAATGACTGACCCCTCTTGGTTGAGAAGGTATGCCGCAGGGATTGCTAAGGACATGGATATCAGCGCAGCGGTGGCAGCTATCCACAAGCTGAAGACAGCCGACTTTGCGGACACTGACCACGCCTGCGAAAAGGCGTTCAACGTGAAGCCGCGTGGACCTTGGCTATCCCAGGTCTCGGAGAACGCGCCGAGTGTCAGTAGGAAAAGAGGGGCCACGATGAGCAGTGCTGGTCCCCATGACACGATGACCTCGATGGCTGAAGTAGCCCATGAAAGAGCGGATCTCTTTGCCTGTGAAGTGCTTTGAGGAGTAGTTGTGCTCATGCGGTGCAGACGGCGAGTCGAGAGGGGTTTGACTGCGCTTGCGACGCCTTCAGTTTCAAGGGAAGACGCTTGCCTGGCGACACGTCCGATACGTCGACCAGGTCCGCTTGCATCTGCTGTCCCTGTGCATGTCCGCTTACACGCCAGTAGGCACCGTGGAATATGGCGCGCTCCACCACCATCTCGAAGAGGACGGGGTCTCCCGGCTTTGCTAGAAGGAGGTCTTCGGGACGGCAGAAGCTGTAGCCTGAGGTATGGGGCAGGGTGATGGCAGGTCCGAGCAGTCGAGCTGCTGCTTCACTGACCGGTTGGCGATACACCTCTTCTGGTGTTCCCTGTTGAATCACCGAGCCTTGGTGGAGCAAAGCGATACGGTGAGACAGCGCGAATGCGTCCTCACGGTCATGGGTGACCAGAACCGTGGGTAGACCCAGGCGGTCCAGCAGTAGCTTTAGGTCCATCCGGATGCGAGATCGCAGTTCTGGATCCAGCGCGGAAAGCGGCTCATCAAGCAATAGGATGGAAGGCTCAGCTGCTAGCGCTCGAGCAATGGCCACACGCTGTCTTTGCCCGCCGGAGAGGGTGTCGACAGGGCGGTCCTCGAACCCGGTCAGGTCCACCAGCTTCAAGAGCTCCTGCGCTTTTTGTCGGCGCAGTTGCTTCGAGATGCCTTGAACTCGCAAGGAGAATTCGACGTTAGAGGCAACGTTCAAGTGGGGAAAGAGGGCGTGAGACTGGAAAACGTAGCCGACTTTGCGTTCCTCCACTGGCAACGCCGTCACGTCCTTGTCGCCAATGAACACCCTGCCTGAACTGGGCTGCGTGAGCCCGGCAATGATGTTCAGCAGTGTGGTCTTTCCCGAGCCTGAGGGACCCAAAAGCGATGTGACTTCGCCTGCTTTGAAGATGAGGTCCGTTGATACCAGCACCGCATTGGAGCCGTAGGACTTTGTGACGCCCAGGAGTTTGATGTCCATGTCGGGTTCCTTCAGTTGGAAATTCTGGAGCTCTTGACGATTCGAGTTCGGACGTGCGAGGACCCAGTGGCGCGCCGAGCCATGACTTCGAGCGCGACACAGCAGATGGCGAGAATGACGCCCATGGCAGCTGCGCGGTTGATCTCGCCGAATCCAGTGAACTCTCGGTAGATGAGCAGCGGGAAGATGTCGATGGTGCGTGCCACCAGCAGCGCCGTTCCAAAGGACGCCATGGACATCATGGCGATGGCAAGGAACGTCACGAGCAATGGGCGAGCTATCTGGGGAAGCGTGACAAGGAGGAACCTTTGAGCGCGGGTCGCCCCAAGTACCCGTGCAGCTGCCAGGAGTTGTGGATCAACTCGCTCAAGTGCTTGCGCCAGCAGAAGTGCCGCTCGGGGCGTCTGAAATCCCAGGTAGCCGATGGCCAAGCCGCCCGTGGTGTAGACGTACCCTCGACTGAAATCAGTACCGAACGCCCAAGCCTCCAAGAGTGACACCACCCCCGCGTTGCCGAGGAGGGTGACGACCAGCATCCCATAAACCACTCCGCTGAAAGCGAAGTTGGCCTGACAGAGCATGCGTAGAAGACTTGAACCGCTGCGCCGCTTCGCCATCCATTGGGCCCCAGGGATGGCGAGCAGGGTGGCCAGGGCCGCTGTCGCTGAGCAGAAGAGCAGGGTGGCGCCGAGCGAGCCCAGGTAGTACTTGCTCGATAGGACCTCTAGGTAGTGCGCCCAGGTCGTTGGACCACCTCCTGGGCTCTGAAAGCTCTCGGCAACGAGGAAGGCAACGGGGAGCACGATGGCTCCCCCAATCACCAGCGCCAAGGCCAGCAGAATCGAGGGCATAGGCGTCAACCGGCGAGTTGGTAGCGCTTAAGCACCGTGTCCACGTCGCCACCGCGAACCACGATCTCGAGGAACGCCCTCTTGAGGGTAGAAACAACTTGAGCCTGGTGTGCGATGTCGAGCTTGACGGCGCCCTTGATGACTGGCATCGCCTTCACGACCTCCGCTGGCGCGGCGTCTGCTCTGACCGGTCGAAAGTACCCTTGAGCGATGATGCGCTGGGCTTCGGAGCCCAGGAGCCAGTCCATGAACTGCTCGGCCTTCTGCTTCTGAGGTGCCCCCTTTGCCATCGACATACCGAGGTGAACCCCCACGACGCCTTCAGCGGGGACGATGGCGGAAACAGGAGCTCCGTTGTCCTTGGATAGCAGGATGTTGCCTTCGGCATCCAATGTGATTGCCGCATCACCGACCGCCAGGCGCGGCGCCACCAACTCACTGCGGAACTGGTTGCCGTTCTCGGCAAACGCCTTCAGCCAACGCATGCCTGGTCGGAAGTCGGTTCGGGTGCCGCCCAGAACGAAGTTGATGCCGTACATGAACACCGAGGCGGTACCCGACCAAGTGGGGTCCATGCAAGCCACCAAGCCCTTGTACTCAGGCTTGAGCAGGTCGGCGTAGCTGGATGGCGCCTTCAGGCCTCGACGCTCAAGGACGGCATTGTTGACACCCAAGACCACGTTGGTTGACGCAATCGCCCACCAGTGGCCATCCGGGTCCTTGAGCTCGGGGGCGACGACCTTGATGCCTGCCGGCTGGTATGCAGAGGTCACGCCCTCTTTCTTGGCATCGACGGCGATGTCCAGCGACCAGTAGGAACCGTTGGCCTGCGGGCGGGCGGCTTCCATTCGCATGGCTACCAAGGCAGGGCTGGACCCGCTGCGCAGACCAAGTGTGGGACGCACCCCGGTCTTCTTGGCATAGGCCTCAGAGAGCACGTTCCAGTTCATGAAGGTGCCCACGAGGTTGTAGATCGGCAGAACCTCCTCGGCCGAAGCAGGCAGTGCGTGGACCAGAAGCGCGGCTGGGATGGAGGACAGGACTTGGCGTCGTTTCATGACTTCAGAGGGAGTAGTGGTGGTTGAAAGGAGTGATGTCGACGAGCAGGCTGTGCAGTCGTCGATAGGAGATGAGGTAGTTGGCTGGAGACTGGCGGAGTGGCAGCGAGCCCTTGGGTGGGGAGGCTTTTGACCTGCCGACAGCGAGCAAAGGCATCGGCCGCCTTTTGCGGCTGGTAGCCTTGCTCTCGTCGATCACCTCGTGGGAACGAGGATGCACATTTATGTTCATAAAACAAGTGTCTCTTGACATTGTGACAAGTAAATGAAGGTGTGCCCGTGAGCAAAAAGGAAGTGCAAGACGCGACTGAGGTGAAGCAGTCGCCCAGGCGTGAGGGAGGCATCACTACGGGGGCAATGCGCGCGTTCGTGGCCATTGCGGAAGCGGAAAGCTTCTCCAAGGCAGCAGCCAGCCTGGGTGTTGCGCAGCCCACGATTTCGCTTCAACTCAACGCCCTGGAGCAGGCGTGTGGGGTGCCGTTGCTGCACCGGCGGCCGAAAATCATGCTCACGGATGCCGGTCGTGAGCTGTACGTGCGTGCCCGTCAGATCCTCAGCCGGCTCGATGAGCTCGAGGCCTACACAAGGGACCTGAAATCCCTGGACCGAGGGAGGCTCTCGATTGGGACGTCAACGCCCGGCTACGCCATGCCCCTTGTAGCCACCTTTCTCAAAGGTCAGCCCGCCATTGGGGTGCACACGCGCATTGGCAATACCAGCGCGTTGCTGGACGACTTGACGCAGTGCCGCATCGATGTCGCCGTCATGACCCTGGATGTGCCAGTGGCGACGATGCACTGCACGCTGATCCAGACGCAAAAGCTGGTGGTATGTGCGCCTGCATCCAAGGAGTGGAAGGCCAAGGAGTCAATACGGATGTCTGAGCTCACTCATCACCCACTCGTGATGCGCGAGCAAGGCTCGATGACTCGCCGACTATTGGAAGAGGCGTTTGAAAAGCGAGGCGAAAGTGCCCAGGTGCGCCTGGAGGTTGGCAGTCGCGAAGCGGTGAGAGAGGCTGTAGCTGCCGGAATCGGGCTCGGTGTGCTTCTGGAGGGGGAATTGAGGGGCGACACTCGGTTGGTGGAGTTGCCCCTGGCGGGCTCGAACGTGGCAGGGGGTGTCTACGCGGTGACGTTGAAGGAAGCCGTGGACATCCCGGCGGTGGGCGCATTCTTGGAGCACGCCTCGTCGTTCAAGACAGGCCCTGCCTCCTAGACCCCTAACGGCTGCCCGCCATAGATTTCTATCTATGGTCTCCGTTCTGGGTTTGGATGTGAGCAGCAAGTGCGGCTGAACTCGTTCTGGAGAAGCACGTATCGGAGCGGCTTGTCAGGATGATCGGTACCGAAGCTCCTAGTACCAACCCGGCACAGGCCGCTTTGGACATGTAGACAAGGCACTTGTAGAGGACATTGCCCGTGTCCAGACTTGGAACCAAGAGGATGTCAGGTCGCCCTGCAACCTGAGACCTGATGCCCTTCAGCGAAGCGGAGTCGGATGAAACGGCATTGTCAAAGCCCAGCGGCCCATCGACCATGCCACCCGTTATTTGTCCGCGATCGGCCATCTTGGACAGCGCTGCAGCATCCAGGCTGGACTGCATCGACGGGTTGACTGACTCTGTAGCGCTGAGGACCGCGACCGACGGTGTTGATATGCCTAGCTGGTGAGCGAGGTCGATGGCGTTTTGGGCAATGTCTCTCTTGGCAGCCAAGTCTGGTGCGATGTTGAGCACACAGTCCGTGACAAGAATGGGTCTGTCTAGACCGGGTATGTCGAAAAGGAACGCGTGAGACAGTCGACGACTTCCACGCAGACCACTGTCTCTGCGAACAACTACCCCGAGAAGCTCGTCTGTGTGAAGGCTTCCCTTCATGATGGCTGTCGCACCACCATCACGTACAAGGTCGACTGCGGCCTGTGCAGCTGCAAGGGGGTCATCCGGTGTCTCAAGCAGAGCGAGGCCTGAAATGTCTAGGTCCGCCAGGTCTGCCAACTCCTGGATGCGCAATCGCGGGCCGACAAGGGTGACGTGCGAGAGACCCAACTGCCACACCTGCGCCGCCGCTTCAAGTGAGGTTCGCTCACACGGGTAGACAACCGCGACTCGACCGGTGTACTTCCCTTGCGTCGTGGATCTGTACCTATCGAGATGGGGGTATAGGAGGAGGGACATGGCGGCGACCAATGCTCACGTCTAGATGCGCTTTTGCATCACGCGATGGGCGTACGCGAGAAAGTGTTCCAAGTCAGGCGTTGTTCGACCTTGAACCTTTGCAGCGTCGTCCCAGCGCCGCAGACTTACTCCGTCAAGTGCATAGGGCAAGGCCGAGAAGCGATCAGCTTCGGCTGTCGAGAAAACACCCCCCTGCAGTCGAAGACTGTTCACAGACACTGGAGAGAGATTCGACAAGTACCGAGCGTCGATGGCGCAGAGGTATCGTTTGGCGTCAACGTGCAGCCGAATCGGCTCGGTCACGGAGTCCGGAAACTCTGCGCGGAGCAATGGGAGCGCACGAAATTGATGAAGGTCATCCGTGCTCTTGGGGTCTACACGAGCGGGCGCTGCAACCATGTGACCTAGGTCGTGGAGCAGTGCTGCTGCGATGAGTGAATCTGAGGCGCCGTGCTCCTCCGCCAGGGCCGCAGTCTGAAGGGCATGCTCGAGCTGTGTGATGGCCTCATCGCTGTAGGGCTTGGAGCCGTGTTCATCAAACAGCGCTCGGACGTCGTCGAGAATCATATGCAGTCCTGTGCGAGAAGTAATTGGAGAAGACCTCAGCGCGCTCACAGGCCGCCAGTGGCCTTCAGAACTGTTGCCGTGACGTAGGAGGCGGAGGGTGTCAGCAGCCAGGCAATCGCCTGCGCAATCTCTTCCGGCTGAGCCAGACGACCCATGGGAATGCGTGGTGCGATTCGCTCTGGGCGGCCGGGCTCGCCTGCCTTGGCGTGGATCTCAGTGAACGTCGAACCTGGAGCAACCCCGCACACCCGAATGCCAAGCGGAGCGACCTCCTTGCCGAGGCCCACTGTGAAAACGTCGATGGCACCTTTGCTTGCCGCGTAGTGAACATACTCACCCGGGCTTCCGGTCGTCGATGCCACAGATGAGACATTGACGATGACCTCTAGCCCGCCGACCTTTGAGTGCCGTTGCAGTGCCTCTCTGGAGCAAAGGAACGTCCCCAGCACGTTGATGGCCAGTACGCGCTCCAGGTTTTCTGTGCTGACGCTTTCAAAGCGACCAATGGGACCGGTGATTCCCGCGTTGTTCACCAGTGCAGTCACAGGGCCGAGCCGAGACTCGGTGGCGTCAAAGATTGCCGCGACCTCAGAAGCCTTGGACACATCGCCGCCAATGGCCACGGCATTTGCGCCAATTGACTTCAACTGGGCAACGACTTGGTTGGCCGCATCCTGGTCTGTGGCGAAATTGACAGATACAGCGTAGCCAAGCTTGGCGGCCGCCAAGGCCGTTTCCGCCCCGATGCCTCGGCTGGCTCCAGTGATAAGGGCGACACGCTGTTTGGCTTCGACGTTCACGTCATGATTCCTTGCTGGTTGTGAGTGTTCGACACGGCTCCGCATGCCCCTGGATGAAAAATCCGGGGAGTTGGTCCTTGTCTTGTTCTGCAGTTCAACGACCGATCATGGGGCGGTCAACGAATATTGGCCTGCGAGCCGGCTTGTCTTGGATTCGCCATCGAGATCAATCGCACGGTCAGGTAGGTGCGAACTGGGCCTCGATCTCTTGCATGCGTTTCCGGACGAACTGGGTTCGATCCGACCCGATCAGCGACTCCGCTTGAATAAGAGCCTCGATGAGCTGCCGCGAAACCAGGCGGCGCCGGCTCACTTCCTCGTCGACAGTCGGTGCGACTGGAATTTCCAGGACGTTTCCGCTGCACACGGTGTTGGGTTGTCCGCTCACGGACTCCATCCACTGGCGCATCGCTCCTGGTGTAGCCGACACGTTGCTCGAGCGAATGGCGTCTCGCAGCAGCTTTCGAAGCATGAAAACGCCCTTGTCCAGCTTCGTCGGGTTCTCCATCGCGTGGATGGCAATGGGGCGCTGGCTCACCACAGCCTCATAGTCGCCTGGCGCGCGCTGAGCATCCTTGTAGCAGTCTCGAGCGCGGTGGTCTTTGGGGATTGGCGGAAGGTCTTCGAGCTTGTACTTGCCAAAGCGCTCTGGCCTGCGCATGGCGACCTGGCCCTCGAGAAAGTCAACAGTCTCGTAGCCAACCAGACTCTTGTCACCGGCGCCTCGAGGGTCAATGGTCGGTCCGAGGATGCGCCAACCAATCATCTTGCAGTTCTCGTCATCGACGGGAACCACCCAGCGAATCATGTTGATACGGCTGAAGTGCTTGCGCTCCTTGCCGTCCTCCGACACGTAGGCATGAAGGCTGATGTTCGGCAGTACCTGATGTTGAATGCGGACGAAGAGCCGTTCATTGCTCACTCGGCGCGCCCCTACGCAGGCAAGACCCGTGCCGTTTTGCACCGGGAAGAATTGGAGGTCAGGTGCGACGTCCAAGCTGGATCCAGACTCATCGAAGGTCGTTCCTTGGTAGTGCCCGTCTACGACAGACTTGGACGAGTGCAGGGCCATGGTGTGGAAGTTGTCCGCTGCTTTGTCCTGCACCTGAAGCCAATTGCAATGTTGGAAGTTGCTGTAGGCCACCAGCTCGTCACCTTGGGCAACTGTGAAGTCGCCTTCCCACTCAGGAAAGGGTGGCTCTTCCTCGGGTGGCCCCATGTAGGCGAAAACAAGACCATCTCGCTCGAAGGCGCGATAGGCACCCTGGCAGACCGACTTTGCATAGGCCTGCGCTTCCTTCTCTTCCCCGGGTGGGAAGGGTACGTGCAGGCAGGAGCCGTCAATGTCCCAGACCATGCCGTGGTAGCAACACATGATGCCCCGGTCCTGGATGATTCCGTACTCAAGGGAGGCACCCCGGTGGGCGCAGTGAGCATGCAGGAGACCGATGCGACCGCTCTTGTCGCGAAACGCCACCAATTCCTCGCCAAATATCTTCAGGAACAGCGGGGTATCGGTAAGCTCAATTGACATGCAGACCGGATGCCAGAAGCGCCTCATGTACTCCCCGGCGGCAGTACCCGGGTCGGTCTCGGTCAGTTCCGGGTCGTGCTTCTTGACCCCGTTGGCGTAGTAGCCGCCGAACTTGATGGTCTTGGGGCGTGCTGCAGCCGTCTTTTCAGCGACGATGGGCTGCCTGATCGTGGGGTTCTCGCTCACTGGTGACTCCTGGTGCTTCTGACAAGCGTGCGAAATTGTTTCCATGGGTCGTCGAGGCGTCAAATTCATTGTTCAGATTGCCTCGATTCGCCAAACAGATGGGCGTGTGCCTTGTGACTTGATAGGCGTCGTGTGTGACACCCGTTCGAATGGACTCCATCAGTTCTTCGAATTGGACGGTTCGCTTGAGTCTTCCGAGAATCTCCTGCAGCAATGAATGCTGGAGAACGAGAGCCGCACATGGAAGTCTTGGTCACGCGAGTTCGCGAGGAAGCTCTGGGAATCAAGTCTTTTGAGCTTGTTCATCCAGCAGGGAACCTACTGCCTGCCTTTGAGGCTGGAGCCCACCTGGATGTGCACGTGCCGGATGTCGGGGTGCGGCAGTACTCGTTGTGCAACGACCCGGATGAACGTCACCGCTATGTCATCGGTGTACAACGCGATGCGGACGGTCGAGGGGGATCTCGCTACCTGCACGATAGGGTGGAGGAGGGTAGCCGGATGAGTATCTCGGAGCCTCGAAGCGCCTTTCGCCTAGTGGAAGAGGCGGAACATCACATCCTGATTGCGGGCGGGGTGGGCGTCACGCCGTTGAAGTCCATGATGCACCGGCTGGAGCGAATCGGGGCGAGCTACGACCTGCATCTTTGTGTACGAGATAGGTGCAGGCTTCCCTTCAGTCAGGAAATCGAATCGAGGATGAGTCAGGGAAACGTCTTCATCCACTACGACGAGGGGCTGGCAGAGAAGAGGTTGAACCTGTACAAAATGCTCGAGAGGTTTCGCGAGGGGGTGCACGCGTACTGCTGTGGGCCAGCGTCCCTTATCGAGTCGTTCGAAAGTGCGACGCAGTGCTGGCCAGTGGAGTCGGTGCACCTTGAACGTTTTTCTGCTCCTGTCACTGAGTTGCCCGAGGTGAAGATGACTGAAGAAGGCGGCTTCGTGCTTCGACTTGTCCGGTCGGGGCAGGATGTCCACGTCGCGGCAGGCTGCTCCATAGCAGATGCCTTGGAAGAACACGGAATTTGGGTTGAGACCTCTTGCAGAAGTGGCTTGTGTGGCGCCTGCAAGGTGGCTTACGTGAGCGGAGAAGTGGATCATCAAGACTTCATCCTCTCAGACTCGGAGCGAAAAGTCTCGCTCGCGGCTTGCGTTTCCAAGTCCAAGGGACCTCTCTTGAGCATTGACCTGTAGAAAATCTACTCCGAGCTACGTTGCTACTGTGGAAGACTCGTGTGGCGGCAGGCAGTGCAGTGATGAGAGGAGAGTTCCCCAGAGTGCAAGAGCTGTGAAGTTCGTTTCTCGGCCACTGTGTTGTCCTCCTTGCTTATCAGTCTGTACGTGCTATCAAGTGAAATGGCCTCATCCGAGAAGCCGGGTTAGGCCTTCGACTCAGGGATCATGAATACAACACTGTCACTTGCGTCCGCCGCATCGCTACTAGCGGCAATGATTGTTTTGGCCGCCGTACCCAGTTCGAGCGTCCTCCTGGTTGTGTCGAGGGCCAGTAGCCAGGGGACTCGTCATGGCGTCTTTGCTGCACTTGGGGTCGTGGTCGGAGACATCCTCTTTGTCCTCTTGGCTGTGTACGGATTTGCGGCAGTCGTTGAGAGATGGTCCTGGGCGTTTGCACTGTTTCAGCTGCTATCGGGCATTTACTTGATGAGGCTCGGCTACATGCTCTGGTGCTCCAGGTCGACTGAGCCAACGCTTCGGAATCAGGATGCACGTTCAAGCTTGTCCAGTTTCGGGGCTGGGTTGATGCTGACGCTATCGGACCAGAAGGCAGTCTTCTTCTACCTGGCCTTCTTTCCTGCATTCCTGGACATGCGCGCGCTCACGCATGTCGACGTAGCCATCATTGCCCTGGTCACCCTTGTCGGCGTCGGGGGCGTCAAGGTAGCGTATGCATTCTTCGCCTCAAGTCTCAGGAGCCGGACTGGCGGTAGCACGCGAGCCAAGATTGCAGGCTTTGCAAGCGTACTGCTGACGGCGGTTGGCGTTTACCTGGTGATCTCCGGCAGCACGGCGCTAGCCTGAGCGCTGCATTTCGAGGCACTAGATTGCTCGGAGATTCGGAGCACTAGGCCGAGAATCGGTACCAAGTCGCAGGCCGTCATTGAGCGGTGACGCGCATGAGCCAGGACATTTGCTGGTTCGCTCTCCAAGAACATTCCTTCTTGGCCTCCCTTGGTTTTGGTCGAATCGCTGAAGGTCGGTAACGATTCTCATTACCGTCTTGAGCAAGCAAGACAGGGAGGACTGCGCCAGGGAGAGACGCCAGTTTCGCCCACTGATGAGATGGCGTGATTCCGCGAGCGCTCAGCGTTCGTACCCCTTCTGTTTTGCGCGCTGATCTTCCTTCTCTCGGGACATGGAGATGGTGTCCCTCCGTCCTCAATTCAGTGAAAGACTTTCGATGCAAGACATGACGTGCAAGAACGCCTGCAATGACCAACAGCCACCGGTGCTAGTTGAGACAGCGAGCAGAGGCGTGGCATTTGAAGCGATTCTGGCGACCTCCCTGTGCTTGGGGCTCTCTGGCGTTGCCTTTGCCCAAGATGCAGCGGTTGAAGGAGCAACAGCGGCTTCCAAGGCGACCCAGACACTTTGGGAGGTGACTGTCTCCGCAGAAGCCGATGACGAAACCGGCACCGGTCCGATAAAGGGCTTCGTGGCGAAGCGGAGCCTGACAGGTAGCAAGACTGACGCGCAGATCCTGGAGACGCCCCAGAGCATCACTGTGGTTGGGGCGGAGGAGATTGAAACGCTGAAAGCTCAGAGCCTGCAGGATGCCCTGGGCTACGTAGCTGGGGTCAATCGTTCTGAGGGACTGGACAGAACAACGGATGCCATGACCTTGCGCGGCTTCAAGTCCGCCAACGTCGGCAGTGTCTTTCGGGACGGAACTCAGTACTCTGTCAACTACTACAACGGCCGGCAAGAGCTCTACGGCTTAGAGCGTGTCGAATACCTCAAGGGCGCCTCGTCTACTCTGTACGGTGCCTCCGCTCCTGGTGGTGTCATTAACACTGTCAGCAAGATGCCAACACGGCAGGCGCTGCGTGAGTTGAATCTGGAGATCGGGAGCTTCAACCGACGCCAGGTCTCCGGCGACTTCGCAGGCGCATTCTCTTCCGAGAGCGACTGGTCCTACCGCTTCACGTTCCTAAAGCGCGACAGTGACTCCTTCGTAGACTTCGTTCCTGACGACAGAGACTACCTGGCCACCTCAGTTCGATGGCAGCCGACCGCTCGAACGTCTCTTACGTTGCTTGCCGAGATTCAAAGGGACAAGACGATATACGTCGACGGCATGCCGGCGGAGGGAACAATCCTGCCCAACCCTAACGGCCGGTTGTCTCGCAGCCTTTTCACCGGGGAGCCCGGGTACGACAAGTTCCACCTCAAGCGCCAGTCCATCGGATACCTCTTCGAGCATGCGTTTAGCGATAGCCTGAAGGTGCGAAACAGCCTGAGGTACTTCAAGGCAGATAACGCCTACAACTACACGTGGAGCTGGGGCCTAAGCCCCGACCAGCGCTCCACTGCGTCGCGAGGTGGACAGGACCGATGGGACCGTGCGGACTCAATCATCTCCGATACCTCGCTGGAATACCGACTCATGACTGGTCGAGTCCAGCACACCGCCATTGTTGGGTTCGACTTCTCGACACCGAAGCACGAGAGTGAGCGCTACAACCGAGACGCGACGAACTTGGATTTGTTCAGTCCGGTGTACGGGGGGGCATTCAGTCAGGCTGTTCCCGCTGCGTTCTCCTGGAAGAGCGACACCAAGCGCATGGGGGTCTATGCGCAGGATCAGATGAAGATTGGCGACAAATGGGTGGTCGTCGTTGGCGGCCGGCAGGAGACCTCCAAGTACAACAGCAGCGCGTTCTTCACTGGAACGCCTAGCGCCGTGGACGAAAAGACAGACGCCTTTACCGGCCGAGCAGGCGTCGTCTACCTTGCGGACAGTGGCTGGGCCCCCTTTCTGAACTACAGCGAGTCGTTCGAGCCGACTGACGGATTTGACCGCTTGGGCAACCGATTCAAGCCAACTGAAGGACAGCAGTTCGAGGCTGGGGTTCGGTTTCAACCGACCGGTTCCAGCACGATGCTCTCGGCTGCCCTGTACCAAATCAAACTGGACAACGTGACGGTCGCTGATCCGGTGGCTCCTGGTTTCTCCGTGCAGCAGGGACAGGTTCGCTCCCGTGGCCTGGAGGTTGAGGCGCGCAGCCGGGTGGGCCGAAATGCGAACGTCATCGTCGCGTATGCCTACACCGATTCTCGTATCACCCAAAGCAGTCCTCTCACACCTCAGGAGGTTGGTCAGCGAGCAGACGGCGTTCCCTTCACGCAGCTGTCCATCTGGGGTGACTACAGCCTTGGCGCTTGGGGACTTCCTGGCTTGAAGTTCGGTGCTGGTGTCCGCTACGTGGGCGCCACTCGCGGCATCGCGCAGGGAGCCGTGGTCAAGGTTCCGTCGTTCGGTCTCATCGATGCCATGGTGAGCTACACGACCGGTCCTTGGAGACTCGCTCTGAACGTGACCAACCTGGCAGATGAAGACTACATCGCCAGTTGCACGTACGGGTGCTTCTTCGGAGAGCCTCGTAAAGCAATCGCGACTATGACCTATCGCTGGTGAGCTGAGCGATGAGGAGCGTGCTTGCGGCGGTCCACCGTTGGGCTGGTCTTTCAATTGCCGTCTTCCTGTTCGTGGCCGGGGCGACAGGGGCGGTGATTGCCTGGGACCATGAGCTCGACGAGATGTTGAACCCTCAGTTGTTCCAGGCTCAAAGCGCAGGGGCGCCGGCTAAAGGCGATGCGTTCGCACTGGCGCAGCAGTTGGAGGCGAGTGACTCTCGGTTGAGGGTTGGATACGTGCCTCTATCGGTGGAGGAGGGGCATACGCTCACTGTGACGGTCGGCGCCAGAGTGGACCCGGGCACAGGAGAGCGCTTCGAGCTCGGGTTCAACCAGGTTGCCATCGACCCGGGGACCGGGAATGTCCAAGGCGTTCGCGACTGGGGTGCCATTTCGTTGACGCGGGAGAACATCCTTCCCTTCCTGTACAAGCTGCACTACTCCTTGCACATCCCTGAAGTCGGGGACATCAATGTTGGAATGCTCGTCATGGGGTTGATATCCATCGTCTGGATTCTCGACTGCTTCATCGCCTTGTGGATTTCATTCCCGAACGCAAGGAGCTGGCGGAAGTCATTTGCCTTTCGCCTGAGCAGCGGAGCCTCAAAGCTGAACTTCGACCTCCATCGCTCCGGGGGCGTCTGGCTTTGGGGGCTGCTTCTCATGCTGGCGGTCACATCTGTGTCGATGAATCTTGGCCGAGAAGTGATGAAGCCGGTAGTTTCGATGTTCTCCCAGGTGTCAGACACGCCGTTCGAGCAGCGCAGACCAACCGACATCAATCTGCCGGTTGAGCCAACGCTAACTCGGGAGGAGGTTGTTCGACTGGCCAGCGCCGAAGCGCGAAAACGTGGGTGGAGTGAACCACCAGGCGCGGTGTTCTATGCCGACAGATTTGGCCTCTACGGCGTGGGCTTCTTTGAGCCAGGCCAGGGACATGGAGATGGTGGTTTGGGTGCGCCTTGGCTCTACTTTGACGCAGTGACCGGCGTATTCGTCGGCGACCTCGTGCCGGGGACGGGCACTGCGGGCGACGTATTCATGCAGGCGCAGTTCCCTCTTCACTCCGGTCGGATCCTGGGGCTTCCAGGTCGTGTGGTCATATCCCTGATGGGATTGGCTGTTGCGGTTCTCAGTGTGACGGGTGTGATTCTGTGGGCAAGAAGAAGGCGGGCTCAGCGCGGGGCCTAGGTTGGCGCCGGCCTCGGGGCGTTCGCGGTGCCTTCACGCATCGAGTCATCAAATCGATCTCCTGTCCAAGAGCCGACTCCGCTGTGCGTGGAATCTCAACTCTGAAATCTATCGACCAGGGAGTCAAAAAATGCCGCAGAACCTCAATGTCGTCGAGATAAAGGCGTTCATCCCTGCAAAGGACTTTGAGCTCAGCAAGCGCTTCTATACCGACATAGGATTCACCAAAGCGTCCGATGGCGAAGGGGTGGCCTACTTTCATTGTGGCAACTCCGCGTTCCTGGTCGTCGACCGCTTTGAGGAGGGCTCCGACAAGCCCGAGATGCACCTGCTGGTGGAAGACGTAGACGATTGGCATCAGAAAATGCAGGAGAGAGGTATCGCTAGTCGCTACAACGTGGAGATCGGCTCCATCAAGCAACAGCCTTGGCGCATGCGGGAATTCGACCTGTTTGACCCAAGCGGAGTGCGGTGGCGAGTGGCCATGAATACAGACTAGGCATAGCGGGTAGCTCAGGTAGTTCGCTTCAAGCGGGACAGCTTGGCAGAGCTGTTCACACAAAGTAGCCCCGTCGACATTCCGGACGCTTCGGTCTCACGACTCCAAAAAATTCGCATGAATCTGGTTGCAGTTCTCAAGCAAGGGAGCCTAGTTGGTGGCCATGAGGCGTTGGTGCCTTGGTGGAGCTTCACGAAGGTGGTGATTGCTGCAGCCGTCCTGAAGCTGTCCAGGGCGGGTGCATTTGACTTGGACGCCTGCGTAAACAGAGCCCCATACACCGCCAGGCAGCTCTTGCGACATGAGGCCGGCTTAGCCGACTACGGAGAACTCGCGGAGTATCACCAGGCCGTGGCTCGCGGGGTTTCCCCTTGGTCCGCCCAGGAGTTCCTGGAGCGTCTTGACGTCAACCGACTTAGATACCCTCCGGGGGAGGGGTGGCGCTATTCGAATGTCGGGTACTTCCTGCTCACCCAGCTGATTGTTCGCGTCACCGGTGCCTCGCTGGACCGGGCGCTTAAGACGGTGCTTGCCCCGCACGTGTCTTCAGAGGTGTTTATCGCGACTTCCAGGGAGCAACTGCGCGAGGTACAGATGGGTGCCGGCTGCTACGACCCTGGATGGGTACTCCATGGGCTTCTGGTTGGTCCTTTGTCGGAGGCTGCCGTCTTTCTCGACAAGTTGATGGCTGGGCAGGTGGTGGATAGGGACCGGATTGGCGAGATGCTGAGCGTTCGGGCACTTCCTCCGATTCCAGGTCGTCCGTGGCTTGAGCCGGGCTACGGGCTGGGTGTCATGCACGGGGTCGTGGAGGGTGGCTTGGTGATCTCCGGGCATACCGGGGTGGGGCCCGGGAGCAAGATAGCTGTCTACAACACCTCCGAGGCCGGAACGTCCGTGACCTGCGCTCGTTTCACGGACGAGGATGGCGAGGCGGAGTTGGAGAGGGCAGTAGTCGCACGACTGCGTGGCACCCTGGATGAGTTGAGGTCAGTCACCTAGGTGTGGTCAGTGACGGGTCTTGTTGACATGCAATGCCAATCGCCCCGTTTCCGGTAGGTGCGAATTCTGGTGAGCGGAGTCAGTGCCTGATATTGTTCTTCAGTGCAGCTATAGCGCCTTGAGAGGCCATCTCTACCACGACGAACATGCCGGCATATGCAATGCTGACTACTAGTAGATACTTGAGAATGCCGGGCTTGTTGAGTCGCCATGCCGCGCGAAGCAATTCTGCGATGGCCAAAAGGAAAGTGCGTTTACGGCGTTGAATCCGAAGTATTTCGATCTCAAGTGGCTCGCATGTGGTTGATATGGATTCCATAACCGCACCATGTTCGCCAGCATGGCGCCAATGAAGAGAAGACCACAGCTCCATAAAGCAGCCGCGTTTTTAACGCCGTCCCAGTCCAGTTGTAGCTTGTCTGTGTCGATGCTAACGCGCAGCAACATGAAGCATGTACCAAAAACAATCTGAGGAGTCAGATTGCGAACAAACTCGAGGTACGCTGCGCTTGTCGAGGATGCCATTTCTGCCATGCTCCCTGTTCTCTGTAGTCACTCACATTGAATGACTGGTCCTGACCTAGTCTCGACCTCCATGTCATGCGCGGTTTCCTTCGCGCGCCGACAGGGTACGAATCCAGTCCATTGCACCCGGCAGATTCAGGTTCAGACTGGCGTATGCCCTCCGCAATAACGGGTCGGGCAAGGCCCAGTCCCACTTCTCTCGTGCCAGATTCTTGGTATCGGCCAGCAAGACATCCATCGACGGAATGTCGTCTAGCGTGAGGTCGAGAAGAGCGTCCAGCACCTCTTTTGTGGGCGCTGCCTTTCGCTGAACCTCCACCGCCGGCCCCGCAGCTGTCGCTGAGTACCCTCGCATGCGCAGCAGGCTGGCCAGCGCTTCATTGGTGGCGTCGCCTTGCCAGGTGAGCAACAACAGTTCGGCGCCCACCTCCAGGACACTGTTGGACTGCAACCCCCGAACGGCGTACGCGTCTCGCCCCTGGGCCAGGAAACGCTTGGCCGTTTCATCGAGGAAGACTGGAACCTCGCTGGACTCCAGGAGTTCGCGCATGCGCTGTCGCACTCGGGTGTGTGTCCTGCCAGGACCACCTGAGAAGAGCGGCGGGGTTCCACCAGGCGATCGGCTGACAAAAATGGTCTTCTGCTCCTCGTCGATATCCTCCACCCGCCAGGTCTTGCCGCCAAACAAGATGCGCTGACCAACCGTGAGAGCCTGGGATACCGGCAGGGTGCCAAGGGTCTTCGCTCCGGCGACGATTCGGAACTCCTCGTCTGCAGTGAAGGCCGCGTAGAAGGTGTAGTGGTTGACGAACTTCTCGCCGAGTCGCCCGTGCAAGAGTTCGCCTGAGGAGTCTTGCATCAGGAGCTTCTTGGCCCCCAGGTGCCGAATCAGCTCAACAAAGTCATCCTTGGAGACTCCGTCGAAGGGAGTGTCACGGCCGCACAGAAGTCCGTAGAGGCGGCCAATGCTTGCCCCGCCATTCTGGGCAACATAAGAGAGCACTTGCTGGACTAGGGTGGACAGGTGCGCCCCATGGGTCACAGGAGGCTCGAACCAGTCCTCCAGGAGCAGCGAGACCATGGCGATGCTTTGAACGGTACCCAGGCGCAACTCGTCCGCGAGCGACTCGCCCTGCGCCCCTCTGGCGGTTTCAATGCAGTAACCCCTGAGGATGGCGGGCTCGCCCGGTCGACGCCCTGAGCGACCCAGACGCTGGCGCAAGCTGGCCACGGAGGGTGGTGAGCCAATCTGGGCGACGCTCTTCACCGCCCCAATGTCGATGCCTAGCTCAAGCGTGTTGGTGCAAACAGCAGTGGCTGGTCGTTCCTTCTGCTTGAGTGCAGCCTCGGTTTCAGTTCTGATTTCCTTGGATAGGCTTCCGTGGTGAGGCCAGAACTCGTTCGGGACCTGCTCCGACTCGCAAATCTTGTTCAGCAGGTGGGTGTAACGCTCAACCTCACGGCGCGAGTTCGGGAACACAAGATTGTTTGATCCACGAAGGTTGCGGAACAGGTGCGCTGCGACCTGCGCCGGCGTTACGGGCTCTGGGGGCTCCTCGTCCTCCTTCACTTCCTCATCGCCCGCATCTTCATGAAGGCCTGCCTGAGGTGGTTTGCGCACCACCAAAGGCTCCTCGTAGCCCTTGAGCAGGATCCGGAGCTCGGTGGATGACGACTTCGACTCAATGATCTTTACGCCGGTCGCCTTGCCAGGCCGCAGGAAGTCGGCAGCCAGGCTCATGTCTCCGAGAGTGGCGGATAGACCGATTCGTGGTACAGAGCTCCCCCTGACGTGCTCCACTCTGTGCATCAGAGACTGGAGTTGCTTGCCCCGCTCAGAGCCGATGAAGGCGTGCAACTCGTCTACGACGAAGAAACGGAGACTCTCGAAGATGGCTGCCACCGACGTTCCTCGATTGCACAGCAGCGCCTCTAGGGACTCCGGCGTGATAAGGAGTACGCCCTCGCGCCGGGATAGGAAGCGGGTCTTCAGGGAAGCAGAGATGTCACCGTGCCAGGGCCAAACCGGTACTTCCAGCTGCTCGCATAGGCGCTCCAGGCGGCCGAACTGGTCATTGATGAGGGCCTTTAGGGGACTGATGTAGACGATGAGCCCGGGGGAGGGGGATTGGAGGAGGTGAGTGAGAGCTGGGAAGAAGGCTGCCTCAGTTTTACCTGCTGCAGTGGCGGCAGCGATGATGACGTCCTGCTTGGCGGCCACGATTGCGGGAATCGCTGCCTCCTGGGCGTCGCGCAGCGTTGTCCAGCCCTCAGCCCAGATGAAACGCTGAATGCGCTCATCGAGTAGGTAGAAGGCGCTGGACGAAGATTCCGACATCGGCAACTGTTGCGCTTGGGGCTCGAGTGTCCCTGTCTACATCTTGAACGAGGCGAACTCGTCGTCCGAGTCTGCCTCGGTGGCTTTGTCTGCCTCTCCGCCGGCGTCTGCGGAAACCTCCAAGCCGCCCAAGAGTTCCTGCCAAGTGGTGCCAGGGTTTTGCTCGATGACCGCGAGCAGGTTGATGAAGGCAGTGATGGTCGTGCGAGGCGTCCGGAAGTACGTCTCTCCGATGCGCTTGGAGCAGTGCTCCATGAAGCTGAAGATGCCCTGGTCAGGAACAAGGTGCTTGGACGCATCACCGAAGGCGTACACGCTGCGAATCTTCGTCAGCAGCACGTAGAAGTCCTCTGGCGTCAAGCTGGAGAGCCGAACAACCGGTCCGCTGAAGTCGACCAGCCCGCCGGCTGCGAAGGAGTTCTGCGCCAGGCGGCTCTGCAGGGCCGGATAGCTGTACAGGCCGCGACGGGTGTCGAGCAAGAACTCTGGAGTTCCGCCCAGCACGAATCCCAGTCCCACTGCGGTGCCCTGGAGAGAGTCGTTCAGGATGCGCAGGATCTGTTCGTAGTTTGCGTTGCGAGCTTGGGTATTGGCCAGCTTGTACAGGTTCACCAGTTCATCCAGCGACACCAGAAGGCCTGAGAAGCCCGCCAGACGAATGAAACGAGCCAGGAGCTTGAGCTGGTCGTAGACATCTGCATCGTCCACGATTGAGCGCACGCCCAGCGCTGCGCGAGCCTCGGTCTTGGTGTTGAACTCACCTCGCAGCCACCGAATGGCATCCGACTTCAGTTGCTCGTTGCCTTCCTCGAATCCACGGCAGTAGGCCGAGATGACGTCAGCGAAGTCGTACCCGTTGACCAACTCCGTCAGCTGGTCCAGCTTCTCCCGCAGAACCTCTTCAGTCGTTCGCGAAGTCACCTTGGCCTCAGACTTGGCCGTGGCAATGAACTTCTCGACGATGCCGCTCAATGCGCCGCCTTCCGGCTTGGTTCGCGTGGATAGGTTGCGCATCAGCTCGGCGTACAGGGAGCGCGCCTGGCCTCCACTGGCATGGAGACGACGGTCGGGATTCAGGTCGGCGCTGGCGACCACCAGCTTTTTCTCCATGGCTACCGCGCGGACCAGGTTCAGGAAGAAGGTCTTGCCCGCCCCGTACTCACCAGTGACGATGCGAAAGGCGGAGCCGCCATCGGCGATGCGCTCAATGTCGCTGACGAGGGTTTCAATCTCCCGGGTGCGCCCGACCTGGACCAGGTGTTGGCCGGCGCGAGGCACCACCCCTGCACGCAGGGACTGGATGACGGCATCGCGGTCCCTTGGGCGAATCGGAGTCGCTGGGGTAGCGGGGCCGCTGTTGGGGGAGGTTGGGGTGGTCATGCTGCGACTTTCTCCAGGATTTCTGCGTTGACCGTCACGGGGTCATCCCCCTCGAAGAGGGCCATGTCGTGGGCATCGAAGGCGGCTTCATTGATGCGCTCAAGAGCACCGTCAAGCATCAGGTCGAGATCGGCTGCCACGTCCAGCAGCTCCTCACGAGTCCATTCTGGGCGGGAGAGCATCAGGCGAGCCAGGGCGGCGTGAGGCTCGTCAAGGCCGAGAAGGGCGCTTGCCTCGGTTGTCGGCTCCTCTTCTGAGTCCTGTGGCAGCGCTTGATCGTTGATACCTTCGAGCTCCTGCGCCTTCGCACCGACTGGGCTGGACGCAGCGACCTCGTCCACATCGTGGAAGATGTTTGCCAGTAGCGCGGAGACCCGCTCGGTGTCCTTCTGGAGCGCAGCAATGCGTGCGGGGTCGAGCTTGAAGCCTGTCTCTTCGACAGCTTTGGTTTCCGTGGGAGTGGCTTTCTGTCCGGCAGCCACAGCATGGACGTCGGTGAAGACGCGCTTGGCGTCGATACCGAGCGCCTTGTAGACCTTCTCCAGCATCTTCACTTCGGCTGGCGTGACCTCGCCATCGGATTGAGCAACCGTGGCCATGAACGTCCCAATGGTCTGCTTGACGGAGGCTTCCAGGGGTTCGAACTTCTTCTTCAGGGCAGTGAGAGAGGCGGGTGCCTGCATCAGCAGCCGCAGGTGTGCGAGAAGCCGCCGAGTCTGGCTGGGCGTCAAGTGGTTCCAGGAGAGAACCGTGTGGCGCAGATGGCCCATCTCCTTAATCCCGAACTCGCCGTCTGCTGAAGCCAGGGCGGAGGCCAGCTGCAGCGTCAGGGCTGCTGCCAGGTAGGGGCCATTGGCTCTGGAGATGCTCTCTGAGGCAGGCAGGTGAAAGAGCACGACCTTCTCGTCAGGCTTGGGCGTTTTCGCCCCACCCAGGATGTCGGGCTCGAAGCCGATGCCAGTGGACTCGAGTGCGCGTGCAAGTGCAGCGGTCTTCTCCTTGTTAAAGGCTGACTTGCCGCCCAGGGCGGTCAGCAGTTCCTGGAAGGTCATGGCCACCATGCCTTCGCCCATTCGGCCCTTCAGCGCCTGGATGGTCGCCTGAGCCGAGGAAGGCCAGAGAGTGGCCGGAAGCTGAACAAAGGCTTCCAAGATGTTGCGGGCCTCGGCGCCTTTGCCAACCTGGCGACTGAATGACTCCAATGGGGTTGTGGCTGCATCCACCACAGCTTGGAGCTTCTTGATGGGGCCAGTGAGTACGGACACATCAGGCGTGTCGTTGAAGGTCAGCTTGAGCTCGTTGTAGCCTCTAAAGCCCGAGGAGGCGGGCTGATACACCAGCTTGAGCTTGGTTCGATTGCGAGGAAGGGTGATGCCTGGTCCACAGAGCTCGGTGTACTTCTGTGCAAAGAGCTTGTCGAACTCCTCGGCGCACCGAATGGCAGGTGTTCGCAGGGTGATCCCGGGATTGAGTCGGGCCCATGCGAGAGCTAGGTGAGGCGGGACCGGGACCTGGTCGATAGCGGTCTGCCCGAGGGCCAGCCGCACGTATAGCGGCAGCTCAAACGTCTTGGGAAACGCAGGGACAGGCTTCTCGTACAGCTGCAAGGAGTATCTTGCCGTTGCCACCCAGTCGAGCAGCTCACCCCCGTAGCGCCGAAAGGAGCCCGAACGGGCGCCGTAGATGTCCAGCAAGCGGCGCAGTTCGGATTCGATGGCAGGCCAGTCGGCCTCAACTGCCTCGTCCTTGGACGCATCGAGGATGGCACGCCGCTCAAGGCCGTAGAAGAAGAGGAAGACGAAGCCAATGTCTGCCTCGGGGTCCCTTCGCCCGCCTGCGAGCCAGTTCAAGTAGGCGCGCCTGGCCGCCGAAGACACCTCCGAGTAGCTCGGCCAGTAGTTCATCTGCCGCTCGGTGTAGTTCCCCGATTTGGCGACCGGCTTGGACGGGTCGATGAGGCAGGGGTCGTTGGCGCCGTGAGGAGTGGACAAGCTCGTACCCACGTAGACCATGCCGCCTGGAATGGTGATGCCTGCGACAGTGATGGTTTCGCCGGCGGTCACCCATCGACCTTCCCCAAAGCCTTGAGGGGCCGAGGGGATGAGAAAGCCGCGAGACGTCGGCTCTTCTTGACGAGCAACTGAAACGGGAAAGTCTTCCTGACGAGATTGCTGAATAGCGGGACTAGTGGGACTCGCGGAACTAGCAGGACTAGCGGGACTTGGGGGAGCCACCGGGCGAGCGACCGATTGAAACGTGGTTGCCCGAGGAGGCTGTGAGCGTATGCGTCTCGAGGGAAGAGTGGAGGCCCGTTGAGGATGCTGATCGGGCGTAGAGCTACTAGAGCTACCCTTCTTCGACTGACTCCAGACGTAGGCGATGGCTCCCAGCACCATCAGTAACGCGGCGCCTATCCAAACCTCTTTGGGGATGAGGGCGAGCAGAGAGAGTCCGCCTACGACGAGGACAAGCAGTCCTCCGCCAACGTCCGACTTCTTCTTCGCCATCGTTGTCCCCCCTTGGCCTGCCAATCGTTCGAAACGAACCGGCACCAACTGCGTCGACGGGCTCCGCTCTCGGAAAGCCTGTCAGTTCTGGGAGTCGTGGCCGTTCCTTGCAGCAAGTGGCTTGCCGCTCTTAGAACATTTTGCTACATGTTGGCGCCTGGGTGGAGCTGCTATGGGGTAAGGGCGTGAAATAGCTCAGCAGTCTCGGAGCAATTTCACCAATCTACCGCTCGTCCAACCTTGCAAGCCCAGGCCGAACGCCGACGTCGAACGCTTCAACAACACCTACCGCATCGAGATGCTCGACTGTTGCGTGTTCGACAGCTAGCAGGAAGTGCGCGACATGCCGGCAGACTGGCGGCACCGCTACAACCGCCACCGACCCATGAAGCCCTCGGCCGAATCCCATCTGTCGAGTACCGTGTCAAACTGTTCCCCAACCTCTACTTCTGACGGGCTCAGGAAATCGAGGGGACTTCATCTGCTATTCTGGACTCTCATCGGCTGCAGGTAAAACAATGGCAACATTCGCGGACTCTCTGAAAAAGGAAATCGCCCGAGTAGCTCGCAAGGAGTTGAAGAGCGAAGTCACCAGTTTGCGCAAGGCAGTAACGGCTCATCGCAGTGAGATTGCTGCTCTAAAACGCGACCTCAAGAGCCTTACCTCAGAGAACAAGGCGCTATCGCGGCAAGTGAGGGCAGTTGCAGTGAGCACCGCAAAGGCGGAACCAGCACCTGAGGAGGCTCGTAAGAAGCCTGGACGCCAGGTGGTCTACTCGGCCGAGCGTTTCGCTGCTATCAAGGACAAGCTCGGACTCACTCAGGCGCAGTTGGCGAAGCTGCTCGAGGTGTCCCAACTCTCTGTCTACAAGTGGCTCAAAGGCGACGTGGAGCCCCGCGAAAAGCAGAAGGCCAAGATTCTTGCTCTGCGTACTCTCGGCAAGCGCGAAGTGGACAAACTGTTGGCTTCGGCCGAGTATTCTTAGCATATCCAGATCGGTGCCAAGGAATCACCTTTTCTGCCGGACTGAACCTGATGATCCAGGCGAACTGAGATGAGGAGCATTGCTCTGGACAGGGTCCTCAGCAAGCACCAGCCGAGCGGCGTGCTCTCGCCGCCACAGCATCCTTCTTACACGAGGAGGGTTACAGCGAGCTTCGAGACCTCGACGGCATTGTGTGTGGCCTGCACCGCTACAACTTCACCACCGGCCTGGTTGTCGGCCCGACCTTCGAAGGCTACGAGCGGCGCTATTGCTACGAGCGCTTTGAGGAGGCCCTCGCGGCTCTCAGAGCCTGGGGCGGCAGTGGCCACCCCATCGGTGCCTGGATCAAGTGGAGTTCGACTTCCGTTGGAACACCCGCCCGTCTCAGAGCTACAGCGACACCGACCGCACCATTGCGGCCGTCAAGGGCATCACGGGCAAGCGCCAGACCTATCGTCGGATTGGTGGGGAGTGATCCTCGCCCCTCGCTTGAGAACGTATTAGCTCGCTTGCTCAGGCGATAGCTCGCCCGTAGCATCGCTATCGCAGTAGATGCGCGGCTCATCGCTGCTGCCTTGAACACGATGACGCGTTCACGCGCCTCCTCGAAGCTCTCGGCAAGGAATTTTATCTCTTGAGTAGAGCCGCCGTACCTATACCAAACGGAGAATTCTTTCATGAGCAATGCACTGAGTGGGTTGTTAGGCGCCGGAATGGACTATGAGTTCACCTTCCACGTCAACACGAAGGGGGAGCACTACTTTGTACTCCGCAACCAGCGAGGAAACAGGGAGGCCATCTGCTGGAGCGAGGGTTACTCCACCAAACAGAAAGCGGTTGAAGCCGCAAACAAGGTCAAATCTGGTGCAGCGAGCGCGCCGCTGAGGTCGTAAAGAGGCCGGCTCACTTAGCCGGTTTCTTCTCTTGCGGAGCCTTGGGCTCTGCTTTCCGTTTTGGGTCCGGGGACGTGTTCAGCATGCGCTTGAGTACATCGTCCATTGGCGGAGCAAGCGGCTCTGATGGTTGCTTGTCATGCTGCATGCTGTTCTGCCCGCATCGAAAGTTTGGAGAAATAGACGATGGGGGCCTTAGTGGACAGCATTCCTACGGCCTTCTTCGTCTCGGCGTCGTTCGCAGCCTCCTCTAACACGATCAAGCGACCGATGTCCAAGTCGCCTGCGCTTTTAATGTCCGACATTCTCGCGAAGCTCGCAAAAACGTTCTTCCAGTTAAGTGCGTGCTTTCATCCGTCGCTATGGCTCGTGGCGAGCGCGGCATCGTGAATCTCTCAAGCCATAGCGCAAACCAAGCGGTTACAGGCTGAAATACGACCTTTTTTTGCCGCTAGCTGCTCATATTCGACCGTTGGCATTGGAGTTGACCCGGTTCGGCGGACGATTTCCGGTTTGATTCTCAAACCATCTGAGGCGTCCCGTCAGCATGCTGTGGGTCATGCTTGGGGGCATTGAATCCGGTCTGCTGGCTCCTTTCAAAGTTC
>Ga0247823_10000052_pt1 | contig 82745 bp, 87 predicted proteins | sample 13C_PalmiticAcid_2_FD_192426 | JGI IMG/M metagenome (GOLD analysis project Ga0247823, IMG submission 192426) | Soil microbial communities from agricultural site in Penn Yan, New York, United States - 13C_PalmiticAcid_Day30 | ecosystem: Environmental > Terrestrial > Soil > Agricultural land... | reverse complement strand
CCCCCATCCCCGACCCTTCCCCCATCAAGGGGGAAGGGAGAGAGACGCGCCATGACCGTCGAAACCCTCGCCACCCACCGCACCCAGGGCGGGACCCTGCGCTACTGCCGGCACGACAGCGCCAGCACCGGCACGCCGATGAAGTTCAGCGTCTGGACGCCAGACGGCGAAGGGCCGTTTCCCTATCTCGTCTGGCTGTCGGGCCTGACCTGCACCGAGGACAACTTCACCACCAAGGCCGGCGCCTATGCCTGGGCGGCCAAGCACGGCGTGGCCATCGTCGCGCCCGACACCAGCCCGCGCGGGGAGGGCGTCGCCGACGATCCGGCCTATGACCTGGGCCAGGGCGCGGGCTTCTATGTCGACGCCACGGAAGAGCCCTGGGCGGCGCACTTCAACATGTATTCCTATGTGACAAAGGACCTGCTGGAAGCCGTCGACGGCGCCTTCCCGCTGGATCAGGCGCGGCGCGGGATCTTCGGCCACTCGATGGGCGGCCACGGCGCCCTGACCATCGCCCTGCGCAATCCTCAGCTCTTCAAGTCGGTCAGCGCCTTTTCGCCGATCGTCTCGCCGCTGAACTGCCCTTGGGGCGACAAGGCCCTGACCGCCTATCTGGGCGCCGATCGAGCCGCCTGGCGGGCCCATGACGCCTGCGCCCTGATCGAGGACGGCTTTGGCGGCGACTTCGACGAGATCCTGGTCGACCAGGGCCTGGCCGACAACTTCCTCGAAAGCCAGCTGAAGCCGCAGCTGCTGGAAGAGGCCGGCGCCGAGGCCCGGCTGAAGGTCACCGTCCGCCGCCAGGAAGGCTACGACCACAGCTACTTCTTCATCGCCAGCTTCATCGGCGACCATATCGACTGGCACGCTGAAAGGTTGTAACCTTCGCCGTATGGAAGAGGTTTGGCCCGGCCTGATCGACGCCCTGGTCGAGGAGAAGCCAAGACGGCGAGCTCGACTGCTGTGGACCACCCTGGCCTGGGTCAACATCCCGTGGATCGGCGGCTCGGCGTTCGTGGCGCTGAGCCCTGATGGCCAGCAGCAGCCCTATCGGTTGGTCGTCTTCCTGGCCTGCGCCGCCTACACCCTGGTTCCGTCGCTGCTGTTCGTGCTGGCCTATGGGCTGTGGCTCGCGATGGGGCGACGGCGGCGTGTCGCGCCTCGGTCGCCGCTGCAACTGAACGGGTAGAGCCCGAATGGACGTCGGCGATCACATCGAGCGCGTGGCGCAGGGCCGGCCAGGGTTGGGCTGGCGCAACGCCCTGATGGCGGCCCTGGCCGTCACCGGCGTCGCCACGCCGGGCACGGTGATGGTCGTCGGGATGCGGCTGCAAGGCTCGCCGCTCAGCGTGGTCGAATGGATCGGAACGGGCGTCTTCATGTTGGCGCCGGCGGCGATCTTCCTGGCAGGCTTCGCGCTGTGGCGGCGGGGCAGCCGGCGCAGGCGGCCCGCGCTGCGTCCGCCGACCGTGCTCGACGCCGCCTAGAACTGGCCGGTGAAGTCGAACAGCTGGCCGTTGATCCAGCCCTTGCGGAAGGCCAGGGCGCCCTTGCGGTTCATCACCACGCCCCGGGCCTTGGCGGTGCTGAGCGAGGCGCGCAGGTAGCTGAGCACGAACAGCTCCAGGTCGGCGGCCGCGACCTTGTCGCGCCACAGGCCGGCGTTCTTGATGCAGTCGACACGGCCCCACCAGGCCGCCGGCGCGGCCAGCAGCCAGTCGCACACCACGTCGTCGGCCTTGCCCGGCGTCGAGGTCTTGATGAACTGCCTGACGTCGTCGTGGTCGACGCCCTTGAGGCTGCCGTTCTGGGTGACCAGGTCGAAGAACCAGATCAGCTCCTGCAGGCTGCGCGCGGCCCGGCCGGCCGCCAGGGCCCAGGTCGTGGCCAGGGCGTCGGCCTTGTTGGCCACCGTTCGGATGCGGGTGAGCTGCTGGGTCTTCATTTCGGGCGAACCCATCAGGTTGGCCAGTTCCCTCTTGGGCGTCGCCTTGAGCTGGCTGCCGGTCTGCCACTGGCGCACGATCGTCAGGCCCTGGGAGACGCCGCCGTTGCAGGCCTGCCAGAGCTGGGGGCCGATCGTCGGCGCCTCGCGCAGCACGACCGGCTTGCCCGCCGCCAGCACCAGCGGCTGAAGCGAGGCCGAGCCGATGTTCCACTGCAGCACGCCGCAGGAGATGCCCATGCCGTCGAAGTCGCCGGTGACGCCGCGCCAGGGATCGCCCGCGTTCTCGAAGCGCCCCGTGACGGCCACGGCCGCGTTGATCTCGGCGTCGGTGACGGCCATGTCGTGATCTCCCCCTCGGCGATAATTCAGAAATACACGCATAGAGGGATTTTGTCATCTGGCGACGCCCGGCGTGCAGCGCGCCCCGGTTGTGAACTTTCGGTAATTCATCCCGGGTTCAGCCGCCGGCCGCTCCTCTGCGCCAAGGCCAAGTTCGGCCGCTGAGGGGTGCTCAAACATGCAGAAGAAACTGGCCGTCCTGGCCCTGGTCGTCGTCGCCGGCCTGTCGACCTCGGCCTGCGTCATCATCGACGCCGACGACGGCGGCAAGCGCGACGTTTCGGTGAAGATCAACGACGGCAACGACTCCCTGGAGCCCCTGTACGGCGTCGCTCTGGAGAAGGGCGAACTGGTGGCGCGGGTGTCGTCGAACGGCTGCACCAAGGCCGAGGACTTCAAGGTCGTGGCCGACCGCCGGGAAAGCGGCGTCGCCGTCACCCTGACCCGCGAGCGCCCCGACCTCTGCCGCGCCCTCGTGCCGGAGGGCAAGGAACTGCGCTTCGACCTCGACGCCATGGGCGTGCAGCGCACCGACAAGGTCCGCGTGCGCAATCCGCTGCAGCGGGCCTGAAAGGGCCGCGAGCCTGGCGGGCGCGTCTTGGCGACGCGCCCGCGCCGGTTGTAGGGTGGCCGCATGACGACGTCGGCGACGCAGCAACCATCCTTGGGAAAACAGCCACCGTCCTTGGGGGCAAGGTGTCTTCGCCTCCTCGAGGCGATCGTCTGGCCGGCGCTGGCCTTGGTGCTGCTGGACTGGACCAGCCTGGCCGCGCCGCTCTGCCTGTTCGTCATCGGCGTCGCGATCGCCGCGCCCATGGGCCGGCCGTGGATCGACGAGGTCCCGCGCGCGGTCACGGCGGGGGCCAGTTGCGCCCTGTTCGTGGGCCTGACGTCCGGAGGGCTCACAACCGGTGGGAGCTGGAATCGAATCCTCGTGGTCTTCGCGCTTTGCCTGGCCGTGGCCAAGGCCGGCGGGTTCAGTTTCCGGGCGCGTCCGCGCTGGGGCTGGATCGCCGTCGCCTTCGCCGCGACGCTGGCCCTTTTCGCGCTGGACCATCAGCGGGCGGCCGCCGAAGCCGCCTCGGAGCTCCCGCTGGTGGCCGATAACCTGGCCGCCGCCGTCGCCGACGGCAGGACCGACGGGCAGGCGATCTACGCCGAACTGCTCGCCCACTTGCGCCAACCTGACCGCCTTTGGTGGGTTTGGCCGGTTCTGCTCGCCGGGCTTTTGCTTGTCGGTCGCTTCGTCGCCTGGCATGGCCTGGCCTTCATCCGTCGCCGCGACGTCGGCCGGTCCCGCAAGGCCTGGTTCCGCCATCCGGCCAACCTGTCGTCGGACTGAGGGGGAGGGGGCATGACCAGCCGGTTCGCTACTCGCTTCGACGCCAGGCCGCTGTCGACGCCGAACCTGGCGCCGATGATCGGCGTGCTGCTGGCGGTGTTCACGGTGGTCGCGACTGGCTCGGTCGGGCTCGAAAAGGCGATGAAGCTCGACAGTCCGGGCTGCTTCCTTGGCTGGCTCGGTGTTCACCAGGCCAGGCCGATCCAGATTTCGATCCAGCACGACGGTCAGGCCTATGTGGGCGCGCATCGCGCCGCGAGCATCGGCGACGCCGTGGCCATCGCCATCCATGAAGCCCGGACACATGGCGGCAATGGCGTCCAGCTTCGAGCGGACCCTGATGTTCGGTACGAAGTCGTCGCCCTGGCGGTGAAGGACTTGAATGACGCCGGGGTCGCGATCGGCTTCATCAACGAGGACATCCGCTGATGGCCAGGCTGGCGGGGCGTGCCGCGTGGCCAGGTAGCCGAAGCCTTGCGACGGGCCGCCGGGGGCAGGGAGGCGGCCCGGGTCGAGGTGCGCGTCGACTCCGATACGCCCTATGCCGAGGCCTTCAACCTGGTCCGTACCGTCGAGGACGCCGGCCTGCGTCCGCGCCTCGTCCTGGAGAGCGGAAGACCTTGAAGCAGCGGATATATCCGGTGCGTCACCGGACCGTCCGTTGACTCTCCGGCGCCCCTCCGTCATAAACCGCGCCTTCACGCCGCCGGCTCGCCGCGCGGCGCGATAGCTTCATGACGGAATGACCCGACGCCGCCGTTGCAATCGCCCTCCCTCGGGAGGACCGGCCCGGATCGACATAAAGAGTGACCTATGTCCAAGCGCCATAGCGCCAAGTACAAGATCGACCGCCGTATGGGCGAGAACCTCTGGGGCCGGCCCAAGTCGCCGGTCAACCAGCGGTCCTACGGCCCCGGCCAGCACGGCCAACGCCGCAAGCAGAAGGTTTCGGACTTCGGCCTGCAGCTGCGCGCCAAGCAAAAGCTGAAGGGCTACTACGGCAACCTGACCGAGAAGCAATTCTCGCGCACCTACGAGGAAGCCGCCCGCCGCAAGGGCAACACCTCGGAGAACCTGATCGCTCTGCTCGAATCGCGCCTGGACGCCATCGTCTATCGCGCCAAGTTCGTGCCGACCGTGTTCGCCGCCCGCCAGTTCGTGAACCACGGCCACGTGACCGTGAACGGCAAGCGCGTGAACATCCCGTCGTACCGCTGCAAGCCGGGCGACGTGATCGCGGTCCGCGAAAAGTCGCGCAACATGGCTCTCGTCCTGGAAGCCGTCGCCTCGAACGAGCGTGACTTCGCCGAGTACGTCTCGGTCGACGCCAAGGGCCTGTCGGCCACCTTCGTCCGCGCCCCGGAACTCTCGGAAGTTCCGTACCCGGTGAAGATGGAACCGAACCTCGTCGTCGAATTCTACGCCTCGTAAGACGCGTCGAACTCGCAAGAGATCGGAAAAGGCCCCGGAGCGATCCGGGGCCTTTTTTGTTTATGGCCCTCTCCCCGTGGGAGAGGTGTCGGCGACGCCGACAGAAAGGGGGGCTACGAAATCGGCCCACGTCGCGGCGGCTGAAAATGGCCCCCCTCCGGCCCTTTGGGCCACCTCCTCCTGAGGAGGAGGACCTGGCGCCCCTTGAAACCCCAAAACCCGCTCCTATCTCCAATGAGCGGGCCGGGCCCCTCTGGCGCAGCGTCTTCACCTCCCCTCCGAAGGACGCGCGTGATGTCGGACCGCATCGGGTGTTCTCGATGTCTGGGTCCGGGTGTCCCTCCCCCTCGTGCCGGATCCGACATCGGGAACCCCGTCTCCATTCTTGGACCAGGGACCCGAACGACCCATGCCTCTCCTGATGTGCCCCAACTGCGATGGCTCCATGCAGGCCGTGCAGCGCGCCGGCGTCGAGTTCGACATGTGCCCCAAGTGCCGGGGCGTATGGCTCGATCGCGGCGAACTTGAAAAGCTGATGGCGATGGAGCGCGAGGACGCGCAAGGCGCCGCGGCGGCGCCGTCCGGCCCCTCGCCCTTCGGCCGTCCGCAGCCGACTTATGAGCAGCGACCCGAGCCGCGCCGCTACGACGACAGCTGGCGTAGCGACCAAAAGCGCCACGACGACCGCAAGCACTACGACCGCGACGACGACTATCGCCGCCACGGCCACCACAAGAAGAAGCGCTTCGATCTCTTCGACATCTTCGACTGACGATCTCGACCGACGATCCCCGCGCAAGAGGACCATGAACCACTTCAAGACCTTCGCCCTGCTGGCCGGTTTGACGGCCCTGTTCGTCGGGGCCGGCTACATGATCGGCGGCCCGACCGGCATGCTGATCGCCTTCGTGCTGGCCGCCGGCATGAACGTGTTCTCGTACTGGAACGCCGACAAGATCGTGCTGCGGGCCTACGGCGCCGTCGAGGTCGATGAGAGCCACCCCGAGCCGCTGGTCAGGAACTACGCCCGCGACGTGGCCGACCTGGCGCAGCGCGCCGGCCTGCCCATGCCGCGCGTCTGCATCATCGACAGCGACCAGCCCAACGCCTTCGCCACGGGGCGCAATCCGCAGAACGCCGCCGTCGCGGCCACCACGGGCCTGCTGGCCATGCTCGACCGCGACGAGATCCGCGGCGTCATGGCCCACGAACTGGCGCACGTGAAGAACCGCGACACCCTGACCATGACCGTGACGGCGACCATCGCCGGCGCGATCTCGGCCCTGGCCAACTTCGCCTTCTTCTTCGGCGGCTCGCGCCAGGACGACGAGCGGCCGGGCGGGATCATCGGGGCCATCGCCCTGGCCATCCTGGCCCCGATCGCCGCCATGCTGGTGCAGATGGCCATCAGCCGCTCGCGCGAATACGAGGCCGACCGGGTGGGGGCGGAGATCGCCGGCGACAACCGGGGCCTGGCCCGCGCGCTGGAGAAGATCGACGCCTATGCCCGCGGCGGCGTGGTCAACCACGAGGCCGAGCGCAATCCGGCCACGGCCCACATGTTCATCATCAACCCGCTGGCGGGGCGCGGGGCCGACAACCTGTTCTCGACCCACCCGGCCACCCACAACCGGATCGAGGCCCTGCTGAAGCTGGCGATCGGGCAGGGGACGCGTCAGCGGCTGGGGACGGCCGTGCCGACCAGTGGTTCAAGCCGCCAGCCGGGGCCTTGGAGCTAGAAACGAAGAAGGCGGCGGGGACATCCCCGCCGCCTTTTCTGTTGCCGATCAAAACACAGCCGTCATCCCGGCCGTAGCGAAGCGGAGAGCCGGGACCCAGGAGACTGGGCGCGGCGCTGGCGCTCCCGCCCACGCAGTCGCTACCGCTCTGCGCTGGCCCCTGGGTCCTGGATAGGCCCTGCGGGCTTTCCGGGATGACGGCCTTTCGTGACCTCAAGACGTGGAGCGTCTACCGCGCCGCCGCCGGCGCCGTCCCGCGCGCCGGCTCTTCGTCCTCGTCCTCGTTGAGGGCGCCCAGTTCGCCGCTCAGCCGCGCCTTGCGGCCATAGACGATCTCGAACAACGGGCTGGCCATCAACGTGGTGACGATCGCCATGACCACCAGCATCGAGAACAGGGCCGGGCCGATGATGCCCTTCTGCAGGCCGATGTTGATGATGATCAGCTCCATCAGGCCGCGGGCGTTCATCAGGGCCCCGATGCCCATGGCCGTGGCGTTGTCCTGGCCGGTCAGGCGGGCGGCGGCCCAGCAGGCCAGGCCCTTGGCGGCGATCGAGCCGGCCAGGATGACCAGGGCGATGCCGGCCAGGGCCCAGCTGTTGACCATGGTCAGCTGGGTGTTGAGGCCCGAGAAGGTGAAGAACATCGGCACCAGCAGCGCCAGCGCGAACGGCTCCAGCTGCTTCTTCAGCTCGCGGGTGAGCAGGCCGCGCGGCATGGCCGCGCCGAGGATGAAGCCGCCAAACACCGAGTGCAGGCCGGCGGCGTCCATCGCCCAGGCGCTGAGCATGAACAGCACCACGATCACGCCCAGCAGGGTGGGGGTGACCTTGCCCTCGCGCTCGGCCCAGCGGCCAAGCGGCGCCAGGAGCTTGGGGCCCAGGGTCAGCATGAACAGGGCGAACAGGCCGCCGCCGATGATCGCTTTCAGGGCCACGACCGCGCCGCCGCCCAGGCTGGCCAGCACGATGGCCAGAACCGTCCAGGCGCCGGCGTCGTCGATAGCGCCCGCCGACAGCGACAGCGAGCCAAGCGGGGTCTTGGTCAGGCCGCGCTCCTGGATGATCCGGGCCAGCACCGGAAAGGCGGTGATCGAGATCGCCGCGCCCATGAACAGCGTGGCCTGGAAGGGCTGCACGCCCTTGCCGAACTGGTTCAGGCTCATCAGCCAGGGCGTCAGCAGGATCGCCACCAGGAATGGCGCGGTCATCCCCGACAGCGACACGGCCATGGCGCTCTTGGCGTTGGCCTTGAAGTGGTCGCTGCGGAAGCCGACGCCGACCAGGAACATGTAGAGGCCAACGCCTAGCTGGGCGCCGACATACAGGATCGACTTGGTCTCCTTGGGGAACAGCATGTGCTGGATGTCGGGCGCCAGGAGGCCCAGCAGCGACGGACCCAGGATCACGCCGGCGATCATCTCGCCCACCACCTGCGGCTGGTCGAAGAACCGCTTCACCACCCAGCCCATCGCGCGGCAGGCCGCCACGATCACCGCCATCTGCAGGAAAAAGGCTACGCTCAATTCAGCCGTCGTCATGCGGCCGTCCCCCTTCGATACGCCGCGTGACGCGGTCGCGTTTCATCCCTGCGCCGACGCTAGCAACGAACGGCGTTCTGGACAACGTTGTCAGAATTGAATGTTACCGCTCACTGTGGAGGCTGGGCTCAAAGCGTTCGTGTGGGAGGCCCGATGATGATCCGGAACCTGGCGGCGGCCGTCGCGGCCCTGGCCCTGACGGCGGGGGCCGCGCCCTACACCGTGGTCCCAGACCTGTTCCGGACGGGCGAGCCTGACCTGGGCCTGAAGTCCGCGCCGGGCGCGGAGACCTTCACCGTCTTCGCGCCCACGCAGGGCTCCGACAAGTTCAGCAACGGCGTGGTCCTGATGCCCTTCAAGGGTCGCCTCTACGCCCAGTGGCAGAGCTCGGCCCGCGACGAAGACACGGCCGACACCTGGGTCGCCTACGCCGTCAGCGATGATGGCCGGACGTGGACCGCGCCGAGGATGCTGGCGCCGGCCGGACAGGGCGGGGTCATGCGCTCCAGCGGCGGCTGGTGGACGAACGGCCAGACGCTGGTCGCCTACGCCAATGTCTGGCCCGATGGCTTCCAGTCCGGTGCGGGCGGCTACGCCGAGTACCGCACCAGCCGCGACGGCGTGACCTGGAGCGAGGCCAGGCGGGTGACGGGCGTCGACGGGACGCCGGTCGAGGGCGTGATCGAGCAGGATCCGCACCTCGTCGACGGCCGGGTGATGACCGCCTTCCACCTGCGGCCGGGCATGATCGCCAAGCCGTTCTTCACCGACGATCCGCTGGGCGTGTCGGGCTGGACGCAGGGACGGATGGAGAACCTGCCGCGCGACGCCTCGAACGCCGCCGCCGCCCACGAGCGCCGCCTCAGCCGCGAGATCGAGCCCAGCCTGTTCCGCCGCGCCGACGGCTGCGCGGTGATGGTGTTCCGCGACGAGGAACTGAGTTTTCGGCAACTGGCGTCGGAGAGCTGCGACCGGGGCGTTTCGTGGACGACGCCGGCCCTGACCGCCATGCCCGACGCCCGCGCCAAGCAGAGCGCCGGCAACCTGCCCGGCGGAGCGGCCTATCTGGTCAACGCGCCCAACAGCGACCGGCCGCGCCTGCCGCTGGCTTTGACGCTGTCGCCCGACGGGCGGACCTTCGACCGCAGCTTCCGCCTGCGCGGCCAGGGCGACCTGCAGCCGCTGCGCTTTGCGGGCAGGTACAAGCGGCCGGGCTACCACTATCCCAAGAGCGTGGTGTGGAACGACGCCCTGTGGGTGGGCTACGCGGCCAACAAGGAGGACGTGCAGGTCACCCGCGTTCCGCTATCGGCTCTGGATGGCCGTTGAGATCGGGCGCTAAGGCAGCCTCACCGCGGTGGGCGGCGGAAACTCATCGCGCTGCGAGACCGACGCGCCGGACCGGTCGAGCATGTAGGGAGGCGGCTGGGTCCACTGCGGCTCGTAGCCGTAGCCGAGGCGCTGCATCGGGGCCCGGGTCGGCGGCAAGGGGGGCTCATACACCCAACCGACGCGCGCCCCGCAGATCCCAAGATCGGCGGCGCTGTCGGCGCGGCAGCGGAAGCCGTTGGCGGTCGCCTGGCAGTCGTCGACCCTGACAGTCCTTGCGAGTAATTGGTGGTGCGTTCCGCCCTTGGGGTCACTCCACCAGCGGCGCGCGCGAAGGATCCTGGCGCACGATCTCGCGTATGCCGACCAGGGTGGTGAACGAGCGCACCCGGCGGTCGTCGTTAAGCACCTCGTTGGTGAAGGCCTCGTAGGCCTCCATGGTCGGCACGGTGACCAGCAGGACGAAGTCGGTGCTGCCGGTCACATGCCAGGCGCTGAGCACCTCCTTGCGGGCGGCCACGCCGGCGGCGAAGGCGTTGTAGATCGCGCTGCCCTCGCGCTCCATCTGCACCAGCACGTGCATGGTCAGGCCGGCGTTGAGGCGGGCGGGATCGACGATGGCGACGTCGGCGACGATCACGCCTTCCTTGCGCAGCCGTCGCAGGCGGCGCAGCACCGCGCTCTCGGAAAGCCCGACCTTCTCGGCTAGGCCGCGCGCCGGTGCCAGGTTGTCGCGTCGCACCAGTTCCAGCAGGCGACGGTCGAAGTTGTCGAGGGTGACGGATTTCGTCATCTGGCCTGCCCATATCGCCTGTTTTGAGCGGTATACGACGAATTTCGGCGAGAAGCGCCGGTCATCCGGTATTAGGTTGCGCTCATGTCCGCCGCCGCCCTCCGCCGTCCCGCGCTCGACGCGCTGTTGCCCTATGCGGCCCTGTTCGGCGGCATGGTGACGCTGGCCGGCGGCACGTCGTTCGCCAAGACCCTGTTCCCGGCGGTGGGCGCCCAGGGCGTCTCGGCCTATCGCGTCGGTTTCGCGGCCGTGCTGCTGCTGCTGCTTTGGCGGCCATGGCGGTTCCGCCTGACGCGCCAGGACCTGCTGGGCGTCGCCTTCTACGGCGCGGCGACCGGGGTGATGAACCTCTGTTTCTATATGTCGCTGCGGACCATCCCGCTGGGCGTGGCCATCGCCATCGAGTTCCTCGGCCCCCTTACCCTGTCGCTTCTGCATGCGCGCAAGGTCAGCCACTTTCTCTGCATCGGCCTGGCCGCCTTCGGTCTGCTGCTGCTGTTGCCGCTGAAGCTGGGCGGACCGGCGCTCGACCCGGTCGGCGTGGGCTTCGCCCTGGCGGCGGCCGTCTGCTGGGCGCTCTACATCATCGCCGGCAAGCGCATCGGCCACCTGCACGGCGGCCGCTCGGTGGCCATGGGCATGAGCGTGGCGGCGATGATCGTCGTGCCGTTCGGCGTCGTCTCGGCCGGCGCGGCCCTGCTCGATCCGCACCTGATGCTGCTGGGCCTGGTGGTCGCCGTCTGTTCCAGCGCGGTGCCCTATTCGCTGGAGATGGTGGCCCTCAAGCGCATTCCCAAGCGCACCTTCGGGGTCATGCTCAGCGTGGAACCGGCGATCGGGGCCATAGCTGGCCTGCTCGTGCTGTCCGAGCACCTGTCGATGCAGCAGTGGGCCGCCATCGCCTGCATCGTCGCGGCCTCGGCTGGCGCGATCCTGACCACCACGCCCGAGAACGCGGTGGTCGAGGATCCGGAAGAGCTGGAGCGCCCCGGCGCCTAAGGCGCCTCGACCGGCATCAGCCGGCTGTATTCCCAGGCCCAGGGCATGCCGGTCTCGCCCAGCGCGGCCCTGACCAGCGACGGGAAGATCCGCTGGCCGTCGCCGCTGTTGGTCAGGATCACCACGCAGCGCCGGCGCTTCTCGACGCAGACCATCATGTTGTCGGTGATGTCGTTGTGCCCGCCCTTGAAGAAGGCCCGGCCCTGCGGCCCCTCGAAGGCGACGACGCCGACGCCGGCCGCCAGCTTGATGCCGGCGTTGTCCGGGTTGGTCTCGTCGGTGAAGGTCGGGAACTCCGAGCGCGAGACGATCGGCAGTCCGCCGCGCGCGAACTCGGCGCGGGCCTTCTTCGACAGGCCCCAGCCGCCGGCCATGGCCGCCGCCAGCTTGCCCATGTCGTCGATGGTGGTGTCCAGCGAGCCGGCCGCCTTGACGCTGGACCGGTCGTCATGCGGCTGCCACTTGCCATTCTCCTCGCGGCCGTCGGCGATGTCGGGGGCGAAGTCGTCGCGCCAGACCATGCCCGAGCGGCTCATGCCCAGCGGCTTGAACAGCCGCCGGTCCATGTCCTCGCCGACCTTGATCCGAAGTCCCTGCTCGATGACGAACTGCATCAGGTTAATGCCTTCGCCGGAGTAGGCGTAGCGCGATCCGGGCGTGAACTTGATGTCGAGCTTCTCGTCGGGGTTCAGCCAGCGGAAGTTGGGAAAGCCCGTCGAGTGTCCCAGCAGCATGCGCGGCGTCAGCGCGCGCCAGCGCTCGTCTCCGGCCAGGTCGGCATAGGCCTTGTAGTCGGGCAGGGGCTTGGGAAGGTAGGTCGCGATCGGCGTGTCGAGGTCGAGCTTGCCTTCGTCCACCAGCATCATGACGTAGTAGGAGAACACCGCCTTGGTGATCGAGGCGGCGTACATCACCGTCTGCGGGTTGAGCGGGTCGCCCTTTTCGTTGCGGACGCCCTGGGCCGTCACATGCGCGACCTTGCCGTTCTCGACCACGGCGACGGCCACGCCGGGGACCTTGCCCAGGGCCATCAGCCGGGCGACCTCGGCGTCCAGTTTCGGATTTTCGGCGCGCCCCGACCCGCCGGCCAGACACAAGGCGGCCGCCGCCCACGCCAGAGACTTTCCACTCATTTCCAGAGGCCCCACAGTTGCGCGCACCCTCGCGCCGGGCGACCTTGGAGCCCATGGGCGTCATTTTCAACCGCCGCGTGCTGCTGGCCGGGCTGCTGCTTTCAGGATGCGCGACCGTTCCGTCGCGCCCGCCGCGCCTGCTGCCGGGCGATCCGGAAAGGTTCGGTGAGCTGGAGCCGCTGACCGCCCTCAGAAGCGAGCACGAGGGCCTGGTGGTGGGCTTTCGGTCGCAAGGCTGCGTGCGCAAGGAGGACCTGCGGTTCTTCGTCGAGCAGAACGACGCGATACCCGACGTCGCCTTCGCGCGGCGGCGGCTGGAAACCTGCAAGGCGGCCGCGCCGGGCGAGGTGGAGATAAGGTTCGGCTGGGCGGAGCTCGGGATCGCGGGAGCGCCGGCGGTGCGGGTGCTCAATCCGTTGGGCCGCTGAGCCCCTCACTTCGTCGCGATCGTAACCCTCGCGGGGAGCGGGCTTGCGGGGCTGGCGATAAGGCCGACCTTGTAGATGCCGCGATCCTGCAGCTGGCCCAGTACGCACATGACCTGGCTGTAGGCGGCGCCGGCGTCTGTCCTCAGCATGACCCGACCGTCGTCCTGGAGCGACAGCCAGGAGGCCGGCGCCTTGCAGGCGCTGGTGGCCGAGGTCAGGTCGGCGGGTTGCGCGGCGGCGGGGGCGCCAGCGAGGGCGGCGGCGGCGACAAAAGCGAGCAAGACAATCCTCCTGCGGTCGAACGTCATGTGGCGCGACTTGAGGTTGCACGTCAACGCCCCGCTTCAGCCCTTCGGCGTGAACCGTTCGACCATCCAGGGCAGCACCCGGGCCGGCCGCTTGGCGGCGATGTCGATCAGCACCCAGTCGGTACGGCTCTGGGCGCACATCTCGCCGTCGGGGCCGTCGATACGGACATAGCGCTCGAAGCGAGGGCCCTTGAGCTCGCCTACCCAGGTGTAGCCGGTGGCGATCTCGTCGGGCAGCAGTTCGCAGCGGTAGTCGATCTCGTGGCGGCGGGCGACCCAGCTCCAGGGAGCCCGCTCTTCGGGCGAAGCCCAGGCCTCCCAATGCGCGATCGCCAGGTCCTGGGCCCAGCCCAGATAGACCACGTTGTTGACGTGGCCGTTGGCGTCGATGTCCGACGCCTTCGGCGCGAAGGTCAGGGGGAAGGCGTCGCTCGGCGGGACGAAGACCCGGCTCAAGCCGAGATCACGCCCTGTTCGATCAGGAACGACTTCAGTTCGCCCGACTGGAACATCTCGCGGACGATGTCGCTGCCGCCGACGAACTCGCCCTTCACGTAGAGCTGGGGAATGGTCGGCCAGTCGGTGAAGGTCTTGATGCCCTGGCGCAGTTCGTCGTCCTGCAGGACGTCGACGCCGACGAACTCGACGCCCAGGTGATCGAGGATCTGCACGGCCACCGACGAGAAGCCGCAGCGCGGCTGGTCGGGCACGCCCTTCATGAACAGCACGACGGGGTGTTCGGCCACCGTCTTGGCGATGAATTCGAGGGCGGGGGAGGCGGCGACTTCGGTCATGGGGAGGAATTCCTTGGCGGTAACCCCTCAGCTAGGCGCCGGAAGGCCCCCGGTCAAGCGCGGCGCTTGGTCCCGGCGGCCTGTTCGGCCGAAAACCGCGCCATCTCGATCTGTGCGGCGCAGCCGGTCGGCAGGTCGCGCTCGACCACGGCCGCCAGGGCCTCGAGCTTGTCGCGCTTGGTGGTGATCACCTGCACCGTGGCCAGCGAGGGCTCGGTCAGGGCGTAGCCGAGGCACAGCTCCTGGCCGGTCCAGCCGGTGGTGTTGTCGAGGAAGTCGTAGCCGCCAAGATTGGTCAGGGGGTCGGTGCGGCGGCGCCACAGCGACGGCTTCTTGAAGATCGGCTTGGCCTCGCGCTCGCGGATGCTCTGCGGCCAGAAGTCCTCGCCGATCACGGCCACGTCGTGGGCCATGGCGTTGCGGATGCGGTGGCGGTCGGCCCAGCCGGACGACAGGTTGAACGGCGCGGCCAGGGCGTCGAACACGCCGCCGGCCAGGTGCCGGTCCTGGCTCTCGCCGCGACTGGCCAGGCCCAGCGAGCGGATCAGGCCGGACTGGCGCAGGCCCAGCAGCGCGGCCATCGCCGTCGGCGGGAAGGCCGAGCCCGGGTCGTCGACCGTGATGAGGTCCACATAGGACAGGCCGCAGCGTTCGATGGCGGTGTCCACCAGGTCGTGGATCGCCTGGGCGCTGAGGAGCTCGCCGCCGCTGCGCAGGCGCCAGCCGACGAACAGCAGCCGTCGCTCGATCGTGGTCAGCGACTCGCCCACGCCTTCCAGCAGGGCGTTGGACGAGCCGTGGACCTCGAAGCTGTTGATGCCCGCTTCCAAGGCCGTGAAGATCAGGTTGCGCCAGTCCTTGCCGCTCATGCGCGGGTGGTCGGCGAGCCGCAGCGTCACCGCCGAGATCGCCATGCCCGCCTTGCCGAAAGGACGATAGCGCAAGGTGCGTTACTCCGCCGGGGCCGCGGTTTCGAGCGCCAGGGCGTGCAGTTCGCCGCCCAGAACGTCGGCCAGGGCGCGGTTGACCATCTGGTGCTGCTTGACGCGGGTCAGGCCGCGGAAGGCGGGCGAGACGATGCGCGCCTTGTAGTGATCGCCGTCGCCGGCCAGGTCGGTCAGCACGATCTCGGAATCCGGAAAGGCCGCGTTCAGGCGAGCTTCGAGCACGTCGGGCGACATGGGCATGGGCGGATTCTCCGATCCTCGAAGGGGCTGTATGCCCCGTAAACCTTAAGATCGCGCATATGGCGGGCGTCGCGCCCGGAAGCAATCGTCGAGAGGCGGCCCGGTTGCGCGCGCAACGTCGTGATGATCAAAACAGGCGGAAGCCACGTTCCGTGACGGCGCAGACCGTGCGCGTGGGTAGGGAGTTGCGATGCGTTCGACGTCCGTGGCCAGCCTTCTGGCGATTTTCCTGACCAGCCTCGCCGCGCCCGCCCTGGCCGGTCCCGGCGACCTGGCCCTCGACGACGTGAAGATCCTGTCGGCCGATGCCATGCAGGGCCGCGCGCTGGGCACGCCGGGCTCGCAGCTGGCCCGAACCTACATCCTCGAGCGCTTCAAGGGCATCGGCCTGGTCCCCATCGGCGAAGGCTTCGAGCAGCCGTTCCGCTTCACCCGCAAGGACGGCGCGACGATTACCGGCGTCAACCTTGCAGCCCGCATCAAGGGGACGGCGCCCGACGGCAAGGCCCTGGTGGTCACCGCCCACTACGACCATGTCGGCGTGAAGAACGGCCAGATCTACAACGGCGCCGACGACAACGCCTCGGGCGTGGCCGGCCTGCTGGCGGTGGCCGAGGCGTTCAGGGCCGATCCGCCCAAGCATGACGTGCTGATCGTGGCGCTCGACGCCGAGGAGGGCGGTCTGCGCGGCGCCAGGGCCTTCGTCGCCCAGCCGCCGATCCCGCTGTCGGCGATCGGGCTGAACGTCAATTTCGACATGCTCAGCAAGAACGCCAAGGGCGAGCTCTACGCCGCCGGCGCTTCGCCGCAGCCGGCCCTCAAGCCGATCCTCGAAGCCGTGGCCAAGGCCGCGCCGGTCAAGCTGAAGCTCGGCCACGACACCGACGCCGACGGCAAGGACAACAACTGGACCAGCCAGTCCGACCACGGCGCCTTCGCCGAGAAGGGCGTGCCGTGGGTCTATTTCGGGGTGGAGGACCACCCCGAGTACCACCAGCCCACCGACGACTTCGAGACCATCCCGCAGCCCTTCTTCAAGGCCTCGGTGGCGACCGTCGTCCTGGCGACGCGGGCCTTCGACGAGCGGCTGGGCGAAGTGGGGCGTTAGGGCGTCTCGATTCTGGGATAGCGGACGGCTGAAAACGTCCCCACTCCGGCCCGTCCTCCCAGATGCTCCCCCTGAAGGGGGAGCTGTCGCGGAGCGACTGAGGGGGGAGGGGATTGCTGATTTGGGGGATGCACTGACCTCATCAGGACCTTCCCCCTCCGGCCCTCCTCCCCCCTTCAGGGGGAGGATCTTCTCACTCCGCCTCGTCGTTGGCGGCTTCGACCTCGACGCCGAACACTTCGTCGATGATCTCCATGATCTCCTCGAGGTCGTCGAGCGTGACCTTGACGCGCATGGTCTGGTCGTCGTCGGCGGTGAGCGTCAGGAAGATGCCGTGCTCGGTCTCCTCCAGGATGAACTCGTCGAGATTGGCGATGACGGCCATGTTGCGCCTCCCGGGCTTCACAAGGGGAGCGGCCGGCGGCGGCTTTCGTTCCGCGATCTGGCCGCCGCCGACATAGGGTTCAGGCCACGCCGTAGCGGGGCGCGGGCCGGTCGCGCGACAGGTTGGGCGCGAGGTTCAACCGGGCGGCGTCATAGGCGGCGAAGTCGCCTGCTTCCGGCAGCGACGGGATGGTCACCAGCTCGCCCTGGTCGAAGCCCGCCAGCGCCGCGTCGACGAGATCGCCGACCTCCATCACGGTCGACGGATCCAGCGCGTCGACGCTGCCGCCCGAGCGGTCCCAGATCTCGGTTCGGGTGGCGCCGGGCAGCACCGCCTGCAGCTTGACCGCTTCGGGCAGCTGGCTGCGCAGGCCTTGGGTGAAGTAGGTCACATAGGCCTTCGTCGCGCCGTAGACCGGCGAGCGGAACTCGGGCAGCAGGCCCACCACCGACGAGATGTTGACGATGGCGCCGCGACCGCGGGCCTTGAAGGCGCCGGCCGCCGCGTGGGCCAGGCGCGTCACCGACACCACGTTCAGCTGGATCAGGTTGTCGACCTTGTCGACATCCTGGTCGACGAAGTCGCCGCCCAGCGCCGCGCCGGCGTTGTTGATCAGGATGTCGACGGCTGCGTCGTCGCGCAGGCGGGCCTCGACGCGGGACAGGTCGACGGCGTTGGTCAGGTCGGCCTGGAGGATGTCGACCTTGACGCCGGTCTCGCCGCGCAGGCGTTCGGCGAGGGCGGCCAGGCGCGCCGCGTCGCGGGCCACCAGCACCAGGTCGTGGCCGCGCCGGGCCAGGCGATCGGCATAGGTGGCGCCGATGCCGGTGGAGGCGCCGGTGACCAGGGCCGCGCCGGGAAACTGCTTCTTGCTCATGTCTCGATCCCCTCGGGATGCTGGCCGCCACGCTCGTCGTGGCGGGGTGACTTGCAGATGGCTAGTGACTTTCGAATTGCAAGTGACTGGCTTTCATTTTGCTATCGACCGCCTATCTTCATCTCATGACCACGCGCGCCTTCGACCCCGGACAGTGCCCCGTCGGCCGCACGCTCGAACGCGTCGGCGACACCTGGAGCCTGATGATCCTGCGGGACGCCCTGCAGGGGCTGACCCGTTTCGACGAGTTCGAGAAGAGCCTCGGCGTGGCCCCCAACATCCTCACCAAGCGCCTGGCCGGACTAGTACAATCCGGCTTTCTCGAGCGGCGGCCCTATCAGGAGCGGCCGATGCGCCACGAGTACGTGCCGACGGCGCGGGGGCGGGACTTCGCGCCGGTGCTGACCGCGCTGCTGGCCTTCGGCAACCGCCACTTCGCCGAAGAGGGGATCGCCGGCCAGCTGGTGGACGTGGCCACGGGCGAGGCGGCCGTGCCGATCGTGGTCGACGCCCGCAGCGGCCGGCCGATCGACGGCGAGGGCTTCACCTACGCGGCCGGCCCCGCCGCCGGCGAGGTGGTGCGCCAGCGGGTCGCCCGGATCGAGGCCCGGCGCGGGCGCGGCTGAAACGGCGCCTTTGGGTAATCTTCGCAAGGTTGTATGCTTCCCAGGATTGCGAAGGGCGGGAGCGCCCTCGCTGGGGAGGCGCGACCATGGACACCATCACCGCCAAGAGCGCCAACGGCGCGACCGATCCGGGCCTCGTCTCTGCCCTGGCCGAGGACGTCACCGTTCCGCCGCCGGCCGACGAGGTCGCCGAGGAAGCCCCGGTCCTGGCCGCGAGCGCGGGCGCGACGGGTCCCGAGGTGAAGCTGAACTTCGTCAACCGGTCGAACGACGCCGGCAATGTGCATGTGCTGCTGTTCGGCCAGCCCCCTTCGCCGGAGCTTGACGGGATCGGGCAGGCCTGGCGGGTGATCGACAACTGCGGCCCCGGCTGGAGCCATCCGTTCACGTGGCCGGTCGCGGTCACCCTCGGCGTCGTCGATCCCGACGGCAATGTCTCGCCGCAGCTGGACATCGCCGAGGGCCAGGTCGCGGAGGTCGTCGCCGCCCCGTCCGGCACGGTGCTGAAGATCGCCGACCAGCAGGGGCCTTCGCGCGCCATCGCCCTGATGAATCAGCTGCCCCAGGGCTTCGTGGCGGCCACCGTCTTCCGCGACGGCAAGCCCTATGCGCGGGCGTCCCTCGCGCCGCACACCACCGTCACCCTGGCCTTCAAGCCGACGATCTGGATCGGCGCGGCCGCCCGGACCGAGGCGGGCGAGGCGAACGGTGGCGAGGCGATCTCGACGCTGACCGAGATCAACCTGATGGGCATCGCCGGCGCCGACATCGTGATGACGGGCGGCGGCCAGGGCGCGGACGCCAAGCCATTCCTCTTCAGCCTGGCGAACGTCGCCTACGTCTGAGGGAGGGGCTTCGGACGCCTTCCGCGCCCCCGATTTCCAGCGACAGCGGCCAAGGTTGTCCACCGTTGCTGACCGCCTTGTCAGGCGGGCGTCAGCCTGACGACCCGATGGCGCCGCTACATCCGTCGCAACCTCTCCGGAACGACGGATTTCTCGATGATCTCGCTTGTGCGGACCGCTTTGGCGCGTCCCTACACCTTCGTCGTCATGGCCGCGATGATCCTCATCGTGGGCGTGCTGGCCATTCTGCGCACGCCCACCGACATCTTCCCGGAGATCCGCGTCCCCGTCGTGGCGGTGGCCTTCACCTATAACGGCCTGTCGCCGGAAGACATGTCGGGGCGGATCCTGACGCCCTACCAGCGGGCCCTGACCACCACGGTCAACGACATCGAGCACATCGAGGCCACCTCGCTGCAGGGCATCGGGGTGGTGAAGGTCTACTTCCAGCCCGGCGCCGACATCCGCCTGGCCAACGCCCAGATCACCGCCGTCTCCCAGACCCTGCTGCGCCAGATGCCGACCGGCACCACCCCGCCGCTGGTCCTGAACTACAACGCCTCGACCGTGCCGATCGTGCAGCTGGCGCTGTCGGGCCAGGGCATGAGCGAGCAGCAGCTGTTCGACTACGGCGTCAACTTTATCCGCACGCGCCTGGTCACCGTGCCCGGCGCGGCGGTGCCGTTCCCGTTCGGCGGCAAGACCCGCCAGATCCAGGTCGACATCGACCCGCAGGCCCTGCTGTCCAAGGGGCTGTCGGCCACCGACGTCGGCGCGGCCATCGCCGCCCAGACCCAGATCACGCCGGCCGGCTTCGTCAAGATCGGCGAGTTCCAATATTCCCTGCGGCTCAACAACGCGCCGGGCTCGGTCGACGAGCTGAACGCCCTGCCGGTGCGCACGGTCAACGGCGCCACCATCCGCCTGGGCGACGTCGCCCACGTCCGCGACGGCTCGGCCCCGCAGCAGAACGTCGTCCACGTGGACGGCCAGCGCTCGGTGCTGATGACGGTGCTGAAGTCGGGCGCGACCTCGACCATCGCCATCGTCGACGGCATCAAGGGGGCGTTGCCCGAACTGAAGGCCCAGCTGCCGGCCGAGCTTTCGATCACGCCGCTGAACGACCAGTCGACCTTCGTGAAGGCCGCCGTGGAGGGCGTGGTCCACGAGGGCGCGCTGGCCGCGGTGCTGACCTCGCTGATGATCCTGCTGTTCCTGGGCAGCTGGCGCTCGACGGTGATCATCGCCGTGTCGATCCCGCTGGCCGTGCTGGCGGCGGTGGCGGCCCTGGCCGCCTTCGGCCAGACCCTCAACGTCATGACCCTGGGCGGTCTGGCCCTGGCCGTCGGCATCCTGGTCGACGACGCCACGGTGACCATCGAGAACATCAACTGGCACCTGGAGCAGGGCAAGGACGTCAAGACCGCGATCCTCGACGGCGCGGCCCAGATCGTCACGCCGGCCTTCGTGTCCCTGCTCTGCATCTGCATCGTCTTCGTGCCGATGTTCTTCCTGCCGGGCGTGTCGGGCTTCCTGTTCGTGCCGATGGCCATGTCGGTCGTCTTCGCGATGATCGCCTCGTTCCTGCTGTCGCGGACCCTGGTGCCGACCATGGCGGCCTTCCTGCTGAAGCCGCATGCCCCGCACGACCAGGAGGCGCCGTCCAAGAATCGCCTGGTGCGCTTCCAGCGCGGCTTCGAGCGGGCCTTCGCCAAGGTGCGCGACGCCTATGCCGGCCTGCTGGGCTTCGCCCTGGGCGCGCGCGGCAAGTTCGTCGCCGGCTTCCTGGCCTTCGCGGTGCTGAGCCTGGCGCTGGTTCCGTTCCTGGGCCGCAACTTCTTCCCGGCCGTGGACTCCGGCTCGATCGCCATGCACGTCCGCGCGCCCAGCGGCTATCGGGTGGAGGAGTCGGCGGCGCTGTTCGACCGCATCCAGCGCCAGGTGCGCACGATCATTCCGAACGCCGAGATCGAGACGATCGTCGACAACATCGGCCTCTCCACCAGCGGCATCAACGTCGCCTATAACGCCTCGGGCACCATCGGCCCGATGGACGGCGACATCCTGATCAGCCTGAAGAAGGGCCACAAGCCGACCGACGACTACGTCAAGGCGCTGCGCCAGGAACTGCCCAAGGCCTTCCCGAACGCGACCTTCTCGTTCCTGCCGGCCGACGTCACCAGCCAGATACTGAACTTCGGCAGCCCCGCGCCGATCGACATCCAGGTGGCCGGCGGGGATGCGGCGACCAACCAGGACTACGCCCAGAAGATCCTGCGGGCCATCCGCGGCGTCGAGGGCATCGCCGACGTCCGCATCCAGCAGCCCACCGGCTCGCCGCAGCTGCGCTTCGACGCCGACCGCACGCGCATCCACGCCCTGGGCCTGGACGAGCGCGACGTCACCGCCAGCCTGGCCGGCGCCGTGGCCGGCAGCGGCCAGACCGCGCCGGTGTTCTGGCTGAACCCGCAGAACGGGGTGTCCTACCCGATCGTCGCCCAGACGCCGGAATACCTGATCGACAGCTTCGAGAAGCTGGGCGCGATCCCGGTCACCGGCAGCCGCGTGCCGAACGAGGCGCCGCAGGTGCTGGGCGGCCTGGGCGCGCTGAGCCGCGGGACGACCGCGGCGGTGGTCTCGCAATACAACATCCAGCCGATGGTCAACGTCTATGCGGCCACCCAAGGTCGCGACCTCGGCGGCGTGGCGACCGACGTCCAGAAGATCCTCAAGAGCCTGGAGAAGGACAAGCCGGCCAAGGTGCGCGTCACCCTGCGCGGCCAGTACCAGACCATGAACACCGCCTTCTCCGGCATGGGCTGGGGCCTCTTGGGCGCTGTGGTGATGATCTACCTGCTGATCGTCATCAACTTCCAGTCCTGGCTGGACCCGTTCGTGATCATCTCGGCCCTGCCGGCCGCCCTGGCGGGCATCGCCTGGATGCTGTTCGCCACCGGCACGCCGCTGTCGGTGCCGGCCCTGACCGGCGCGATCATGTGCATGGGCGTGGCCACGGCCAACTCGATCCTGGTGGTCAGCTTCGCCCGCGAGCGGCTGGCGGCCACCGGCGACGCCGTGCAGGCCGCGTTCGAGGCCGGGGTCACCCGCTTCCGCCCGGTGCTGATGACCGCCCTGGCGATGATCATCGGCATGGGTCCCATGGCGCTCGCCCTGGGCGAGGGCGCCGAGCAGAACGCGCCCCTGGGCCGCGCCGTGATCGGCGGTCTGATCTTCGCCACCTGCGCCTCGCTGCTGTTCGTCCCGACCATCTTCGCCATCGTCCACGGCCGCCGCCCGCGCGCCGAGACCCCGTCCACCGAAGGACACGTCCATGCCTGACACCCTGCCCAAGACCGATCCGCGTCGGCTGCGCCGCCTGGCGCTGGTCGGCGCCGCGGGTTTCGCCCTGATCCTGGCGACGGGGGCGGCCGCCCGCTTTATGACCGGCAAGGATTTGGCCGGCGCCAGCCAGGACGCCGGCGTCGTCACCGTCAGCGTCGTGCGGCCCACCGCCGGAGAGGACGGCGCGCTGGTGCTGCCCGGCCGCCTGCAGGCCTGGAACCAGGCGCCGGTCTACGCCCGCACCGACGGCTATCTGCGCCGCTGGTACGTCGACATCGGCCAGCCGGTGAAGGCCGGCCAGGTGCTGGCCGAGATCGATGCGCCGGAAGTCGACCAGCAACTGGTCGCCGCCCGCGCCGCCTTGGCGACGGCGTCGGCCCAGCGCGACCTGGCCGCGGTGGGCGCGGCCCGCTGGAAGCGCCTTGTCGGCGAGAACGCCGTCTCCCAGCAGGAGGCCGACGAGAAGCAGGGCGATCTGGCCGCCCGCGAAGCCATGCGCAACGAGGCCGCCGCCAATGTGCGCCGGCTGGAAAGCCTGGCGGCCTTCAAGCGCATCGTCGCGCCGTTCGACGGCGTGGTGACCAGCCGCGACACCGATCTGGGCGCCCTGATCAGCGCCGGCGGCGGCGCGCCGTCGCCCTTGTTCACGGTGTCGGACACCCGCCGGCTGCGCCTCTATGTCAGCGTGCCCCAGAGCATGGCCGCCTCGATCCGTCCGGGCATGACCGCCAGCTTCTCGAGCCCCGACCTGCCGGGCCAGTCGTTCCAGGCGCATCTGGTGCGCGCCGCCGACGCCGTCGACGCCCAGTCGGGGGCCATGCTGGTGCAGCTGGAGGTCGACAACGCCGCCGGCCAGCTGAAGCCCGGCGCCTATGCCCAGGTCAGCCTGGACCTCGGCAAGGGCGCGGCGAGCGCGCCGGCGACCCTGCGCGTGCCGGCCAACACCCTGCTGTTCCGCAAGGAGGGCACGGCCCTCGCCGTGGTCGACAGCAACGGCAAGGTCCACATCCGCAAGGTCGCGATCGCCAAGGACCACGGTTCGGAACTGGAGCTGGCCGGCGGTCTGGCCGCCAACGAGTGGGTGGTCAGCAGCCCGCCCGACGCCATCGCCGACGGCGACACGGTGCGCGCCATCCAGCCCAAGCCCGCGCCCGCCAAGACGGCGCAAGCCAACGGAGGCGCCGGTGCGCGCGGCTGACGCTGTCCTGCCCCTGGCGCTGCTGAGCCTGGCGGCCTGCAGCACCGCGCCAGCCTATGCGCCGCCGGTCGTCTCGACGCCCGCCGCCTTCCGGGACACCGGGCCCTGGACCCCGGTCGTCGCCGACGCCGCCACGGCCGGCGACTGGTGGGCGGTGTTCGCCGACCCGACCCTGGCGGGGCTGGAACAGCGCCTGGCCGGCGGCAACGCCAGCCTCGCCCAGGCCCTGGCCCGCTACGACCAGGCCCGCGCCCTGGCCCGCCAAGCGCGCACGGACCTCTATCCCACCGTGGGCGTTGACGCCGGCGCCGCCAGCCAGCGCACGGTCTCGTCCGGCCGCACCGATCCGGTCGGCCTCAGCGCCTCGGCCGCCTATGAGCTCGATCTCTGGGGCCGGGTGCGCAACCAGGTCGAGGCTGGCCGCGCCGACGCGCAGGCCAGCGCCGCCGACCTTGCGGCCGTGCGCCTGAGCCTGCAGGCGCAACTGGCCGACGCCTATTTCCAGCTGCGCGGGGCCGACGCCCAGATCGCCGTGCTGGCCTCGACCGCCGACGCCTATCGCCAGGCGCTGGACCTGACCCGCCGCCGCCAGGTCGGCGGGGCGTCCAGCGCGCTCGACACCGGCCGCGCCGAGACCCAGCTGGCCACGGCGCTTTCGCAACAGGAGCAGGCCCAGGCCGACCGCGCCCTGCTGGAGCACGCCCTGGCGGTGCTGGTCGGCGAACCGGCTTCCAGCTTCTCCGTAGCCTCCGTCGAAGGATTGTCGGACGCGCCGCGCACGCCGGTGAGTACGCCGTCGCTCGTCTTGCAGCGCCGGCCCGACATCGCGGCGGCTGAGCGCCGGGTGGCCGCCGCCAACGCCCGCGTCGGCGTGGCCCGCGCCGCCTGGTTCCCGACCGTCACCCTGGCCGCCAGCGGCGGCTGGCAATCGACCGGCGGCGAGCTGCTGACCACGGCCAACCGCGTCTGGGCCCTGGGCCCGGCGGCCGCGGCCTTGCCGCTGCTGGACGGCGGCGCCCGCAAGGCCGAGGTCGCCCGCAGCCGTGCAGTCTTCGACGAGGCCGCCGCCGGCTATCGCCAGACCGTGCTCGACGCCTTCCGCGAGGTCGAGGACCAGATGGCGCTGGCCAACCGCCTGGCCGCCGCCCAGGCCCGCCAGGACGAGGCCGTCGACGCGGCCGCCCGCACCGCGGCCCTGGCCACGACCAGGTATCGCGAGGGCGCGGCCAGCTATCTCGACGTGGTCACCGCCCAGACCGCCGAGTTGGACGCCCGCCGCTCGGCCCTGGATCTGCGCACCCGTCGCCTGGCGGCGAGCGTGGATCTGATCCGCGCGCTCGGCGGCGGCTGGGCCGGTGGGGAGGGCGCCTAAGGCTTCGCCGCCGCGGGCGGCTGGGGCTTGGGATACCAGAGCGCGTTGACGATCACCCAGCGCTCGCCGAACCGGCCAAGGTTCAGGTGGTCGACGAACCACGGCGTCTCCACCCTCGCCACCGCCACGTTGCCGGCGATGTCGAGCACCCGCACGCTGCGGTCCCATTGCTCGCGCGGGGTCTTCAGGGCGCCTTGCCGGGTCAGGCCCGCCAGCTCGTCGCGGTTCATGCGCCGAAGGCCGAGGGTTTCGTCCGGATCCGGCCGCGAGCGGATGGCGCGCTTGGCGAGGTCCGGGTGCAGCGAGCGGGTGACGCGCGCCACGTCGCCTTCCAGCTGGCCGTCCACATAGTCGTAGGCCACCGCCTCGACCGCCTTCACCGCCGCCGGATCGAGCGCCTGCGGCGCGACGGCCGCCGGTTGGGCTGGAGCCGCGGCAGGCGGCGGGGCCGATCCGTCGAGGGCTATGGCGGCGAGCAGGGCGGCGATCATGGGCGTCTCCGAGTTGCGGTGAGGGGGTCTGTCAGTCGACCGGGCGGGTCCAGACGAGGGCGGCGAGGTCCTTGGGCTTCAGGTCGATCTCCTCGCCCTCGGGCGTGCCGTACTGGAAGCCCTCCAGGCAGGTCGGAAAGCCGTCCTCGAGCCAGAGGACGAACCCCATCAGCAGGGTCTTGCCGTCGACCGCGACCTCGGCGGTCGGCCCCTCGAGCGTGCGCGTGGGCCAGACGACGGGCGGCTGGCCCTTGTCGACGTCGAAGCAGGTGTAGAAGCCGTGGCCGGTGTTTTCGCGCTCGGCCAGCCGCATTGTCGCCAGCAACGAGCGCAGCTGGCGCGCGATGGCCGGCCGTCCATCGCAGATCGCGCCGAGCGCGGCCTTCTCAAGATCCGTGAAACCCGACATGCGGCCCCCCTGGGGCGAACCTTAGCGCCAAGGTTGCGAGCCGCCTATGGGGCCTGCGCAGGGCTCAGGCTTGGACCGGTTCGATCCTGCGAACGGTGGGCTCCTGCGGCTCGCCGCTCGCGACCGTCCCGCCGGGCAGGACGAAGCCGATCAGAACCTCGCCGTCCTCGCAGCGGGCGAACACCGTGCCGCCGTGCATGGTCACGATCGCCTTGACCACGGCCAGGCCCAGGCCGTGGACGTCGTGGCTGTGCTCGCGGGCCCGGTCGAGGCGATAGAAGCGGTCGAACAGCCGCGCCAGGTGCGCCTCGGGGATCGGGCCGCCGCGATTGCGCACGCCCAGGCAGACCTTGCCGTCCTGCGGCTCGATGGTCACGCGCACGGTCTTGCAGTCGACGCCGTGGCGGATGGCGTTGTCGAGCAGATTGGTCACCGCCCGGCCCAGCAGCGAGGCGTCGGCCGCCACCATGCCGTCGCCGACCACTTCCAGCCGCACGCCGGCGTCCTCGAACAAGACGTCAAGGAAGTCGGCGGTCTTGTGGGTCAGGCCGGCCAGCGACACCGGCTCCAGGTTGGCCGCCAGCGCGCCCTGGTCGGCCCGGGCCATGAACAGCATGTCGTTGATGATGCAGCGCAGGCGATCCAGCTCTTCCAGGTTCGAGTGCAGCACCTCTTCCAGCTCGCCGGTGTCGCGCGGGCGCGACAGGGCGACCTGGGTCTGGCCGATCAGGTTGCCCAGCGGCGTGCGCAGTTCGTGGGCGACGTCGGCGTTGAACGAGGCCAGGCGCTCGTAGGCGTCCTGCAGGCGGTCCAGCGCGCCGTTGAAGGCGGTCATCAGGCCCACCAGCTCTGTCGGCAGGTTCTGGGTCGGCATGCGCAGGCCAAGGTCGTTGGGGTTCAGCGCGCGGGCGCGCTGCGACAGCCGGTCGACGGGGGCCAGGCCCTTGCGGGCGACCCACCAGCCCAGCAGGCTGACCAGAGCGATCGTCACCAACGACACGGCCAGCACCCCGACGCCCAGCACCTTGCGCGAGGCGTCGAACGGTGCGGTGTCGGCGGCGATCACCAGCCGCACCTCCGGCCGCTCCAGATAGGGCGGCACGCGGCGGGTCAGCGTCATGTAGCGCCTGCCGTCGAAATGGATCAGGTCGACGCCGTCGCGCGCCCGGGCCAGGGCGTCATCGGGGGCGAAACGGAAGCGGGCGTCGGGGCAGTCGACGCGGTAGCGGACGCCGCCATTGGCCGGGGTGAACGACTCCAGCTTGTCGCCCAGCATCGGCCAGCGCTTGGGATCGCCGGCGTGGCGGATCATCGCGTCGATGATCTCCATGCGGGCGTTCAGCTCCTCGGCCTGGTGGCGGCGCAGCTCCAGGCTCTGGAAGCCGAAGATCGCCACGCCCGCCAGCACCGACACCAGGGTCGTGGCGATCGCGAACATCAGGGCCAGGCGCCCGGCTATGGACTTGGGCGCGATGGAGGCGGGGGTCATTCGGGGCTTCCGTCGGGACGGTGCTCGAGCACGTAGCCCATGCCGCGCACGGTGTGCAGCAGCTTGGTCTCGAACATGCCGTCGATCTTGGCCCGCAGGCGCTTGATGGCCACCTCGACGACGTTGGTGTTGGTGTCGAAATTGATGTCCCAGACCAGCTCGGTGATGATCGTCTTGGAGACGATCTGCGACTGGCGACGGCCGAGCACCGCCAGCAGGGCGAACTCCTTGGCCGTCAGGTTCAGGCGGCGACCGGCGCGGGTGGCGCGGCGGGCCAGCAGGTCCAGGTGCAGGTCGCCGACGGTGATGGTGGTGGCCTCGCCGCGACCGCGACGGGTGATCGCCTGCAGGCGGGCCAGCAGTTCCAGGAACGAGAACGGCTTGACCAGGTAGTCGTCGGCCCCGGCGCCCAGGCCGCGCAGGCGGTCGTCGACGCTGTCGCGGGCGGTCAGCATGATCACCGGCGTCTGGCGGGTCTGGCGCAGGCGTTCCAGCATGGCCACGCCGTCCAGGCCCGGCAGCATGCCGTCCAGCACGATGGCGTCGTAGTCGAGGGTCTGGGCCAGGTGCAGGCCGTCTTCGCCGTCGCCGACGAAGTCGACGGAATAGCCCTGTTCCGTCAGCCCCTTGCGCAGATAGGCGACGGTCTTGGGTTCGTCCTCGACGATCAGGATCTTCATGGTGGCGGCGGCCCGGCGGCGCGGTGTTCGTGCGGCGGAGGCGGAAGGCCTCCTCGAACAGCTTTGATACAGCGTCCTCGCGCCGACCGCCACGGCTGGGGCGGGAAGGGGGCTCGGTGGCGGCCGGGCGAGAACTAAAGCCTAGGTGCCAGAGCGCTCCGGTCGCCAGGCTGACGCCAGCATGACATTTCTGACCGGAAGGCTCCGGCCGCTTCGATGTGCGCCATCGTCAATTGCGAAGCTCTTCGATTCATGTCCAGGTTGCGCCCGGTTTCGGCGCGAGGGGCGCGTCGCGAGCACGGGGCGAGTGATGGCGATCTGGACGATCGAGGTGGTCAACGAGACCGGAGCGGCCAAGGATTTCTTCGTCTACAGCGAGCCGCCCAAGGTGCGGTTCTCCGGCCAGGCGGTCGCCGTCCATCCGTGCGCCTGGATCACCTATCCTGGCATCCTGCCCGGTGATCGCCGGCGCTCGACCTTCAGCGAGAGCATCGTCATCTTCGTGGACATGAGCGGCGCCAAGCCCGCGCCTGGCGTGGTGCTGACCGGCGCTGCGAGCGTTCACGTCGACGCCCGGGCGCGCGACCGCGTCGACCTGCTCAACGATCCCGCCATCTTCGGGCCCGTGGAGCATAACCGATCGGGCTACGGCACGGTCTCGCTGCACATGCCCGACCGGCTGGACGGCGGCCCGCTCCCGCCGCCCTCGACGATCGGACTGGGTGAGTACGGCGACAGCGACATGGAGGTCCCGATCGCCGGCTTTCCGCCACAGGCCGGGGGGGTGTTCGTGATCGAACCGTCGCGCCGCTTCCATCTTGCCGAGGGGCGTCCCCTGCGCGGCGAGACGCTGGCGCTGCATCCGCCGTCGCTGGTCGCCATCGACTTCGACCAGGACAAGCTGACGGCGACGATCGTGGCCAGGGCCGACGGGACCTTCGCCGTCACCTACGAGCCCATCTGATCGAGCGGAGGCGAGCATGGCGGTCTGGACGATCGAGATCGTGAACGGCGGCGCCAAGGCCCGCAGCTATGCGCTGCTGCCCGCGCCGCCGGACGTCACCCTGGACGGCGCGCCGGTCGCGGTATGGCCCGCCGTCTGCGCGCCCTTCGACTATGTCGAGCCGAACGAGCCGCGCACCACCACCTTCAGCGAGGCCGTCCAGGCCTTGATCGCCTTTCCGGCCAAGGTGGAGGTCGACCGGGTGATCAAGGGGCCGTTCACGGCGCCGGTGAACCCGCTGGCCCGCGACCTCGTCACCATCACCCACATGGACGATCATGGCGGCGTTCGGGACTTCGCCCATGACCTGGCCTCAGGCGCAGCCGAGCCTGGCCACTTCGCGATCCGCACCAAGGCCGACTTTCCGGGAGGCTATGGGCCGGAAGGCGACGGGCCGGAAGTCGACGGGGTGGTGCTGGGCATGACCAAGCAGATCGACAGCAACGAGCCCGTGCCGGCGGCGGTGTTCACGGCTCGGCCGCACGTCACCTACCAGATCCGGCCGCGGCCGGTGTTCCACCTGGTCGAGGGGCGCTATGTGCGCGGCAAGGTGCTCGACCTGTCGGCCAGGGGCGGCGCGGTCATCGACTTCACGGGCCGCGAGCGCGCCAAGGCCACCGTCGTCCATGCGGCCGACGGCGGCTTCTCGGTAAGCTACGAAGCGATCTAGCGTCGAGGGCGCGGCGCGTCAGTCGACGCAGATCGCGCCCATCGCCTTGCCGTTCACGACCTTGGCATAGCAGCCGAACTGCACGTTCGAGCGCTTGCACTGGCCGGTCACCGGGGCGTCGTTGGGTTCGAGATTGCCCTCGACGATGCAGCCGCCCTGGCACTGGGCGTTGTCGGTGCAGGCCTTGCCGGCGTCGGCGTAGGGCACGACGCAGGTCGGCAGGCCTCGGCGGCCGACCGTCTCGATCTGGCCGCCGCGGGCGGCGCAGGTCTCGGCGGTGTCGCTGCCCGAGGCGGCCTGCGCGGGTCCCGACGCCGGCCCCTGGGGCGGGGCCGTGGGGGCGCAGGCGGCCAGGGTCAGCAGGGCGGCGGCGATCAGCGGCAGGCGCATCTGGAACACTCTTTCGATACTCTCGCCGCTAGGACGATCAGCCCATGAACGCCGGCAGCCAGGCTTCGTTCGCCTCGCGCAGCTTGGCCAGCGGGATCGAGAACAGGTCGGTCGAGGCGAAGGCCTCGCCGCCCGCCACGCCCGCGATGTTGGCGTGCACGCCGGCTTCCTTGGCCGCTTCCAGCAGGGCGTCCGGATCGGGCGTCGCCACTAGGTAGCGGGCCTGGTCCTCGCCGAACAGGTAGGGGTGGGCGTGGGCGTGGCTGGTGGCGTTCAGGGTGACGCCGACCTTGCTGGCCAGGGCGATGTCGGCCGCGGCGACCAGCAGGCCGCCGTCCGACAGGTCGTGCACGCCGGCCACCAGGCCCGAGCCGATCAGGCCGCGGACGAAGTCGCCGTTCTTGCGCTCGACGGCCAGGTCGACCGGCGGCGGGGCGCCGTCCTCGCGGCCCAGGATCTCGCGCAGATAGATCGAGGCGCCCAGTTCGCCGTGCGTCTCGCCGATCAGCACCAGGGTGTCGCCCTCGGCCACGTTGCCGAAGCCCGTGCGCAGGTCGTAGTCGGCCAGCAGGCCGACGGCGCCGACGGTCGGGGTCGGCGGAATGGCGACGCCATTGGTCTCGTTGTAGAGGCTGACATTGCCGCTCACGACCGGGAAGTCGAGCACGCGGCAGGCCTCGGCCATGCCGTCGGTGGCGCGCACGATCTGGCCCATGGTCTCGGGCTTTTCGGGGCTGCCGAAGTTCAGGTTGTCGGTGATGGCGATCGGCAGCGAGCCGGCGGCCGTCAGGTTGCGCCAGGCTTCGGCGACGGCCTGCTTGCCGCCTTCGTACGGGTCGGCCTGGACGTAGCGCGGGGTGCAGTCGCTGGTGACCGCGACGGCCTTGCCGGTGCCGTGGATGCGCACGATGCCGGCGTCGCAGCCGGTGGCGCTGTCTTCCAGGGTGTCGGCCATCACGTGGCGGTCGTACTGCTCCCACAGCCAGCGCTTGGAGGCCATGTCGGGGCAGCCCAGGACCTTGAGCACGGCCGCTTCCCAGTTCTCGGGCGCGGGCACTTGGCCGGGATCGAGGCGGGCGTCGACCTTGGGCTCGGTCCAGGGGCGGTCATAGAGCGGGGCGTCGTCGAACAGCGGGGCCAGCGGCACGTCGCAGACCGTCTCGCCGTGGTGCTTGAGCACCAGGCGGCCGGTGTCGGTGGTGTAGCCGATGACGGCGGCGTCCAGGCCCCACTTTTCGAAGATGGCGTGGCCGTCCTGCTCGCGGCCGGGCTTGAGGACCGCCAGCATGCGCTCCTGGCTTTCCGACAGCATCATCTCGTAGGCCGACATGCCGGTTTCGCGCTGCGGGACCATGTCCATGTTCAGCTCGATGCCGACGCCGCCCTTGCCGGCCATCTCGACCGACGACGAGGTGAGGCCCGCCGCGCCCATGTCCTGGATCGCCGCGACCGCGCCCGTCGCCATCAGTTCCAGCGTGGCTTCGATCAGCAGCTTCTCGGCGAAGGGGTCGCCGACCTGGACGGTCGGGCGCTTTTCTTCCGAGTCCTCCGAGAACTCGGCCGACGACATGGTCGCGCCGTGGATGCCGTCGCGGCCGGTCTTGGAGCCGAAATAGACGACCGCCAGGTTCGGGCCCGGGGCGGCCGAGTAGAAGATGCTGTCGGCCTTGGCCAGGCCCACGCACATGGCGTTGACCAGGATGTTGCCGTTGTAGCCCTTGTGGAAATTGGTCTCGCCGGCGACGGTGGGCACGCCCACGCAGTTGCCGTAGCCGGCGATGCCGGCGACCACGCCATCGACCAGGCGCTTGGTCTTGGGGTGGCCCGGCTCGCCGAAGCGCAGGGCGTTCAGAAGGGCGATGGGGCGCGCGCCCATGGTGAAGACGTCGCGCATGATGCCGCCCACGCCCGTCGCCGCGCCCTGGTAGGGCTCGATGTAGGACGGGTGGTTGTGGCTCTCCATCTTGAAGATGATCGCGTCGCCGTCGTCGATGTCGATGACGCCGGCGTTCTCGCCGGGACCGCAGATCACCCGCGGGCCGCTGATCGGGAACTTCTTCAGCTGGTTCTTGGACGATTTGTACGAGCAGTGCTCGGACCACATCACCGAAAACACGCCCAGCTCGACGAGGTTGGGCTCGCGGCCCAGACGGTCGAGAACGACCGCATATTCCTCGGGCTTCAGGCCGAACTCGGCGGCCGTATCGGCCATGGATTTCGCGGGGGCGTTGGTCGGTGCGCTCATGGGCGCGCCTTCTAGCGCGGCTGGGGGGATTCCGCTATATTCTAGAAAGCTGAAGGTGGTTCTAGAAATGGGCATCAGCATCAAGCGCGCCGAGACGGAAGCCCTGGCCCGCCAGGTGGCCGAAGCCACGGGCGTCAGTTTGACGGACGCGATCCACAACGCGCTGGCCGATACGCTGAAGGCGCTGGGGCTTGAGCCCGAGATTTCCGATGAGCGCCGAAGGGAGATCCAGGCCTTTTTCGCGGAACTCGACGCCATGCCGCGCAACGATTTGACCCGCGAGGAGATCGAAGCCGACATGTATGGCGAGTTTGGCGAGCCGATCTGATGGTCGTCGACTCGTCGGCGATCTACGCGATCATTGCCGGGGAGCCGGAACGGGAGCAGCTGTCTGACGTGCTGGATGCGGCGAGCAGAGCCTGGGTTTCGGCAGCGACGCTTACCGAGTGCGTCGTCGTCATGTTGGGCAAGAAGACGCCGGGTGATCCCGTCGCGATCCTGGAGCGCTTCATTCGGATCTATCGCCTGAAGGTCGTTCCCGTCGACGAGGCGCAATGGAGACTTGCCGCGGAAGCGCTGAGCCGTTTCGGCAAGGGCCGGCATCCGGCCCGCCTGAACTACGGCGACAGCTTTTCCTATGCCCTGGCCAGGTCGCTTGACGCGCCGCTGCTCTTCAAGGGCGATGACTTCGCCCATACCGACATCCGCCCGGCGCTCTGACGCCAGGCGCGAAAACTTCCGCGAAAACAGAAGCTAAGCAGGAACTAAGGCAGCTGCGCAGGAGGAACGCGGCGAGTCTTCGGCCCGTTCTTCATCCCGTGCGCATCGCAGCGCGCGGAACGAAGAGGAGTAAAGCCCATGGGCGAGCAAACCCGCAATCCGCAGCAGCAACAGCAGAACCCGCAGCGACAGGCTCCGGGCCAGCAACAGCAGCAGCGCCAGAACGAGCAGGGCCGCAACCCGGGCGGCCAGGAAGATCAGCCGGAGCGCGATCGCGACCGCTGATCTGACGCTTTAGCGCATTTTCTGACGACGAACCGGTACCCACTTCGTCGGAAAATGCTCTGGCGAGCGTTAGCAGCGCTCCATCGGAGGAAGGGTCGGCGTTCGCTCCGCCGGCCCTTTTCCGTGGGCGGTCGGTCAGGCGCTCTGGAAGACGCTGCGGAACAGGATCGCGCCGTCTTCCGAGCCGAGATCGGCGTCGAACGAGCGGTCGGGGTGGGGCATCAGGCCCAGGACGTTGCCGCCGGCGTTGACGATGCCGGCGATGTCGCGGGCCGAGCCGTTGGGGTTGTCCTTGTAGCGGAAGACCACCTGGCCCTCGCCCTCGATGCGGTTCAGCGTCTCTTCGTCGGCGAAGAAGTTGCCCTCGCCGTTGCCGACGGTCATCACCGCGTCGCGCTGCTCGCCGAAGGCGGCGGTGAAGCGGGTCTGGCTGTTGACGATGTCCAGCTCGACCGGCTTGCAGATGTACTTCAGCTTGGCGTTTCGCAGCAGGGCGCCGGGCAGCAGGCCCACTTCCGTCAGCACCTGGAAGCCGTTGCAGATCCCCACGACGGCCACGCCCTTGTTGGCGGCCGAGACCACCTCGCGCATCACCGGGCTCTGGGCGGCCATGGCGCCGCAGCGCAGGTAGTCGCCATAGGAGAAGCCGCCGGGCAGAACGATCAGGTCCAGGTCGTCCGGCAGGGCCGTCTCCTGGTGCCAGACCATTTCGACGCGGGCGCCGGTGGAGCGTTCGACCGCGACCTTGCAGTCACGATCGCAGTTGGAACCAGGGAAGACGACGACGGCGGCTTTCATGGCGCGGGCCTGTAGCACCGTTCGAGCGGAATGTCAGGGGGCTGAACCCTTTTAAGCCCGCGTGATGTCGCGCATCGCCGCCAGGGCGCGGTCGACCTCGGCGGGGTTGTTCATGATGCTGGGCGTCAGGCGCACGTGCTGCACGGCGTAGGGGGCGGCCGAGGCGACGACGCCTCCTGGGCGAAAGCCGGGGCCGCGGCGGCCGCCACCCCCGCGCCGAATAGGAAGCCCCTGCGATCCACGCGCATCGTCGTCATCTCAGCCTTGCCGGAAACCGGCGCTGCGGGAACGCGGGGCGGGTCTAGCTGTTCACGGCGCCGCTTGGATGGGTCAGGCGCATTCGTCCAGCAGCGGCGACACCTTGTCTCCAGCCGGGGCGGGGAAGGGCTGTCGGAAGGTGAAGGCCGCCGGCGTCGGCCCGTGGACGGCCAGCAGGGCCAGCTTCTCCATCGCTTCCTCAATGGTGGGGCGATGGCCGGCTGGGACCCACCACAGGGCCATGTGCGGGCGCTCTGACGGTTCGAACCATTCGCGTCGCCGCCGCATGATCTCGACGTGGGCCGAGCGATAGACATAGGCGCCCAGCGACGGGATGTCGGTCCAGGTCGACATGTTGGGGATCAGCTGCGGATCGCCATCGATGGAAAGGTCGGTGGCGTTGTTCCCGTCGCCCTTCAGCCGCCAAACGAAGCCGGGCGAGCTTTCGGCCAGCAGGTTGATGCGGTCGAGGTTGTCGGCGAAGTCCTTGATCGACGGATGGTCGATCGGCGCCTTCAGGCGGCCGATATTGACCTGGGCCAGCTCGAATGCCGCCATGACGTCCTCCCGGTTGTGCTTGCCTCGGGAGGTAGGCGCCGCGATGGCGGCGCGAAAGGGGTCAGGCCTGGATCTGGCCCGCCAGCGTCTCGAACACCTCGGCCTCGTCCCACAGTCGGTGGGCGTGGCTCAGCACGATGCGGCCGTCGGCGGCGGTTACGGCCAGGTCGATGCGGTGCTGGTTGACGGTCGCTGGGCCGAAGCCGACGCCCAACTCGAAATGGGCCTGCAGCGGATCCAGCGGGCCGGTGGTGCGCAGGAGGCGGCAATGGGCGTCGAAGGGAAAGCCCCGGTCTCGGCCGTAGGCCTCCAGCTGGCGCGGCGTGTCGTAGGCCGGGTCGTAGGTGAAGGCCGCCACGACGGCCCGCTCGGCCAGGCCCGCCGCCCTCAGTCGCGCCTTCACGGCCGCCAGCCGCGAGATGGTCAGCGAGCACTTCTGCGGATTCATGCATCGCGTGTAGAAGAAGGCGATGGCGGCGGGGCGTCCGGCGAAGAGGTCGGCGAACCGCATCACGGCCCCTGACTGGTCCTGGATCGGCAGGTCGTCGATGGCGCCAGGAGCTGCGGCGGGAGCCACGGGAAGCGTGCTCGACCGGCCGCCGCAGCAGCCTTTCGGCGCGGCCGCCTCGGCCGTGGCTATGGCCTGGGCCAAGGCCGCCGTCACCGCCGCCGACCAGCCGCCCTCGGCCCGCAGCACGCGCAGTCGAGACACGGCTGGCGCGCCATGCCGGGCCATGGCGAGCACGATCTCCGTGACGGCGCCGAGGGGAGGGCGCAGGTCTGGCGAGGTCGGGGCGTCCGTCGATCGAATGCGCGAGGCGGCGGCCGCCAGCAGGTCGAGCGCCTCGGCCGGCGGGGCCTCGGCGCCGGCCAGCGCCCGGGCCGCCCCGGCCACCACCAGCGGGTTCAGCCCCGTCTCGAGCTCGGCCAGCACCTGGGGCAGGGCCGCCGGCGGCAATCCGGCCTTGGCGAAGCCCGCCAGCACCCGTCCGCGCAGGCGCTCGGCCTCGGCCGTTCCCCGTCCGCGATAGAGCGGCGCGTCCTCGGCCAGCAGGCGGGTCAGGGCCGCGGGCGCATCGGGCGCGGCGAGGGCCCGGTCGATGGCCGCTTCGGCCTCGTCGAGCGACGCGGCCGGCGGCGCGGCGTCGATCGAGATTCCAGCCGGCATCTCAGGCGTCCGATCCGGGCTTGATGCGCGAAAGCAGGGCCGAGAAGGCGTTGGACGCCAGCTTCTCGCCGATCGCCTTGGCCGAGGCGCGCACCGCCGGGTTGCTGAGCAACTGCTCGGCGATCGGGCTGCGGGCCAGGCCGTTCAGCGCCGTGGCGCGGATGTCGTCGAAGTCGTGGTCGTCGACGGCGATCTGCTGGGCCACCTTCTGGAACAGGTTCTCGTTCAGCTTCTGCAGGCCGACGGCGCTGATCTGGCGCACTTCCTTGAACTCGTCCTTGTCGCGCATGAAGCGGGCGAAGAGGTCGGCCGCGTTCGGATCGGCGGTCAGGGTGCGCAGTGCGGCCACACGGGCCTCCAGGTCCTTGTCGCGCTCCAGGACCAGCCGCGCGAGCGGGGTCACGGCGCTGTGCTCGTCGAGGCTGAGGAACTCCAGGGCGCTGGCCGCCGAGACCAGGGCCTTGGCCGGATCCTTGAGACCGTCGGCCAGAACCTTCTGCGCGACGTCGTCCTTGGCCGCGCTCAGCCATTCCAGCGCCAGGCGCCGCAGGGCCGGGGCGTCGTCGGTGACCAGCTTGTGCAATGCGGCGATGTAGTCGGCGCGATGGCGATCGAACGCCTGGCCCAGGAATGTAGCCGCATGCACCTGCTCGAGCGCGGCCTGCCGGTCGTCCTCGGGGGCCTTGGCGTCGGTGGCGACGGCGAGCAGGGACGGAATGTCCGCCTCGGCGTCCACGTCCGCCCCGGCCGCCCGCAGCCCCTCGGCGAAAGGCGTTTCGGCGTTGAGCTGGGCCTCGTACTGCCGGCGATATTCACTGGCCTTCATCGGTCTGGCTCCCTCGTCACGCGGCTTCGAACGGGACGTCGTCATAGGCGAAGCCCTGGTCGCGGCCCGAGCGGACGCCCAGGTAGTCGAGCATGACGCCCACCGTGGGCTTGGGGCCGGGCTGCTTGGTGACGGGCGAATCCCTCAACGGCCCGCCCGGCGCCGTCGGCGGGCGCTGTCCGCCGGTCTCGCCGTTCCACGGCCACATGGTGTCGGGCAGCCGGTGGCCGAGCGATCCGCCCGCCTGGAAGGCGTTAGGATCGGCGGTGTCGAAGCGCCGGTTGGCCCACTGCCACTTGGCCCACAGCCGGTCGACATTGCCGTGCAGCAGGAAGAACAGCGGGTCCTTGGCGGCGGTTGGGATCGAGCTGATGAAGCCCGAGAAGCTGACGTGGGCCGGCCCGTGCGGCGCGCTTTCCATCGCTCGCAGCTGGCCGAAGCTGGGCCCCAGGCCGAGGGTCTCGGGCTCGGTCAGCACATAGCCCCGGCCGGCGCGGCGGGACGGCGGGGCGCCGCGAACGTCGAAGTTGGGCCGGCGCATCACGCCGGTGAAGCTGTCGGTGGACCAGTGCTCGAGCGGATGGCCGGGCGGGAACCGCACCAGGTCGCCGGCGGTGGGCGAGGCGGCGGGCATGCCCAGGAAGTGCGCGTCGAAGATGTTGGGCGCCGGCTTGTCGAAGCGCCAGTAGGGCAGGGCGACGCTGGGATCGACGGCCTGCAGTTCCCGCTCCAGGTCCAGCAGGTACGAGCGGTGCCAGGGCAGGAAGGCCGGGCCGCCATGGGCCTCGCGGGTGGAGAGGTTGGTGTGCATGTCGCGGAACGCCCGGAATGGGCCCGCCCCCGCGTTGTTCAGCCGGGCCAGCGCCACCAGGAAGCGGTCGCGTTCGGCTGGGGTCAGGGTCTGGGCGTCCTTGCGGATCCGCACCATCAGCGGCAGCGTGCCGACGACGGCGCCGCCGACGCGGGCCTTGATCCCGGCGTCGCCATAGCTCTTGCTGGGCTCGCCGAACTCGCCGGCCACCCAGAACAGCACGGGTTTTCCGTTGCGGGGAAGGCGCAGGCGAAGGCTGGACTCGCCGTCGTGCCGGCGCTGGGTGTCGAACACCACCTTGCCGCCGCCGGGCGTGCCGCCGTTCTCGAGCAGGACGTCGACGTCGCCGCCGGCGCCGCCGTCGATCACCCGCGCCGTGGCCTTGACCGGCGCCCAGGTCAGGAACGCCCGGCCGTCGGGCAGTTCGCCCTCGATGTCGATCTCAACACGCATCACGCCCGTCCCCCGTGTCGCGCGCGTCTCGCGCCGCTGGAAATCCATCCCTGCGCCAGCAGGCCCAGGCCGTGGCCGGCGACCATGGCCGCCAGCATCGCCGCGACGGTCGCGCCCAGGCTCTCGCCGCCCCAGGCTGGCAGGGCCCCCAGGCCGGCCATGGCCAGCAGCATGCCGCCGAACGCCAGGCCCGAGGCGAGCAGCGCCCGGTTCCGCGCCGCCGCCTCGGCGCGCCACAGCCTGATCCGCGCCAGTCCCGTGCAGCAGCCCGCCAGCGCTCCGGCGATCATGCCCAGATGTCCGAGGTCGCAGACGGCCCAGAAGGCCGGGCCATAGCCGCCCGAGCGGGTGCACAGGCCGGAAAGCAGCGCGCCCGCGCCGTTGGCCCAGTCAGCCGCAACGCCCAGCACCAGGCCCAGCCCGCAGCCGATCAGCTGCGGCAGGGTTACCCTCAGCGGCGCGGCCGCGCAGGGCTCCGGGCGGGCGAGGTCTTGGCACATCGGCGCGCGACTTCAGGGTATCGGCTGCGAATGCAACCTATGATGAACTAGCTCACGCTGGAGCTTGGTCGTCAATAAGGCGTAACGGTGTTCTTCGATGTGCGCTGAATCACAACCGAAAGTCGACTTGGCGCGAGGCCCTCAGACCACCGTCAGCCGGGGTACGGCGTCGCGCCAGGGCGCCAGCAGGGCGTCGCAGCGCTCGACTTCGACGTCGCGCACCCAGTCGCGAAAGCGCCAGTAGGTCGGCGCCAGGCGTTCGGGGGTGACAGCCATCGGGGTCATGCCCTTGGCGTCGTAGAACTCCAGCGCCAGCCCCTTCTCGAAATCGACGATCCCGACCGACAGGTTGATAAGGCCGCGCTTCTGGAAGCCGCCGACCGCGGCCAGCAGGAAGGGAGCCAGGGCGTCGCCCGTGGCGGGGGTCTCGACATAGGCGAGGTTCCACCACCAGTCGGGGGCGTCGTCGGGATCCGGCCGCAAGCGCCAGGCCGGCTGGCGCGGCAGGTCGAAGCCCAGGTGCGACAGGCGCTTGAACGGCGGCTTTTCGTGAGAGCTCCAGCCCAGTTCCAGGGTCACGCGCTCGGAGCGGCCGAACATCGCGGCGACGACCGCGCGGGCGGTGTCGAGCTCGCGCAGCAGGCGGGCGGACGGCGTGAAGGGCTTGGGAAGACGGTCGGGGGCCGTGGCGTCGGGGATCAGTTCGATCCGCGTCCAGGCCGGCCCCCGGAAATCGTGCAGGCGCTCGACGCCGAAGACGTCGAGCATCCGCTGGCGGGTGGGATGGAGGCAGGCCTCTCCCACGATCCGCCTCAGGCGATGTCGATGCGGTAGCTTTCGATGACCGTGTTGGCCAGCAGCTTCTCGCACATGGACTTGACCTCGGCCTTGGCGGCCTCGGCGTCCGTGGCGTCGAGGTCGAACTCGATGACGCGGCCGACGCGGGCGTCCTTCACCGACGGCCAGCCCAGGCCATGCAGGGCGTTCTCGACGGCCTTGCCCTGGACGTCGAGCACGCCGGGCTTCAGGAACACGTGGACGGTGGCTTTCAACGCAAAATCTCCCCAGCGACGCCTCAAGCATCGCGACGCCTCCCGCGGGGAGGCGTCCTGACTGACCTTAGTGCACGCCGCCTTGGATGACGGTGGGCATTTCCTTCATGATGCCGAGGCGGCGGGCCACTTCGGTGTAGCTCTCGATGACGTTGCCGAGGTCGCGACGGAAGCGGTCCTTGTCCAGCTTCTCGTTGGTGGCGGCGTCCCACAGGCGGCAGCTGTCGGGGCTGATCTCGTCGGCCAGGATGATGCGCGAGAAGTCGCCCTCGTAGACGCGGCCGAACTCGATCTTGAAGTCCACCAGCGTGATGCCGACGCCGCTGAACAGGCCCGACAGGTAGTCGTTCACGCGCAGCGCCATGGCCATCATGTCGTCGATCTCCTGGGTGGCGGCCCAGTTGAACGCGGTGATGTGCTCTTCGGAGACCATCGGGTCGCCGAGCTTGTCGTCCTTGTAGTAGAACTCGATGATCGAGCGCGGCAGCGGCTGGCCTTCGGTCAGGCCAAGGCGCGTGGCGATCGAGCCGGCGGCGATGTTGCGCACGACGACCTCGAGCGGAACGATCTCGACTTCCTTGATCAGCTGCTCGCGCAGGTTCAGGCGGCGGATGAAGTGGTTCTGGACGCCGATCGCGTTCAGGCGAGTCATGATGTACTCGCTGATGCGGTTGTTGATCACGCCCTTGCCTTCGAGGACGGCCTTCTTCTGCGCGTTGAACGCGGTGGCGTCGTCCTTGAAATACTGGATCAGGGTGCCGGGCTCGGGGCCCTCGTACAGGATCTTGGCCTTGCCTTCGTAGATCTTCTTGCGACGGGTCATGGCTCTCGTCGAGGCCCTTCCTGCGAATAAGCGCGCCGTCCTTGCCCGGAAGACTCCCGAGAAAACGAAAAGCGCGCGCGGCGGATAGCTGCGCGCGGCGTTCGACTCAAGGCCGCTCACTGAAAAATGTCCGCTGGAACCTACCCGAACGCCGGCTTTTCCGCAAACGCGGCCTGCCATCGTGGTAAACCTTCGCCCTGCGGCGTCGCGGGCGATTGCCCCCCGTCGCTGGGCGGGATATGGAGCCGCCACAAGAACACTTCGTCTCGCGGACACGCCATGTTCGCAGGGGACGAAACCGAACTACTCTCTTACACTGGAGCACCGTACTACCGCCCTGGGTTGCACCCGTCCGGCGGCAGGCGCTTCGGGAAACTTGGGGCTTTCATGACGACCTTCGACGACCGCGAGCAGGCTTTCGAACGCAAGTTCGCGAACGACCAGGAGCTGGAGTTCAAGGCCACCGCGCGCCGCAACCGCCTGCTGGGCGAATGGGCCGCCGGCCTGATGGGCCTGGCCACGGTCGAGGAATACGCCCGCGCCGTCGTGAAGTCGGACTTCGAGCAGCCCGGCGACGAGGACGTGTTCCGCAAGGTCTTCGAAGACCTGAAGGGCTCGGGCGTCGCGGCGTCGGAAGGCGAGGTCCGCATGAAGATGGCCGAACTGCTGGCCTTCGCCCGCGAGCAGCTGCGCGCCGGCGAGTAAGCCGGTCCGCCGAAAGGCGACCACGAAGAGGCCCGGCCCGGTTCGCACCGGCCGGGCCTTTTTCTTTGGCCGCTATCGCGCATCTGTGAACTTGCGCACCTCTGGGTTGTTAAAAAACTGCAATCGTCCTCAGGCTTTATCGGGCGGCGAATTCGCCCGTGAGGCGCATCGTCGACAACGGGGCGGCGATCAAGCGACCGCTCCGATAACCGGAGGACGCAAACATGGCTGACGACGTCGGCAACCTGCATTCCCAATCGGCCGAGATCGGTCCGGTCGGCCTCTACCTGGTCAAGGTCGTGGTCGGTAACGTCGGCACGCCCGGCGCTCCGATCGTCAACCTGGCCCTGACCGTCGACGCGCCCTCGGGCCACGTCAGCGGCATCGCCGAGATCAACCAGGCGGTCATCGGCGGCCAGCACCGCTTCCCGGTGCAGGGCAACATCTACCACACGGGCCTTGGCCAGGATCAGCTGCTGGTCGCCCTGCACGGCCAGTTCGTGGCCAGCGTACCGCCGCCGGCCATCGGCTCGTTTCTGGTGCAGTTCCGCGCCGGCCTGGTGGTCGACAAGACCTGGAACGGCCACGGCGGCTTCGACTACCTGAACACCCACATCGACAACGTGCCGGTCAAGCGGGTCTGACCCCTTCTGCGCGCTGAGAGGCGGGGTCCGGTCGCATGACGACCGGGCCCCGTTCTTGTTCGAGGACCGGCGTTGTGCGAAATCGCACGGCGTGTCGGGGACGCGCGCTGTAGCGTTTCCGACGACGACCAAGGCGGCGCAGGGGGCGACCGCCAGGCGTTGCGGGGGAACACGGCATGGCCGACGATACTGAAGTGTGCGGGGCGGACGCGGGCGTGGTCCAACTGGTCGTCGGCAAGCTGGGCATGCCGGGCGCGCCGATCCTGCGGCTGGACCTGCAGTTCGCCGCCGACCGCGCCAACGGCGTGGCCGAGATCAACCAGGCGGTCATCGGCGGCAAGCACCGGTTCGAGGTCTCGGGCGAGGTTTCGCCGACCGGGGACGCGCCCTTCGGGCTGCGGGTCACGCTGGAAGGCCAGTTTCCCCATGCCGGTCAGGCTGTCCGCTTCAACGCCGTCCTGTCGGTGAACGAGGCCTGGGTCGGCGAAGGCCAGTTCGAGTACCTGCAGACCAAGGTCTCGAAGGTCCCGGTCAAGCCCGCGGGCTGACCGCTACAGATAATTCCGCAGCATCAGCCAGGCCTCGCGCTTGGCCTCGAACCCCATCGCCGCGTGGGCGGGGCTGGACGAGGGCAGGGGAACCAGCGCCAGGCGCTCGGCCCGCGCGCCCAGCAGGCGCGTCCCGGCCTTGGCCGCCGCGCCGCCGTTGAACGCCACCGCCCGCAGGCGCGGCAGGCCGTCGATCAGGCCGGTAAGGTCGTTGTCGGCGGCGTTCTTGATCGCCGCGTCCAGGCTGCCGGGGCGTACCGCCTCGGCGTGGACGTCCCACAGCCCGACGCCGGCCGCCAGCAGGGCGGCCAGGCGCTCGTCATAGGGCAGGGCGGCCAGGTCGCGCTCGACCGTCGCGCCGATCAGCCGCCAGAAGCCGTTGCGGGGATGACCGTAGTATTGCCCGGCGGCCAGCGAGGCGTCTCCGGGCAGGCTGCCCAGCACCAGCACGCGCACGCCGGCGTCGACGATGGGAGGAAAGCCGCGCTTGCGGGCCTCTCCGGTCACGCCTGGCGGGGCTTGCCGGCCGGCGGGCTGTCCTTGAGCCAGCCGGTGACCATCAGCCGCGGCGCGCCGGCATAGGGCGCCACCGGGGCCACCGAGTGCTGCCGGGGCACCTTGAAGATGGTCATGGTGTTGAAGGCCGGGGCGTAGCCGCGCTCGATATCGCCCAGGTCGTCGTGGAACAGCAGCTGGCCGCCCCAGTCGCTGCGCCATTCCCGGGTCAGGCTGATGGTGTAGGCGGCCCGCCGGTCGCCCTCGCCGGTGTCGTCGTGGCGGGTGAGGAAGTCGCCCGGCCGATAGAGCGTGGCCTGGGCGTCCAGCTTGGTGATCCCCGGCTCGCCGATCACCTGGGCGCCGAAGGCGATCATCTCCGGGCTGTTGAGGAAGTCGGTCAGGTCGTGGATCGGGTGGCCCGGATTACGCCCGGTGAGATAGGCGTTGATCATCGGATAGCCGAGATAGACGTAGGCGAAGCCGGTGCGGGCCCGCAGGGTGGCGGCCTTCAGCTTCTCGCCGACGGCGGGGCCGCCCAGGCGCTGCACCGTTGCGCGGTCCAGCACCTCGGCCTTGCCGCTCTCGGTGGAGCAGATCACGTCCCACTCGATGCCCTGTTCGAGCATGCGCGCCAGGATGTCGGCCACAGCCGGCTCGAAAAGCCCCGGGATGCGGACCATGCCGTCCCGGGCGTAGGCAACCGCGAGGGCCGCCGGATCCAGCGCCGGATTGAGACGAAGGATCGGCGGCTCGCTCAACGAATCAGGCCTGCTCGCCGAAGACGCGCTTGAAGATCACGTCGACGTTCTTGGTGTGGTAGCCGAGGTCGAACAGATCCTCGAGCTCGGCGTCGGTCAGGGCCTTGGAGACCACCGGGTCGGCCTTGAGGAAGTCGAGGAAGCGGCCCTCGCCGCGCCACACCTTCATGGCGTTGCCCTGCACGGCGGCGTAGGCGTCCTCGCGCGACACGTCCTTGTGCGTCAGGGCCAGCATGACCCGCTGCGAGAACACCAGGCCCCCGAGCTTGTCGAGGTTCTTGGCCATGTTGTCGGGATAGATGTTGAAGCGCTCGATCACGCCCGCCAGGCGGCGCAGGGCGAAGTCGAGGTGGATGGTGGCGTCGGGGCCGATGCCGCGCTCGACCGACGAGTGGCTGATGTCGCGCTCGTGCCAGAGGGCGACGTTCTCCATCGCCGGCACCACGGCCGAGCGGACCAGGCGAGCCAGGCCCGTCAGGTTCTCGGTCAGGATCGGGTTGCGCTTGTGCGGCATGGCCGACGAGCCCTTCTGGCCCGGATCGAACGGCTCTTCGGCTTCTAGGACTTCCGTGCGCTGCAGGTGGCGGATTTCGGTGGCCAGGCGCTCGATCGACGAGGCCACGACGCCCAGGGCGGCGAAGTAGGCGGCGTGACGGTCGCGCGGGATGACCTGGGTCGAAACCGGCTCGACGGCCAGGCCCATCTTGTCGGCCACATGCTGTTCGACGCGCGGGTCGACATTGGCGAAGGTGCCGACGGCGCCCGAGATCGCGCAGGTGGCGATCTCGAACTTGGCCATCGCCAAGCGCTCCTTGGCGCGCTGGAATTCGGCGTAGTAGCCGGCCAGCTTCAGGCCGAAGGTGATCGGCTCGGCGTGGATGCCGTGGCTGCGGCCAACGCAGACGGTGAACTTGTGCTCCAGCGCGCGGCGCTTGAGGGCGGCCAGGACCAGGTCGACGCCGTCGAGCAGCAGGTCGGTGGCGCGCGACAGCTGCACGGCGAAGCAGGTGTCCAGCACGTCGCTGCTGGTCATGCCCTGGTGCAGGAAGCGGGCCTCGGGGCCGACGATTTCCGACACGTGGGTCAGGAAGGCGATGACGTCGTGCTTGGTGACGCGCTCGATCTCGTCGATGCGATCGCTGTCCCAGACCGCATCGCGGCCCTTCTCCCAGATGGTCTCCGCGGCGAGCTTGGGGATCACCCCAAGTTCGGCCATGGCGTCTGCGGCATGGGCCTCGATCTCGAACCAGATCTTGTACTTGGTCTGGCTGGACCAGATGGCGGCGGCTTCGGGGCGGGCGTAGCGGCTGATCATGGGCCGGGGGTTTCGTCGCGTGGGGCCGCTGAGTCAAGGGAAGCGGGTTATTACTTAGGAGGACGGAGATCCTCCCCCTGAAGGGGGAGGTGGCCCGGAGGGCCGGAGGGGGAAGGTTCTGACGAGCTGGCGAACCCGTCGAAGGGAGTGGTCACATCCCCCTCCGTCGGCTTCGCCGCCACCTCCCCCTTCAGGGGGAGGATTTCGGACCTCACCCCCGCGACTTCATGTGCCCCACCATGCCGATGGCCGCCAGGGCGTAGTGCACGCCGGCCCAGGCATAGAAGCACAGTGAAACGATGATGCCCTGCTGGGTGGCGCGGGCCATGGCCCCGCCGCAGGCCTTGGCCGTCTCGATCGCCGCGCCCTTGGGGGCGATGCCGCCGGGGCAGGCGGCGGCGAAGTCGATCGGGCCGGGCGAGAACATGCCGCCGAGCGCGGTGAAGATGCCCGTGGCCTGCGGATGGTTGAAGTGGAAGCCGGCCAGGTGGTCGATCAGCCAGCCGGTGAACACCGGCCCGCCGCCGAGCGCGATCAGGTTGAGGAAGAAGAACAGCAGGGCTGTGGCCGTGGCCCGGCGGCGCGGCTCCACCGAGTTCTGCACCACGCCGAAGGTCGGGGCGAGATAGACGTAGTGGAAGACGCCCGGGATCAGCAGGATCAGCGCCGTCATCTGCCACTCGGTCTGCAGGTAGGCGATGATGTAGATCGGCGTGCAGAGAATGAGGCCGATGGCGGGCGTCAGGGCGTACCACTTGGCGCTGCGCTTGCCGGCCCAGTCGCTGAGGAAGCCGCCGACCAGCGTGCCGACGCCGGCCGAGAAGCCGCCGATCAGGCCCACGATCAAACCAACCTGCGCCAGGCCCAGGCCGAAGGCCCGCACGAAGTAGGGCGGCACGAACGCGCCCGAGCCGTAGGAGCCGAACGAGGCGATGGTCACGCCCAGCACCATGTGCAGCACCGGCCACTTGCCGAACAGGATCTTGGTGACGGCCCAGAGCTCGGAGAACTCCTGCTTCAGCGAGAAGGCCGGCTTGGCCGGTTCGGCGGGGATCACGGCCTCCGGCTCCAGCGGCGCCTCGACGACGTCGGAATGGCCGCGCGGCGGTTCCTTGACGACCAGCTTGACCAGCAGGGCCAGCAGGATGCCCGGCAGGCCGACGATGACGAAGGCCGCCCGCCAGGACAGTTCCTGGGCCAGCCAGCCCCCCGCGACCGCGCCGAACATCGTGCCCAGCGGAATGCCGAAGCTGTAGATCGACAGGGCCGAGGCGCGCTGCTTGGGCGCGTAGTAGTCGCTGATCAGCGAGTGGCTGGGCGGCGAGCAGCCCGCCTCGCCGACGCCCACCCCGAAGCGGTAGAGCGCCAGCTGGGCGAAGCTGGCCGCGGTGCCGCAGAGCGCGGTGAAGCCCGACCAGATGACCAGCGAGATCGAGATGATGCTGACCCGGTTCCAGCGCTCGGCCAGGCGGGCGATCGGAATGCCGAGGATGGTGTAGAGCAGGGCGAAGTAGAGCCCGCCCAGGAGGCCCAGCTGGGTGTCGGTCAGGTGCAGGTCGACCTTGATGGCCTGGCCGATGGTGGCGATGATCGTGCGGTCGATGAAGTTGAAGGTGTAGGTCGCCAGCAGGAGCGCCAGCACCGAGGCCTTGTATCCCTTGGAATAGAGCGGCCGATCGCCGCCCGGCGCACGCGCCTGGCCCATACTGACTCTCTCCCTTCAAACGTTTGTTCTATTTGCGCTGACTGTGACCCAAGGTCAGGGAGAGCGCCACCCCCTTTTCGAAGCTTCGGAATGGTGGCGGCTTTGCGGCGCGCGGATGAACCGCAGATAACAGGAGAGGGCGGGAAGGTTCAGGAAAGCGAGCGCCTACTGGCGCCACACAAGGCCGGTCGAACGGCCGCCGCGTCGGAGGTCTCCCATGCAAGCCGCCCCCCGCAAGACTGAGCAGGAAACGCCCGCCCGCGAGGCAAAGATCGTCTCGCTGGCGCAGTTCAACCACGCCCGCTCGATGAAGGCGCTGGACCGCTGGGACACCGGCGTCCCCGCCGACCCGTACCCCTTCGCCTACTGTTTCCCGAGGTACTGAACGATCCTTCTCCCCTTGCGGGAGAAGGTGGCGGCCGAAGGCCGACGGATGAGGGGTCTCTCAGATGGGAGACGCTCCGCCCGGCCTGGCCGCCGCAGGCGGTCTTGAGGTTTGAGAGACCCCTCACCCGACCTCCTTCGGAGGCCACCCTCTCCCGCAAGGGGAGAGGGGCGCCTGGTGACCCGGGAGCTGAAAACGGCCGCTGCCTCCCCCAGCGGGAGAGGTTCGCCGACTACCCCACCATGTCCTCGCGGATGGTCTTGCGGGCCGCCCAGAACAGCGCGAACGCCACCAGGCCGAACATCGTCGAGACGATCAGCGCCCAGCGCACGCCTTGCGCCTCGCCCAGGCCCATTGGTCCGGCGAAGACGTCGCTGAGCGCGCCGACGGCCACGGGACCCAGGCCAAGGCCGATCAGGTTGATCACGAACAGCAGCACGGCCGAGGCCGTGGCCCGCATCGACGGGTCGACGATGCTCTGGGCCGTGGCGTAGACCGGCCCGTACCACAGCGTGCCCAGCAAGATGGGGATGGCGAGGATGCCGATGGCGGCGGTCACCGAGTCCAAACTGACGGCGGCGATGTAGAACGGCAGGGTGACCAGCGAGGCGATGGCCGGCACGGTGACGTAGGCCCGCAGGTCCTTGGCCCCCAGCTTGTCGGCCAGCTGTCCGCCCAGCCAAGCGCCGATGACGCCGGCCGTGCCGCCGATCAGGCCTAGAGCCAAGCCCAGGAAACCGGCCGACTTCAGCCCGAACTGCGCGGCCAGGGCGGCGACGTCGGCACCGTGGTTGCGGAAAAAGTACGAGGCGATGAACGGCGCCTGGCCATAGCCGACGAAGGCCTTGATCGAGGCGGCGAAGGCCACCAGCCAGAAGGTCTTCTTGGTCATCAGAACGGCGAGCGCCGCGCCGAAGCTGACCTGATGGGCGGCGCGGCCGGCCAGATCGGCGGCCAGTTGCTTGCGCGGTTCGACCAGGGTGAAGGCGGCGATGATCGCGAACAGCACGCCCGGCGCGCCGGCGACCATGAAGGCCGCGCGCCAGCCGTAGGCGTCGGCGATCAGCCCGCCCATGGCCATGCCGGCCAGGGTGCCCAGCGGCGTGCCGATCGAATAGAAGGCGATGGCGCTGGCCCGCTTTTCCTTCGGCACATAGTCGGTGATCAGCGAGTGAGCGGGCGGGGTGCAGCCGGCCTCGCCGACGCCCACCCCGATGCGGGCGGCGATCAGCTGCCAGACGTTCTGGGCGAAGCCGCACAGCACGGTGAAGGCGCTCCAGGCCAGGATCGAGGCGGCGATGATCCGCGGCCGGTTCTTGCGCTCGGCCAGCCGCGCGATCGGGATGCCCAGCACGGTGTAGAAGATCGCGAAGGCCAGGCCCGTCATCATGCCCAGCTGCCAGTCGGCGAGGCCCAGATCCCGCTTGATCGGCTCGGCCAGGATGTTGACGACCTGCCGGTCGAGGAAGTTCAGCGTGTAGATGATCAGCAGCACCCAGAGGGCGTAGCGGCGGTAGCCGCTGGACACGGGCGCGATCACCGGCGACGGAACTGCCGTCTCGGCCATGGGCGTTCTCCCTCAAACATTTGTTCTAATCGTTGAGGCGACTTTAGACGCGCGTTAAGCGGTATGACCAGTCCGCATTGAACAGGAGAGACCGTCATGGAACTCGTCATCGGAACCAAGAAGTGGTCGACCTGGTCGCTGCGGCCCTGGCTGGTGCTCAAGCGGATCGGCGTCCCGTTCAAGGAGATCGAGGTCGAGCTGCGGCGCGGCGACGCCACCGAGGCCGACATCGCCAAGCATTCGCCCAGCAAGCTGGCGCCGGCCCTGAAGGACGGCGACCTGGTGGTGTGGGACTCGCTGGCGATCTGCGAATACCTGGCCGAGAAGTTCCCGGAGGCCAAGCTGTGGCCGGAGGATCCTGAACTGCGCGCCCTGGCCCGCTCGGCGGCTGCCGAGATGCATTCGGGCTTCTCGTCGCTGCGCGGCGAGTGCCCGATGGACCTTGGCCTGATCAAGCACGCCGACCTGTCGGAAGCCACCCAGAAGGACGTGCGCAAGATCACCGAGCGCTGGAACCAGCTCCTGAAGCGTTCGGGCGGGCCGTTCCTGCTGGGCGAATGGTCGATCGCCGACGCCTTCTACACCCCGGTCGCCACCCGCTTCCGCACCTATGGCGTGCACCTGTCGGACTACGGCGACACCGGCGCGGCCGGCGCCTATTGCGAGCGCCTGCTGGAGACGCCGGAGTTCCTGGCCTGGGAGGCCGGGGCCTAGGGGTCGTACCCAATTGCCTTGGCTATAAAGGTCGTCATCCCGGCCGGAGGTCCGCGTAGCGGGCCGCAGAGCCGGGACCCAGGGGCCACCGGCAGTGCGCCGGCCCCTGGGTCCTGGATAAGCGCATCGCGCTTTCCGGGATGACGATCGGTGAGGTATTGATCCTAAAGGATTTTCTCTCCCGGTCGGACTTTAGGCCGTCGGGAAGAAATGCATGTAGGGCTCGGCTTCCTTCAGCGTCCGCGCATAGGAGGGCCGGGCCTTCAACCGTTCAAGATAGGCCGCGGCGTTGGGGCGTTCGGGGGCCAGCGGCATGACCTTGTCGGCATAGAACATCGCCGGGGCCGCGGCGCAGTCGGCCATCGAGAACACCTCGCCGGCGGCCCAGGCGCGGCCGTCCATGTCGCGCTCGACGATGTCGAGGGCGGTGGTCAGGTGGGCTCTCGCCTCGGCCAGGCCATGCGGGTCCTTGGCGTTCGCCGGCCGGATGCGGTCGTTGACGATCTTCTGCATCGGGACCTGCACCGAGAGATCGAAGAACCGGTCCCTGGCCCGCACTTCCAGCGCCAGGTCCGGATCCTGGGGGATCAGGGAGGCGGCGCCCGGATGATGGATATGCAGATACTCGATCAGGATCGAGCTCTCCGGCACGACCGCGCCGCGCCCGGTGTCTTCCAGCACCGGCATGCGGGCCATCGGCCATAGAGCCCGGAACGCTTCAGCCGAGGCCTGGTCGCCGAAGTCGACCATGCGCAGTTCAAACGGCAGGTTCAGTTCGTACAGCGCCACCAGCGCCTTGTGGCAGAACGACGAGAGCGGGTGGGCGTGCAGGATCAGCGCCATCGGTTTCCTCCGTTGGCGCATTTGCGCGGAAACGGAGAGCGTCGTCTACAGCCCGAACGCCTTCAGCAGCCGGTCGGCGGCGGCCGAGGCGGGCAGGTCGCCGGCGCGCACCGCGCCTTCGGTCCCGCTCACGAGCGCGGCCACGGCCGGCGCGGCGCGGAAGGCCTCGGCCAGGCGGTCGTTGACCATGGCCCACATCCAGCGGGCGTCCTGGTCGGCGCGGCGGGATGCTCTTGCGCCGTTGGACCCCATCACCTCGTGGTGGCGCCGGACCTGGCTCCACAGCGTGTCGAGCCCCGCGCCGGTCAGGCCCGAGGCGGTCAGCACCGGCGGGGTCCAATCCGGATGTGCGGGGGTGAGGATGTGCAGGGCGTTGCGGTAGTCGCGGGCCGAGCGCTCGGCCTTGGTGGGATCGGCGTCGGCCTTGTTGATGACCAGCAGGTCGGCCAGCTCGATCAGGCCTTTCTTGATGCCCTGCAGTTCGTCGCCGCCGCCGGGGATCAGCAGGGCCACGAAGATGTCGACCATGTCGGCGACGACGGTCTCGGACTGGCCCACGCCCACGGTCTCGACGATGACCACGTCGAAGCCGGCCGCCTCGCACAGCAGCATGGCCTCGCGGGTCTTGCGGGTCACGCCGCCAAGGGCGCCGCCGGACGGGGAGGGGCGGATGAAGGCGTTCGGATCGGTGCTGAGGCGCTCCATCCGCGTCTTGTCGCCGAGGATCGAGCCGCCGTGGCGGCCGGACGACGGGTCGACCGCCAGCACCGCCACCCTGTGGCCGTCGGCGGTCAGGGCGCAGCCCAGGCTCTCGATGGTGGTCGACTTGCCCGCGCCCGGCACGCCGGTGATCCCCACGCGCTGGGCGCCGCCGGTACGGGGCATCAGGCGCTGGAGAAGCTCGCGGGCGGCGGCCTGGTGATCGGCGCGGCGGCTCTCGACCAGGGTGATGGCGCGGGCCAGGGCCGCGCGTTCGCCGGCCAGCAGGCGGCGTTCGAGATCGGCGATGTCGAGGACGGGCGCAGACACGCCCCCGACTTAGAGGACGACCGCCGTGCCGGAAACCGAAACCATCATCATCTGCCCGTTGGGGCCGACGGTGTTGTAGTCGAGATCGACCGCCAGGATGGCGTTGGCGCCGACCTTCTCGGCTTCCTTCATCAGGCCCTTCAGGGCGTCCTCGCGGGCGCGTTCCAGCACCCGCTCGTAGGAGCTGGAGCGGCCGCCGATGAAGTCGCGGATCGAGGCCAGCAGGTCGAGCACGACGTTCGCGCCCAGGATCGCCTGGGAATAGATCGCGCCCTTGTATTCCTTGACCGGACGGCCCTCGATGAACGGGGTGGTCGAGATCAGCATGGCCGCGGGTCCTTCGATCGATGGCGCATAGTTAAGCATAAACGGGGCGCGCCGCGAGGGGCTCCGGCGTTGCACGCGTGGCGATACGGCGAAGTTTCCCCTCTGGCGGGAAACCGGCTTTCGGCAAGCCTGGCCTTGAGGCAGATTGCCCGCGCTGAAGCTGGGGGGCTGGCCGTTGTTCTTCGCCAAATCGCATCTCGACCTGCACAACATCCGGGGCAGCGTCGAACGCACGGTCAAGCTGTCCGACAACATCGTCGGCGTCGGGCCGGTGGGCATCGGCCTGGACGGCATCCTGGCCTGGTTCGGCGGGGCGGGTTCGCTCTATTCGCTGGGCGCGGGCGGGGTGCTATTGTTCGACGGCGTGCGGGCGCGGGCCGCGCCGATGGTGCTGATCCAGATGACGGCCGTGCTGCTGATCGACGCCCTGCTGCCGCTGGGGCCGCCCGGCCTGGGCGCGGTGGCCGACACCCTGTTCACCGGCCAGAAGTGGGCCGGCGGCATGTTGATCAAGCACATGGACGACACGATCTACTTCGAAGGGACGCGCAAGGAAGCCCAGGCCACGGCCGAGTATCGCGACCTGCTTGAGCGGATCCGCTCGGGCAAGGAAAAGCGACGAGTGGTGTTCCTGGGCTGACAACCAAGCTTGCGGCGAGGCGTTGAGACCACATGACCGACGATGCCGTCCTGCAAGGCGAAGTAATCGATGAGGGGCCCGCCGGCCATCGACAGCGGGCGCACAAGGCTTGGCGCAACGCCGAGACGATCAAGCGATTGTCGGACCGGCTGATCGGCGTCGGCCCCATCGGCATCGGCCTCGACGGCGTGCTGGCCTGGGTGCCGGGCGCCAACACCGCCTACAGCCTCGGCGCGGCGGCCGTGCTGGCCTATCACGCCTACCAGGCCCGGGCGTCGCTGCCGACGGTGGCGCGGATGGCCGCCTACATGCTGTTCGACAGCTCGACCAGCGCCGTGCCCGTCGTCGGCTGGGCGATCGACACCCTGTTCCCCGGCCACCTGATGGCCGCCAAGGCCCTGCAAAAGGACATCGAGGCCCGCCACGGCGCGCCCGAGGACGTCGATCTCAAGCGCCGGAAGAAGAAGGCGAAGGCGGGCAAGCGCTAGTCGCTCAGCGGCAGGTCCCCGACACGGATTTCCAGGTGCGGGAAGGCCTTGGGCGCCACACCGCCGCGGACGCCTTCCTCCCAGATCGAACGATAGCCGCCCGCCGTCGGTTCGCGATGGACGATTAGGCGCTGGCCCGAAACGTCGACAACCCAATACTCGCGAACGCCCGCTGCGGCGTACAGATCGGCCTTCTTGCCCAGGTCGAAGGCCTGGCTCGAAACCGACAACTCGATGGCTAGCACGATATCGCCGCCCTTGAGGTCGCGGTCATGCACCGTGCTCGGAAAGATGGCCAGATCGGGTTCGGGCGCGGTCTGGTCGTCCAGGCGGATCGGCGCGTCCGAATTGATCTCCCACTGACCTTCGGCCAGGCGGCGGGTGAAGAACTGGGTCAGCCAGCGCCGACAGCGAACATGAGGAACGCTTTCCGGCGACACTGCGATCAGTTCCCCCTCGATCAGCTCGACGCGGGCGTCGTCCGCCAGAATGCCGGTCTCGACCATGCGCAGCACGTCGTCATACGTGAAGCGGTACGGCGCGACGGTTTCGGCAAGACGGCCCGGAGCGTTCATGGCGCGACGATAGCACGAGCCTCGCGATGCGTAACGCCGTGCGCTCAGAGTACGAGGCGGCTGCGGGGCGGCGGAGCCGCGGGCTTCAGCGCCCATTGGCGGCCATAGACGATCCACCAGACGCCCAGGCCGGTCAGCAGGCCGACGCCGATGCAGAGCGGCCAGGCGATCGGCAGGCCGAAGAAGAGGCCGTCGCGGAACGAAAGCCAAGCCACGCTCGCGCCGACGGCCAGGCCGGCCATAGCGGCGGCCCACGGGTGATGCTGCTCGATCTGGTCGAGCAGGGCCCAGGCCGCCAAGCCGGCGGCGACGTAGGGCCAGCCCAAGATCAGGCCGAACACCGGCGCGGCCAGCATGGCGTTGAAGGGCTCGCCGTCGATCTCCGCGCCGCCGGGGACGAACAGGCCGTACACCGCGCCCAGGAACATCGACGGCGCCAGGTGGCTGAACAGGGCTCCCACGATCACCCTCGGCATGGTCGTCCGCGTCTTCGCCCGTCGCATGTCGCCCTCCTCGCTGTCGGCAAGGGCGAGGAGAGGGCGTGCGGGTGCAGCCCGCGCGGCGCCTGCGATGGAGAAGCGATGCAGGCGGTCGCTAGGCCGCCTCGCCCTGGGTGTAGCCGAGCTGCTTGTTCAGCTTGTCGAGCAGCTCGATCACCGCCTCGGCGATCACCGTGCCGGGCGGGAAGATCGCCGCCGCGCCGGCGTCGCGCAGGGCCTGGAAGTCCTGCGGCGGGATCACGCCGCCGACCACCATCATGATGTCGGCGCGGCCCTGCTTGCTGAGCTCGGCCTTCAGTTCCGGGGCCAGGGTCAGGTGGCCGGCCGCGAGCGACGAGGCCCCGACGATGTGGACGTCGTTCTCCACGGCCTGCCTGGCGGCCTCGGCTGGTGTTTGAAAGAGCGGGCCGATGTCGACGTCGAAGCCGAGGTCGGCGAAGGCGGTGGCGATCACCTTCTGGCCGCGATCGTGGCCGTCCTGGCCCATCTTGGCGACCAGGATGCGGGGGCGGCGGCCGTCGGCCTGGGCGAAGGCCTCGACCATGGCCTTGGCGCGGGCGGTGGTGGGATCGGAGCCAGCTTCCTTCATGTAGACGCCCTGGATCGACTTGATCTCGGCCCGGTGGCGGCCGAACACCCGCTCGAGCGCGTCGCTGATCTCGCCCACGGTGGCCTTGGCGCGGGCCGCGTCGACGGCCAGGGCCAGCAGATTGCCGGTTCCCCGCGCGCCGTCCTCCAGCGCCTTCAGCGCGGCTTCCGTCGCCGCCGGATCGCGCTCGGCCTTCAGGCGGGCCAGCTTTTCGAGCTGCTGGTTGCGCACCGAGCTGTTGTCGACCTTCAGCATCGGAATGACGTCGGCCACCTCGGGCTTGTAGCGATTGACGCCCACCACGCTCTGGCGATTGGAGTCGATGCGGGCCTGGGTCTTGGCGGCGGCCTCCTCGATGCGCAGCTTGGGAATGCCCTGCTCGATGGCCTTGGCCATGCCGCCGGCGGCCTCGACCTCCTCGATATGGGCCAGGGCCTTGACCGCCAGGTCGTGGGTCAGGCGCTCGACATAGAAGCTGCCGCCCCAGGGGTCGGCGACGCGGGTCGTGCCGCTTTCCATCTGCAGGAACAGCTGGGTGTTGCGGGCGATGCGGGCCGAAAAATCGGTCGGCAGGGCCAGGGCTTCGTCGAGCGCGTTGGTGTGCAGGCTCTGGGTCTGGCCGTTGACGGCGGCCATGGCCTCCACGCAGGTGCGCGAGACGTTGTTGAACACGTCCTGCGCCGCCAGCGACCAGCCCGAGGTCTGGCTGTGGGTGCGCAAGGAGAGCGAGCGGTCGTCCTTGGGCTCGAACTCGCGCTTCATCAGGCGGGCCCACAGCAGGCGGGCGGCCCGCATCTTGGCCACTTCCATGAAGTAGTTCATGCCGATGGCCCAGAAGAACGACAGGCGCGGCGCGAAGGCGTCGATGCTCATGCCGGCCGCGACGCCGGCCCGGGCGTACTCGATGCCGTCGGCCAGGGTGTAGGCCAGCTCCAGGTCGGCCGAGGCCCCGGCCTCCTGCATGTGGTAGCCGCTGATCGAGATCGAGTTGAACTTGGGCATGTTCGCCGAGGTGAAGGCGAAGATGTCCGAGATGATCCGCATCGAGGGCGCGGGCGGATAGATGTAGGTGTTCCGCACCATGAACTCTTTGAGGATGTCGTTCTGGATCGTGCCCGAGAGCTTGTCGGGCGTGACGCCCTGCTCCTCGGCGGCGACGATGTAGAGCGCCAGGATCGGCAGCACCGCGCCGTTCATGGTCATCGACACGCTCATCTTGTCGAGCGGGATGCCGGAAAACAGCGTGCGCATGTCGAGGATCGAGTCGATGGCCACGCCCGCCATGCCGACATCGCCCTTCACCCGCTCGTGGTCCGAGTCATAGCCGCGGTGGGTGGCCAGGTCGAAGGCCACCGACAGGCCCATCTGACCGGCCGCCAGGTTGCGGCGATAGAAGGCGTTCGAATCCTCGGCCGTGGAGAAGCCGGCGTACTGGCGGATCGTCCACGGGTTGGTGACGTACATGGTCGGGTAGGGGCCGCGCACGAAGGGCGCGACGCCGGGGCGGCCGTCGGTGAAATCGAGGCCCGCCGCATCCTCGGAGGTGAAGGCGGGGGCGACGTCGACGCCTTCCGGCGTGCTCCAGGCCTTGCCCGCCGGCGGCGCGGCTGTCGGTTCGGGGCTCTCGAAGGCGACATCGGCGAAGTTGGGGAACTTGCTCATGGCTCAGGCTCCCTCGAAGGCGGCGGCGAAGCGGATGGGCGTCAGGGCCGGGCAGCGGCTGTCGGGGCCGGGCAGGCGCGGGTCGGGACCGTCGACGGCGAAGGCGGCCGCGTCGGGCGTTTCCACCTCCGGCGTCTTGTCGTCGGCGTTGGGGAAGGCGGTGACGCCCAGGATCTTGCGGCTCTTGTCTGCGAAGGCGCTCTCTTGCTCTTCGCGGGTTTCGGCGACCATGTCGGCGATCAGGCCGCTTTCCAGCGCCTTGACGATCCCGCCGTCGGCCTCGATGGCCTGGAAGCCGCCCCAGGCGGCGCGGGCCAACTGGTCGGTCAGGGTGTCGAGGTACCAGGCGCCGCCGGCCGGGTCGGCGACGCGGCCCAGGTGGCTCTCTTCCATCAGCACCAGCTGGGTGTTGCGGGCCTGGCGGCGGGCGAAGGCGGTCGGCAGGCCGATGGCGTCGGTGAAGTTTCCGAGGATGACCGTGTCGGCCCCGCCCACCGCGCCGGCGAAGCCGGCGGCGGTCAGGCGCAGCAGGTTGGTCCAGGCGTCGGCCCGGGCCAGCATGCGCCGCGACGAGCGGGCCTCGATCCGGGCGGGGGCGTCGACGCCGCAGGCGCGGGTCAGCTGGGCCCACAGCGAACGGACGGCGCGCACCTTGGCCACGCCCGTGAAGTATTCGCCGTCGAGGCTGACGCCCAGCACGATGCGCGACCACGCGTCTTCCATGGACAGGCCCGAGCGGACCAGGGCCTTGGCGTAGGCGACGGCGCTGGCGGCCATGACCGCCAGTTCCTCGGTATTGGATCCGCCGGCCTCGTGCACGGCGCGGCCCGTGGCCAGGAACAGGCTGGCCGTGGCGTAGGTTTCGGCGAGGCGCGCGCCGACCGTGGCGGCGCTGAACACGTGGCTCTCGATCGGGCCGGGGCTGGCGCCGGCCTGCATCCAGGCGGTCAGCGGGTCCATGTGAAAGGCGAGCGGCGCATTGGGCGCGGCCTTGGCCAGGCTCGCCAGCCAGTCGGCGGCCTTGGGCCCCAGGAACCCGGCGTCCAGCGCCACGGGGGCGAGGTCGAGCAGCACGCCGTCCAGCACGCGGGCCAGGTCCTCGCGCGAACCGACCGCCACACCGGTCTTGCCGGCCGGATCCAGCGCCAGCAGCACCGAGGCTCCGCCGTTCTCCAGGTCCTTCAGGATCTCGGCGTTGGCGTGCTTGGGGTCGGGATGGGCGACGCGGGTGCGCAGGTCCCAAGGGCGGTCGACGTCGCGCGGGCGCAGGTCGCGGGCCACGGTCACGGCGTCGTCGGCGGTATAGAGCGGGCGGATGGCGACGCCATCCGGCGTGGCGCGCACCAGGGTCTCGTCGAAATCGGCCCCTTTCAGGGTCTTCTCGACCAGTTTCAACCACTTGGCCTGGGCCAAGGCTTCGTCGGGCGGGCCGAAGTCGTCGGCCAGTTGGGCGGGCGCCTCGCTCACGACGGGGTTCTCCTGCGGTGCGACATTCTTGTATTTTGACGCAGTTGCGCGCCTGCCGCCACGGAGGTCAAGCGCTTGCAAGTCCCATGAACAGGCGTTTAAGCTAACGCTGTTAACATGCGCGGCGCGTGACGTCGCGGAACGAGGAGACCCCCGTCCCATGGCTCTGCCGCCCATCCTGCGTGACCGTCTGCGCCTGCCGGTGATCGCCTCGCCGCTGTTCATCATCAGCAACCCGGACCTCGTGATCGCCGAGTGCAAGGCCGGCATCGTCGGTTCGTTCCCGTCGCTGAACGCCCGCCCGCTGTCGCAGCTGGACGAGTGGCTGGCCCGCATCACCGAGGAACTGGCCGCCTGGGACAAGGCCCATCCGGACATGCCTTCGGCCCCGTTCGCGGTGAACCAGATCGTCCACAAGACCAACAACCGGCTCGAGCAGGACATCGAGCTGTGCGTGAAATACAAGGTGCCGGTGGTGATCACCTCGCTGGGCGCGCGCGAGGACCTGAACCAGGCGATCCACTCGTACGGCGGCATCACCCTGCACGACGTCATCAACGACCGCTTCGCCCGCAAGGCCATCGAGAAGGGGGCCGACGGCCTGATTCCCGTGGCGGCGGGCGCCGGCGGCCACGCCGGCGCCATCTCGCCCTTCGCCCTGGTTCAGGAGATCCGCACCTGGTTCGACGGCCCGGTGGCCCTGTCGGGCGCCATCGCCAGCGGCCGCTCCGTCTTGGCGGCCCAGGCCATGGGCGCGGACCTGGCCTATATCGGCTCGGCCTTCATCGCGACCGAGGAGGCCAACGCGCCGGAGGCCTACAAGCGGACGATCACCGAGGCCAACGCCAGCGACATCGTCTATTCGAACCTCTTCACCGGCGTGCACGGCAACTATCTGCGCCAGTCGATCGTCGCCGCCGGCCTGGATCCGGAAAACCTGCCGGAGAGCGATCCGTCGAAGATGAGCTTCGGCTCTGGCGGCAACCAGGACGCCAAGGCCTGGCGCGACATCTGGGGCTCGGGCCAGGGCATCGGCGCGATCAAGGAGGTGCTGCCGGTCGCCGAACGCATCGCGCGCCTGGCGGAGGAATATGAGGACGCGAAGGCCGAACTGGCCGCCAAGACCGCGCTGACGGCCGGCAATCGCCTGGCTTTCGCCGCCGAGTAGCATGGGGACAGACCCGGGGACGAAGGCGGCTTCGTCCCCGGCGACTCCGGCGCGGCGATCCTTGGCGGGTTCGAAACCCGCCAGGAGCGCCTCATGTCCGACGCCGCCACGCCCCGCCTTTCGCTGCCTTACGTGGCCGCGGGGCAAGCCCAGAAGCACGTCACCGTCAATGAGGGCCTCGCCCGGCTCGACGGCCTCGTCCAGCCCTGCGTCGTCAGCCGTGCGACCACGGTCCAGCCGGCTTCGCCCGCCGACGGCGCCATGTGGATCCGCCCCGCGACGGCCACGGGCGCCGACTGGGCGGCCGCGCCCTCCCACAGCCTGATGCGCTTCGAGGCCGGGGCCTGGGAGGCGATCAGCCCCGCCGCCGGCTTCACCGCCTGGATCGCCGACGAAGGCCAGATGGCCGTGTTCACCGGCTCGGCCTGGGTCGCGCTGTCGTCGACCTTCTCCAGCCTGACCGCCGCCCGTTCGCCGTTCGGGGCCGATGTGCGCGTCGAGATCGTCGAGGTCGAGACGACGTTGAGCGGCGCCTCGGTGACGACGACGGCCGTGATCCCGGCGCGCGCGATCGTGCTGGGCGTCTCGACCCGCACCAGCGCCGCCATCACCGGCGCGATCTCCTACAGCTGCGGCGTCGCCGGCGAGACCGGCAAGTTCGGCTCGTCGCTGGGCGTGGCGCTGAACGCCAGCAACATCGGCGTCGTGGGGCCGACGGCCTTCTATGCCGACACGCCCGTGGTGCTCACCGCGGCGGGCGGAAGCTTCGTTTCCGGCAAGGTGCGGGTGGCGATCCATCTGCTGCGGTTCGAAGCGCCGGGGGCGGTTTAACCAAGTCCCTCTCTCTGAGAGAGAGGGAGGGGCCCATGGCGCAGCCATGGGAGGGTGAGAGGTTTCACCGTCGGCGGGTTAGTCCCGATGCGGCCTGTCGATCGGTGGCTTGCAGGGTGGCGCGGTCCCCGTAGTCGGCTTCACCGCGCTTCATTCTGAGAGTTTGTTACCTCTCACCCTCCCACCGCCTTCGGCGGCGGGCCCCTCCCTCTCTCAAAGAGAGAGGGTCCAAAAGTCCCCGCCAGTCGACCACCCCGCAACTTGCGAATGGCTCTCTGCTTGATCCGGGCGGCGGCTGCGGTTACACGCCCCGCATCCCTTGGGGAGTAGCCGCCCGCGCCTATCAGCGGGGCCCGTCGTCAACACACTCGGTCTTTGGACCGTGGCGCGGGTGAAGGAAGCACCGACAGCTTTCTTGGCGAGACCAATGGCGTCGTTTTCCGTCCGGGCTGGGCGGGGAAACGGTCGCTGTTGTCTTGTCTGCGCTCGGCCCCGCAACGGTGTTTCATGGAATCCCTGCTCGTCTCGACCCTGGTCGTGGCCATCGCCGAAATCGGCGACAAGACCCAGCTTCTGGCCATCATCCTGGCCACGCGGTTCAAGAAGCCGGTCCCGATCATCCTGGGCATCCTGGTCGCCACCCTGCTGAACCACGCCCTGGCGGCGCTCGCCGGCTCGCTGGTCGCCCAATACCTGCAAGGCGTCTGGTTCCAGTGGTTGATCGCCATCTCGTTCATCGCCATGGCCGCGTGGGCGCTGATCCCCGACAAGGCCGACGACGAGGACGGCGGGGCGGTGGGCCGCTACGGCGTCTTCCTCACCACGGCCGTCGCCTTCTTCCTGGTCGAAATGGGCGACAAGACCCAGATCGCCACGGTCGCCCTGGGCGCTCAGTTCCACAACGTCACCCTGGTGGCCGCCGGCACCACGCTGGGCATGATGCTGGCCAACGTGCCGGCCGTGTACCTGGGCGAGGCGGCGACCAAGATCGTGCCGCTGAAGTACGTGCGCATCGGCGCGGCCCTGATCTTCCTTGGCTTGGGCCTGTGGGGGATCGCGAGCCTGCTGGGCCTCTTCGGGTAATGACGTAGGCGGGGGCGGGAGCTATTCACGGGTCGAACGATCCGGAGTTTCCCGCCTCATGACCCAAGACACGCTGTCCGCGACCGGCTGGGAATTCTGGATCGATCGCGGCGGCACCTTCACCGACATCGTCGCCCGCCGGCCTGACGGTCGCCTGGTCACCCACAAGCTGCTGTCGGAAAACCCCGAGCAATACGAGGACGCCGCCGTGGCCGGGGTTCGCGCCCTGCTAGACCAGGGCGGCGGCGGGAGCGTCGAGGCGGTGAAGATGGGCACCACGGTGGCCACCAACGCTCTGCTCGAGCGCAAGGGCGAGCCGACGGTCCTGGCGATCACCAAGGGCCACGCCGACGCCCTGCGCATCGGCCAACAGGCCCGGCCCAGGCTGTTCGACCGCAACATCATAAAGCCCGAGGCGCTCTACACCCGCGTCGTCGAGATCGACGAGCGCGTCGGCGTCGACGGCGAGGTTGTGCGGCCGCTCGACGAGGCCGCCGCGCGAGAGGGGTTGCAAGCCGCCTTTGACGCCGGCTTCCGCGCCGTGGCGATCGTGCTGCTGCACGGCTTCCGCTTCACCGACCACGAGGCGCGCGTCGCCGCGATCGCCCGCGAGGTCGGCTTCACCCAGGTCTCGGCCAGCCACGAGGTCAGCCCGCTGATGAAGCTGGTCGGGCGGGGCGATACGTCGGTGGTCGACGCCTACCTGTCGCCGATCCTGCGCCGCTATGTCGACCAGGTGGCCTCGCGGCTGGGCGAGGAGACGCGCCTGTTCTTCATGCAGTCGAACGGCGGCCTGACCGACGCGCGGGCCTTCCGTGGCAAGGACGCCATCCTGTCCGGTCCGGCCGGCGGCGTGGTGGGCATGGCCAGGACGGCGGCGGAAGCCGGCTTCACCCGCGTCATCGGCTTCGACATGGGCGGCACCTCGACCGACGTCTGCCACTATGCCGGCGAATACGAGCGGGCCTATGAGACGGTGGTGGCGGGCGTGCGGATGCGGGCGCCGATGATGAACATCCACACGGTGGCGGCCGGCGGCGGCTCGATCTGTTCGTTCGACGGCGCGCGGCTGCGGGTGGGACCCGCCTCGGCCGGGGCCAATCCCGGCCCGGCCTGCTATCGCCGCGGCGGGCCGCTGACGGTGACAGACTGCAACGTCATGCTGGGCAAGCTGCAGCCCGAATTCTTCCCGCACGTCTTCGGTCCGAACGCCGACCAACCGCTGGACCGCGACGTGGTCGTGCAGCGCTTCGATACCTTGGCGGCCGAGATCGAAGCGGCGACCGGCAGGGCGATGACCCCGGCGCAGATCGCCGAGGGCTTTCTGACCATCGCCGTCGAGAACATGGCCAAGGCCGTGCGCCAGATCTCGATCCAGCGCGGCTACGACGTCACCCGGTATGTCCTGGCCTGCTTCGGCGGGGCCGGCGGCCAGCACGCCTGCCTGGTGGCCGACGCCCTGGGCATGAAGACGGTGATGATCCACCCGTTCGCCGGCGTGCTGAGCGCCTACGGCATGGGTCTGGCCGACCTGCGTCTGCTGCGCGAGACCACGGTCGAGCAGCGCCTGGACGAGGCCGCCGCCACCCTGCCGGCCCGCGCCGCCGTCCTGGCCGCTGAAGCCGAGGCGGCCCTGCGCGCCCAGGACGCGCCGCTGGTGAGCGTCGAGACGCAAGGCGCCCTGCTGGTGAAGTATGCCGGCGCCGACACGCCGCTGCGCGTGCCGCTGACCGATGCCCAGGGCGTCAAGGCCGCCTTCGAGACCCTGCATCAGCGCCGCTTCGGCTTCGTCTCGCCGGCCACGCCGCTGGTGGTCGAGACCCTGAGCGTCGAGGCGATCGGCCATGCCGACGCCGGCGCCGAACCGGATTTTGAGTCCGGCGCGTCCAAGGGCGCGCCGGTCGCCCTGACCACAGCCGATATCCGCATGGCCGGCGAGGTTCGCGCGACGCCAGTGTTCGACCGCGAACGACTTGCCGTCGACGCTGAGGTGTCGGGTCCGGCTATCATCCGCGAAACCACCGGCACGACGGTGGTCGAGCCTGGCTGGCGGGCCAAGGTCGATCCGCACCTGAACCTGATCCTCGATCGCATCGAGGCGCTCGCGCCGCGTCGCGCCGCCGGCGCGGAAGCCGATCCGGTGATGCTGGAGGTGTTCAACAACCTCTTCATGGCCGTGGCCGAGGAGATGGGTTTCGCCCTGCAGAACACGGCCTATTCGGTGAACATCAAGGAGCGGCTCGACTTCTCCTGCGCCCTGTTCGACCGCGATGGGAACCTGATCGCCAACGCCCCGCACATGCCGGTGCACCTGGGCTCGATGGGCGACAGCGTGCGGGCCATCCGCGATGGCCGCAGCCATGACGGCCGAGGCATGAAGCCCGGCGACGTCTACATGCTGAACGCGCCCTATGCCGGCGGCACCCACCTGCCGGACGTGACGGTGGTCATGCCGGTGTTCGACACGGCCGGCTCCTTGCTCTTCTACGTCGCCGCGCGGGGCCACCAGGGCGACATCGGCGGGATCACGCCTGGCTCGATGCCGCCGGGCAGCCGGACGGTCGAGGAAGAGGGGGTCCTCATCGAGAACTTCCTGCTGGTCGAGGGCGGCCGGTTCCTGGAGGCCGAGACCCGCGCCCTGCTGGCTTCCGGCAAGTGGCCGGCGCGCAATCCCGACCAGAACATCGGCGACCTGAAAGCCCAGGTCGCCGCCTGCGCCCGCGGCGCCGAAAGCCTGACCGGCCTGGTCGCCGAGTTCGGCCAGGACATCGTCGAGGCGTACATGGCCCACGTGCAGGACAACGCCGAGGAGGCCGTGCGCCGGGTGCTGGCCAGGCTTTCGGACGGCGCGTTCGCCTATGAATTGGACGACGGCAGCGTGGTGAAGGTGGCGATCACCGTGGACCAGACGGCTCGGACGGCCCGCGTGGATTTCACAGGCACCAGCGACCAGGTCCCGACTAACTTCAACGCCCCGGCCTCGATCTGCCGGGCGGCGGCGCTGTATGTCTTCCGCACCCTGGTGGACGACGAGATCCCGATGAACGACGGCTGCCTGCGGCCGGTCGAGCTGGTCATTCCCGAGGGCTCGATGCTGAAGCCGCGCTATCCGGCGGCGGTGGTGGCCGGCAACGTCGAGACCAGCCAGGTGGTGGTCGACGCCCTCTACGGCGCGCTGGGCGTGATGGCGGCCGCTCAGGGCACGATGAACAACTTCACCTTCGGCGACGAGCGGCGGCAGTACTACGAGACCATTTGCGGCGGCGCGGGCGCGGGTCCGGACTTCGCCGGCGCCGACGCCGTCCAGACCCACATGACCAACAGCCGGCTGACCGATCCCGAGGTGCTGGAGACCCGCTATCCCGTGCGGGTCGAGGCCTTCTCGATCCGGCGCGGTTCGGGCGGGGCGGGCGCCAATCGCGGCGGCGACGGGGTGGTGCGCACCATCGGCTTCCGCGAGCCGATGACCGTGACCTTGCTGTCCAACCGCCGTCGCGTGCCGCCGTTCGGACTGCATGGCGGGAGCAGCGGGGCTCTGGGCCTGGCGCGCATCGAGCGGGCGGACGGCAGCGTGCAGGTCCTGGCGGCGACCGACGAGGCTCAGGTCGCGGTCGGCGACCGGGTGGTCATCGAGACGCCCGGCGGCGGGGGCTGGGGGAAGGTCTGAGCCTTTCGCCGCCTCATCCCGCGCGCTAAGCATCCTCGAACGCAAGAGAGGCTTCAACCATGACCGACATCGCCCGCCGCACCCTGATCGGCGCCGCCGGTCTTGTCGTCGCGACGCCCGGCCTGGCCCTGGCCGCCGGCAAGCCCCGAGTGGCGATCCAGACCAGCGCCGGCACGATCATCGTCGAGCTGGAAGACAAGAAGGCGCCGGTCACCTCGGCCAATTTCCTGCGCTATGTCGACGGCAAGAAGTACGACGGCGGGACCTTCTATCGCGCCTCGCGCACCAAGGGCGTGAAGGGCGCGGGCTCGATCCAGGGCGCGCCGCCGCCGCGCGCGCGACGCTTCGCGCCCATTGCTCACGAGAGCACGACCAAGACGGGCCTGCGCCACAAGCCGGGCGCGATCTCGCTGGCCCGCAACGCGCCGGGCACGGCTACGTGCGACTTCTTCATCTGCGCCAGCGCCATGCCCTATCTCGACGCCCATCCGGGCGCGAAGGGAGACAACCAGGGCTTCGCCGTCTTCGGAACCGTCGTCGAGGGCCTGCCGATCGTGAAGAAGATCCTGGCCATGCCCACCGGCGGCCCGGCCTACACCGAGGCGATGAAGGACGAGATGCTGAAGGCGCCGGTCCAGATCCTGAGCATGAAACGCGTCGGCTAGTCGCGTCTGGACAGTTCGGCGAGGCGGGCCTCCAGCCGCGCCAGCGTCGTCTTGATCTCTTCCTGTTCGGCGTGGCTGAACTCGTTGGCGTCCTTGATGCAGCGCGAGCAGATGGTGCCGATCAGTAGCGGCAGGATCAGTAGCAGGGTGACGTGCATCAGCACGACGGCGACGACGCGCCCGCCGGGCGTCGCCGGGTAGAAGTCGCCGTAGCCGACCGTGGTGGCCGTGACGCAGGCCCACCAGATGGCGTCGAGATAGGATTTGCCCTCGAAGAACGCATAGGCGCCGGCGGCGGCCAGCAGGATGACGACATAGACGACCAGCAGTTCGCGGACCGTGTCGAGGTACTTCATCATCGGTGAGGGTCCCGGTTGGAGCGGCCTAGGGTCCGATCACCCGTCGGGCGCGGATGGCCGTCTGGCCGTCGATGTTCATGAGGTAGCTGCCTGCCGCGGCCTTGCGGATCTCGACCTTCGAGCCGGCCTTGGGCGGCGAGGACAGGTCGCGATCGTCGGCCTGGCGCCAGGTCGCGCCGTCGGCCAGGGTCAGGATCCAGCGGCCATCCGCGCCGCGAACGGCCTTGGTCACCTCGCCGGCGATGCGGTCGACCTCCTCGGGCTTGTCGCCGCGATCGAAGACCGACAGGGCCGAGAGGTCGAGCCCGAAGGCCTGGCGGCGGGCGGCCTGGGCCTGCTGGCGATCGACGATGATGACGTCGCCCTTCTTCTCGGCGGTGGTGATCGAGTCGACGGCCGCGTCGTAGCAGGCCAGGCGCTTTTCGCTTTCGGCGATCCCCCGGCAGTCGAGCAGGGCCTTCAGGGCGGGGGCGACGTCGCGGACGACCGGCGCGGCCGCCTGGGCGGCGCCGACCGCCAGCACGGCGGCGAGGCCCGTGGCCGCGAGGGCGCGGCGCGAGGGAAGGCGGAAGGTCGTCATCACGGCGCTCCAGGTTCGTCGATCAGCCAGCCGGTGACCGACAGGCGCTTGGCGGCGGCATAGGCGGCGACCGGCGCCACCGAGTGGGGGCGCGGCACGCGGAACAGGGTCAGCACGTTGAAGCCGGGCATGAAGCCGCGCTCGATCTGGCCGTCGGCGTCGTGGAACAGCAGTTGCCCGCCCCAGTCGGGACGCCAGCCCTGCGTGAAGCCCAGCGTGAAGGCGGCCAGGCGCGTGTCGCGGCCATGCTTGTCGTCGTGCAGCGTCAGGAAGTCGCCGGGGCGATAGTTCGAGGCCTGGGCCCGGACGCCGGCCACGTGGGGCGTACCGATCACCTGAGCCCCGAAATCGAGGAAGGCCCTGCTCTGCACCAGTTCGGTGAGGGCGTGGATGGGCGGGGAGGGGTCTCGCGCGTACTCGTCCTGCATCGGATAGGACAGGTGAATGAACGAGAACCCCCGCGAGGCGCGTTTCAGCGCGCCTTGCAGGAACTGGCGCACGGCCGCGTCGCCGAACTTGCGGATGGCCTCGTTGGTGATGACCAGCGTCTCGTTCTTCTCGTCGGGCGCGACGATGGCCCAGGACGACACCCCCTCCAGCAGATCGCCGGCGGCGGCCGCGTCGACGGGCTCCAGAAAGACGGGAATCTGAACGACCCCCTCGCGGGCGAAGGTGTCGGCGAAGGTCGCGGGATCGAGATCGGCGCGGATACGCAAGGTCGGTTTTGCGGCCGTCATCGGGCGACGTGGTTCACGGCGAATCTCCCCCGTCGCGGCGGAGGCGGCGACGGGTTCTAGCTAACAGATCGATGTTCGACGGTTCAATCGCCCCTGGCCGGACACAGGGTGTCGGCGCCGAAAAAGCAGGCGCCGGCTCGCGGCGCATGGCGCATGGGGTATCGGATGCTGTCCATTCGTCGCCAAATCGCAATGTTCTGCGACTGGGCGGCTTGAGTTTAAATCTGGCGAACCGTAGTTTTCGTATACCGTCGACTACGCAAAGTTTGACCATTCAGCGGCTGGTTAAGCTGCAACAAAAACCCACCGATGCTTGAAACGCCTTCAGCGTAGGCGTTTTCGATTATCGATAAGAAATGTTTCACTTCCAGCAACAATTGAACGACCTTTTCGACCATAATGGGCGATAAGGTGGCTATATATGGCGCATTTGGGGCAGAGTGCGTCCCTTTTGTTACAGTGTGAACCAAATGTAATCTGTCTGCTTCAGGCAAGATTGACCCCGGTTCGTCAAACGCCGTTCATGCGGGCAGACCCGCTTCGAGCCCGACGCGGGGGGGCAAAATGCGCCGCACGGGGGAACACGAGCGGCGCCGCTATAAGTTTTTGGAGGTCTGATGTTGCACGCCTTGTCCACGCGTAAGCGTTTGCTTGCGTCCACCCTGCTTTGCGGCGTGATCGCGCCCGCCATGGTGGCCTCGCCGGCTTTCGCGCAGGAAGAGCCTGCCGCGGTCGAGGAAATCGTCGTCACCGGTTCGCGCATCGCGCGTCCTGACCTGACCTCCAGCAGCCCCGTCGCCTCGGTCGGCGAAAAGGAACTGCAGCAGTCGGGCGTGGTGAACACCGAAAACCTGATCAACACCCTGCCGCAGGCCGTTCCGGGCATCACCTCGACGGTCAACAACGGCAGCAACGGCACCGCCACCGTCAGCCTGCGCGGCCTGGGCTCCAACCGCACGCTGGTGCTGGTGGACGGCAAGCGCCAGACGCCGACCACCCAGGCCGGTTCGGTCGACATCAACCTGATCCCGCCGGCCCTGATCAAGCGCATCGAAGTGCTGTCGGGCGGCGGTTCGGCCGTGTACGGCTCGGACGCCATCGCCGGCGTCGTCAACTTCATCCTGAAGGACGACTTCGAGGGCATGGAAGTGTCGGCCGGCTACCAGGCCACCGACAAGGGCGAGGCCCCGATCTATTCGGGCTCGATGACCTTCGGCGCCAACTTCGGCGGCGACAAGAAGGGCAACGTCGTCCTCAGCCTCGGCTACAACAAGCGTGAAGCCCTGACCCAGGGCGAGCGCGGCGGCATGCTCAGCACCGCCTGGGGCGACAACGCCACCCGCACGGGCCTGGTCCCCAGCGGTTCGGGTTCGAACGAGCCGGGTCAGGTCGGCGCCTTTGTCTCGGGCCGCTTCGTGACCCTGCCGGGCGTGGCCAACAACACCGCCAACACCGCGCTGTTCCTCAGCAACGGCAACGTGCGGCTCTACAACGCGGCGACCGACACCTACAACTTCGCGCCGGTCAACTACGTCCAGACCCCGCAGGAGCGCTACTCGGTCACCTCGCTGGCCAGCTATGAGCTCAAGCCGGGCCTGACCGCCTACGCCAAGGGCAACTTCGTCAGCAGCAAGGTCGTCACCCAGCTGGCGCCGACGCCGATCGGCAACCGCACCTTCCGCTTCACGCTCGACAACAACCCGTTCTTGACGGCCGCCGCCAAGACCGCGCTGAACAGCCTGGGCTCGAGCACCGCCTACACGATCCCGTCGAGCGCCTCGTGGACCGCCGGCACCTTCACCGACGTCGACAGCGACGGCGACGGCATCTACGATACCGTCACCGGCGTCTTCAACCGCCGCCTGTCGGAAGTCGGCCCGCGCGTCTCGCGCTTCGACTTCAGCGGCTTCCAGGTCCAGCTGGGCCTGAAGGGCGAGATCGAGGCCATCAACGGCGGCTTCGACAGCTACTTCCAGTACGGCAACACCCACGGCAGCAACTCGCTGCTGGGCGACACCAGCCTGGCCCGCATCCAGCAGGCCCTGCTGCTGAACGCCGCCGGCACCGGCTGTCTTGATCCGTCGGGCGGCTGCGTGCCGATCAACCTGTTCGGCCAAGGCAACATCTCGGCCGGCGCCGCGAACTTCATCAAGACGCGGATCAACTCGTCGCAAGACTACGAGCAGCTGTACGCCGGCCTGGTGTTCAACGGCGACACGAGCAACGCCTTCTCGCTGCCCGCCGGTCCGATCGGCTTCGCCGTCGGCGCCGAGTACCGCGCCGAAGACTTCGCCTTCAACCCCAGCCAGGACCTAGCCACCGGCAACCTGACCGGCTTCAACGCCAGCCCGCCGGTCTCGGGCCGCTTCGACGTCTACGAAGCCTACGCCGAACTGGCCGTGCCGATCCTGAAGGACCTGCCGTTCGTCAAGTCGCTGGACCTGGAACTGGCCGGCCGTATCTCGGACTACACCACCCAGCCGGACCCGGTTAAGACCTACAAGGTCGCCGGCACCTGGAAGCCCATCGACGACGTGATGGTCCGCGTGTCGTACAACAGCGCCATCCGCGCTCCGTCGATCGGCGAACTGTACGCTCCGCAGAGCAACGGCTTCCCGACCTCGACCGACCCCTGCTCGGCCCGCGCCAACCCGAACGCCCAGGTCCGCCAGGCCTGTATCAATTCGGGCGTCTCGGCGGCTCAGGTCGGCGTGCTCAACGCCAACCAGCAGACCCAGACCCTGTCGGGCGGCAACCCGAACCTGAAGCCGGAAAAGGGCGAAACGACCACGGTCGGCGTCGTCTACACCCCGTCCTTCGTGTCGGGCCTGTCGTTCACCCTCGACTACTTCAAGATCGAGCTGAAGGACGCCATCGACACCTTCGGCGGCGGCACGGCCAACTTGATGGCGGTCTGCTACGGCCCGATCGTCAACGGCAACCCGAACTCGCCCTACTGCCAGGCCATCAACCGCCTGGGCAACGGCTCGATCGACTACGTCTCGTCGATCAACCAGAACGTCGCGGCGCGTAACCTCGAAGGCTTCGACTTCGGCGTCACCTACCGCACGCAACTGGAAGACATCGGCCTGCCCGACTGGGGCTCGCTGGCCGTTCGTTCGCTGTACACCAACACCTGGGAGTACACGATCATCCCGGACGAGATCTCGCAGCCGATCAAGTGCGCCGACAAGTTCGGCACGCGCTGCTCGGGCGCCGGCGTCAACCCGATCCCGCGCCACAAGCTCAGCACCTCGGCCAACTGGCGCTTCAAGCAGTTCGGCGTGAACCTGGTCTGGAACTACCTGGACGACGTGATCGACGACGCTCCGACGACCCGTTACACGGTCGAGGAAATCGGCGCGAAGAACTACTTCGACCTGTCGGCCGACTGGGACGTCAACGACAACCTGGCCTTCACCGGCGGCGTCAAGAACCTGACCCAGGAAGCCTATCCGATCCTGGGCGGCAACGCCTCGCCGTCGAACAGCGGCTATCCGGCCGTCTACGACGTGCTGGGCCGCGTGTTCTTCCTGAACGCGCGCCTGCGCTACTGATCCTGGACGGCGCGCTCCGAAAGGGGCGCGCCGGACCTTGGTCCTTACGAAAGCCGGCGGCCTCGCGGTCGCCGGCTTTCTTCGTTCACGGCCTAGCCGCGCCGACGGGCGGCGTCGGCGAGATAGAGCTCCAGATTGGTGTAGCCCGAGCCGTCCTTGGCCTGGGCCGCTCCGTCGGCGGGGGTCTTCGGGTCGAGGCCGCGGGCCTTTTCCCAGACGTCGGGCATGCCGTCGCCGTCGCTGTCCCGGGCGGGCTTGCCGGCGGGCAGGGCGGGCCAGCCGCCGACGTCCTTCTGGCTGTTGATCATCTTGCCGGTGCGGTCGCGCACGCCCGCGACGATGCGGGCGTCGACGCTGTCGCGGAACACCGAGGCGCCGGCGTCGGCCAGCACGCGCTCATAGGCCAGCGGCGCCGGATCGGACTTGACCGGGCCGACGTCGACCGGGGCGGGCAGGCGATAGCCGGCCGGCTCGGGAATGGTGAAGGCGACCAGGCTCCAGGGATCGGCGGGCACGTTGGTCAGCATGCTGTTGCCGGCGAAATAGGCGCGGGCGAGGCTGTTGCTTTCCTGGAAGGCCACCGCCTTGGTGCTCTGCGGGCCCATGATGTAGGCGTTGTCGACGAAGTTGTAGGCGACGACCGCGGCCTTGTCGGCGTCGTAGCCCGCATAGCCCTTGCCCCAGTTGTAGAAGACGTTGGAGCGGAAATCGAACAGGGCCCCGACCGGGTCCTTGTCGGCGCCGTCGTAGTTGCCGGGGCGCGGCATGCGGGCCATGTGGTTGGCCCACAGATTGTGGTGGAAGCTGATCTTCGAGCCCCTGCCGCCGCGGATCAGGCTGCCATAGCCGTGGTCGCCCTTGGCGTGCAGCGAATGGGCCATGGACTCGGCGATGATCGACCACTGGACCGTCAGGTCGAAGAAGCCCTGGCCCTCCTCGCCATAGCGGGCCGAGGCCGACAGGGTCTCGTCCACCGACCAGCTGGCCGAGACGTGGTCGAGGATGATCCGCCGGCCGTTGTTGATCCAGATGGCGTCGCTCTCGGTCTTGCTCTCGTCGCCCAGGCGCGAGCGGATGAACCGGACGACCACGTCGTCGGCCGAGACGACGAGGGTGTGGTCGCGCAGGGTGATCCCGCCGCCCGGCGCGGTCTGGCCGGCGATGGTGATGCGCGGCTGGCTGATCTTCAGGTCCGACTTCAGCTGGATCGTACCGGCGACCTCGAAGACCACGGTGCGCGGGCCCTTGGCTTCGACGGCGGCGCGCAGCGAGCCGGGGCCGGAGTCCTCCAGGTTGGTGACCTTGATCACCGCGCCGCCACGACCGCCCTGCGAAAACCGGCCCGCGCCTTCGGCGCCTGGGAAGGCCAGGATCTGGGCAGATGTCTGGGCGGGGGCCTGTCCGGCGATGCCCAGGAGGGCGATGGCGGCGGCGCCGGCCAGCAGGCGGCGCGGACGAAGGCGGATCATGGCGCGGTTCTCCCCGAGGCCGGCGAGCGTCGTGCGCGCATCGTCCGGATGGCGCGACCCTGCCCTTGAGATCGGAGAATGTCCACCGGTGTCATTTCGCGGGCGGGCGTGGCGCCGCATGACGGTAACCCTACAGCGGCGAGGGGTTTGCCGCGCCTGTGATCAATTCCTGCTCGATATCCGGGCGAAATCGGCTGCTGCGTTGCGGCGAGACGCCGACAGGCGAAGTTTTCTTCCGAAAATGGGCGGCTGAACCTGACGCTGGTGTCAACCTTACCGGATTGCCGTCGATTCGCGTCCCGGGGGGGAAGCACGCCATGTCCGCCGAAGAAGCCAGCCTCCGACCGGAGCGCATCCTCGACCTGTCCGAACGTCTCAGCGTGGTGGCTGGGCAGAAGATCGGCGAGATCTCGACCGTCAACCGGGCCGCCAAGATGCTGGCGATCAACGCGCTGATCGTCGCCGCCCGCGCGGGCGAGGCCGGCAAGGGCTTCGCCATCGTGGCCGAGGAGTTCAAGAAGATCTCGACCCAGATCGACGAGGTGGCCGGGGCCCTGGAAAGCCAGGTGCGCGCCGACCTCGACGAACTGACGGCGATCGGCGGGGCGATCCTGTCGCACCTGCGCGGCCAGCGCCTGGCCGACCTGGCCCTGAACGCCATCGAGATCATCGACCGCAACCTCTATGAGCGCACCTGCGACGTGCGCTGGTGGGCGACCGACAGCGCTGTTGTCGACTGCGCCATGGCCCCGTCGCGCGAGGCTTCCGACTATGCCAGCCAGCGGCTGAAGGTGATCCTCGACGCCTACACCGTCTATCTGGACCTGTGGATCTGCGACGCGGCCGGGCGGGTGATCGCCAGCGGGCGGCCCGACAAGTATCGCGGCGTGCAGGGCGCCTCGGTCGCCAACGCCAGTTGGTTCCAGGAAGCCTTGCGCACCAAGAGCGGCGACGACTTCGCCGTGGCCGACATCGCTCGCCAGCGCCTGTTGGACGAGGCGCCGGTGGCCACCTACGCCACGGCTATCCGCGAGGGCGGCCAGGCCAAGGGCAAGGTGATCGGCGTGCTGGGCGTTCATTTCGACTGGCGCCCGCAGGCCCAGGCTATCGTCGACGGCGTGCGCATGACCGACGAGGAAAAGGCCCGCTCGCGCGTGCTGTTGCTGGACCAGAACCACCGGATCCTGGCGGCCTCGGACGGGCAGGGCGTGCTGACCGACAGCTTCAAGCTCGACACCTCGCATGGGACCATGGGCAGCTACGCGCAGGGCGACCGCACGATCGGCTACGCCCTGACCCCGGGTTACGAGACCTACAAGGGCCTGGGCTGGTACGGCTGCCTGGTGCAGCGCCAGGCGGTGGACACGCCGCTGCCGGTGGCCGAGCGGGTCGTGGACAATGTGCTGCGGCTGAAGGCGTAGGGCGAACCTCTCCCAGAGGGGGAAGCGATCGCGTTAGCGATCGGTGGGGGGAGTTGGTGATGAGTTTCCGAAGCCTCGAAAGCTGAAAACGGTCCCTCCTCCGGTCCTTCGGGCTACCTCCCCCAGAGGGGGAGGATCCTCTACTCCACCCCCGCCAGCACTTTCCTGATCGTCTCGACGATCTGGTCGATCTGGCTTTCCGACACGATCAGCGGCGGCGACAGGGCGATGATGTCGCCGGTGACGCGGATCAGCAGGCCCTGGTCGAAGGCGGCTTCGAAGGCTTCCATCGCCCGGGCGGTCGGGGCGCCGGCGCGGGGGGAGAGCTCGACGCCGGCGATCAGGCCGAAGTCGCGGATGTCGACGACGTGGCGGGCGTCGGCCAGCGAGTGGACGGCGGCGCGCCAATAGGGCTCCAGCGCCAGGGCGCGCTCGAACAGGCCTTCGCCCTGGTAGATCTCCAGCGTAGCCAGGCCCGCCGCGCAGGCCAGCGGGTGGCCCGAATAGGTGTAGCCGTGGAAGAGCTCGATGGGCGCGTCGGCGCCGTCGAGCATGGTGTCGTAGATCGCCGTGCTGGCGGCCACCGCGCCGGCCGGCACGGCGGCGTTGGTCAGGCCCTTGGCCATGCAGATCATGTCGGGCGTCACGCCGAAGCGGTCGGCCGCGAACGGGGCGCCGACCCGGCCGAAACCGGTGATCACCTCGTCGAAGATCAGCAGGATGTCGTGGCGGTCGCAGATCGCCCGCAGCTTTTGCAGGTAGCCCTCGGCTGGCACGAGCACGCCGGTCGAGCAGGCGACGGGCTCGACGATGACGGCGGCGATGTTGGAGGCGTCGTGCAGGGCGACGATGCGCTCCAGGTCGTCGGCCAGGTGGGCGCCGTGCCTGGGCAGCCCCTGGCTGAACAGGTTTTCAGGCAGGCCGTGGGTGTGGGGCAGGTGGTCGACGCCGGTGAGCAGGGACCCGAAATACATGCGGTTCTTGGGGATGCCGCCGACCGAGATCCCACCGAAGCCGACGCCGTGATAGCCCCGTTCGCGGCCGATCAGCCGGGTCTTGGTCCCCTTGCCGCGGCCGCGGTGATAGGCCAGCGCGATCTTCAGGGCGGTGTCGACCGCTTCCGAACCGCTGTTGGTGAAGAAGATCCGGTCCAGTCCCTTGGGCGTCATCTGGGCCAGGCGCGAGGCGAAGGTGAAGGCCAGCGGATGGCTGAGGTTGAAGCTCGGCGCATAGTCCATTTCGCCGGCCTGCCTGCGGATCGCCTCGGTGATCGGCTCGCGGCCGTGGCCGGCGTTGACGCACCACAGGCCCGAGGTGGCGTCGAGGATCTGGCGTCCGTCGGGCGTCGTGTAGTGCATGCCCTTGGCGCCGCCCAGCAGGCGCGGATTGGCCTTGAACCGCCGGTTGGGCGTGAACGGCATCCAGTAGGCGTCGAGGTCGTTGGCGCCGAAGTCGGGCATCTCGCGCTCCCTGGTCTGAGACCTTGCATTGTGATCGCAATTATCGACTAGCTGGCAACCCCAAGATTGCATCGGACAGAGGAGGGGACATGGCCGAGCCGAAACCGCGCCGCTCCCTGGCCGATTCCACGGCGGTGCATGACCAGGTCTATGACTCCATTCGCCAGGCCCTGATCACCGGCAAGATCGCGCCGGGCGTGGGCGTTTCCCTGCGCAGCCTGGCGGCCGAGCTGGGGGTTTCGCCGATGCCGGTGCGCGACGCCGTGCGGCGCCTCGTGGCCGAGCGGGCCTTGGCCATCAACCCGGCCAACAAACGCCTGTCCGTGCCCTCGCTGAGCGCCGAACGCCTGGAGCAGCTGGAGCTGGCGCGTCAATGGATCGAGCCGGAGCTGGCCGCCCGCGCCGCGCCCCGGGCCGACGAGGCCTTGGTGCGCAAGCTGAAGGCCATCGACCAGGACCTGGAAGAGGCCCTGCGGGTGGGCGACGTCGACCGCTACATGGTGGCCAACCACGCCTTCCATTTCGCCATCTACGAGCGGGCCGGGGCCGAGGTGCTGCTGGCCATGGCCGGCGGGCTCTGGTTGCAGATCGGGCCGTTCATGCGGGTGGTGTTCGGCAGGGTGGGCACCGGCAGCCTGCCGGCCGACCGCCACGCCGAGGCGATGGACGCCCTGAAGGCCCGCGACGTCGAGGGCGCCCGCCGGGCCATCGCCGCTGACCTGTCCGAAGGCATGGACAAGATGCGCGCGGCGGTCGAGGCCGGCGCCGGCTTGACAGTCGCTCCGACGGGGCAAACTGTGATCACAGTTTCATGAGGCAGGACGTGAGCGTTCCCGCATCCATCTCCGAACAGCTGAGCCGCCTGGTCCTTCCCGGCCGGGCGGTGATCGACGGCGCGCTGGTCGGCGCGGCCTCGGGCGGAACCTTCGACAATGTCGGGCCGCGCAACGGGGCGGTGCTGAACGCCGTGGCCGCCTGCGACGTCGCCGACGTCGAGCGGGCCGTGGCCGCAGCCCGCGCCGCCTTCGAGGACGGCCGCTGGCGTGACCTGCATCCGCGCCAGAAGAAGAAGGTGCTGTTCCGGCTGGCCGAGCTGATGGAGCGCGACGCCGAGGACCTGGCCCTGCTGGAGAGCCTGGACGTCGGCAAGCCGATCCGCGATGCGCGCAGCGTGGACATTCCCCTCGCGATCAACACCACCCGCTGGTACGCCGAGGCGCTGGACAAGGTCTATGGCGAGGTCGGCGCCTCGCCGGCCGATCGCCTGAGCTTCGCAACCCACGAGCCGCTGGGCGTGATCGGGGCCATCGTGCCGTGGAACTTCCCGCTGCACATGGCGATGTGGAAGGTCGCGCCGGCCCTGGCGATGGGCAATTCCGTCGTCCTCAAGCCCGCCGAGCAGTCGCCGCTGACGGCGCTGAAGCTGGGCGAGCTGGCCCTTGAAGCCGGGCTCCCGGCAGGGGTGCTGAACGTCGTGCCGGGCTTCGGGGCGATCGCCGGCCAGGCCCTGGCGCGGTCGATGGACGTCGACATGATCGCCTTCACCGGCTCGGGCCCCACCGGCCGGCGGCTGATGGAATATGCCGCGCAGAGCAACCTCAAGCGCGTGTCGCTGGAACTGGGCGGCAAGTCGCCCCAGATCGTCTTCGCCGACTGCCCGGACCTGGACGCGGCCGCCCAGGCCGCCGCCTGGGGCGTGTTCTACAACCAGGGCGAGGTCTGCACGGCGGCTTCGCGCCTGCTGGTCGAGGCCTCGATCAAGGACGCGTTCCTTGAGAAGGTGGTGGCGGTGGCGCGCACGATCCAGGTCGGCGATCCGCTGGATCCGCAGACCGGCTTCGGGGCCATGGTCAGCGAGCGGCAGATGCAGACCGCGCTTTCCTATATCGACAAGGCCCGCGAGGAGGGCGGCGCGCCGGTGCTGGGCGGCGCCCAGGTGCGGATCGAGACCGGCGGCTTCTATGTGGAGCCGACCATCTTCGACGGCGTGCGGCCTTCGCACAGACTGGCCAGGGAGGAAGTGTTCGGCCCGGTGCTGGGCGTCATGACCTTCACCGGCGAGGACGAGGCCTTCGCGCTGGCCAACGACACCGTCTACGGCCTGGCCGCCGGCCTGTGGACCAGCGACATCAACCGCGGCCTGAAGGGGGCGCGGAAGCTGAAAGCCGGCCTGGTCTGGGTCAACGGCTGGGACGCCTGCGACATCACCATGCCGTTCGGGGGCTTCAAGCAGTCGGGCTTCGGCCGTGACCGCAGCCTTCATGCGTTGCACAAGTACGCCGACCTGAAGTCGGTGTCCGTAACGCTGAGGTAGCCCATGACCGCCCTGAACCTTGTCGAAACCGAAGCCTTCATCGACGGCCTGTGGATCGAGGGCGAGGCGACCTTCGACGTCACCAATCCGGCCGACGGCGCGCTGATCGCCAAGGTGGCCGACCTGGGGGCGGGCGAGACGCGGATCGCCATCGAGGCGGCGCACCGGGCGTTCCCGGCCTGGGCGGCCAGGACGGCCAAGGAGCGGGGCGCGATCCTGCGCCGGTGGAGCGACCTGATGCTCGCCCACGCCGACGACCTGGCCCGGCTGATGACGGCCGAGCAGGGCAAGCCGCTGGCCGAGTCGAAGGGCGAGGTCTCGTATGGAGCCAGCTTCATCGACTGGTTCGCCGAGGAGGCCAAGCGCGGCTACGGCCACACCATCCCGACGCCGGATCCGAAGAAGCGCCTGGCCTCGATCAAGCAGCCGATCGGCGTGTGCGCGGCGATCGCGCCGTGGAACTTCCCGATCGCCATGATCACCCGCAAGGTCGGCCCGGCCCTGGCGGCCGGCTGCACCGTCGTGGTCAAGCCGGCGGCCGAGACGCCGCTGTGCGCCCTGGCCATCGCCCGCCTCGCCGTCGAGGCCGGCGTGCCGGCCGGCGTGCTCAATGTCGTCACCGGCACGGACGCCAGCGCAATCGGCAAGGCCCTGTGCGAGGACGGCCGGGTGCGCAAGCTGTCGTTCACCGGCTCGACCCCGGTGGGCAAGGTGCTCTACGGCCAGTGCGCCGGCACGATGAAGAAGCTCTCCCTCGAGCTTGGCGGCAACGCGCCCTTCATCGTCTTCGACGACGCCGACCTGGAGGCCGCCGTCGACGGCGCCATCGCCAGCAAGTACCGCAACACCGGCCAGACCTGCGTCTGCGCCAACCGCCTGATCGTGCAGGCCGGCATCCACGACGCCTTCGCCAAGCGCCTTGCCGAAAAGGTGGCGGCGATGAAGGTGGGGCCGGGGACGGGCGAGGGCGTGGTGATCGGCCCGCTGATCAACGACAAGGCCATCGTCAAGGTCGAGGCCCTGGTTAAGGAGGCCGTCGCGGCCGGGGCCCGGGTCGAGGTCGGCGGTGAGCGCCATGAACTCGGCGGCCTGTTCTATCAGCCCACGGTGCTGACCGGCGCGAGCCCCGACATGCGCCTGTTCAACGAGGAGATCTTCGGACCCGTCGCCCCGATCGTGAAGTTCGAGACCGAGGACGAGGCGATCGCCCTGGCCAACGCCACGCCTTTCGGCCTGGCGGCCTATTTCTACAGTCGCGACGTGGGCCGCTGCTGGCGCGTGGCCGAGGCCATCGAGGCCGGCATGGTCGGCATCAACGAAGGCCTGATCTCGACCGAGGTGGCGCCGTTCGGCGGCGTCAAGGAATCGGGCCTGGGCCGCGAAGGATCGTCCGAAGGCCTCGATGAGTATTTCGAGACCAAGTACCTGTGCTTTGGCGGGGTGGGATGACGTCGTCGCGCCGCCTTTTCCTTTCCTCCCGTCATTCCCGCCCTTGTGGCGGGAACCCCTGGTTCAGCTTGCGGGTGAAGCGCCTTGGCGGGCTTGCCCGCCACACCCCCGCCCTTCCGGCGGACATAGGGGTTCCCGCCACAAGGGCGGGAATGACGGGAGTTTGGTTTGGCGGAGGTGAGGCATGACAGCAGCGCTCGCCAAGTCGAACACCCTCGCCAACCTGATCGCGACCGAACGCGCGCGGTTCCTGGCCGAGCATCCGCGCAGCGTGGCTATGGCCAGGGCGGCTTCGGCCGTGTGGCGGGGCGGGGTTCCGATGCACTGGATGGGCGACTGGGCCTGTCCCAGCCCCATCTTCGCCGCCCAGGGCGTGGGGGCGCAGATCACCGACGTCGACGGCCGGCTGTATGACGACTTCTGCCTGGGCGACACGCCGTCGATGTTCGGCCATGGCGAGCCTTCCGTGGCGGCCGCCGTCGCCGACCAGGCCAGGCGCGGGGCGGGGTTCATGCTGCCGACCGCCTCGGCGGTGATCGTCGGCAAGCTGCTGGCCGAGCGGTTCGGCCTGCCGCTGTGGCAGGCGGCGACCACGGCCAGCGACGCCAACCGCGCGGCGATCCGCTGGGCGCGGGCGGTGACGCGGCGGCCGGTGATCCTGGTGTTCGACGGCTGCTACCACGGCATGGTCGAGGACGCGTTCGTGGTGCTGAAGGATGGCGCGCCTGCCATGAAGCCCGGCCTGCTGGGCCAGGTTCAGGACCTGACCGCCACGACCCGCGTCGTGCCGTTCAACGATCTCGAAACGCTGGAAGCGGCTTTGGCGCCCGGCGACGTCGCCGCCGTGCTGGCCGAGCCGGTGATGACCAACTGCGGGATGATCCTGCCCGATCCCGGTTTCCACGACGCTCTGCGCAGGCTGACGCGTGAGGCCGGAACCCTGCTGGTCATCGACGAGACCCACACCCTCTCGACCGGCCCCGGCGGCTACACGAGGGCGCACGGGCTGGAGCCCGACGTCTTCGTGCTGGGCAAGGCCGTGGCCGGCGGCGTGCCGGCCGCCGTCTGGGGCGTGACCGCGCAGCTGTCGGCGCGAATGGACGAGACGCAGGCGCGGATCGGGCCGGGACAGTCCGGGATCGGCACGACGCTGTCGGGCAATGCGCTGGCGATGGCGGCCATGCGGGCCATGCTGTCGGAAGTCATGACCGAGGCGGCCTATGCGAAGATGCTGGCCGGCGCGCAGCGGCTGGTGGCGGGGCTGGAAGGCGTGATCGCCGCGCGCGGCCTGCCGTGGTCGGTGGCGCATGTCGGGGCGCGGGTGGAGCTGGTCTTCGCCGATCCGCCGCCGCGCGACGCCGCCGCGATGCGGAAAGTGCTGGACCACGAGGCGGTGGAAGCGCTGCATCTGTGGCTGATCAACCGAGGGGCGCTGATCGCGCCCTTCCACAACATGATGCTGGTCTCGCCCGTCACCGAGGACGCGGCGGTGGATCGGCTGGTCGCGGCGGTCGATGCGTTCGCCGTGGCCGTCGGGGAGGTGGACTGATGGTGAGGTCGCTTATCGGGACCCTCTCCCAGAGGGAGAGGGAGGGGCCCGGCGCGAAGCGCTGGGAGGGTGAGGGGGTACGCCCTCTACCGGCGCGCCGGCACGCCGTCTGGCGTCTTATCCCCTCACCCTCCCATGCTTTGCATGGGCCCCTTCTTCTCCCCATGGGAGAGGGGTCATGGTGATGGTCGCCTCTCCCGACGAATGCCGCGACTTCCTGGCCGCCCATCCGCAGGTGAAGTACGTCGAGGTGTTCTTCACCTCGATGACCGGCGTGCCGCGCGGCAAGCGCCTGCGGGTGCATGAGCTGCAGGCGATCTACGACTACGGCCGGTTCCTGCCGGGCTCGATCCTGGTGGTCGACACCGTGGGCGCCGACTGCGAGGAGACGGGACTGGTGTGGGAGGACGGCGACGCCGACCGTCGCGCGCGGCCCGTGCCGGGGACGCTGACCCTGGCCCCATGGCTGGGCCCCGACGTCGCCCAGGTGATGCTGTCGTTGTACGAGCTGGACGGGATGCCCAACGATCTCGATCCGCGCCACGTGCTGCAACGGGTGCTCGACCGCTACGCCGCCGAGGGCCTGACGCCGGTCGCGGCCTGCGAGCTGGAATACTATCTGGTCGACATCGAGCGCGGCCCGAACGGCGAGCTTCTGCCCGCCAAGTCGGTGCTGACAGGCCAGCGTCCGACCGGCATCCAAGTCTACGGCCTGCCGGAACTGGAGGCCAACGCCCCGTTCCTGCGCGAGCTGTGGGACACGGCCGACGTTCTGGGCGTGCCGCTGGAAGGGGCGATCTCGGAATTCGCTCCGGCCCAGGTGGAGCTGACCCTCAAGCACAAGCCCGACGCGCTGAGGGCCGCCGACGACGCGGTGCTCTACAAGCGCGCCGCCAAGGGGGTGGCGCTGCGTCACGGTTGCGAGGCGACCTTCATGGCCAAGCCTTGGGCCGACAAGGCGGGCAACGGCTTCCATGTGCATGTCAGCTTCAACGACGCGGGCGGAAACAACCTGTGCGCCGCCGAGGATCCGGAAGGCTCCGACCTGCTCAGGCACGCCATCGGCGGCATGAAGGCGCTGCTGGGCGAGGGCATGGCGATCCTGGCGCCCAACGCCAACAGCTATCGACGCTTCAAGGCCAATTCCTACGCGCCCGTCGCCCCGACCTGGGGCGTCAACAACCGCACCGTCAGCCTTCGCGTGCCGGCCGGCCCGGCGCCGACGCGGCACGTGGAGCACCGCGTGGCCGGGGCCGACGGCAACCCGTACCTGGTGATGGCCACGCTGCTGGCGGCGGCGCACCACGGCATCACCAATAAAATCGATCCGGGCCCGGCGGTGGTCGGCGACGGCTATGCCGCCGCGGCCAAGGAGAACGTGCGCCTGCCGTCCAACTGGTTTGCCGCCGTCGACCTCTTCGAGAAGTCCGACGTGCTGGCCGATTACCTGGGGGCGCGGTTCGTCGAGATGTTCGTGTCGGTGAAGCGCACCGAGCAGGCGCGGTTCTTCGAGGTGGTCGGGCAGCTCGACTATGACTGGTATCTGCGCAACGCCTGACGGCATGGCGCTGGGAGTAAGCTTTGGGTTGAACCGGCGGCGGGGAAGGGGCCTCGTCCGCTTCATGCGAACGAAAGAGGGAGTTTCGAGGCCATGAGCACCAACCACTTCCGGGGGGCCTCGCGCCGCTCGCTGCTGACCGCGTTCGGCGCGGCGGCCATCGGCCTGTCGTTCACCGCCTGCGGCGAGAAGCCCGCGCCGTCCGAGGGCGGCGAAGAGGCCAAGCTGAACTTCTACAACTGGGACACCTATATCGGCGAGACAACGCTGGGCGACTTCAAGAAGGCCAGCGGCGTCGACGTGAACATGAGCCTGTTCGCGACCAACGACGAACTGTTCGCCAAGCTGAAGGCCGGCAATCCGGGCTTCGACGTCATCGTGCCGTCCAACGAGTTCGTCACCCGCATGGCCCAGGCCGGCATGCTGGAGGCGCTGGACCACGCCAAGGTTCCCAACATCAAGAACATCGACCCGACCTTCATGAACCCGGACTTCGACCCGGGCCGGAAGTTCTCGCTGCCCTATACCTGGCTGGTGCTGGGCATCGGCTATCGCAAGAGCAAGGTCAAAGGCGTTCCCGATAGCTGGAAGTGGCTGTTCGACAGCAACCAGTACGCCGGCAAGATCGCCCTGCTGTCGGAAAGCGCCGACCTGGTGCGTCTGTCGGCCAAGTACCTGGGCCATTCGGTCAACGACATCCCGGCCGACATGCTGCCGAGGATCGAGCAGATGCTGATCAAGCAGAAGCCGTTCGTGAAGGCCTTCCACGACGACAACGGCCAGGACCTGCTGCTGTCGGGCGAGGTGGATGTCGTGCTCGAATACAACGGCGACATCGCCCAGGCGATGAAGGACGACGACGACGTCGACTTCGTGGTGCCCAAGGAAGGCAGCCTCATCAACTCGGACTGCCTGTGCATCCCCAAGGGCGCGCCGCGGCCGAACAACGCCCACAAGTTCATCAACTACCTGCTGGACGCCCAGGCCGGCGCCGAGATCAGCAAGACCATCCTCTATCCGACGCCCAACGCGGCGGCCAAGGCGCTGATGCCGGACGACTACAAGAACAATCCCGTGATCTTCCCGCCGGCCGCCATCATGGCCAAGTGCGAGTACGGGGCCTTCGAGGGGGCGGAAAAGGCCAGCCTCTACGAGGAGATCATCACCCGCGTGCGGGCGGCGTAGACGCTGGAGATCCTCCCCCTCTGGGGGAGGATCTCCAGC
>Ga0247823_10000051_pt1 | contig 83259 bp, 81 predicted proteins | sample 13C_PalmiticAcid_2_FD_192426 | JGI IMG/M metagenome (GOLD analysis project Ga0247823, IMG submission 192426) | Soil microbial communities from agricultural site in Penn Yan, New York, United States - 13C_PalmiticAcid_Day30 | ecosystem: Environmental > Terrestrial > Soil > Agricultural land... | reverse complement strand
ACTTGCCCACGAACAGGAAGGCGACCCCGCCCATGATGCAGGCGAAGGCGGCGAAATGGCGCCAGTGCAGCGCCTCGCCCAGCACGGCCACCATGAACACGCCGAACACGATCAGCGCGATCGCCTCTTGCGCGATCTTGAGCTGGCCGGGCGTCCAGCCGGCCAGATACCCGACGCGGTTGGCGGGTACTGCAAAGCAATATTCGGCTCCGGCGATTGCCCAGGAGATCAGGATGACGGTCATAAGGGGCTTGTCGAGGCCCGCTTTTCCCAGATGCCAGTACCAGGCGATGGTCATGAGGACGTTGGAAATAATGAGCAGCAGGATGGTCGCCATGAAGTCCCCCTTTGCGCCGCTGTGCGCCGCCCGCGCGGAGTCCGCAAGATGAGTGCGCCGGTCCTCAAATCCGCGCTGTCCGCTGAGGACGAGGTCTTCCGCGCCAATGCCGCGCACAACCGCGCGCTGGCGGATCGGCTTCACGCCGATGTCGCGCAGGCCGCGCTCGGCGGGAACGAGAAGAGCCGCGAGCGTCATACCGCGCGCGGCAAGCTCCTGCCCCGCGATCGCGTCGAACGGTTGCTCGATCCCGGCTCGCCCTTCCTCGAGATCGGCCAGCTCGCGGCATGCGACATGTATGGCGGCGAGGTGCCCGGCGCGGGCGTGATCGCCGGTATCGGCCGCGTTTCGGGGCGTCAGGTGATGATCCTGTGCAACGACGCGACGGTGAAGGGCGGCACCTACTATCCGATGACCGTCAAGAAGCACCTGCGCGCGCAGGAGATTGCGGAGGCCAACCGGCTTCCGTGCATCTACCTCGTCGACAGCGGCGGCGCGAACCTGCCGCATCAGGCGGAGGTGTTCCCCGACCGCGACCATTTCGGCCGCATCTTCTTCAATCAGGCGAACATGTCGGCCAAGGGCATCCCCCAGATCGCCTGCGTGATGGGCAGCTGCACCGCCGGCGGCGCCTATGTCCCGGCGATGTCGGACGAGACGGTGATCGTGCGCAATCAGGGCACGATCTTCCTCGCCGGTCCGCCGCTGGTGAAGGCCGCGACGGGCGAGGAGATTTCGGCCGAGGATCTCGGCGGCGGCGATCTCCATGGCCGCAAGTCGGGCGTGGTCGATCATGTCGCGGAGAATGACGAGCATGCGCTGACCATCGTCCGCGACATCGTCTCGCATCTCCCCCGCGACCGCACGCCGGACATCGCGATTCAGGATCCGCGCCCGCCCAAATTCGACGCCGACGAACTCTATGGCGTCGTCCCCACCGACGTGCGCGCGCCCTATGACGTGCACGAGGTGATCGCGCGCCTCGTCGACGGTTCGGAATTCCACGAATTCAAGGCGCTCTACGGCTCCACCCTCGTCTGCGGCTTCGCACATATCTGGGGTATCCCGGTCGCGATCCTCGCCAATAACGGCGTGTTGTTCAGCGAGAGTGCGGTGAAGGGCGCGCATTTCATCGAACTCGCCTGCCAGCGCCGCATCCCGCTGCTGTTCCTCCAGAACATCTCGGGCTTCATGGTCGGCGGCAAATATGAGGCGGAGGGCATCGCCAAGCACGGCGCCAAGCTCGTCACCGCCGTCGCCACCGCCAGCGTGCCCAAGGTCACGGTGCTGATCGGCGGCAGCTTCGGCGCGGGCAATTACGGCATGTGCGGCCGCGCCTATTCGCCTCGTTTCCTGTTCAGCTGGCCCAACAGCCGCATCAGCGTGATGGGTGGCGAACAGGCGGCCTCGGTGCTCGCCACCGTCCACCGCGACGCCGGCACATGGTCGCCCGAGGATGCCGAGGCCTTCAAGGCGCCGATCCGCCAGAAGTATGAGGACGAGGGCAACCCCTGGCACGCCACCGCGCGGCTATGGGACGACGGCATCATCGACCCCGCCCAGACCCGCGATGTCCTCGGCCTCGCCTTCGCCGCGACCCTCAACGCGCCGGTGGAGGAGGGGACACGCTTCGGCGTGTTCCGGATGTGAGCGCCATGCGCTTTCAACCGCTCGGCTACCGCTTCGACATCGAATCCCCTCTTCGGCCGGAAGACGCCAAGGCGGCCATCCGCAAGGGGCTGGTGAACTGGTTCGACCCGTCGAACCAGGCCCGCGGCTGGGTCGTCGGTCCCTTTCTGTGCCTTTGGCGCAGCGCGTTCGATCGATACGGTCCGATGGTGTTCGCGCGGATATCGGACAGCGGTTCGGGCACGCGCGTCAGCGGTCGCGCCGGATCCGATCTGAACGGCGTCGCAGTGATGCTGGTGTTGACGCCGCTCCTCGCCTTCGCGCTGTTCAAGGTTGCCGAACAGGGTGACTTGGGCACAGGGGCGATCGTCTGGCTCGGTCTGGTGCTGGCGCTCTTTCCCTTCATCATTTTCATGAGCCACAAGGACCGGCGCGATGCGGACCCGCTGGTGCATTACGTCCGGCAGGCGCTCGTGCCGGCAATGGCGTCCGCGCCGGCGGCGAATGAGCCGCCGATCGCTTCGATCAGGCTGATGATCGGCGACCGCAAGCATGACGGCCCGGTGTCGGACGAAGCAGTGGGCGCGGCGCTGGCCAGCCTCTCGCGGGGCGAATTCCTGGTGATCGAGGTCGCGCCGGAAACCTATATTCAGGTCCGGGCCGAGGACGATGCCTTTCGCGTCGAGAAGCGCGAAGGCGTCGCCGGCCAGCATTTCGCGGCGTTCGTTCCCAAGGGAAGCGCCGGATCGCATCGCGAATATGACGCCGCCCTTCGTCAAATCGCCGCGCGTTTGAGCGATTATCTCCATGGGCGTGAGCCCGGCCACGATCTCAACTGGAAGCGCATCAGCGTATGATCAAGTCCCTCCTCATCGCCAATCGCGGCGAGATCGCCTGCCGCATCGTCCGCACCGCGCGAACGCTCGGTATCCGCACCGTCGCGGTCTATTCGGACGCCGATGCCAATGCGCTTCACGTCCGCAGCGCCGATCAGGCGGTGCATATCGGCGGGTCGCAGGCGCGCGAATCCTACCTGATCGGCGAACGCATCATCGCCGCGGCGAAGGAGAGCGGCGCGGAGGCGATCCACCCGGGCTATGGCTTCCTCTCCGAGAATGCCGACTTCGCCGAGGCGGTGGTCGCGGCCGGGCTGATCTGGGTCGGCCCGCGTCCCGACAGCATCCGCGCCATGGGCCTCAAGGATGCCGCCAAGAAGTTGATGCAGGACGCTCGCGTCCCCGTTACCCCCGGCTATCTCGGCGAGGACCAGTCGCTCGACCGCCTCCAGCGCGAGGCGGACAAGATCGGCTACCCGGTGCTGATCAAGGCGGTCGCCGGCGGCGGCGGCAAGGGCATGCGCCGCGTCGACGCCGCGGAGGACTTCGCCGACGCCCTCGCCAGTTGCCAGCGCGAGGCCGCCTCGTCCTTCGGCGACGATCGCGTGCTGATCGAAAAATACATCCTCGCCCCGCGCCATATCGAGGTGCAGGTGTTCGGCGACACTCATGGCAACATCGTCCATCTGTTCGAGCGCGACTGCTCGATGCAGCGCCGCCACCAGAAGGTGATCGAGGAAGCCCCGGCGCCCGGCATGGACAAGCACGCCCGCTTCGCGGTGTGCGAGGCGGCGGTGAAGGCCGCGCGTGCGGTCAACTATGTCGGCGCGGGCACGATCGAGTTCATCGCCGACGCGTCGCAGGGGCTTCACGCCGACCGCATCTGGTTCATGGAGATGAACACCCGGCTTCAGGTCGAGCACCCGGTGACCGAGGCGATCACCGGCGTCGATCTCGTCGAATGGCAGCTCCGCGTCGCCAGCGGCGAACCGCTCCCGCTGCGGCAGGAGCAACTGTCGATCACCGGCCATGCGATCGAGGCGCGGCTCTATGCCGAGGATCCCGCGCGCGGCTTCCTGCCCAGCACGGGCAAGCTCGAAGTGCTCGATTTCCCGGTCAATGCCCGCGTCGATACCGGGGTCGAGGCGGGGTCGACGATCTCGCCCTTCTACGATCCGATGATCGCCAAGCTGATCGTGCACAGCGACACGCGCGAAGAGGCGATCGTCTCGCTGCGGTCCGAGCTCAGCTACCTCACGGTCTGGCCGGTGCGCACCAATGCCGGCTTCCTCTTCCGCCTGCTCGGCGACGGCGATTTCGTCCAGGCCCGGCTCGATACCGGGCTGATCGAACGCCGGGGTGAAGCGCTGACGATCGATCCGCTGCCGACCGCCGCGGATCTGACGCGTGCGATCTACTGGCTCGAGCAGGATATGCCCGACGACACGCTGCTGATGGCGCATGACCTTGAGGGCTTCCGCCTCAATCGCGCGCCCGCGACCCAGCGCGCGGTCGGCGTCAATGGGGAGCGCGTGACGTTCACCGCCGATCATGGCGACATCGCTTCGCACTTCTACGGTCATGAGCGCGACGGCGCGGCGCTGCTCGTCCACGGTGGCGCCACCTTCCGCGTGACCGCCGACCGCACCGACGGTGCTGCGGGCGCCGCGGCAGGCGACGGCTCGATCCTCGCGCCGATGCCTGGCCGCATCGTCTCGGTCGAGGTGAGCGAGGGGCAGGCGGTCACCGCCGGCCAGAAGCTGCTGGTGCTCGAAGCGATGAAGATGGAACAGGCGCTCACCGCCCCGTTCGACGGCACGATCGAAACCCTCAACGCCGTCGCGGGCGCGCAGGTTCAGGTCGACGCGCTGCTGGTGAAGGTCGCGAAGGCGGACTAGCCGGTACGGCCGCTACGCCGTGTCCGGCGATACTGTCTCGCCACCCGTCTCAGGGTGGTGGGGCTTCGTTTTGCTCTTCACCCTCGATGTCGTAGCACTTCAGGCGCGAAGCGCATCCGCGCACACCGCCGAGATCGGGAATCCAGGTGCCGCCGCCGCCGCCGCCGGCATCGGTGCCACCGCCACCACCACCACCGCCGCCACTAGTTATCAGATAGTAATATTGGACAGCGGCTTCATAGCATTCTTCATAGGATATATAGCCTCTATCCACGTATCCGCCGTTGCCGCATTGTGCCTCGGCGTATTCGTGCGCGCCGGATGATTGCGCAAATACAGGTGTTGGAGTGATCGCCGTTGTTGCGAGTGCAAATGCAACCAGAATGGAAGTTTTTCTCATTTCCATCTCCTTTTCAAGATCGAATCTTGATTGAGAAGTGTGAGTGGTTTGTGGAATTAGTCAAGGGCGTTCGCACTCTTGATAAGAATAGATGCTGGTTTATTCGTAATGTTATACGGGCACGAAAGCCGGGGTGCCCGGACAATCATTTCTCTCTCCTGCTTTCGATCCTGATCGCGCAGATCGGCTTTTCAGCTCTCCTTCGGCCAACCTCCGGCGGCGCAGCGCAGTCCCGGCAGCGCCACGCAGCCGCAAGATCGGGTCGATACGCTCTCGCACTGCTCGCGAAGGTTGAGTAGTGGCCGTCGCTCCGGGATTGGCCGCAGCCTGTTCTCCCGGACAGTAACGGTATGAATGCGTTCGGTATGGATCTCCCATCATCTTCTGACAGCTATGTCTTCACCCCTGCCGGCCGCCTCTTTGCCCGGGAATGGAAAGCGGCGCCGGCCGGCAGCCGCGCGCCGATCATCCTGTTTCACGACAGCCTCGGATCGGTCGAACAATGGCGTGACTTCCCCGCGCAGCTCGCCGTGGCGACCGGCCGGAGCGTGATCGCCTATGATCGGCTCGGCTTCGGGAAGTCGGACCCGCACTCGGGCACGCTCCAGCGCGATTTCGTGCAGGATGAGGCGCAGTCGGGCCTTGCCCATATCCGCGACGCGTTCGCGATCGATCACATGATCCTGTTGGGCCACAGCGTCGGCGGCGGCATGGCCCTTGCCAGTGGCGCAGCATTCCTCACCGAAACCGATGCGGTGATCACGCTCGCGGCACAGGCCTTTACCGAGGACCGCACGCTTGCGGGTATCGAGGCGGCGCGGATCGCGTTCCAGTCGGAAGGCCAGGTCGAGCGCGTCGCCCGATATCATGGCGACAAGGCCCGCTGGGTGCTCGACGCGTGGATCGAGACCTGGCGGACGCCCGCTTTTGCAACCTGGTCGCTGGACGACGAGCTTCGCCGGTTACGCTGCCCGGTGCTGGCGCTGCATGGCGATCATGACGAATATGGCTCGAGCGCGCACCCCGAACGCATCGCCGCGCTCGCCGGCGGCCGCGCCGTGATCCTCAAGGACTGCCACCACATGCCGCATCGAGAGATGCCCGACGCGGTGCTGAGCCTGATCCGGGATTTTGTGCGGACGGTCTAGCGCTGCAACGGCGTCCTAGCTCGCCGGATCGTATCCGAATTCGCGCAACTCCTGCGCGCAGCGGCACGCGACCGCGATCCGGCGCGCCCATTCGACCGCCCCGTCGCGCGTCGGCACTTCCAGCACCAGGAATCCGCCATTGAGGTGGCTGCCCGGATAGAGCTCGCCCGACACCGACCCGTCGCCCGAGACCCGCACCGGTGCCACGCTCTCGTCGATCCCGCCGCCGAACACATAGACTCCCGCGGCCTTGGCCTCTTCGATCACCGCATGGGAGTCGACCGAAACCGCCGGAAGCTCCTCTTCGGAGACCTGCATGGCGGCGCTGGGGAAGGAGATGAGGTATTTGGTCATGCCGCGATGATGCATTCCGGGCCGGGCAGGGGCAAGCCGATTGCGGTCCGGATCTCAGCCTCGCGAAGCTGCACCGAGCCCCGGTCGCCCAATGGCGCGTCCGCAGCCGGGCCGTTTTGCAGGGCGAATGCGCGTTACTTCGCGTTCCGCCCGGCAGCGCGCAGTTGCGCCGGACGCATGTGCCAACATCGTCACGCACATATTCCGCGTTGTGTCCGTCCGTCCCGCTCCTCACTCGTCATGCTGCCCCGCACCCGGCGCACCCGGTCATTCGTGCAAGTCACGGAATAACCGGATAAAACCGGTAAAACTTTCCTATAATAACCAAATGGGTTATATAGATGCCGTTGAACTGGTGCGGACGCGCGAAAGGACATCGATGCGGATTCAATTCGAAAACGAGTGTGAAGTTACCCGCGCGTCCCGCGGCGCGACGGCTATTCGCGCCAGCTCTTGTCGGTCCGGTCGACCAGCCGCACCATTGCCGCGAAGTCCGCCGCGCCCGGCGCGATCGACGCCTGCGCCATGTGCAGGTCGCGCTGGTGCACCGCGATGACTTCGTCCGGCACCGTCAGCGGCTTGCCCATCGACAGCGTCGCCAGCTGGATCTCGCATGCGCGCTGCAACGCCCAATGCTTGACGAACGCTTCGGGCAGGGTGCGGCCCATCGCGACGATGCCGTGGTTGCGCAGCAGCAGCATGCGCTTGTCGCCCAGATTCTCGATCAGCCGATCGCCTTCCTCGTCGCGCACGGTCACGCCCTCGAAGTCGTGATAGGCGATCTGCCCGGCGAAGTTGCAGGCATAGAAGTTGATCGGCTGTAGCCCGCCCTCAAGGCTGCTCACCGCCATGCCAGCGGTGGTGTGGGTGTGCATGATGCAGTGCACGTCGGGCAGGTTTCGGTGGAACACCGAATGCTGGACGAAGCCGGCGCGGTTGACGAGGTAGGGGCTGCCGTCGACCTTGTTGCCGTCGATGTCGATCTTGACCAGGTTCGACGCCTTCACCTCGCTGAAATGGAAGCCGAACGGGTTGATCAGGAAGGTATTGTCCTCGCCCGGCACCTTCAGCGTGATGTGGTTGTAGATCATCTCGGACCAGCCGAGCATGTCGAACACGCGGTAAGCGGAGGCGAGCTGCTGGCGCGCCTCCCATTCGGCGTCGGTCATGACGCGGGTGGTCTCGGCTGCGGCGGTTGCCATGGTCCCTCTCCATTTTTCGTGCTTGCGGTATGTATGCCATGACCGGGCGGGGCAGGGCAACTTGCCTTGCGCGCCCGATGTGGCTAGGGGCCACGACAGTCATCTGGGGAGTAGCCAGCCGTCTTCGGACGGGCCTCCGCGTCAACATACTTGGTCGAGAGACCATGGCGCGAAGGGAGCAGGGACTTCGGTCCCGTTCGGGCGAGACCAATGGCGCCATGCTTTCCGCTCAGGCCGGGCGGGAGGGTGTGGTGTCGTTGGAGTTTCGCATCGCCCGGCCCGGAGACCTGTCTTGGAAGCCTTCCTCACCTCCACCGCGCTGGTCGCGCTCGCCGAGATCGGCGACAAGACGCTGCTGCTCGCGAGCGTCCTCGCCACGCGTTTCAAGCGGCCGGTGCCGATCATCCTGGGTATCCTCGTCGCCACGCTCGCCAACCATTTCCTCGCCGCGCTGGTCGGGCAGCAGGCCGCGGCGTGGCTTGAGGGCGCGTGGTTCCGTTACCTCATCGCCGCCTCGTTCATCGCCATGGCGGCATGGACGCTGATCCCCGACAAGCTCGACGACGTACAGGACAAGCCTGCCCGTTTCGGCGCCTTCGTCACCACCGTCATCGCCTTCTTCCTGGTCGAAATGGGCGACAAGACCCAGGTCGCGACCATCGCGCTGGGGGCCCGCTTTGCCGAGGTCGGCTGGGTCACGGCGGGGACGACGCTGGGCATGATGATCGCCAACGTGCCCGCAGTGCTGCTCGGCAATGTGCTGGTCCAGCGGGTGCCGATGAAGGCGGTGCGCATCGTCGCGGCCTTGCTGTTCCTCGCCATCGGCATCTGGATGCTCGCGCAGACCGCGCTGGCCGGATAGGCTGGCGCGCATGAGCGACATGCGAACCTGGCTGGCGATCGAGACCGGCGGCACCAAGCTGCTCGCCCGGCTGGTGCAGGGCGATGCGATCGTCGCCGAGCAACGCTGGGCGACGACGACTCCAGAAGCGGCGGAGGCGGCCTTGCTCGCCTTTGCCGGCCACACCCCGCTTGCCGGCGCCGGCATCGCCGCATTCGGGCCGATCGTCGTCGATCCGGCGGCCGCCGATTATGGGCAGGTGCTGGCGACCCCCAAGCCCGGCTGGACCGGCGCGAATCTGCGTGCCGGGCTCGAACGGGCGCTGGGCGTGCCGGTCGCGGTCGATACCGACGTTAACGCCGCCGCACTGGCCGAGGCCGCGGCGGGGGCGGGGCGGGGCTGTCCCAGCCTCGCTTATGTCACCGTCGGCACCGGCATCGGCGCCGGACTGGCACGCGACGGGCGGACGCTGGCCGGCGCGCTGCACCCGGAAATGGGACATGTCCCGGTGCTGCGGTTCGAGGGCGACGCCACGTCCAGCGCCTGCCCGTTCCATGCGAGTTGTGCCGAGGGGATGGCCGCCGGGCCTGCCCTGCAACGCCGGCTCGATGCGCGCGCGCTCGAAGACTCGCCTGCCGATTTCGCCGCGGTGGCCGACTATCTCGGCCAGTTCTTCGCGACGATCGTGCTCGCCTGGTCGCCGCACCGGATCGTCGTCGGTGGCGGTGTGATGGACGTCGCGGGACTGCGCGATGCCGCGGGCGAACGGATGCGCGCCGCGCTGGGCGGCTATGGCGTGGGCAGCGCCGCCGTGCAGCCGGCCTTCATCCGTCCCGCCGCGCTCGAACATGCCGGGCTTGAGGGCGCGCTGATCCTGGCCCGGCAGGCTGCGACGCACGCCCTCTAGCGTGGCGCGGTCAGATGCCGTCGCGGTCGAGCGGCATCACGTTGATGAAGCGGTTGCGCGCGTCGAAGTTGCAACGGAAACGCTTGATCCCCTCGCGGCCCTTGTCCGCAGTCCCCTCGATCCGGGTACCGCCGCCGGGTGCCGCGACCAGCCGCCCTGTGCGGACATAGGCCGGACGCAGGCCATACAGCCCCGCCGCCTCGCCGCGGCAATAGGCGCCCATATTCCCGGCCGAGATCGGCTGGCCCGAACCGTTGCCCGGGCCTCCACCGGGGCCGCCCGGTCCGCCCATCTGCCCGCTCACACCGACATCGATCGAATAGGTCGCGCTCTCGCCCCGCCGGGCGGCGTTGCGCATCAGATAGACGCGGATGCGATAGTCTCCGGTCTGCGGAAGCCGCCCGCTGAAGCTGTTCCCGCCGTTTGAACCGACGAACATCGCGTCTTGCGCGCCCGGCGCGATGACGTTGAAATAGGCCGACGCATTGCCCGATCGCATGCTCACCCGCAGCGTCTGTCCGGCACGCGCGCCGACGATATAATCGACGCTCGAATATCCCCGGATCGTCCCGCGCACGACCTGCGATGAGGCACCGCGTTCGAACTGCACGCGCTCGCTGCGGGTCGGCGACTGGGCGACTGCCGGTGCGACCATGCACAGGCTGGCGGCGGCGAGCATCAACGTCTTCTGCATCCGGGGTCTCCTCGGCAGGAATGGTGCCGCGGAAACGCTATCAGGCGGCTTTTGTTGCGCAAGGCCAACCAGTTTTCCGTCAGCCTTCCGGCGGCATCACCCAATCGGATTTGAGGCCGGTTTCGGAGAGGTATTTGGTCGTCGCCCAGCCGCCATCGACCAATATGGTCTGGCCGTTGATCATCTCCGACGCGGGCGAGCAGAGGAAGGCGATGACGTTGGCGATATCCTCCGCCCGTCCGAGCCGCGGGTATGGCGTCATATGCACGTTCATCTTGATGAATCCCGGATCGTCCAGCCGCCCCTCGGTCATCGGCGTCGGCACCACGCCGGGCGCGACCGCGTTGCAGCGGATGCCGCGCGCGCCGTAATGCGCGGCCATGTGCAGCGTCAGCCCGGTCAACCCGGCCTTGGCAGCCGAATAGGGACCGCCGCGCAGCCCGCCGACCACGGCAAAGGTCGAGGTGACGTTGACGATCGAGGCTCCGTCCCTGAGGTGCGGCAATGCCTCGCGCATCAGCCGGAACGGCGCGCGCAGCATCAGTGCCAGCACATAGTCGAGCGTCGCGTCGTCGGTCTCGCCGACCGGCGTCGGGCGGCCGATCCCGGCATTGTTCACCAGATGGTCGATCCGTCCCCAACGGGCCATTGCGGCTTCGACTATGCGGCGCGGCGCATCGTCCTCAGTCAGATCTGCGGCGAAGGTGGCGACCAATGCCGGATCGGCTGCCACATCGGCTAGCGCCGCAAGCTTTGCGGTGTCGCGGCCAACGCCGAGTACAGCCGTTCCCGCTTCGGTCAGTTTCCTGACGGTCTCCAGCCCGATGCCGCTGCCGGCGCCGGTGACGATTGCGACCCGCATATCCCCTCCCTTGGCTTTCTCGTTCGCTTGAGTATAGAAGATGTCCATACATATTTCACCACAAACTTGATGGTGATGGTGATGGTGATGGTGATGGTGATGGTGGACGAGGAGCGCGCGTCGGAACGGATCATCGCGGGTCGGCGGCTCCGTTGGGACGCTGCCCGTGCTGCCGACGCCTATGCCCAGGGTTGGTGGAGTCGCGATACGCTGGGTGCGATGCTGGCGCGGTCGGCGCACGAGGCGCCGGGACGGGTCGTGATCGAAGATGGCGGTCATCGCATGGATTGCGCCGCGCTCTATCGCGATGCGCGTGCGCTTGCCTCGGCGATGCTGGAAATCGCCGCCCCGGGTAGTGTGATTTCGATGATGCTGCCCAATTGGCATGAGGCGGCGATCGTCTACCATGCTGCGACCCTCGCCGGGATGGTGATCCACCCGATCCTTCCTTCGATGCGTGAGCGCGAGATTGCTTTCATGCTCGACGATGCGCGCAGCGCGATGGTGTTCGTCCCGGGCGAGTTTCGCGGCCGCGACTATGCCGCGATGCTGCGAAATGTGTGTGAAGGGTTGAGCGATCCACCGCGAATTATCGCGGTCCGCGACAATTCATCTGGTCAAATTACGTTTAGCGACATGCTTGCGGCGCGCGCGTTCGGAGACCTGCCTGAGGTCGATCCCGATGCCGTGCGGATGATCATGTACACCTCCGGCACCACCGGCAGGCCCAAGGGGGTGATGCACAGCCAGAACTCGATCCACGCGCTGATCCGTCAGCTCGGCGCGCATTGGCCGATCGAGCCCGGAGACCGCTTCCTGGTGCCTTCACCGATCAGCCATATCGGCGGCTCGATCTATACGTTCGAGATGCCAGTAATGCTGGGCACTTCGGCGGTGCTGATGGAGCAATGGGATGCGACGGCCGGACTCGCCCTGATGCGTGACCACAGCGTCACCCATATGGCCGGAGCCACGCCGTTCCTTGAACAGTTGCTCGCCGCGGCACAGGTGGCGGAAGAGCGGCTGCCAGACCTAAAACTGTTCGTATGTGGCGGTGCAGGGGTGCCGCCCAGGCTGATCGAAGATGCGGCTGCGCACTTCGCCGACGCCGTGGTCATGCGGGTCTATGGGTCGACCGAGGTGCCGGTGATCACGGTCGGGACGATCGATCGCCGGGACGTTGCGCATTCTGCGCACACGGACGGCCGTGCAGGGATTGCAGACGTGCGGCTGGCCTCCGGCGATGTGCAGGGCGGCCTGGAGATCGTCGCGCGCGGGCCGCAGATGCTGGTCGGCTATCATCGTGCGGACGACGAGGCGGCGGCATTCGACCTCGATGGTTTCTTCCGTACCGGCGATCTCGGGCATTTCGTGGACGAGGACTATCTCGTCATCTCTGGCAGGGCAAAGGACATCATCATCCGCAACGGCGAGAATATCGCGCCCAAGGAGATCGAGGATCTGCTGGCCGCGCATCCTGCGGTCGCCGAGGTCGCGATCGTCGGCCTCCCGGATCCGAAGACGGGGGAGCGCGCGTGTGCGGTGGTCGTGCCCCGGAACGGGCAATTCCCCGAGCTTGCGGCGCTGACCGTGTTCCTGCGTTCGGCCGGCATCGCCAGCTTCAAATTGCCCGAGCGGCTGGAATTGTGGGACGCGCTCCCCAAAAATGTCACCGGCAAGGTGGTGAAGCACGAAATCCGCGCCACATTGATGGCGCAGGGCTGAAAGGACGATCGATGACGGATGTGCGCGTGGCGGAAGGGTTGAAGGCGGCGATGCGGCGGATGCCGGGACCGGTGGCGCTGGTAACTACCGCCGACCCCGTCGATGGCGCCTATGCCGGGCTCGCCGCGTCGGCGGTCATTCCCGTGTCGATGGAGCCGCCCTCGATGCTCGTCGCGATCAATCGCGGGGCCAGCGCACACACGACGCTGGCGCGCGCCGGTCGCTTCTGCATCAACCTGCTCTGCACCGGGCAGACCGATCTGGTGCGGCTCTTCTCCAATTCGGCGCGGCGTGAGGAGCGGTTTGCGGGCGACGGGTGGCGCGACCGCGACGGGCTGCCCTGGTTGCCCGCAGCGTGCGCGAGCATCTTCTGCACCGTCGAGACGACGCAGCATTTCGGCACGCATGAGCTATTTGTCGGTGCGGTCGGCGACGTCGTTACCGGGCACGGCACCGAACCGATGGGCTGGATCGAGGGCGATTTTGCGCGGATGCTCGGGCTACAGACCCAATTCGTGTGAGAGTGTTACGGACACATTTGTCGCTTCCATGAGCTTGACAGCTGCTTTGGCGCCAGATTAGTCTGGACAAAATAACGGTCCGCGACTCAATCAGGGCGCGGACACGCACAGGACTCGCCGGCGGTGTGCTGGTCGGCGAATGAGGAGACGGTCCATGAAGGTCAATATCGGCATCGGTTGTCACAATTCGAAGGACTGGGACCGCTTCATCGCGGGTGCCTGGGACAAGCCGATGGAGACCCCGGACCACGACATCGTCATGGCGGCGATCGAAATGGGCGACATGGCCGAGAAACTGGGTTTCGACGGCATCTGGGCGCCCGAGCACAACGGCACGCCTTATGGCATGACGCCCAATCCGATCCAGCTGCTGACCTACTTCGCCGGGCGGACCGAACGGGTGAATTTCGGCACGATGGTCGCAGTGACGCCGTGGTGGCACCCGACCCGCCTCGCGCACCAGATCGCCTATCTCGACATCATCTCGAACGGCCGGTTCGACACGATCGGCCTTGGCCGCGGGGTCGCCAAATCGGAATTCGATGCGGTCGGCGTGCCGCGTGACGAGGCACGCCAGCGCTTCGACGAGACGATCGATATCCTCAAGCTCGCCTTCACGCAGGAACGCTTCTCCTACGATGGCGAGATCTTCAAGCTGCCCGAAATGTCGGTCCGGCCGCAATATCGCACCAAGGATCTGGCGGAGCGCTTCTATGGCGCCTCCTCGACCGGCCCGTCGCTCGAGATCAATGCGCGCCGCGGCCTCAAGCCGCTGTTCGTCGGCAACAAGTCGATCCAGGCGGCGGGCGAGGAGGTGAAGCAGGTCAACACCTTCCGTCAGGAAATGGGCCTGCCGCCGTGCCAGCCCAAGAACGTACTGTTCATGTTCTGCTCGACCGACCCGGACGCCTCTGCAAAGGCGCAGGAATATATCAATGACGCCAATCGTGACGTGACCGTGCACTACGGGTTCGGCGACCCCAAGAATTTCGAAGGCGTGAAGGGTTATGAATCCTATGCCGCGCGCCAGGCCTATGCCACTGCGCCGCAGCAGGGCGCCGGCCAGCCGACCCCGGCCGAGCAGGCGCAGGGCCAGAAGAAGAGCCCCGGCTATGACGAGACCAATCTGCTGATCGGCCCGCCGGAAACGATCATCGAACGGATCATGGCGGGGCAGAGGGAAGCGTCCTTCTCCGAAGTGACGATCCTGCCCAATTTCGGCTCGATGCCGATGGACGCGGCGCACAAGAGCCTGCGCCTGTTCGCGCAGGAAGTGCTGCCGGTGATCCACAAGATGGAGGCGCCGCTCCAGCCGCATGTGCTTCCCGATCCCAAGGCGGTTGCCGCCGCCTGAGGGTATGGGCGCGGCGCTTTGGGGAAGGCGCCGCGCCCTCAAGCATTTTCAAGGCGATTGATCGGCGGGCTTCTGCGCGCCGCCGTCTAACCGTGCGTCCGGCACGCGAACAGGAGAGGGGCAATGGCGAGCGACGTAATCTACGAGATCCAGGGCCGCAGCTATACCGGCTATCTGGCCGATGGCTCGGGCGGCAAGCCTTCGCCAGGCGTTCTGGTGATCCATGAGGCCAACGGGTTGGGCGATCATGCGCGGAAAAAGGCGGATATGCTGGCCGAAGCCGGCTATGTGGCCTTCGCCGCGGACCTCTATGGCGAAGTCGCTGATACACTCGATGATGCGATGAAGCTCGCTGGGCCGCTGATGACCGATCCGGACGAGCTGCGCGCGCGCTGCAAGGGTGCGCTCGACGTGCTGCGGCGCCAGTCGAATGTGGATTCCGACAAGCTCGCGGCGATCGGCTTCTGCTTCGGTGGCGCCGCCGCGCTGGAGCTTGGCCGATCGGGCGCTGACCTGCGCGCGATCGTCGGTTTCCATTCCGGACTGAAAACATCCCGGCCCGAGGATACGGCGGCGATCAAGGCGAAGCTGCTGCTGTGCCTCGGCGATGCGGATCCGCTGATCGCCAGTGAGGTGCGCGATGCATTCATGGACAATGTCCGTGCGGCGAAGCTCGACGCGCAGATGGTGCTTTACTCGGGTGTCGGCCACAGTTTCACCAATCCGGAGGCGGAACGCTTCGGGGTTGCGGGTTGCCATTACAATGCGGCCGCGGACCAGCGCAGCTGGGTGGCGATGCGCGCTCTGTTCGACGAGGTATTCGCCTGAGGAGGCCGCGATGGACTTTCCCAAACTTTCCAAGGGCGATCTAAACGCCGATCAGACCGAATTGTGGAACGAGCTGACGATCGGCCCGCGCGGTTTCTACACCGGCGGGCCGGACACGAAGGCACTGCCCGAACTGTACAACGCGTGGCTGCAGTTCCCCGAATTCGGACAACTCATGCTCAAGCTTGCCGACGCGATCCGCGCTCAGCCCGATCTGAGCGCCAAGCGACGCGAGATTCTTGTCCTCACCACATCGATCCAACTCGGCTGCAGGATCGAATATGACTTCCACGCGGTGTTCGCGCGGCACCAGGGGCTGAGCGACGCGGTGATCGTGGCGATCGGAGAAGGGAACGACCCGCCTTTCGACGATGCCGGCGACCGCGCGGTGTACGAGGCCAATATCGAGCTGGTGAAGACCGGCACGCTGACCGACGCGGTGCGCGATGCGGTGGCGGCTGCGATCGGCCTGCCGGGGCTGATGCAGCTGATCGCCGCGGTGGGCCTGTATACGGTGGTCGCCTATTCCTCGAACGTCGCGAGGGTCGAGATGGCCAAGGATTTCAAGGCAGATGGCGACAAGCTCAAGCGCTTCTTCGACAATAACGGGACGAACGGCGCCTGACCCGCATCGTCACTCCGGCACAGGGCCGGGGTGACGATGGACGGGGACTATCGGTCCCAATGCTCGGCCGGCGCCTGCGCGTACTCCAGAAAATGGCCAAGCGTTGCGCGGGCATCGACGTAGATGAACTTCGCCAGCTTGTAGCCACCTGCCATCACAATCTGACGACCCGCAGTTTCATGGCCGGCCCGAACTGAATCGAGATCGCTGGTGCGCATACCGATATGGTGCAGCCGCAGCGGCTGGCCGGGCAGCAGCATGTCGGTGAATATGTCGGTTGCGCCGGAGACCGGCTGAAGCACTTCGATCGTCAGATGGCCGACCGTGGCGATCGCCACGCGCATGCCGATGTCGCGGTCCCCTTCGGGCGTCCAGACGTTGTTCTCGACGAAATTGTCGCCGCCCAGTCCCTTGAAGGCAGGCACACCGAACTGCTGCTCGAGGATCGCGATGCCCCGATCCAGATCGGGGGTGACATAGGCAAGTTGATACTGGTTCTCGAAGAACATAGGCCTCTCCCGTCAGATGACGCCGTGGTTGATGTAGGCGGTCTTGGTTTCGGTGAAGAATTCGGCGGTCGCCGCGCCCTGTTCGCGCGCGCCATAGCCGGAGGGCGAGCGGCCGCCGAAGGGGACGTGATACTCCGCGCCCGATGTCGGGGCGTTGACCACCACCATCCCCGCGCGGACGCGGCGGCGGAATTTCTCGGCGGCGGACAGGCTTGTCGTGCAGATCGCGGAGGAGAGCGCGAATTCGCTGTCGTTGGCGATTGCCAGCGCCTCATCCAGATCGTCCGCCCTCAGCACCGCAGCGACGGGGCCGAACACCTCCTCCTGCGCCAGCCGCATCTTCGCAGTGACGCCTGCGAACAGGGCAGGGGCGAGGTAATAGCCCTCGGTCGGCCGCTCGATCCGTTCGCCGCCGCACATCAGCTCGGCGCCTTCGCTGCGGGCGATCTCGACATAGGACAGGTTCTTGGCGAGCTGTGCTTCGGTTGCGACCGGGCCAATCTCGCTGTCGGCGGCGAGCGGGTGGCCAACACGGAGCGCCTGCGCCTTGGCGGTCAGCTTCTCGACAAAAGCATCGTGCACGCCGCGCGTTGCGATCAACCGGCTCGACGCGGTGCAGCGCTGCCCGGTCTGGTAGAATGCACCGTCGAGTGCGACCTGCACTGCCTGGTCCAGATCGGCGTCGTCGAGCACCACCAGCGGACTCTTTCCGCCTAGTTCGAGCTGCACCTTCTTCATGCCCGGCGCGGCGCGCTCCAGCACGCGGCGGCCAGTCGGCGTCGATCCGGTGAAGCTCACCGCATCGGTCCCGTCGATCAGCGCGTCACCCAGCTCGGCGCCCGATCCGTGAAGAAGGTTGAACACGCCCGCCGGTACTCCGGCGTCTACAAGGATCTGCGTGAGCGCGGCGCCGCATCCCGGAGTAAATTCGGATGGCTTGAACAGGATCGAATTGCCGTAGGCCAGCGCGGCGGCGATCTTCCACGCGGCTGTGGCGAAGGGAAAGTTCCACGGCGTGATCAGCGCGACGATACCGACCGGTTCGTGCTCGACAACGATGTTGAAACCATCGCGAACGCTGGGGAAAAAGCCGCCCGTGCGGCGTACCGTTTCGCCCGAGTAGAAATGGAATATCTGACCCGTGCGGATCACCTCACCGCGTGCATCCTTGCGTATCTTGCCCTCCTCGCGTGCAAGCAACTCGGCGAGCGTATCGGCATGGGCATAGATTGAATTGGCGACGCGCAGCAGCAGGTCGGCGCGCATCTGGACATTGGATCGGCCCCAGCTCATCTGGGCCCCACGTGCGGCAGCGATCGCCTCCTCGACATGACTGCTATCGGCCCAGCAATAGGTGCCGATGGTGTCGCTGAGGTCCGATGGGTTGATGCTCGGCTCACGGCGCACTGTCTCGCGCCACTGACCGTCGATCAGCAGGCAAGGTTCCAGTCCGTAGTTCATAGGCGTGCGCTTTCGATCAGCTCGACATGGTACCCGTCGCCGTCGCGAACGAATGCGCGTAGCGGTGCGCCGGGATGGGTGAGGCGGGGCGTTTCGGTGCAGGCGAAGCCAAGACCGGCCAAACGTTCGACCATTGAGTCGACATTCTCCACGCCAACCGCGACATGGCCGTATCCGGTGCCATGGGTGTAGGGCTCGCCGGGCCGGTGGTAGCAGGTCAGCTCGATGCTGCGTCCCGCATCGCCGCTGTCATAGCCGATGAAAAGAGCGGTCACTCCGCCGCGAAAGTCGATCTCGACCCGTTCGCGCTCTGCCATGCCGAGCCCGTCGATGTAGAAACGCCGTGCACGGTCGAGGTCGGCGACACGCAGCATTGTGTGCAGGATGCGGGGCAAGCCGTCGTCGGGGCCGAGAATAATGCCATGCAGGTCGAAAGCCGGCGTGCCGGCAGGTTGCCCGGCGCGGCGTGTCTGTACCAGCTCGATCGCATAGCCGTCAGGATCTCGCACGAACGCGCAACGCGGTCCCCCCGGCGCGATCACGCCGGGTTCCAGCATTACCTCCGCTCCCGCTTGAGTGGATCGCGCAAACACCGCATCGACATCCACGACGCCGATCGCGACATGGCCATAGCCGGTGCCCTGCGTGTAATTGCAGGTTTCGCGATAATGGACCAGTTCGAGCAGGGCGCCGCGATCCGCCCCTTCAAACCCAAGGAACAGTGCTGTCGCCTCCTTATCGGGAACCTCGATCCGTTCCAGTAACGCCATGCCAAGCGTGCCGGTGTAGAAATCCAGCGATCGCTCGATCCTACGGATCCGCAGCATCGTGTGCAGGATCCGCGGCTTTCCGTCACGTGGCCCAAGCAGAACACCGCGCGGATCGAAATTGTCCATCGCCTATCTCCCAAAAGCGGAACGGCGGGCGGGGCGAGCGCACTTTTCCCGCCACCCCCGGAGCGCGCTTCGCGGCAGCGCTCCGGGGGCTTCTGGCCTCTAGCGCCCGCCGAAGATCGCGCCGGGCTTGAGCTTCAGGCGCAGCCATATTTCGCGGCCGCGATCGAGCGAGCAGGCGGCTTCGTCGCTGCCTGCCGGACCCTTGGTATCGGTGCCCGAAACCAAGCCGCCGAGGATGGTTCCATTCTGGGCATTGGTGTTGAAACAGATCGCGCGGGTGATCTTGTCACCGATGTTGTTGCCGACCAGCGAGACTTCCCAAGAGTCGTCTTCGGCGCCAATCGCGAGGCTGGCGTTGAACTTGGTGAACGCCTGCTGGCGGAAGCCCGGCAGATCGACCAGCGTGGTCACGTAGGACGAGGTGTAGTTCATGTCACCGCCGAAGCGGACCTTCATCCCGCCACCGACAGCGGTTTCATAGTTGAAGCCCGCAGTGCCGGACCATTCGGGCGCACGGACTAGCTGGCGACCGGTCAGATCCTGGGCGTTGAAGCGGTTGAGCGCGGCATTGAAAAGCTTGTTGCACCCTTCCGCGATTGTCTGGCCGTTGCCGCACGGCGCGTTCGGGAAGCTGCTGTAGCGTGCGTCGTTATATGCGATCGCAGCTCGCAGCGAGAGGCCGGGCGCCCCGCGCGGGAGGAAGCTCAGATCGGCTTCCACACCCTTCACGTCCGCCGACGCCGCATTGAGCGTGCGCTGAGCGAAGGTGAAGCCGGTGCCGCCAGGAATGGCGCTCAGTTCCAGTGCGCCGACCTGCAGGTCCGAATAGTCATAGGTATAGGCGGCGAGGTTGAACTGGAGCTGGCGATCGAACAGTCGCGACTTGATGCCGGCCTCGAACCCTTCGACCCGCTCGTCGCCGAAGGACGCGAGCGTGTTGGCAGGGACGAAGTTGATCGAGTTGAACGATCCCGACTTGAAGCCCTGCTTGTAGTTGACGAACAGCGTCAGGTCTTCGGTCGGCTTGTAGGTCAGCGAAATCTCGGGTGAGATGTTTGCGGCGCGGATCTTGGGATCCGGGCGGGTGAGGGGGCCGACCGCGCCGTTGGCGGGGTTGAGGTTGACCTCCAGGTGACGCCGTGTCTCGTCGGTCCAGCGCGCGCCTGCCGCGAGTTCGAGCTTGTCGGTCACATCCCACAGCAACTGGCCGAAGACCGAGAAGGATTCGATCCATACGTCGTGGTCGACATGCTGGATGACTGCGGGCAGGCCGACCCGGCTGTTGCCCATGATCTTCACCAGATTCTGCTGGTGTCCATCCTGATAGAAGGCGCCCATCATGAAATTGACCGGGCTGTCCTTGAAGTCCGAGGTGATGCGCAGCTCCTGGGTGAACTGCTTGTTCGACCAGGTGTAATCCTGCACGAACGGCGTGATCGCCGCGGTGGTCGCGCCGTGCATCAGCGAGTCATAGTCGTTCTTGTAGTAGCCGGTCACCGACGCGACCGAGAGACCGGGAACGACGTCGAGATTCTGCTCCAGCGTGCCGAAGATCTGGCGGGAGTCGCTGAAGAAGATTCCGCCGTTGCGCGGATTGCCCGGGAAGAACGCCGGGTCGGCCCAAGGGAAGCGGAAGTTGCGGTCCTGCTTGCAATCCTCTCCCGTCAGGAACGGGATGTTGCCCGGCGCGACCGGTCCAAGCCCATCGGGGCAATAGACCAGCTGCGTCATCGAGATCGCTCCGTCGATGCGATCCTTGGTGTAGTTGAACTTCAGACGGGCGTTGTAGCTGGCGCTCGGCTTCCACACCGCGGTGCCGCGGAGGATCCAGCCTTCGATCTTCTGGTCGTCATAGGCTGGCGTAATGCTGCCCCAGTTAGGCAGGGCGACGCCCTTGTTCTTGAAATAGCCCTGCGAGCTCGAATATTTGCCCGCGAAGCGCAGACCGAGCGTGTCGGAGACCGGACCGGAGACAATCAGCTCGCCGACTACTTCGTCCGCTTCGAACTCATAGCCCGTGCGAGCGATCAGTTCGAATTCGTTGCCGGGATCGGCAGTGCGCAACGAGATCACGCCGCCGGGGCTGTTCTTGCCGTAGAAGAGCGACTGCGGTCCCTTCAGCACCTCGATCTGGGCGAGGTCGAACATGCCGGCCTGGTAGGCGACTCCCTGGCTCAGGCCGAGTCCGTCGATGTTGAGCGAGATCGACTGATCCATCGTCGCGTTCTGTGCGGTGGTACCGACGCCGCGCAGCGTGACCTGAAGGCCGACAGAGTTGGTGTGCTGGCCGACCAGCATGCTGGGGACGTAGCTCTTCATCGACGAAAGGTCGTCGACTGCGGTCTGCTCGATCAGCGCTTCCGATAGCACGGTCGCGACAACGGGGACGTTGAGGATCGATTCCTGACGCTTGCGCGCCGTGATGATGACCTCGTCACGCTGGGTGTCTGCGGTTTCGGCTTGCTGCCCGGCGGTGGGCGGCGATGCAGGTGCCTCTTCCGCGACGGCGGGCGCCGAATAGGACATCATGCCGATCGCGGCGATCGACGACAGCAGAACGGTCTTGGAACGCATTCCTTCCTCTCCCCTCCGAAGCCCTTGTATTGGGCATTTTTTGCTTTTGAAGCCTTGGGTCCGTTGCCGCATCGATGGTGTTGCCCGGACCAATATTCCATCTCGTAGGTCAGGATGGCACGGTTTGTCCAGACTATATTTGCCCTATGATATCGGTTCTTTCTCTATGTAGTGCAGATGTTGTCCGTACTGAATTGGCATTAAATGGGATTTGTTAGCCGGTTCGATATCGCGACCGGGTGCCGTGATTCGCTGCCGAGTCGGCGGGAGAGGGTCCTTGATGCGGCAACCAGATCCTGGCGGAGCGCTGCCAGTCCGTCGCGAATTGTTGTGCCGACGCCGATTGCAACGAGCGCGTGACTGAGGTGGTCGCCATTTCGCCAGACCGGCGCCGCGACCACGGTCACGCCGGCGAGGTAGTTGCCGGAATCGGCAGCCCAGCCCCGGCTGCGCGTTTCGGCGATTTCGCAGCGCCATGTTTCGAGCGAGGGTGGGCTGTCCCAGCGCAGGTGCTGGAACCGTGCCTCGATCTCTGCATCGGCGTGTCCGCCAAATGCGGCGATGCAGCGTCCGGTCGCGCTGATCAGTGCGGGAAAGCGGCTGCCGATCTGTGTGCTGAGCTGAAGCGCGCGGCTGGCCTGCGCCAGTGCCACAACGACGATAGGGTCGAGGCCGGAGATGCGCGCGCCCAGTACCGTGACCTGGTGGCGCTCGCTGATCCGGTCGAGGGCGGGCTGGGCGAGGTTGCTGAATTCGTCGCGGCGTAGCCAGTGGCGCGCGAGAGTGAGGATGCCGGCGTCAAGCGCATAGCGTTTCGTCGACGGGTCGAATGCGACCAGCTCCTCCATCACCAGCGCGCGCAGCGCGTAGAGGCACGTGCTTGGTACCAGTCCTAGCTCGCGTGCAATCGGGTGGACGCCCAGCGGCGTGTCGCTCCGGCCCAGCAGGCGCAGGATTGCCGCTGCGCGCGCGATTGCGGGTGCTTTCGTTGATATATCCGGATGAATTGGCTTCGCCATAAGCTAACTCTGCTGCAGTGCGTTCGGAGTTAATGCATTGATATATATTAGATATATGCATTTATCGTTCAATCTGTTGAACATTATTCGATATTTACAACGACGATTGCAATACATTATTTGTCCGGTCATGTCTGAGGCGGCGGCCGAGCCGCTTGCAAGAGGGGCGGATTGCCGATGGCCAAGCTTACGGATTTCACCAGCTTTGCGGACGCGCAGGCGCATGGCGGGATGGGCGCGCTCTGGGCTCTGTTCGACGGGAACCGCGATGCGCTGAACATCGCGCACGAATGCATCGTTCGGCACGCCGATGGATCGGGCCGCGCCGCGGTACGGATTGCTCACGCCGATGGCCGTGATGAGGTGCTGAGCTTCGACACGATCGCTGCGGGCGCGGCGCGCTTCGCCCACTGGCTGGACGCAAAGGGGGTGCAGCCTGGCGAGCGCATCGCCTTCATGCTCGAACCGTCGCTGCCCTTCTATGTCTGCCTGTTCGGAGCGATGCTGACGGGCGCGATCTCGGTCCCGCTATTCACGCTGTTCGGGCCGGACGCGTTGCGGTTGCGCGTCGACGATTGCCAGCCGCGGCTGTTGATCGCCAACGCCGAGAAGGCGCCACTCGCGCAGGCTATCGACGGGCTGGAGGTGGTGATCGCCGACAATCGCCTGCTTGCCGAGATCGCAGCCTACCCGGCCAGCTATACCCCGCGCACCAGCGCGAGCGACCTTGCGGTGTTCCAATACACTTCGGGCACCACGCGCGAGTTACCCGAAGCGGTGAGGCACACACACAAGGCGATCGTCACGCTGATGTTCGCCGCGCTCTATGGCACAGGCATCCGGCCGGGGGACGAGTTCTTCTGCCCGTCGTCGCCGGCCTGGGGCCATGGACTATGGCACGGCACATTGGCGCCGCTCGCGCTCGGTGTGACGACGGGCACCTTTGCCGGACGCTTCGATCCGGTGAGGCTGATGCAGGCGCTGGACGCGCATGGCATCAGCAACATGTCGGCCGCGGCGACCCACTATCGCATGATGAAGAACAGCGGCGCGGCAGGCGACTACGGTTTCCACTTCGCCAAGCTATCCTACACCGGAGAGCCGATCGATCCCGCGACGCTCGACTTCGTCGACACGCATTTCGGCGTGCCCGCCTGCTCGATGTATGGAACGACCGAGATCGGCGTGGTGCTGGTCAACTATCCCGGCGCTGCCGACTTCACGGTGAAGCCCGGTTCGCTCGGCAAGCCGATCCCCGGCCAGAAGCTCCAGGTCCAGCGCTTTGATGGGAGCGTCTGTGCACCGGAAGAGACCGGCGAGCTCATGCTGTGGCGGGGCGGCGGATGGCTGTCGACCAAGGATCGGGCGAAGACCGACGCCGACGGCTATTTCTACCACTGCGGCCGCGCCGACGACGTGATCATCTCCGCCGGCTGGACGATGAGCGCGGTCGAGATCGAGAATACGATGCTCAACCACCCTAATGTCCGCGAGTGCGCGGTGATCGGCGTTCCCGATGAGCAGCGCGGGCAAGTGGTGAAGGCCTTCGTGATTTCGGATCGTGAAGGCGGGGACGCCTTCACCCGCGAGCTGCAGGACTTCACCCGCAACAGGCTCGCCCAGCATGAATTTCCGCGGATCGTCGCGTTCGTGGGCGAGCTCCCCAAGACCCCGGCCGGAAAGGTCAACCGCAAGGTGCTGCGCGACCGCGAAGCCACCGCCGAGCAACCACGAATTCAGGAGAGAGGCGAATGACAACGACACTCGAAATGGCCGAAGCGCGGTTCCCCAAAATTACCGAAGAGGGGCTGGCCGACCTGCGCAAGCGTATTGGCGTCAAGATCACCGACACGGTCGAGCCGTGGAATTATGAGGCGACCCGCGACGCCATTCGCCACTATGCGCACGGTATCGGCGACGATAACCCGCTGTGGTGCGATCCCGAATATGCCGCCAGGAGCAAATATGGCGCGCTGGTCGCGCTGCCGAGCTTCCTGTTCACCACCAGCCGGATCATCTCTGGCTATTGCGGCGGTCTCCCCGGTGTCCACGCGATGTGGGCGGGGGCGAACTGGAAGTGGCACAAGCCGGTGCTGCGCAACGACACGATCACGACGGAAGCGTACCTCAAGGATCTGATCGAGCATCAGACCCGCTTCGCCGGTCGCTCGTTCCAGCAGATCTATCATGTCGATTTCTTCAACCAGCATGGCGACAAGGTCGCCGAAGCCGATAGCTGGGTGTTCCGCACCGACCGCGACGAGGCGCGCGAGAAAGGGACGAAGTACACCGAAGCGCGCGGCCGTGTGGAGCAACTGTCCGACGAGCAACTCGCCGAATGGGGCAAGCTTTATGCGAACGAGGAAATCCGTGGTGCGACCCCGCGCTATTGGGAGGACGTGGTCGAGGGCGATAAGCTGCCGCGGATGATGAAGGGGCCGATGACCGTCACGGGCTTCATCTGCTACGCGCAGGGTTGGGGTGGCCTCTATATCCGCGCCAACAAGATCGCTTGGCAGATGCAGCAGAAGCATCCTGGCCTTGGCATCAAGAACCGCTTCAACGTGCCCGATTGCCCCGAGCGGGTGCATTGGGATGAGGCTTTCGCGCTCGAGGTAGGGGCGCCGGGGGCGTATGACTACGGGCCCGAGCGGACGTCATGGCTGACGCATCATCTCACCAACTGGATGGGCGACGACGGCTTTCTGCGTCAGTCGGATTGCCAGATCCGCCGCCACAATCCCGATGGCGACGTGATCTTCATCGACGGCCAGGTCGTGCGCAAGTTCATCGATGACGAGGGGCGTTGTCTGGTCGAGATCCAGCAGCGCGCCGAAACCCATCGCGGTGAACTATCGGCGATCGGCACTGCAATCGTCGAGCTGCCGAGCGGGGGCTGATCCGGCGCGGCGGGTGGAGGTTACGCCTTCACCCGTCGCATTGTCATCGAATGCTTGTAGCGCGAGGCGGGGTGGATGTTCAGCGTTACCTGGGCGATCCCGCCGTCGGTCATGCGGTAGCTGCGCAGGATCTCAAGCGCCGCCGATTTCTTCTCGACATCCAGTTTGGCGGCGAGGGCGGGGGAGACGAGGGTGGCCGCGACGACGTGCTCGACCTCAGAGATCGTCACGCCGAAGAGATCCTCGATCAGCGGGAAGATCGGCCCCTTGTTGCGTGGCAGCAGGCGACCGACGCTCGCGAAGTTGCGGTTGATGTAATATTCGATCCAGCACATCGGAACATCGTTATCGTCGCGCAGGCGAAGGCCGCGGACCATCAGCCATTCCTCGCCCGCCGGAATGCCGATGCGCGCCGCGAGCTTGCTGTCGACCGTGATCATCTTGATCGATTCGATTTCGAAGCGCGTGTCGTTCGCCCAGGCGAGCAGGTCGTTGATCGAGGTGGCGTGGAAGACCTCGGTCTCGGAAGGGCCGGGGACGACCACCGTGCCCGCGCCCTGGCGCGACGCGACCAGGCCGTCCTCGCGCAGCCGGCGTAGCGCTTCACGCACCGTGAAGCGGCTTACCGAGAAGCGCGCGCGCAGCTCTTCCTCGGTCGGGAGCTGGCTGCCGATCGGGTAGATGCCGTTGACAATCTCGTCGCGCAGCGTCCGTGCAACTTGCAGGTAGAGCGGGCCGGGAGCTTGTCCGGTCGTCTCCGTGCTTTCGTCGCTTGCTTTGGCCACGCCTGACTGCTGCCCCATCGCTTGATCCTTACCCCGTATGCCGGTGTTGGTCCGGAAGGCCGCGGTGCACGGCTGCCGGTCCGGCTGGCCTATCCTTATAGATTGTGCCGGTTTCAACAAGGGTTGCGCCGCTTTGCCAGGGAGTGCGGCGGCCTTTGTGGCCCTCGCTGGCATTGTTCGGATCATATGTCCGTACATAAATCTCACTCAATCGCTTTGAAACTACCTTGACCGCTCCCGCGGGCGCTGTATCTGTCTGGACATATTTAGCGCCAACTGAGTTGGTGAGTTGTTGGAGAGGGACTGATGGGGAGCGGTGATCCGCGTGTTACGGTCGAACTGCGCGACCGCGTCGCCTATGTGACGATCAACCGGCCCGAGGCGAAGAACGCCCTGTGCAAGTCGATGTACGCTGCGATTCGCGATGCCGCGGCGGCGACCGACGCCAATCCCGATGCCGACCTGATGGTGATCCAGGGGGCGAACGGCGCGTTCGCGTCGGGCGGCGACCTCAAGGAAATTCTCGACGTGCTCGAGAACGATCCGCCCGCGATTCTCGATTATGAGGAGTATCTGCCGTTTGAGGCAGTGCGGACGATGAAGAAGCCGACGATCGCGGTGATCGACGGCCTGTGCATCGGCGGCGGGCTGTCGCTTGCGCTGATGTGCGACCTGCTGATCGCGACGGATCGTTCGCGCTTCGCAATTCCCGAGGCGAAGGTCGGGATCGTCGACGGGCATCTGCCGCGCTTCCTGCGCGACATCGTGCCACATGCGACGTTGCGCTACTGGATGTATACGGGCGTGCTGTTCCCGGCGGCCGAAGCGCAGGCTGCGGGGCTGTTGACCAAGGTGGTGGCGCCCGAGGAACTGCCAGCCGCGCTCGAGAAGCTGATCGCAGGCGTGAAGTCCGGATCGCCGGTCGCGCTCCAGATGCTCAAACACATCTTCAACGAGAAGCGCCAGCTCTCGGCGATGACCGACGCCTATCTGATGATGCTCCAGCCCGAGGTGCTGAAGCGCCTTCAGGCGTTCCGCGACAAATAGGGGGCAGGGGCGTGACGACCTTCCACCAGCTGCTGCGCGACCGGGCCACCGAACATGGCGCGCGGACGGCGATGCTGTTCGACGCGGAGACGGTGAGCTACGCCGGTCTGCTCGACCGGTCGGAGCGGGTCGCGGCGGGGTTGAGGAAGGCCGGGATCTGCGCGGACGATCATGTCGCGCTGCTGATGAACAATTCGCTCGACTGCATCTTCGCCTGGCTGGCGTCGAGCCTGCTCGGCTGCACCGAAGTGCCGATCAACCCGCAATATCGCGGGCAATTGCTGCACTATCTGTTGCAGGACGCGGATGTGACGGCGGTGGTCTGTGATGCGGCCTATGTCGCGCAGCTCGCGGAGGTTGCCGGAACGCTTCCCAAGCTCAGGCTGGTGTTGGTCTGCGGCGGCGACGTGCTGCCCGATCTGGGCAACGTCCGCGTCGAACGCTTCAGCGATTGCTGCGCGGCAAGCGAGGCGTTCGATCCCGTCGACGGCGCGCCGGAGCGGGTGATCCTCTACACGTCCGGCACCACCGGGCCGTCCAAGGGCGTTACCCACAACCAGCGCTCGTGCCTCACCCTCTCGCGCTACAATGCGCAGATGATGGAATATGGCCGCGACGACCGGCTGCTCAACTTCTTCCCGCTCTATCACCAGAATGCACGCTACACCGGCGTCATACCGGCGATCTGGGCCGGAGCCAGCATCCGGCTGGAGCGTAAGCTCAGCACCAGCAGTTTCTGGAAGACGGTCGATACCGACGGGATCACCGCGTTCAACTATCTGGGGTCGGTGCTGCGGCTGATCCTCAATGTCACGCGCGAGGATCGCGTTGCGGGTGCGCACAGTCTGCGCACCGCATTCGGCGCGGGCGCACCGCCTGCGGTTTGGGAAGCGTTCGAGCAGCGGTTGGGCATCAGGCTGGTCGAGACCTATGGCCTCAGCGAAGCGCCGATGGCGGCGCTCAACGTACGCAAGGGCGCGCGATCGTCGGAGATCGGATCGGCGGGGCGGGGCACCGACCTGTTCGAGCTGGCGGTCGCCGATGCCGACGACAATCTGTTGCCCGCCGGCGAAGTCGGAGAGATCGTGCTGCGCCCGCGCGTCCCCGACGCGATGATGACGGGATATTACAACAAGGACGCGGCGACCGTTCGCGCCTTCCGCAATCTGTGGTTCCATTCCGGCGACCGCGGACGGCTGTCGGAACAGGGCGACCTGTTCTTCGAAGCGCGCGAGAAGGATGCGATCCGGCGGCGCGGCGAGAATATCTCGGCCTGGGAGGTCGAGAGCGTACTCGACGCGCATCCGGATGTCGCGGAGTCTGCGGTATTCGGCGTCGCGTGCGAGGAGGCGGACGAGGAGGTCGCGGCCGCCATCGTGCTGCGGCCCGGTGCGTCCGATCTGGGCGCGGTGTTGAGCCACGCCGCAAAGAACCTGCCTGCCTATGCGGTGCCGACTTTGCTGCGCGTGATGGCGGACCTGCCGCGCACACCGACCGAAAAGGTGCAGAAGGCCGAGCTGCGCGCAGCGCCGCGCGCCGCCTACCTCACACGATCCGAAATTCTGGAGGCCACGCGCGCGTGAGCCCAATCGAGGAGATCAACAGATGACCGACACGGTCGAATATACCGTTCCCAGCCACGCCGAGCGACTTGCCGCTTTCGCGCCCGATACGCTCTACTCGCTTGCCGGCAAGACGGTGCTGGTCACCGGCGCATCGTCGGGGATGGGTGAGGCGATCGCGCTTGCCGCCGCCGCTGCGGGCGCGAAGGTGATCGGCGTCGCGCGCCGTGCCGAACGGCTTGAGGCACTTGCCGCTGCGCATTCCGCGATCGTGCCGATGGCGTGCGACCTGTCTACCGCTGATGCACGCACCGAGCTGGCCGCGAAGGCGGGGCGTGTCGATGTCCTCGTCAACGTCGCGGGCACGGTGCAGGACGTGGTGCCCGCCGAACAGGAATCGGCGGCGCAGATCGCCGCGACGCTTGAGCTCAACCTGCTCGCGCCATTCCATCTTGCCCAGTTGTTCGAGCCGGGCATGCGCGAGGCGGGCGGTGGATCGATCGTCAACATCGCATCGATCAGCGGTGTCGTCGGCATCGGCCGCATTCCGCAGGCAGCCTATGTTGCGAGCAAGTCGGGGCTGGTCGGCCTGACGCGCGAGCTGGCGGGGCAGTGGGGCCGCTGGGGCGTGCGGGTCAATTCGATCGCCGCGGGCTTTTTCCGCAGCGACATGACCACCGACATGTTCGCGCACCCCAAGATGTCGGAATGGGTGCGCAAGGGGCAGCCGATGCCGTTCACGGCTGTGCCCGACGATTTCGTCGGCACGGTGCTGCTGCTTTCGTCCAATGCCGGGCGCTTCATCACCGGCCAGACCTATGCCGTCGATGGCGGCTGGACCTGCCTATAGGAACTGCAGAACCCTGAGCGGACGAAACGCCGCCGGTGCAAGGAGAGTTTGAGCGTGATCACCAATGTCTTCGGCCGTCGCGGCCTGCTGGCGATCTTTGTCCTGCTGCTGATCAACACGCTCAACGTTCTTGATCGGGTGCTCCCGTTCGTGCTGGTGGATGCGATCCGCAAGGACCTGGGCCTGACCGACGGCCAGATCGGGCTGATGACCGGTGTAGGCTTCGGCATCATCTACGCTGTCGCGGCGCTTCCGCTGGCGCGGGTGGCCGACCGGCACAGCTCACGCATCGTCCTATCGCTAACCCTGGCATTCTGGAGCCTGATGACGGCGCTGAGCGGCTTTGCGCAGAGCTTCATGCATCTGCTGCTCGCGCGCGGTGGCGTTGCGGCGGCGGAGGCAGGAAGCGCACCCGCGGGGCACGCGCTGGTCGCACGCGCTTTTCCGGCGGAGCGACGCTCGCTGGTGCTGGCGATCGTGTCTCTGGGCTTCCCGCTCGGCAGCATGCTGGGGCTGATGCTGGGCGGATGGATCGCCGATGTCGCCAACTGGCGTGCGGCGTTCTTCTTCGTCGGCGCGCCGGGGCTGCTGGTCGCGCTGATGGCGTGGTTCCTGCTGCCCGAGCCGGGCAAGGTAGTGCTGGCCGACAATGCCCAACCGGCGCCCTTCTGGGATACGCTCAAATTCCTGTTCTCGCGGCGCTCCTACCGCCACATGGCGATGGCGGGGTCGCTCTATACGATCGCCGGGTTCGGGATCACCGTATGGTCGCCGGCCTTCCTGATGCGGACTTATCACATGACCGCGGGCGAGGTCGGGATGCAGCTTGGCCTCGCAACCGGGGTCGGCGGGCTGATCGGCCTGTTCGCGAGCGGCTGGATCTCCGACTGGCTCGGCGGGCGCGACGTGCGCTGGCGGCAATGGGTGCCGGCGATCGCGATGGCGCTGGGCGCGGTATCGGCGTTTGCGGCGATCAGCGTTCCGGGCGTGGGGCTGGCGATCCTGTTCCTCGCCTTCGTCCAGGGGCTTGGCTACGCCTATCTCGCGCCGACCTTTGCCGCGGTGCAGTCGCTCGTAAGCGACGATGCCCGCGCGACCGCATCGGCGGTGCTGCTGTTCTGCATGAATTTGCTTGGGCCGACGATCGGGCCGTTCCTGGTCGGATCGATCAGCGACCGCATGGCGCCGAGCGTCGGCGAACTGTCGCTGCAATATGCGCTGCTGGTCGTGCCGGTGCTGTTCGCCTGGGCCGCGTTGCACTTTGCGCTCGCGGGCCGCGCATTGCCCGGTGACCTGCCGCGCGCGGCACCTGCGGCTGCTTGAGATGATGAAGAGGGGCAAACCGCGCATGACAAGCGCACCGAAGAACTGGAAGGGGCCGCTGGCGGGCATCCGCGTTATCGATCTGACGACGATGGTGATGGGCCCATATTGCACGCAGATCATGGCCGACATGGGGGCGGACGTGGTCAAGGTCGAGCCGCCGGGCGGCGACAACACCCGTTTCATCTCGCAAGGACCGTCGGCGGGGATGAGTGGTGTGTTCATCAACGTCAATCGCGGCAAGCGCAGCATCGTGCTCGATCTGCGCTCGGTCGAAGGCAAGGCGGCGCTGACGAAGCTGATCGAGGGGGCGGACGTGTTCATTCACTCGATGCGCGCCAAGGCGATCGCAGGACTCGGGTTCGACTATGACACGGTGAAGGCGATCAACCCGAAGATCGTCTATACCAATTGCTACGGCTTTGGCCGGCGCGGGCCGGATCGCGACCGCACCGCCTATGACGACACGATCCAGGCCGAATGCGGCCTGCCCGCGGTGCAGCAGATGCTGACCGGCGAGCCGAGCTATGTCGGCACGATCATCGCCGACAAGGTGGCGGGCCAGACCGCGCTCTATGCGACGATGATGGCGCTGTTCCATCGGGAGCGCAGCGGCGACGGGCAGGAGGTCGAGGTCGCCATGTTCGAGACCATGGCGGCGTTCATGCTGGTCGAGCATGCTAATGGCGCAATGTTCACGCCGCCGCTTGGCCCGGCGCGCTATCCGCGTGCAGTGGCGCCCAACCGCAAGCCATACAAGACGCGCGACGGCCATATCGCGGTGCTGATCTATAACGACAAGCAGTGGAATGCGTTCGTCGAGGGCGCCAGGCCGGACTGGGCGAGCGACCCGCGCTTCGCCACGCTGGAATCGCGCGCCAAGCATATCGACACCATCTATGCCCGGCTCGCCGAGACATTGGCGGAGCGCAGCACGGCCGAGTGGATCGCGCTGTTCCGTGCGCTGGAGATTCCGTCGGCCCCGCTGCGGACGCCGGGTGAGCTGTTCGACGACCCGCATCTCAACGCTGTCGGACTGTTCGAGACGATCGACACCGCGCACGGGCCGGTGCGCTTTCCCGGCGTGCCGACCTGGTTCTCGCAGACTCCCGGTGCGGTCGCGGGCTACGCTCCGGAAATCGGCGAGCATGGCGACGAGATACTGGCCGAGATTGGCGCAGAAATCCCGGGGAGGGTGTGACGATGGACTTCCAGCTCACCGCCGACCAGCAGAATATCCGTGACGCGATCCTGAAGCACTGCGGGCAGTTCTCGGACGAATACTGGCTGGAGAGAGATCGCGAGGGGGTATTCCCGTTCGAGTTCCACAAGTCGATGGCGGAGGCCGGCTGGCTGGGTGTCGCGATGCCCGAGGATGTCGGCGGCGCCGGGCTGGGGATCACCGAAGCCGCGATCATGATGCAGGCGGTGGCTGAGGCGGGCGGCGGCATGACCGCCGCGTCGTCGATCCATGGCCCCGTCTTCAGCCTCGAGCCGGTCGAGCAATTCGGCACGCCGGAGCAGAGGGAGCGGATGATCCGGCCGATCGTGTTGGGGACCGAGAAGATGTGTTTTGCCGTGACCGAGCCGAACACGGGCCTCGACACGACGCAGCTCAAGACCTTCGCGAAGAAGGTCGATGACGGATATCTGGTCAGCGGGGAGAAGATCTGGATCACCAACGCGCATGTCGCGGACCGGATGATGCTGCTTGCGCGGACCACGCCGCTGGACGCGGTCAAGCGCAAGACCGACGGATTGTCGCTATTCTACACCCGGCTCGACCGCGACCATATCGAGCACCGCATCATCCCCAAGATGGGACGGCACGCGGTGGGATCGAACATGGTCTTCATCAACGAATTGTTCGTGCCCGAGGAAGACCGGATCGGTGAGGAGGGGCAGGGGTTCCGCATCATCCTGAAGGGGCTCAACCCCGAGCGTATCCTGCTGGGCGCGGAGGCGGTGGGGATCGGCCGTAACGCGATCGCGCGCGCGGCGCGCTATGCCCGAGAGCGGATAGTGTTCGGGCGGCCGATCGGGATGAACCAGGGCATCCAGCACCCGCTGGCCAAATGCTGGGCACAGCTGGAAGCCGCCAACCTGATGGTGATGAAGGCCGCCACCCTGTTCGACAAGGGCGAAGAGTGCGGGGTCGAGGCCAATGCCGGCAAATACCTTGCGGCCGAGGCGGCGTTCGAGGCCTGCCATACCGCGATGCTGACGCTGGGCGGCATGGGCTATGCGCAGGAATATCATGTCGAGCGGCTGCTGCGCGAAGTGCTGATCCCGCGCACCGCGCCGGTCAGCCCGCACATGATCCTGAACTTCCTGGCCGAGAAAGTGCTGGAGCTTCCGCGCTCCTACTGAGGACAAGGCGATGACGACGGGGTTCAACGCGCGCTCCTGGCTGTTCGCACCGGGCGACAGCGAGAAGAAGATGACCAAGGCGATGGAGGGCGATGCCGACATCGTCCTGATCGACCTGGAGGACGCGGTCGCGGAGGAGGCAAAGCCCGCCGCACGCGCGCTGGTGCACGATTTCCTGACCGCCAATGCTGCGCAGCATGAGCGGCTGTGGGTGCGGGTCAATCCGATGGACGGACCGCACACGCTGGCCGATCTGGCAGCGGTGATGCCGGGCAAGCCGGGCGGGATCATGCTGCCCAAGGTCTATGGCCGCGGGGACGTCGAGCGGCTCGATCACTATCTCTGCGCATTCGAGGCGGCGAACGGGATCGAAGCGGGTGTCACCAGGGTGATCGTGCTGGTCACCGAGACCGCCGAGGCGATGTTTCACACCGGCGACTATAAAGGGGCGCCGCGGGTGGTGGCGCTGACCTGGGGCGCAGAGGATCTGGCGGATTCGATCGGCGCGAGCAGCAACCGCAACGCCGATGGAAGCTATGGCTTCACCTATGAGCTGGCGCGGACGATGTGCCTGCTGGGCGCGGCGACGGCGGAGGTTGCCGCGGTCGAGACGATCCAGGGCGATTTCCGCGATCTCGACGGCCTCAAGGCGCGCGCGGAGAAGGTGCGGCGCGACGGCTATCGCGGGATGCTGGCGATCCATCCGGCGCAGGTGCCGGTGATCAATGCGGCGTTCGCGCCGAACGCGGCGGAGATCGCCGAGGCGCAGGAGATCGTCGCGCTGTTCGCCGCCAATCCGGGCGTCGGCGCCATTGGTTGGAAGGGCGGGATGCTCGACCGGCCATATCTCTCGCGCGCGCAAAACCTCTTGCGGCTGGCGGGGCTGGGATGACGATCGACCTTGCCCGCTATCTGAAGCGCGGCGACCGGATCGTCATCGGTCAGGCGTGCGGCGAGCCGACGACCCTGGTCGAGGCGCTGATCGCGCAAGGCGCGGGAATCGGCGATCTTTCGGTATTCATCGCGACCAGCTTTTCCGGGCTGTTCACGCCCGAGACCGCGGGCGCCTTTGCCTTGTCGAGCATGGGGGCGATCGGTGCCCTGCGCGGGATGGCGAAGGCGAACGCGCTCAGCATCGTGCCGTGCCATGTCAGCCAGATCGGACCGATGATCGAAGCCGGCATCATCGGCTGCGACGTGGCGATGGTGCAGGTCAGCCCTGCGGATGCCGATGGCAATCACAGCCTTGGCCTGATCGGCGATCACGTGCTGGCGGCGGTCGCGAAGGCGCGCGTGGTGATCGCGGAGGTCAATGAGCGGGTGCCCTTCGTCGCCGGCGAAATGCTGCATGCATCGCGGATCGACCTGGCGGTGCCCGCCTCGCGCGATCCGGTCGAGGTTGGAACGGCAGGCGTCACCCCGGTCGACGAAGCGATCGCCCGCCATGCGGCGGCCTATATTGGCGACGGGGCCGTGCTGCAGATCGGGATCGGCGGCGTCCCCGATTCCATTCTGCGCCTGCTGCGGGATCGCAAGGATCTGGGCATCCATTCGGGGATGCTGGGGGATGGTGTCGTCGACCTGATCGAAGCCGGTGTCGTCACCAATGCCCGCAAGGCGATCGACACCGGGGTAAGCGTCAACGGCGCCTTTATCGGCACGCGGCGGCTGTACGACTGGGCGCACCGGAATGCTGCGGTCCGATTGTGCAGCACGGCCTATACCCATGACGCCGCGGTGCTGGCGCGGCTCGAGCGGCTGGTGACGATCAACTCGGCGCTTGAGGTCGATCTGACCGGGCAGGTCAATGCCGAGCAATCGGGTAGCGCCTATCTGGGCGGAACCGGGGGGCAGGTCGATTTCGTACGGGCCGGGGCGCGGTCGGCGGGCGGCCATTCGATCATCGCGCTGCCGGCAACGGCAAAGGGCGGGACGATCGGCAAGATCGTGCCCGCGCTATCCGGCCCGGTGACCACCGCGCGCAGCGAGGTGGACCTGATCGTCACCGAATTCGGCGCTGCGGAGCTCAAGGGGCAGACGCTGGCCGAACGCGCAAGGCGGCTGGTCGCGATCGCTCACCCCGATTTCCGCGAGGAACTGGATCGCACCGCCCATGCGATCCGGCTGCGAGGATTCTGACATGACCGACCCCGTTCTGTTTGAAGCCACCGATGACGGCATCGCGATCATCACGCTCAACCGGTCCGAACAGCGCAATGCACTGAGCCGCGAGATCCGCGACGGGCTGTTCGCCGCATGGGACCGGTTCGAACGCGACCCGGCGCTGCGGGTCGCGATCCTGACCGGGAGTGGCGAGAAGGCGTTCTGCGCAGGCGGCGACCTGAAGGAGATGGTCGAGACCGGGATGGGGATTCCGCCGCGCGATATGTTCCCGGTGCCCGGCGACACGATCGAGCTGAGCAAGCCGACCATCGCCGCCGTCAATGGCGTGGCGTTCGCGGGCGGATGGATGATCGCGCAGGCGTGCGACCTGTGCGTCGCGAGCACGGCGGCGCAGTTCGCGATCACCGAGGTCAAGGTCGGCCGCAGTTCGCCCTGGGCCGCGCCGCTGATCCACATGATCCCGCAGCGGATCATGATGGAGATCATCCTGACCGGAAGGCCGATCACCGCGCAGCGCGCCTATGAGATCGGACTGGTCAACCGGATCGCCGAACCGGCGGCATTGATGGATGCCGCACTGGATCTGGCCCGAGAGATATTGGGCGGAGCGCCATTGTCGGTGCAGGCGGGGAGGCAGACCGTGATGCTGGCGACCGAAATGGGCCGCGGCGCGGCGCTGCAGGCGGCACGGCGTGCGTCCGACCTGGCGTATGAAAGTGACGATGCGCAGGAAGGGCCGCGTGCCTTTGCCGAGAAGCGCAGGCCTGAATGGAGCGGCCGGTAGGGCCGTCGGGAGAGCGAACGAGTGAGCGACTATCTGGCCCCGGCCGAGGAAATCGTCGAGGAGGCGCGCTCGGGGCGCGTGTTCCTTTTGGTCGAAGATGGCGCCGCCGCGAATGTCGGCATGGCGGTCGTGCCGGCGAGCTTCGCCGGCGCGGAGGCAGTGACTTTCATGGCGGTACATTGCCGGGGAGTGGTGTGCCTGGCCCTGACGCCCGGGCGCGTCGCGCAGCTCAACCTGCCGCCGATGGTCGCGCAGAACAGCTCGCCGCGGCAGTCGGCATTCACGGTCTCGATCGAAGCGCGCGAGGGGGTCTCTACCGGCATCTCCGCCGCCGACCGCGCCCGCACCATCGAGGTGGCGATCGACCCCGGCGCGAACGACCGGGATCTGGTGTCGCCGGGGCATATCTTTCCGGTCACCGCGCGCGATGGCGGCGTGTTGGTGCGTGCAGGTTTTTCCGAAGCGGCGGTCGATGTCGCACGGATCGCCGGCCTCAATCCCAGCGCAGCATTGTGTGCGGTGATCGGCGAGGATGGCGAGCTTTCGACACTCGACGATCTGATCGCCTTTGCACGCAAGCATGAGCTGAAGATCGGGACGATCCGCGACCTTGTCGCCTATCGCCACGCGACCGAAGTACTGATCGAGCGTGTGTCGTCCGAGACGATCGACAGCGAACATGGCGGCGAATGGCGGTTGCACGTCTATCGCAACCGGGTGGACGGCACCGAACATTGCGCGCTGGTCAAGGAGCCGGTCGGTTCCGGCCCGGCACTGGTGCGGATGCATGCCTTTGCCGTGCAGGACGATGTGCTGGGCCGCCGGGGCGGTCGAGCCGGTCTGATTCCCAAGGCGATGGAGGCGATTGCGGCGGACGGCGGCGGGGTGTTGGTGCTGATCCGCGGGCCGATCGTTCACAAGTCGGACGGCAGCGTGCCGAGCCGGGTGGCGCGCGACGACAAGAGCACGTTGCGCGAATATGGCGTGGGCGCGCAAATCCTGCGCGATCTGGGCATCACCCGGATCGAGCTGCTGAGCGGAAGCCTGCGCATGCCGATCCCGGGGATCGATGCCTATGGGCTGGAAGTGACCGGTATCCGACCCTTCGGCCTCGCGTTGCGCTAGATTGCTGCGGGGAGCGCGTCGCGGTTGGCGATGCGCTCCAGAGCCTTCTCGATACCGCCGCCCGCCGCAACGAGCAGCCGGGCGCGCTTGATGAAGAGGTGCGGATCGGCTTCGTCGGAAAAGCCGATGCCGCCATGGATCTGGATGTTGGTCGCTGCGTTGGCGAGCGCGGCTTGTGCGGCCGCGATCCATGCCGCTTCGACCTGTGCGCCGGCATCGGCCCGACGATTGTCGACGGCGACGGCGGCGAAGGTGACGAGATCGCCGGCGGATTGCGCGGCGATCGCCATGTTCGCGCAAAAGTGCTTCACCGCCTGATAGCTGCCGATCGCGCGCCCGAACTGTTCGCGGACCTGTGCGTAGCCGACAGCCAGCGCGCAGGCGCCGTCGGCAAGGCCCGCCAGCGCTGCGGCCTCGATCAGACGGAGCCGCAGCAGCCCGGCGGCGTCGAAGCTGCCCAGTTGCGGGCCGGTTTCGACGGGGGCGAGAACGGACAGCCAGTGCGTGGCGTCTTGCGCTGCCCCGACCGATGCGGTGACGAACACGCCGGCGCTTTCGCTGTCGCGCAGCAGGACGGGCGAACCTATCGGACAGTCGGCGGCGACATCGTCGAATGCGGCGAAGACGCGGCGGGGGCGGCTTTGCGCATAGCGCGCGTGTGCAGCGCCGAGCGTCGCGAACAGCGAAGGAGAGGCGAGGCAGCGGCCGAGCGCGGTGACGACGAGTGCTTCCTCGGCCGCGCCCAGACCAAGTCCTCCGGCGTCTTCGCTCACGCCCATGTCGAACAGGCCGAGCGCGTCGAGGGCGGCCCAGGTCGCGCTATCCTCGTCGGCGCCGCGGTGCAGGCGTTCGACCGGCAGCAGCGGCGCGAGCGAATCGATGAAGGAATCGGCGAGCGAGCGCTGGTCGCGGCTGGGCTGGTAGATGGCGGTCATGGATCCTCTCAATCGACACTTTGGCTAGCGGCGCATGTGGCCGGCGTATTGACCGGACGGGACGCGGCGCCGACGCGAGCCGACAGGGTCAGGCAGCCTCCGTCCGCGCGGCGCGGCGGAGCTGGATGGGGGAGGCTGTGAACCAGCGGTAGCAGCTCCGCGACAGGACCGACGCCTCCGAGTAACCGAGCTTCTCAGCGACCTGCATCAGCGGAAGGTCGGACTGGCTGAGGTAGCGCAGCGCAACCTCTCGCCGGACTTCGTCCTTGATCCCCTCGAACGACATGCCCTCGGCGCGCAGGCGTCGCTGGAGGGTGCGCGGATGGAGGCATAGTTCGCCGGCGATATGCTCGCTGGTGCAGCGGCTGGAACCGAGATGACCGACGACAAGGCCGCGCACGCGCGCATGCAGCGGGGGCATCGCGGCGGGATAATGGGTGTCGATGAACGCGGTCGCCATTTCGTAGACTTGCTCGTCAGGATTCCCGATCCGGCAAAGCAGGTCGTCTTCGGTGAGCACGAAGCCGTCCATCTCCTGCCCGAAGCGCACTTCGCAGCCGAACGCATCGCGATAGGCTTTGAGCGGAGCCTGCGCCTCGTGCCGGAAATGCACCCGGCGCGCGCGTGCCATGCCGCTCGAGATATCGGCAATGTTGAGGTGGGCGAGCATCACCGCATGCTCGATCACCTGACGCGTGTCGGCCGGGCGATCGAGCAGGATCTCGAGCCCGACAAACAGGATGTGCCGGGCGCGGTCGGGGCGAAAGCGGACGCGGGTGGCGAGGCTGTAGGCGTGGATATGCCTCGCGCAATAGCCGAGTGCCTGACCGACGGTCTGCGAGTTCTTCATCACCACGCCGACCGGTCCGATCACCTTGCCGCCGCGCTGCCGCCGGGCGAGGCGCATGCCGAAGTCGGGTGCGTCCAGCCGGTCGGCGCAATGGGCGAGGAGCTGCACGAAGGCGCGATACTCCAGCACGGGCCCGCGTCCGCCGGCTTCGGCCGAGGCGATGTTGCACTCGGACAATAATTTGTCCGGATTATTGTGCAGTTCTCGAACGAGCTCGGGAAAGTTCGTCAATGCCTGGGAATGGATGGCGTCGAAGGTGTTTCCTCGTGGCTTCTCTCTGGTTTTGCCGTCCGGCAGGGGGATTTCCGCCATCGCGCCCATTGCTCTCTCCGCTTCGATCCATTCACAGGGTTGTCCGTATAATGCAGTCATGTAACAAGGATCGCAAGTCGGTTACGGCGCAGTGCTTGTCGCGCGCCATCAAGACCGCGCGGCACGGCGCGGCGTAGCGGAGAGGGTGATGAGGATATTCGCAGATCGTGCGCCGCAGGAGCGGAGTTGAGCGATGGAGTTCGGCTGGACGCCCGAGCAGGACGCGCACCGCGCGCGGATCCGCGATCTGCTGACCGACACGCTGCCGGCGGACTGGGAGGCGCTGTCGGTCCATGGACCGGGCAGCGACTATCAGACCGATTATTCGCGCGAGTTCTGCAAGCTGCTGGCCGATCACGGTCTGCTCGTTCCGCACTGGCCCGTGTCGCAGGGCGGCGAGGACATGCCCGTGTGGCATCAGTTTATTCTGGGCGAGGAGATGTGGGCCGCGGGCGAGCCGCGCGGCGCACAGTATATGAACGTCAACTGGGTCGGCCCGGTGCTGATGAAATATGGCACGCCCGAACAGATCGACCGCTATCTGGCGCCGGTGCGGGCGGGCGAGGCGATCTGGTGCCAGGGCTTCTCGGAGCCGTCGGCCGGATCGGACCTCGCAGCGCTGCGAACCGCTGCGGTGCCGGTTGAGGGGGGCTATCGCGTCAGCGGCGCGAAGATCTGGACCAGCTATGCAGGCAAGGCCGACACCTGCTTCCTGCTCGCGCGAGTGCCCGCCAGCGAGGGCGGCGCGGCGGGGAAGGGCGGGATCGTCATCCTGCTCACGGACATGCGATCCTCCGGCATTCAGGTGAAGCAGATCCCGGCGCTGGTCGGCGAGGGGGACATCCACGAGGTGTTCTTCGACGAGGTGTTCGTGCCGGTCGAGAATCGGCTGGGCGCAGAGGGGCAGGCGTGGGAGATCATCAACTTCGCGCTGGCCAATGAGCGGACCGGCATCGCGCGCTACGAATTCTCGCGTCGAATCCTCGACCGCGCGGTCATCAAGCTCAAGGACGAGGGGCGCTGGGCGGATCCGGTCGTGCAGGACCGCGCCGCCCGGGCGCTGATGTTGTGTGAGGCGGCGCGGATGCTGGTCTATCGCGTGGTCGATGCCAAGGCGCACGGATCGCCGCCCGATGCCTACCCCAGCGTTGCGCGCTGGGCGGTGGTGCAGGCCGACAATGGCGTCAACGACTTCCTGACCGAATTCCTGCCAGACGGCCTGCTGGGCGGCGACCCGGTGCAACAGGCACATCACCAACGCGCGATCGCCGCCGGCGTCGCATCGGGCGCGGCGGAGATCCAGCTGAACCTGATCGCGCGCCGCTGGCTCGAACTGCCGGGGGAGACGCGTCGATGAACTATGAGCTGAACGGCGATCAGGCGGGTATCCTTGCCGGACTGGATCAACTGCTCGCCGCACATGCGGAAGTGGCCAGCGGAGAAGCGGAGAACTACTTCCATGGCGCCAGGCTCGACGCAGCCCTGGCGGAAGCGGGCTTTCTCGACATTGACCGGATCGACGGTTTCGGCTCGCTCGACGCGGCTTTGGTGGTCGAGCGGCTGGCGCGGTTGCCGCAGGTGGTAGAGGCGGGAGCTTCGGCACTGATCGCGCCCCTGCTGCCGTCAGAGCCGGGCATCCGGCCCTTGGCGCTGGTCAGCGGGGAGGCGAACCGTCCCGCCCGCTTTCTGCCGGTGGCAAAGCAATTGCTGGTACTGCGGGACGGCGATGCGCTGCTGGTGTCGTTGGACGGGAGCACGATCGAACCGGTCGAGAGCCTGATGGCCTATCCTTATGGCAAGCTCAGCTCGCTCGACGGCTTGACCGTGCAATCGCTCGACAATGCCGCCGACATTCGCCGCCGCTGGCGTATCGCACTGGCGGCGGAAGCGGCGGGTTGCATGGCCGCTGCGCTCGAAATCGTGATCGAGCATGTCCGCACACGGCAAGCGTTCGGTCGACCGCTGGGCGCGTTCCAGGCGATTCAGCATCGTCTGGCGATGGCCGAGGAAACCGCGCAGTCCGCAAAGTGGCTCGCTTTCCGTGCAGCATGGTCCGACGGCGAGGCGGATGCAGCAATCGCCGCCGGCTTTGTGCAGGAGCGGATTGCGCGCTTCACATACGACCTTCACCAATTCTCGGGAGCGATGGGTTTGACGCTGGAATTTCCGCTGCACCTCTGGACCTACCGCCTGCGCGCGCTCGCCGGCGAGCTTGGTGGCGCGAGCACGCAGGCGCGCGCCGCGGCGCAAGCGGTGTGGGGCGCAGCATGAGCGAGAGCATCGACATCTTCCGCCAGCGTGCGCGGACCTGGCTGGAAGCCAATGTGCCGTCGGAGAAGACCCCGCTCGAAGGCGCGCCGCTGCGTGACTATGTGCTGGCATGGCAACAGGCACAGGCCAGGGGCGGGTGGGCTGGACTTGCCTGGCCCAGGCAACATGGCGGCTGCGGGCTGTCGGTGCTCGAACTGATCGTGTGGTTCGAGGAATATGCGCGGGCCAAGGCGCCGCCGGTGCTCGATGCGTCGTTTGTCGGATTGAACCATGCGGGGCCGACGCTGATCGCGTGCGGAACGGAGGAGCAGAAGGCCTTCCATCTTCCGCAATTGCTGGAGGGGCGGGCGATCTGGTGTCAGGGGTTTTCGGAGCCGGGGTCGGGGTCCGACCTTGCTTCGCTGCGCACGCGCGGGGTGGTCGATGGCGATCATCTGGTGGTGAATGGGCAGAAGATCTGGACCAGCTTCGCCGACATCGCGGACTGGCAGGAACTGCTGGTGCGCACCGATCCCGATGCCAAGACCTCAGGCGCGCTGAGTTGGGTGATCTGTCCGATGGACACACCGGGCATCACCGTGCGGCCGATCCAGACCATGGCGGGCGCACACAAATATTGCGAAGTGTTCTACGACGATGTGCGTATCCCGCTGTCGAACGTCGTGGGCGGACTGCACAATGGCTGGGCGACCGCGATGGCGACGCTGGGTTTCGAGCGCGGCACCGCTAGCCTTGGCATCATCATCGCCAATGCGCTGAAGGTGGACGAGATGCTGGGCGATTGCCCGACGAGCCGTCCGCAGATGCGCGCGCGGCTGGCGCAGCTCTGCGTCGATGCGGCGGCGGTGCGCGCGATGGCATACCGGCTGGCGCTCGATTCCGAGGAAGGCGTTCCCGACGCGCGCGGATCGATGGTGCGGCTGGCCTTTGCCGAACTTGCGCAGCGGATCAGTGCTGCGGCGATCGACCTGTATGGGGTCGCGTCGCCGCAAGTCGCGGGCCACCATGGCTGGGGGCACGAGTATCTCGATGCCTTTTCCGAGACGATCGCGGGCGGAACCGCCGAGATCCAGCGCAATATCATTGGCGAGCGAGTGCTGGGGTTGCCACGCGGGCCGCGCTAGCCCCGCCAACTAACACGTTCCCGCCGCGGGAAATGACTGCCAGAATCTACCGCGCGTTAGGGTCGGGGTTCCACACCGGCTTGCGCTTCTCACCGAACGCCTTCGGGCCTTCGGTGAAGTCGGGGTGCGCCCAGTGGGACTTCAGCAGTTCCCAGCCATAGTCGGCGGCGACCGGATCATTGAGTTCTGTCGTCGCCCAGATCGCGCGCTTGGATAGGGCCATGGCCTGCGGAGAATTCTCACGGATCGCGGCGGCGAGTTCGCGCGCCCTGGCGAGCGCTGCGGCGGGCGTAGGTTCAAGCAGATCGACCATGCCGAGCATCCAGGCACGTTGCGCGTTCATGCGATAGCTGCGGCCGGCGAGTCCCATCAGCAATGCCGCACCAAGGCCTGCACGGCGCGCGATGCCCTGACTTTCGAGACCGGAGACCTGACCGACCGAGACATGGCTGTCCATGAACTCGGCAGTCTCGCTCGCCACGACGATGTCGCAGTCGGCGACGAAGTGCAGTCCGCCGCCATTGACCAGGCCGTTGACGGCGCAGATCACCGGCTTGGTCATGTGCATCATGCGCGGGGTGAAGCGGTTGGCGACGGCATAGGGCTGGTTGTTGAGGCCGCCCACACCGACTTCGAGCGCGCTGACATCGGCGCCGGTACAAAAATGGCGTTCACCAGCCGCGGTGAGCAGCACGACGCGAACCTCGCGATCCTGTTCCAGCGCGCCCCAGGCCTGCTCCAGCGCCGTCATCATCGCAGGGCTGATCGAATTGCCGCGATCGGGGCGATTGAGGGTGACCTCGGCGATGCCGTCCGCGATCTCGACGAGCAGAGGAGGCGAAGCGCCGGTCGCCTGTTCATATGCCTTGGTCATCGTCGCTCTCCCGGAATTATTCCCGTGAGGACTATCTCAGGTGGCAGATCATGGCTTGACCGGGTGCGACAGATCAGATGCCCGCCATGCAGAGATACTTGATCTCCAGATAATCCTCGATCCCGTGACGCGATCCCTCGCGGCCCATGCCCGATTCCTTGATCCCGCCGAACGGAGCGACCTCGGTCGAGATGAGGCCGGTGTTGATGCCGACCATACCCACCTCCAGCGCTTCGCCGACGCGCCAGGCGCGCGACAGGTCGCGGGTGTAGAAATAGCCGGCGAGACCGACTTCGGTATCGTTGGCGAGCGCGAGCGCTTCGTCCTCGCTGTCGAAGACGAAGAGCGGTGCGAGCGGGCCGAAGGTCTCTTCCTGCGCCAGCGCCATGTCGGGGGTCGCGCCGGCGATCACGGTCGGCTCGAAAAAGCTGTGGCCGAGCGGGTGCCGCTTGCCGCCGGCGACGATGCGACCGCCTTTCGCCAGCGCATCGGCGATATGTTCCTCGACCTTCTCGACCGCCTTCTCGTCGATCAGCGGGCCCTGGGTGGTGCCGTCTGCAGTGCCCGGGCCGACGCGAAGCGCGTTCACGGCGGCGGCCAGCCTCGCCTCGAATGTGTCCGCAACGCCGCGCTGGACGAGGATGCGATTGACGCACACGCAGGTCTGGCCGCTGTTGCGATACTTGGACGCGACCGCGCCTTCGACCGCCGCATCCAGATCGGCATCGTCGAACACGATGAAGGGGGCGTTGCCGCCCAGTTCCATCGACAGCTTCTTCATCGTCGGCGCGCATTGCGCCATCAGCATCTTGCCGACTTCGGTCGAGCCGGTGAAGCTGAGCTTGCGCACGGCAGGGTTGCCGGTCAGCTCGCCGCCGATCGTGCGCGAGGAGCCGGTGACGACGTTGAACACGCCCGCCGGAAAGCCCGCGCGCTCGGCCAGCACCGCGAGCGCCAGTGCGGTGAGTGGGGTTTGCGTCGCGGGTTTGAGGACCATCGTGCAGCCTGCAGCGAGCGCCGGTGCCGCCTTTCGCGTGATCATGGCCGCCGGGAAATTCCACGGGGTGATCGCCGCGACGACGCCGACGGGCTGGCGGATCACGACGATGCGGCTGTCGGTGCGGTGTGCGGGAATGGTCTCGCCATAGACGCGCTTGGCCTCCTCGGCGTACCATTCGATGAAGGACGCGGCATAGGCGATCTCGCCTCTTGCCTCGGCCAGCGGCTTTCCCTGCTCGCGCGTCAGGATCATCGCGAGATCGTCCTGATGCTGCATCACCAGATCGTACCAGCGGCGCAGGATTCGCGACCGCTCGCCCGCCAGCTTCGCACGCCATGCGGGCAGCGCGACCTCGGCCGCGGCGATGGCCGCACGGGTTTCGTCGACGCCCAGGTCGGGGACGCTCGCGAGTGTCTCTCCGTTTGCCGGGTCGGTCACGGCGATCGATCCCGTGCCGGTCCACCCTCCGGCGACGAAGCAGTGTTCGCGCAGCAATCCCGCATCGTTGAGGGCAATTCCCGCCATCGTCATTTCCTTTGGTTTCAGTCGCGCGGTTCGATGCCGGCGCACAGGATCTCGACCATCTCCGCCGCCAGATCGGCGGATGCGCGCGCGCCATCCGGGCGATGCCAGCGTGCGGGCCAGTTGAGCGCGCCGGCAAAGGTCAGGGCGGTGGTGCGCACGTCGCGGATCGATGCCGATCCGTCCGCCGCGGCCTCTGCGATCATGGCGCGCAGGGCGTCGTCGATCTCGCGCTTCAGGGCGCGGAATTTGGTGCGCGCTTCGGGCGACAGAACCTCGTCGCCGGTGCGGATCACGCAGCGGCCGAAATCGCCCATGATCGTCACGGCATAGCGGCGCAGGAACGCGCGCAGGCGGTCGAGTCCCGTGCCGGGAGTGGCCTTGGCCTGCTCGGCGGCATCCTGCAGTTCGTGCAGCCCGATGCGGACGCATTCGAACAGCACCTGATCCTTGTTGCCGAGGTGGTGGTAGATCACCGGCTTGGTCACGCCGAGGCTCGCTGCGACATCCTCAAGCGAAGTCGCATGGAAGCCGCGCTCGTTGAACATCCGCACCGCCGCCAACAGCAGCGCTTCCCGCTTTTCCTTGCGCTCCGCGTCGCTCGTGCGCGTCGAGCGAAAGGGGGACGCGATCTCGTTCAGGCCAGTCATCGATCACCTTGACTCCGGCTGCGGACTCGTACAGCTACTCATCAGTAGCTTTATTCCAATGAGTATAAAAGATGCTACTTGATGAGACCCAGTCGGAAATTCGCGACACCGTCCGAGCCTATGCGCAGGAACGGCTGAAGCCGCTGTCGGCGTCGTTCGAAACGGAAGGCGGCTATCCCGACTGGGTGTTCCGCGAGCTGGCCGAACTGGGTCTGCTCGGCATGACCGCGCCGGAGAATCTCGGCGGGGCGGGAGCGGATACGGTCACCTATGCTCTCGCGCTGATCGAGATTGCGGCGGCGGACGGGGCATTGTCGACGATCCTGTCGATTCAGAACAGCCTGATGATCTCGGGCCTGATCCGCTACGGCAGCGAGATCCAGCAGCGGCGCTACCTGCCCTCGCTGATCGACGGATCGATGATCGGCGCGTTCGCGCTGACCGAGACCGATGCCGGATCCGATGCGTCAGCGATCCGCACCCGCGCAGTGCGTGAGGCGGGCGGGTGGCGGATCGACGGCGCGAAGCAATTCATCACATCCGGCCGGATCGGCGGGATCGCGATGATCTTTGCGGTGACCGATCCGGAAGCGGGCAAGAAGGGCATTTCGGCCTTCCTCGTGCCGACCGACACGCCGGGCTATGCGGTCGACAAGGTCGAGCACAAATTGGGCCAGGGCGCTTCGGACACCTGTGCGCTGCGCTTCGACGACATGTTCGTGCCCGATGCCGCATTGCTGGGCGAAGAGGGGGCAGGGTATCGTATCGCGCTCAGCAACCTCGAAGCCGGCCGCATCGGTATCGCGGCGCAATGCGTCGGCATGGCGCAGGCGGCACTCGAGATCGCGGTCGGCTATGCGAAGGACCGCAAGTCGATGGGCAAGCCGATCATCGAACATCAGGCCGTCGGCTTCCGCCTTGCCGATCTCGCCTCGCGACTGGAGGCGGCGCGCCAGCTCGTGCTGCACGCCGCCGCGGTCAAGGACAGCGGCGCGCCGTGTCTGACTGAAGCGTCGATGGCCAAGCTGGTCGCGTCCGAGACCGCCGAGGCGGTGGTTTCCGGCGCGATCCAGACGCTCGGCGGCTACGGCTATCTCGAGGAATTCGGAGTGGCGAAGATCTATCGCGATGTGCGGGTCTGCCAGATCTACGAGGGTACATCGGACATTCAGCGCATGGTGATCGCCCGCGCGCTGTGACGCCGGGCTTTAACGAACACGGGAGAGGGACATGAAGGTTGAAGGTTTGGGCGCGATCGTCACGGGTGGCGCATCGGGACTGGGTGCGGCGACCGCGCGGATGCTCGCGAAGAACGGCGCGAAGGTTGCGATCTTCGATTTGAACGAGGATGCGGGCAATGCGCTCGCCGCCGAGATCGGCGGCACCTTCTTCAAGGTCAACGTCGCCGATGAGGCGAGCGTAGTCGCGGCGATGGACACTGCGCAGGCGGGGCATGGCGTCGCGCGCGTGCTGGTGAACTGCGCCGGCATCGCGACAGCGACGCGCATTGTCGACAAGGAAGGCAATGCGCATTCACTCGACGCCTATCGCCGGACGATCGAGGTCAATCTGATCGGCACCTTCAACATGATCTCGAAGTTTGCGGCGCGGCTGATCGCGGCGGGCGTCGAGGGCGAGGAAGCGGGCGTGGTGGTCAACACCGCATCGGTCGCGGCTTATGACGGGCAGATCGGACAGGCGGCCTATGCGTCGTCCAAGGGCGGTGTGGTCGGACTTACGCTCCCCGCGGCGCGCGATCTGGCGCAGCATCGCATCCGTGTGGTCTCGATCGCGCCGGGTATCTTTCTGACGCCGATGCTGATGGGCCTGCCGCCCGCAGCGCAGGAATCGCTCGGCCAGCAGGTGCCGCACCCGAGCCGTCTGGGGCATCCCGACGAATATGCGCAGCTTGTCGAGAGCATTGTCGCCAACCCGATGCTCAACGGCGAGGTGATCCGCCTCGATGGCGCGATCCGCATGGCGCCGCGTTGAGGTGAGCGACGCGGTTCTACTTGAGCGCTTTGGCGCGGTCGCGCGGATCACGCTCAACCGGCCCGACGTCGGCAATGCGATCGACATTCCGATGGCGCGGGCATTGCTCGAAGCGGCGATCGCTGTCGACGAGGATAGCGGTGTTCGTTGCGTCGTGCTGACCGGTACCGGGAAATTGTTCTGTGCGGGCGGGGACGTCGGCGCGTTCGCCGGGGCAGGGGAGAGACTGCCCGCCTTCCTCAAGGAAATCACCGCCTATCTCCATACCGCGCAGCAACGGTTCGCGCGAATGGACAAGCCGTTGGTGACGGCGATCAACGGGTCGGTCGCCGGCGCTGGAGTGGGCCTTGCGGTGCTCGGGGACATCGTATTGGCGAGTCCGCGGGCGAGCTTCACCCTGGCCTATACCGGGCTTGGCCTGTCGCCTGACGCCGGTGCGACCTGGCTGTTGCCGCGGCTGATCGGGATGCGGCAGGCGCAGGAACTGTGCTTGCGCAATCGGCGGGTCGGTGCCGAGGAAGCCGCTGCGCTGGGGCTCGTCACACGCGTTGCCGATGGTGACCTGCTCGCCGAGGCCATGACGATCGCGGATGAGCTTGCCGCATCGGCGACACCGGCGCTTGGCGCCACGCGCCGGCTGCTGATCGAAGGCGCGACCGCGACCTTCGATACACAACTCGACGCCGAAGCGCGCAGCATCGCCGCTCTTTCACGCACAGCCGAGGGCAAGGAAGGCGTCGCCGCCTTCGCTGCCAAGCGCGCACCCCATTTCACTGGAGTCCGTTGACATGGCCGAAGCCTATATCGTCGAATCCCTCCGCACCGCCGGAGGCCGCGCACGCAAGGGTGCGCTGGTGGGTGTGCATCCCGCCGATCTTGGCGCGACCGTGCTGAATGCGCTGGTGGACCGTACAGGGGTCGACCCGGCCGCAATCGACGATGTGATCGTCGGCTGCGTGAGCCAGGCGGGTGAGCAGGCCTTCGCCTTTGGCCGCAACCTCGTCCTCGCGTCCAAGCTGCCCGACAGTGTGCCGGCGGTGACGATCGATCGTCAGTGCGGTTCGTCGCAGCAGGCGCTGCACTTTGCGGCGCAGGCGGTGATGTCGGGCACGCAGGATCTGGTGATCGCAGCAGGCGCGGAGAGCATGACGCGGGTGCCGATGGGTTCCAACTTCATGCTGCACAAACAGGCGGGGATCGGCGAAGGCCCATGGCCGCAGAGCATTCGCGATCGCTACGGTGTTTCGGAGTTCAGCCAGTTCGTCGGCGCACAGATGATCGCCGACAAATATGGCTTCAGCCGTGAGGCGATGGATCAGTTCGCGCTCGACAGTCATCGCAAAGCCGGCGCGGCAATCGAACGCGGGGCATTCAAGGCGGAGATCGTGCCCGTCCGGACTGCGGATGGGCTGTTCGAGCAGGACGAGGGCGTGCGCTTCGACGCGTCGATGGAGGGGATGGCGTCGGTCAAGACGCTCACCGAGGGTGGCACCGTCACCGCCGCCAATGCCAGCCAGATGACCGACGGCGCGTCGGGCGCGCTGGTCGCGAGCGCGGAAGCGGTCAAGCGCTTCGGCCTCACGCCGATCGCGCGGATCGTGAACCTTACCGTCACCGCGGGCGATCCGGTCATCATGCTGGAGGAGCCGATCCGCGCGACACAAAGAGCGCTTGAACGCGCTGGGATGAAACTCGACGATATCGATCTGTTCGAAGTGAACGAGGCGTTCGCATCGGTGCCGATGGCATGGCTCAACGCGTTGGGTGCCGATCCGGCCAAGCTCAACGTCAATGGCGGCGCGATCGCGTTGGGGCATCCTCTGGGAGGTACGGGGACGAAGCTGATGGCGACGCTGCTCCACGCGCTGGAGGCGCGGGGCGGTCGCTATGGCCTGCAGACGATGTGCGAAGGTGGCGGGATCGCCAACGTCACGATTGTGGAGCGGCTCTGACCATGGCGATCAAGACGCGCTTTACCGAACTGGCCGGGATCGAGCATCCGATCGTGCAGGGCGGGATGATGTGGGTGGGTCGGGCCGAACTGGCAGCCGCGGTGTCGAATGCGGGCGGACTGGGTATCCTGACCGCACTGACCCAGCCGACACCCGACGATCTCCGGCGCGAGATCGATCGCTGCCGGGCGCTGACGAAGAAGCCGTTCGGGGTGAACCTGACGATTTTACCCTCGGTGGCGCCGCCGCCCTATGCCGAATATCGCCGTGCGATCATCGATAGCGGGATCGCCATCGTCGAGACCGCGGGGCATAATCCGGGCGAACATGTCGCGGACTTCAAGGCGCATGGCGTCAAGGTGATCCACAAATGTACGGCTGTCCGTCACGCGCTTTCGGCGGAGCGGATGGGCGCGGACGCGATCTCGATCGACGGGTTCGAATGCGCCGGACATCCGGGCGAGGACGATATTCCCGGTCTGGTCCTGATCCCGGCTGCTGCGGACAGAGTGAAGATTCCGATGATCGCCAGCGGCGGCTTTGGCGACGGACGCGGGCTGGTCGCCGCCCTGGCTCTGGGTGCGGAGGGGATCAATATGGGCACGCGGTTCTGCGCTACGCGGGAAGCGCCGATCCATGATGCGGTAAAGCAATTCCTTGTCAGCAATGACGAGCGCGCGACCAATCTGATCTTCCGCAAATTCCGCAACACCGGCCGCGTCGCGCGCAACAGCGTGTCGGACAAGGTGGTCGAGATCGCATCGCAGCCCGACGCGGTGTTCGAGGACGTCCGCGCGCTGGTTGGCGGCGCGCATGGGCGGCGGGCGCTGGAAACGGGCGATCTCGACGCCGGATTGATCTGGGCGGGGCAGGTGCAGGGGCTGATCCACGATATCCCGACCTGTGCCGAGCTGATCCGGCGCATCGTTGCGGATGCCGAGGCAATCATCGCGCAGCGTCTGGCAAGGATCGCAGCATGAACTACGAGACGATCCGCGTCGAGCAGCGCGGCCGGGTGACGATCATCGCAATCGACCGCCAACCCCAGCGCAACGCGCTCGACAAACAGGCGCAGGACGAACTGCAGCACGCATTCGATGCGTTCGCCGCGGATAACGATCAATGGGTTGCGATCCTGACCGGCGCGGGCGACATCTTCTCTGCAGGGCATGATTTGCGCACGCCGGCACCCGAGGGACCGGAAGGGCTGCCGAAGAACGGTTTTGGCGGGATCACAGCGCGCTTCGATCTCGACAAGCCGGTGATCGCCGCCGTCAACGGACCGGCGGTGGGCGGCGGGTTCGAGATGGTGCTGGCATGCGACATCGTGGTCGCGGCGGAACGCGCGAGCTTCGCGCTGCCAGAGGTCAAGGTCGGTCTCACCGCATTGGCCGGCGGTATCCTGCGTTTGCCCCGGTTGATCGGGCAGCAGCGGGCGCTTGGCATGATGCTGACGGGTAGGCGCGTCAGTGCCGCGGAAGGGCATTCGCTCGGCTTCGTCACAGAGGTCGCGCCCGACGGCACTGTGCTGGAAGTCGCGTTGCGCTGGGCCGATGAATTGCTCGCCGCGGCGCCGCTTGCGGTACGTGCGACGAAACGCGTCGCGCTCGAATATGCCAATGCGCCCCTAGCCGAAGCGATGAACCCGCAATGGAATCTGCCTCAGGTACGTGCGGCGCAGACCTCGCAGGATGCGATCGAGGGTCCGCGTGCGTTCGTCGAACGGCGGACGCCAGCGTGGAGCGGAAACTGACCGCTCCTCCCCCGCGTTGAAAACCGACCCTGTTGCGACCAGCCCTCTCGCCGTAAGGAATGACGCTCGCTAGGGTCGGCGACGATGGATCCTGCCAAGCGAACCCTGATCCGCCAGGCGGCGCTGCTGACGGTCGGGCTGTGGGTTGCGACGGCGGGGCTGTTCATGCTGCCGGCGCTGCTGTCCGATTTTCACGTCCCGGTATCGATGACAGCGGGCGTGGTATCCACCGTCCTGCTCGGCATCCCGGTTTCCGGCATCATTCTGTGGAGCGCGATCCGATTCCGCGACGCACCCGCGTGGAAGCGCTACGGCGTGACGGGGGCGATCGCGATGGCAGTCGCAGCGTCGATCACGCTGATCGATGCGTACAAGGGCGCCTGGCTGATGCGGGTGCTTGACCCGGGGATGATGCCCGAGCGGGTGATGCTGCGCGCCGTCGCCAATTTCGCGGGCTGGGCGCCGCTCTTCGCGTTGATTGCCGCGCTCTACCTGATCCTGATCCACAACGCGCAGATGGCGGCGCAGGCACGCGAGATGGCGGAGACGCGCGAGGCCGCCAATCGCGCTGCACTCGCCGCTGCCGATGCGGAGCGCATGGCCACCGCCGCGCGGCTGGAGACGCTGCGCTATCAGCTCAATCCGCATTTCCTGTTCAATACGCTGAATGCGATATCGTCGGCGGTGGTCATCGGGCGGGCGGAAGCTGCAGAAGCGATGCTGGGCAAGCTGTGCGATTTCCTGCGTACCACATTGACCACGCCCAAGACCGGCATGGTGGCAATCGAGGACGAACTCCAGACTCTCGCCGATTATCTGGCGATCGAGGCGTCGCGGCTTGGCGACCGGTTACAGGTCGAGATGCACTGCCCGCCCGAGCTGCGCGATGTGCCGGTGCCGGCGCTGCTGCTGCAGCCGTTGGTTGAGAATTCGATCAAGCATGGCGTTGGATCGACCAGCCGTCCGGTCGTTGTGACGGTGGATGTCGCGCGTACCGATGATCGGGTCCGCATCTGTGTCAGCGACGATGCGGGCGGCGGTTTGCCGCCTGTCGAGCCCGGTACCGGGCTTGGCCTTGCCAATGTGCGCGAACGGCTTGCGGCGCTCTATGGCGATGCGGCGTCCCTGGATGCGGCACGGGTCGAAGGCGGGTTTCGGGCCAGTGTCACCTTTCCAGTGGCCGCTTGAACGATGCGCGTCCTGCTTGTCGACGACGAACCGCCCGCGCTCGAGCGGCTCGCCGCGTTCTTCGTCAACATTACCGGCACCACGATTGTTGGCACCGCCGTCAACGGGATCGAAGCGCAGGATGCGATCGAGCGGCTGCGGCCTGACCTGGTGATGCTCGATATCCAGATGCCCGAGATGGGCGGACTGGCGCTGGCGGGTACTCTGCCGTTCGACGCGCGGCCCGAGATCGTGTTCGTCACCGCATTCGAACAATTCGCACCCGATGCCTTCGAAGTGGAAGCCGCCGACTATCTGCTCAAGCCCGTGCGGCTCGACCGGCTGCGGCAGGCCGTCGAGCGTGCGAAGCGGCGTCAGGCGGGACGCCGCGCGGCGCACCATGTTGCGCCTGAGCCGGCGTCGAACTTCGACGATGCGATCTGGGTGCCGCTACGCGACGGGCAGACACGCGTGCCGGTGGCGTCGATCGACTGGGTCGAAGCGGCCGGCGACTATGCAATGCTGCATACGCCGCTGCGCAGCCACTTACTACGCACAACGATGTCGGCACTGGAGAAGCGGATCGATCCGGCCGAGCTGATGCGGGTGCATCGCTCGGCCTTTGTCCGCCTCTCACGCGTGGTCGAGATGCGGCGGATCGACAAATGGCTGCTGACGCTGGTGCTGAGCGATGGCGCCGAGGTGGCGGTTGGGCCGAACTACGCCAAGGCGGTTACGGCTGCGCTGGCGGAATAGCGGGTTTCCGCCGTGCCAGCGCCAGGGCGGTGGCGGGCGCTTCGATCGCCGGCACATCGATGTCGGGAATGACGCCCTTGCCTTCCCAGCCGCGGCCTCTTGCCGGCACCATCCGGCCGATCGGCATGATGACGGTCAGCTCGCTTTCCAGATCCATCCCCGCCGACGGATTACCTCCGCCGGGTGTGCGCTCGCCGATCACGACGCCACGCCGGAGCGTCTGCAATTCGAACGCAAGCGCTTCGGCTGCGGAGAAGGACGCACGGGACACCAGCACATAGACTGGCCGCTCGGTGAAGGCGGGGGATCCCGGTTGATCGGTGAAGCGTTTCTCGAGCCGGGGCTGAATATGCGTGCAGGCATCGGGGCGTCCGGGTGGCGGTGGCGCGCATTGGCGCCATTCGATCGGGGTCAGTTCGGTCGCCATGGGGAAGAGGTGCCCGAGCAGCCGCCGGAAACTCACTTCACCGCCGCCGCCATTGGCGCGCAGGTCGATGATCAGCGCGCGTGCATTGGCCACCTCTGCCATTGCCTTGTCGATCGCGGCGCGCGAATCCGGGTGATTGCTGAACCCGTCCAGCACCAGATGCCCGATCCCGTCGCCGTCGATTGCCGCGCGGGCAATCCCGAAATTGGTCTCTGGGCGCTCAGCAGGAGGCGGCAGCGGCCCCTTGCGGAATAGCGTCATATGCTTGTCGCCCGACACCGAGATCAGAAGCTTGCTGGTTTCGACCAGGAAGCCGGCTTCGGATGGCATGGCAAGCAAGCGCTCGCGAGCGCCGCGCAGGGCAGCCACGATCACCGGCTTTTTCGCCGGATCGACATAATGGTCTATCCGGCGGATCAGCACGTCGAAGGCGCGCGCACGCGCGTCAGCCGACAGGGGGACGGGGTCTGTTTCCGGCTGCGCGCCGGTTTGGGCGAAGGCGGCGTGTGGCACGGCAGCCAGAAGCGCCGCGGCAAGGACGGTGTTGCGCATTGTCATCCTACTCACCCGCGGTTGAAGGTCCAGCGGCTTGCGCCGCCCGCCAGGGTCATCCGCCCGCCGCTCTGCTGCAGGCTGTAGCGCTCGGTCGATTTTCCGAGCGGCGAGTTGCCGCGCTTGCCGCAACTGGAGGCGAAGCTGTCGGTGCCGCCTTCGATCGCGAAGGTCAGCGTCGTGCCGGCCTGCGCCACGCGACCCTGCTTCACCTGGGTCGTGGTCATGGTGCAGGAATCATTCTCGGCATGGCGCCTGGCGACCGTCCATTTGAACCGGCCATCGGCTTCGATCGCGAGCGTCATCGACCGCGCGACGGCTATCATCGTCGGTTCGGTGACGATGGTGGTGCGCGTCATCGACCCATAGCCCACCGTGCCGCCAAGGTTGGTGCCAGCGGTGACGCCAACGTTAGGCACAAGCTTGATACGCGGAGTGAGCACCAGTTCCTTGCCGCTGCTGGTTTGTGTCCAGCGTCCGGCGATGCCTGCGGGGGCGGTCTGGGCATGCAATACGGGGATCGCCGCCGCAGCGGCTGCTGCGAGCGCGAGAATAGTCATCGCTTTCATGGGATAGTTCCCTCTGTCCTCGGGATTCAGAAGACGCCGACCCAGCTGTCGCTGCCGGCATATTCGTTGGCTTTGCCCCAGCACACGAGACTGGGCCGCTCGGCGTTCTTGCCGTCCTTTTCGAGGCGATAAGTCATTTTGCGGCAGCGGAAGCCGTTGACCTGCTCCTCACCGTTGACCGTCAGCGTCCCGGCAAATCCGTTCGCCGACCAGCGGTGGGTGTGACCGATGGGGAGGTTCGACAGGCGCTTCTCGGCGCCGCCATACTTGCCGGAATATTCGTCACGCGGCCAATCTGGCCAGCCCGAATAGGCATAGCCGCCCTCGCAGCCGAAGCATTTGACCTTGCCGAACTCGTCATAGGCGGTTTTGGCGGTTTTCCACTCGGCGGGGATCGTCATACGGCTAGGGTATTTGGCGTCACTCGCGGCCATCTCACGCCGTGCGCGCTCGGTGGACGTCTCCGGTTTCGAAACAGCTGCCGCGGTGTCCGCCGCAGGTTCTCCGTCCGCCTTTGCCGGCCTGCTCTCGTTGCACTCGGCGGCGGTCGCGGCAGCGTCGAGCACCCGATCGGCGCCGCGCTCGACTTCACGCTGTGCGGCGCCCTGGAGATCCGCGCGCAGATTGCCGTCACCGCGCATCGCGCCGGCGACCGACCCGACTAGCCCGTTCGAACGGACTGCGCCCATCAGGCCGCCAAGGCCACGCTTCTTCTTCGGCTTGGCTTCCGGTGCGCTGCATCCTTCCTGCGCCTGTGCGGGGGCGGGGGGCATAACAGTGCCGACCGCCAGTATCGTGCCGGCTGCAAGCAATGCGATCGGCAGGTATCGCTTCATCGGTTCCTCCTCGAATCTCTCGACCCGGGAGGTGCAAAATGACGGCAAGGACTTCATCGACGCTGCGGCTGAACCCGACAACGCGGCGTTCGGCTGTTCGCGGCACGCCGAAAGCGGACACTGCTGCGACGAAAACGGACTTGCCGTTGCTAGCCTTGCAGCTGCTCGTCGCTGTGTCGCTGCGGCGGCACGACATGGCGAATGTCAGGTTATGGGCGGGCCTACCCGCGTAGCCGGGGGAGGGCGCCGGTCAGGCAACCCATTGGGTAAGGTCGTCCTGCTCGCCGATCAGCGCGAGACCATGTGCGATCGAAGTAAGCTCTCCGCCGGTAGCGATGCGTTCGCTCCCGAAGCGGCGCTCGAACAAGGCCCGGATCGCGGGGATCAGCGACGAGCCGCCGGTCAGGAACACACGATCGATCCGGTCGGCGGCGACGGCGGCCTGATTCAGCGCAGTGTCGAGCGCGCCCTCGATGCGGCGGAGATCCTCGGCGATCCACTGCTCGAACTCGGCACGCTGCACCGGCGCGGCGATGGTAACGCCGCCGCCCTCGAAACGGAACTCCGTCTCGGTCTGGCTTGAGAGTGCGCGCTTGAGCTTGCCGACGGCATCATAGAGCGGGAAACCCTGCTCATGCTCGATCAGCGCGATCATGCGGCCGATCGGTTCGGGATCGATCGCGTCGCGCTGAAGACGGCGCAGTTCTTCGAGCGTGCGGCGGTTGCGCATCAGTGCGAGGCGCGACCAGTCGGCGAATTCGGTGAAATAGCCGCCGGGGATCGGCAGCAACTTGCCGAACGAGCGGTAATTGCCGCCCTTGCCCAGCAGCGGGAGCACGAGGTGGTCGACGATGCGCTGGTCGAACCGGTCGCCGGCAATGCCGATGCCCGATGATCCCAGTGGTTCGCAGCGCCGCGCCGCGCCCGGTTCGGCCACGCGGACGACCGAGAAGTCGGTGGTGCCGCCGCCGAAATCGGCGACAAGGATCGTGGCCGGATCCGTGAGCCGCGACGCATAGCTATAGGCGGCGCCGAGGGGTTCGTAGACATAATGGAGTTCGGCACCGAACCCTGCGAGCATCGCGTCATAGCGCTGGCGAGCGAGTGCCGCGTCGGGACGGGCGCCGGCATATTCCACCGGGCGACCGACGATGACACGGCGGGGGCGCTCGTCGAGAGCACCGCCCGAATGCGCGACCAGCTTGCTCAGAAACTTCTGTCCCAGATCCTCGAACCTGAACGGCTTGCCGAAGATCTGTGCGCGCTCGAACAGCGGGCTGGCGGCGACGCTCTTGAACGACTGGACGAAGCGGCTGTCGAGCGGCGACTGGAGGAATTCCTCGATCGCCCAAGGGCCGGCCTCGTGCGCGATGCCGTTCCAGCCGCGCTCCTCTTCCCAAAAGCACAGCGCGGTGCGGAACACCGCTCCCGCCGATGCTTCTCCGGCAAACTTCACCAGCCGCGAGTCACCCTGGCCGTCGGCCAATGCGACGACGGTGTTGGTGGTGCCGAAGTCGAGCCCGAGCGCGTTGGGGCGAGTGGCGCTGTCCACGCACAGTTCCTTTGCCGGTTGCGATGACCGCCGGCGCGGGGCGCGGCGGGGCGCGGCCTATGGCAGGGCATGTGCCGGGCGGCAAGGGTAGGAAGCCGGTAGGGTGCCCGGCGCTGGCAGCAGCTGTCCGATGCTGCCAGCGCCGAGTGCAAGGTCAGCCGCGCTGGGCGCCTGCCTTGCGAATGTCCTCGATCATCGAGACGGCGGCGCGTGTGACCACGTCCGAGATCGCCTGGCCCTTGCCCGGCGAAGCCTTGGACGGGCAGCCCGACACGCCGGTTCCGTTGCTCAACTGGTGCATGTTGCGGTGGTGTGCCGCGCGCCCGGCGTTGAGCAGGTCCGCCGCGGCCCAATGGAAGTCGTGGACCGGCAGCTGATCGACCGCCGCGTCGTTCTCGACCAGGTCGGGCGCGATCATCTGCACCAGCGAAGTCTCGAACTCGCAGGCATGGCCGACGCCGCCGAATTCGGTTTCCTGGATATTCGCCAGCTCATCGGCGGCGATACGCCACCAGGTAAGCATGAACAGCTCGACCTCGGGGTGATCGTTGCCGAAGGATTCGAGCACGACCTGACCGATGGCGAGATTGCCGCCATGGCTGTTGAAGATCACGATGTTGCGGAATCCATGCGCCGCGACTGCGCCGAGCAGATCGGTGATGTAGGCGAGGAACGTTTCGTGCCGCACCGTCAGCGTGCCCGCGAACATCATGTGATGTCGTGAGCAGCAGACGGAAATCTGCGGCAGGATCAGTACCTGATCGCCCAGCTCGGCATCGATCCGGTCGGTGAAATGGCGGCCGATCAGCGCGTCGGTGACGAGCGGCAGGTGGGGACCGTGCTGCTCGATCGCGCCGATGTTGAGCACCACCGGCGTGTTGCGGTCGACCGCGTCGAGCTTTGGACTGGTGAGCTGTTCCCACTTCATGCCACGGCCGCCCACATCTCGATCTCGACCTGGAATTCGTCGAGCAGTGCGCAGCCGATCGCGGTCCGCGCCGGATAGGGCTGGGGCATGATCTCGCGGTACACCACATTGAACCGCGGCCAGTCGGCAAGGTCGGTCAGATAGACATTGACCTTGAACACGTTCGAGAAGTCAGCGCCCGCGGCGGCGAGTTGCTTGCGGCAATTCTCCAGCGTGACGCGCGCCTGTTCCTCGATGGTGTCGCCGATCACGCGCCCGGCGAGGTCGAGCGGGGCTTGCCCCGAGATCAGGACAAGGTCGGCGTCGCGGCCGATCTTGAGCACGGGCGAATAGGGGCCGGCGGTGACATGCTGTTCCGACGGGACCGGGATGATCGGGTTGCTGCTCATGCGTACACCTCGTGACGGACGCCGTAGCGTTCCAATGCTGCCGGATCGAGCGAGACGCCGAGGCCCGGCCCTTCGGGCACGAAGGCATAGGGCGGCTCGAAGCGGAGCGGGGTTTCGAGCAGGTCATGCTCGCGGATCAGCCGCCCGAAGATATCGCTCGACCAGACGCAGCTCTTCGCCGCGATCGACTGGTGGAGATACATCGCCTCGAGGATGCCGAGATCGACCTCCGACCCGTGGAAGCAATAGAGGTTGGCGGCTTCCGCGATGGCGTTGAGCTGCGCGAACTTGGCGAGACCGGCGTTGAAGTTGAAGCCGTCTGCCGCGCGCTGCTGGATCAGCGCGATGATGTCGTGAACGCGCTGGCCCTGATAGATATAGGGTAGGGCGATGTGCTGGGTGATCGGGATCGACGAGAAGCGGCACAGATCGGCATAATCGGGGATCATCCATTTCGGGATCGGATCCTCGAGCAGCTGCACGTTGCCGACCTGCTCCAGCCCGCGGATGCGCAGCTTGGCCGAGGCCATGTTTTCCCAACGCTGATTGGGGTCGAACACCACCTTCATGCCCGGCGCGTGCGCCGCGATCTGTTCACAGATGCCGACGACATCGTCCTCGAGGTCGGCCTTGAGCTTGATGCCCCGATAGCCTTGCTCCTGATAGGCGCGGACCCAGGGGCCGACCTCGTCGAGCGTGCGGTGGCTCGACCAGGCATGGCACAGCACGCGGTCGCGCACCGGTCCGCCGAGCAGGCGGTGGAGCGGGACGCCGAGCGTCTTGGCCCAGCCGTCCCAGATCGCCAGTTCGAACCCGTCGAATTCGCGCACCAGCGGCAGCGGCAGGTCCTGAAGCGTCAGCTCGGCGATGTTGATGCCGAGCAGGCCCGCGCTGATCGCCTCGATCCGCGACCATTCGTGATCGCGATAGAATTCGCCGAGCGCGACCACGCCATTGGCCAGCGTCATGCGCACGACCAGCTTGGGCAGTGCGTCGAACTGTACGCTCCACGCGGCTTTGCCCGCGACGGGAAGCATGTGCAGCGGCTTGGCCAGCGTTTCGGAATTGATGATCCCTGGCTTGGCCGGAACCACCACCTCGTCGAACTCGAACTTGACGATGACCGGATCGTCACCGGCTCCCGCGCGTCGGAGCGAGGATGCGTTCATGCTTTCAGGTCTCCCGGCTTCATGGCTGTGTGCGAACGGGCATACGCCCCGGCGCACCGTTTCAGGTCACGCAAATAACATAACCAATTTATACCATTGTGCTAGTAAAATGACATCGAACCGCATAAACTCGGCGCGGCCACAGCCGTAACAGGGCTGTTTCGCGCAGCTTCCGCAAAGGGTGGGCGCGTATTGGTATTGTAAAGGTATCGTGGAGAGGGTGTGTCGATGACAGCGTATCGTGGTGCCGAGAATGTCCGTGTCCAGCGTACCGGCATGGCGGGTGGCGGCCTCCGCGCATTGGCTCTGGCGGCCGCTCCGCTCATGCTCTCTGGAGGGGGCGTTCCGGCGTTTGCGCAACAGGCGCCGGAACTGCCGCTGCTGCCCCAGCCGGTCGATGCCGTCGCCAACGGCAAGGGGTTCCGCATCGCTGAAGGCCTCGCGATCCATACCCCGTCCGGCGATGCGGGGGCGGAGAAGGCGGCGGTCTGGCTGAGGGAGGGGCTGGGCCTTCCGACGCAGGCGCGCAGCGGCGCGCCGACGGTCCGGTTCGAGCGCGTCGCCGGACTGCCGAAAGAGGGCTATCGCCTGACCAGTTCGGCAAGCGGCGCGACGATCAGCGCCAGCGACGATGCCGGGCTGTTCCATGGCGCGGTCACGCTGTGGCAGCTGGCGACGGCGCCCGGCGGCGAGGTGCCGGCGGTGACGGTTTCGGACGCGCCGCGTTTCCAGTGGCGCGGCTTCATGCTCGACAGCGCCCGCCACTTCCAGTCGCCCGAATTCGTCAAGAAGCTGATCGACGCGATGGCGGCGCACAAGCTCAACACGCTGCACTGGCATCTGGTCGACGATCAGGGCTGGCGGATCGAGATCGACAAATATCCCAAGCTCACCGAAATCGGCGCATGGCGCATCCCCGCGAGCGCGCCCGGCGCACCGCCGCTGCCGCGCACCGGCGGCTTCTATACCAAGGCGCAGATCCGCGAGATCGTCGCCTATGCCGCGGCACGCAACATCACCGTGGTGCCCGAGATCGAGATGCCGGGCCATGTGCTGTCGGTGATCCGCGCCTATCCCGAGCTGGGTAATAGCGGGCCGGTGCCCGACGGCATCCATTCGGACTGGGGCGTCTACACCTGGCTGTTCAACATCGAAGAGCCGACCTTCACCTTCCTCGACGACATCTTTGCCGAGGTGACCGAGCTGTTCCCGTCCGCCTACATCCATGTCGGCGGCGACGAGGTGGTCGCGACCGAGTGGGAGCGGTCCCCGGCGGTGCAGAAGAAGATGCGCGAACTGGGCTTGGCCGATGCGCATGCGGTGCAATCCTGGTTCATGAAGCGGGTCGAGAAGATGCTGACCGCGCGCGGCCGCAAGCTGATCGGGTGGGACGAGATCATCGACGGCGGTCTCGCGCCCAATGCGACCGTCATGTCATGGCGCGGGATCAAGGGCGCCATCCTCGCCGCGCAGGCCGGGCACGATACCGTGCTGGCACCGTCGCCCGACCTCTATTTCGATCATGTGCAGGGGAGCACTGCGGCGGAGGGGCCGGGGCGCGGCAAGCCGAACACGCTGGAGGATATCTACCGCTTCGACCCGCTGCCGCCGTCGCTCACCGCCGATCAGCAGCGGCACATCCTCGGCATCCAGTCGACGATGTTCAGCGAGCATATCCGCGGCGACGAACGCGCGGCATACATGATCTTCCCGCGGCTGTCGGCGCTGGCCGAGGTCGCGTGGCTGGGCAAGGGGCGCGATTTCGAGGGCTTCGTCGACCGGCTGATCCCGCAGATCGATCGCGTCAAGGCGATGGGGCTGAAGCCCGCCGAAAGCGCCTTCATCCCCTCCGCACGCGTCCGCTCGGTCGCGGCGAAGAGCGCGACGGTCGAGCTGAAGACTCAAGTGAAGTCGGAGATCCGCTACACCACCGACGGAAGCACTCCGGACGCTAAGTCGCGCCTCTATGCCGGTCCGGTCGAACTGGCGTTTCCCACCCGCCTGCGAGCGGTGGCGTTCCGGGGCGGCAAGCGGCTGCCCGGTGCGGTGGACAAACGCTACGACCGTGCAGCCGTGCTGCGCCGCGACGATCGCGAGCTCAAGGCGTGCAGCGCCTCGCATTCGCTCGCGCTGATCGACGACGCGCCCGCGGAAGGGCCGCGCGCCGACTTCCTCGTCAACATCCTCGAGCCTTGCTGGATCTATGAAGCCGCGCCGATGGATGCGGTGACCGCAGTCGAGGTCGAGGTCGGGCAGGTGCCGTATAATTTCCAGCTCAACAACGGACGCGCCAGCGCGGCGCGCGGCAAGCCGGCGACGCCGGCGGGTGAGCTCGAGATCCGGGCGGGGTGCACGGGCGAGCGGATCGGCTGGATCTCGCTCGCACAGGCGACGAGCCCGGCCCTGACCCGACTGACCGTGCCAGTGGCGCCGCAGAAGGGCGCGCAGGATCTGTGCATGACCTTCACCGGCAACGGCAACAACCCGCTGTGGGCGATCAAGTCGGTGCAGCTGCGCGAGAAGGCTGCACGATGAGCCGGGAAGTCTTCCTTGTCCTGCTCGGGCTGGCATCGGTCGGGGGGCTGATCTTCCTGATCGCGCGGCTGAAGGTCAATCCGTTCATCGCGTTGCTCGTCACCTCGCTCGCACTGGGCGCGGCGGCGGGGCTGCCGCTCGACAAGCTGCTCGCGATCTACGAGGCGGGGGTCGGCAACGCGCTCGGGCACATCGCGCTGGTCGTCGGGCTCGGCACGATGATGGGCAAGCTGATGGCGGAGTCGGGCGGTGCCGAACGCATCGCCCAGACGATGATCGGCTGGTTCGGCCCTTCGCGGGTGCATTGGGCGATGATGGCTGCGGCGTTCCTGGTCGGCCTGCCGGTGTTCTTCGAGGTCGGCTTCGTGCTGCTGATGCCGATTGTGTTCACCGTGGCGATGCGAACCGGGACGTCGATCCTGAAGGTCGGTATCCCGATGGTCGCCGGGCTTTCGGTGGTGCACGGCCTGATCCCGCCGCATCCGGCGGCGCTGCTCGCGGTTGGGGCGTACAAGGCGGATATCGGCCTCACCGTGCTCTATGCGCTGATCGTCGGTATCCCGACCGCCGCACTCGCCGGGCCGGTCTTCGCCACGCTGATCGACCGCTATGTCACGGTCGAGGGCGTCAACCCGATGGCCGAGGCGCTGACCGAGCGAAAGATCGACGACACGCGCGAACTGCCCGGGTTCGGGATCACCGTCGCGACGATCCTGCTGCCGGTGGCGCTGATGCTGGTGGGAAGCTGGGCAGACCTGTTCGCGGCCAAAGGCGGCCTGGTCAACGACGCGATCCGCTTTTCCGGCCATCCGGTAACCGCGTTGCTGGCGGGTCTGTTGCTGAGCTTCATCACCTTCGGCAGCGCGCGCGGGTTCAATCGCGAGAAGATCGGTCGCTTCCTCGAGGACTGCCTCGCGCCGACCGCGCTGATCACGCTGATCGTCGGTGCGGGCGCCGGGTTCGGCAAGATCCTGATGGAAGCGGGGATATCCACCTCGGTGGTGGGGATGGCGCAGTCGGTGGAGGTGCCGCTGCTAGTGCTCGCCTGGCTGGTCGCGGCGATGATGCGGATCGCGACGGGCTCGGCGACGGTGGCGATGGCGACCGCGGCGGGGATCGTCGCACCGGTCGCAGCCGGGAGCGGCGTGCCGCCGGAGCTGCTGGTGCTGGCGACGGGCGCGGGATCGCTGATCCTCTCGCACGTCAACGATGGCGGCTTCTGGCTGGTGAAGACCTATTTCGGCCTGACCCTCTCGCAGACCTTCAAGACCTGGACGGTGTGCGAGACGCTGATTTCGATTGTCGCACTCCTGCTGACGCTGCTGCTGAGTACGGTGCTGTGAGGCGCCTGGCTTTGGCGCTGGCCGGGGTGAGTCTGCTGGCAGGCTGTGCCACCACGAACCGTTTCGCGCATGGCGACTATGCGGCGCGCGATCATGTCTCGGACGGCGTGTTCACCTCGGGGATCGAGGGGCCGGCAACGGGCCCCGACGGCGCGCTCTATGTGGTCAATTTCGGTCGCGAGGGGACGATCGGACGTGTGGTTGCGGGACGAGACGGCACGGGTGCCGCGCAGCTGTTCGCGACCCTCCCGGCCGGGAGCATCGGCAACGGCATCCGCTTTGCCGCCGATGGCCGGATGCTGGTCGCGGACTATAAGGGGCATCGCATCCTGACGGTGAACCGTGAGGGCACGGTATCGACTCATGTCGATCTGGCCGGCGCCCATCAGCCGAACGACATCGCGCTCGCGCCCGACGGGACGATCTATGCGAGCGATCCCGACTGGAAGAACGGAAGCGGACGCATCTGGCGAATCGACCGGCAGGGCAAGGCCGAGATTCTCGAAGACGGGATGGGCACGACCAACGGAATCGAGGTCAGCCCCGATGGCCGCCGGCTCTATGTCGGCGAGAGCGTTCAGCGCCGCATCTGGGTCTATGACATCGGCCGCGACGGGGCGCTTTCGGGCAAGCGGCTCTTCGCCAGTTTCGCCGACCACGGCCTTGACGGGATGCGCTGCGACCGCAACGGCAATCTCTACGTCACCCGCCATGGCGGCGGGACGGTCGCGATCCTGGCGCCTGACGGTGTCGTGATGCGCGAGGTCCGCCTGAAGGGGCGGTTGCCGAGCAATGTCGCATTCGGTGGCCGGGATGGGCGAACCGTTTATGTGACGATGCAGGATCGGGGCGCGATCGAGGCCTTTCGCAGCGCGATCCCGGGGCGGGAATATCGCGGCACGGACTCCGGCCGTCCTGCTCGCTGACTGGCCGCAATTCCCGTCATCTCACTATAAGTAATACCTTTGCATCAACTGGTCTCATACCATTTGACTATTGGTCTCATAAATGTATTGAACGAATCCTGATTCCGCGACACCAAGCGGGGCAGGGGTGGCGACATTTGTCCGCCGCGAAACAGGGAGAAGGGTATGTCGATTCGGAAGGTTGGTGTGCGGACGGTGTTGCTCGCGGCGGTGTCTGCCGCGGCGCTTAGCATCCCGGGCATCGCGCAGGCGCAGCAGGCTGCAGCCGCTCAAGACGCGGCGGATGCCGCCGCCGGACAAGAGACTACCGAAGAAATCATGGTCACCGGTATCCGTGCGTCGCAGGCGCGCGCGATCGACGTGAAACGGTTGGCAGACAGCGTCGTCGACGCGATCAGCGCCGAGGACATCGGCAAGCTGCCCGACCGCACCATCTCCGATTCGCTCCAGCGTATTCCCGGCATCCAGATCCGCCGCGAGGCTGGCGAAGGCGGCCGGATCAACATTCGCGGCCTTCCGCAGGTTACGACCCTGCTCAACGGTGAAGAGTTCCTCGGCGCCAACTCTGTTACGACCGTCCAGCCGAACTTCACCGACATCCCTTCGCAGCTGTTCGCCGGCGCAACCGTCTACAAGTCGCCGACCGCCTCGCTGCAGCAGAGTGGCCTTTCGGGCACCGTCGACCTGCTCACGCGCCGTCCGTTCGGCCTGCCGGAGGGCCTGACCCTCTCGGCCGCTGCGGAAGCGCAATATGGCGATAAGACCAAGAAGTGGAATCCGTCGTTCAACGGCCTGGTCGCCTATAATTCGGGTCGCTTCGGCATCCTCGTCTCGGCCGCGTACAGCAAGGTCGATCTGTCCAATAGCTATAACGGCATCCAGAGCTATGGCGTCGGCCTCAGCGAAGAAGGCCTGAGCGCCGCGCAGCAGGCGGCAGTCCCGCAGGCCCAGGGTGACTTTGCGGTCGGCAACAACGGCGTCAGCCGCGGCACGCCGATCCGCAACGCCGCCGGTGTCATCACCGGTTTCGACATGAACGGCGATGGCGACGCGAACGATGCGTACATCACTGCACAGTCGCACACCGTGTGGAACCGCATCACCTCGCGCGAGCGTTTCGGCGGCAATGTGTCGCTCCAGTTCGAGCTGAGCGACACGCTCAAGCTGACCGCGGATGCCTTCTACACCAAGCAGACCCAGTATGACCGTACCGCGGGCTTCCAGTTCCAGAATGTCGACTGGATGTCGTCGCCCTACAGGCCGACCAAGTCGCGCAATACGGGGGCCAAGACCCCCACGGCGATCGGCGGACGCGTGTATGACATCAATACGGTCCAGACCTATGAATACGACATGCCGAATTTCGACAGCTATTCGGAAACCTTCCGGATCAAGTCGGAATCGCAGAACTACAACCTCCAGCTCGATTTCGACAATGGCGAGGGGCTGAAGGCGTCGCTGCGCGGCATCTATGGCAAAGCGGAGCGCAAGCTCGACCAGAGCTATCTGCAGTTCAACCTGACTGACGGTGTCCAGTGGGCCTATTCGGGCGTCGGCAACTATCCGGCGAGCCTGGGCGGCGACCGCGCGTTCAACTCGGGCGGCTATCGTGTCTACAGCCAGAAGGCGACGCTCGACTATTCGAGCGGGGCGCTGGCCTTCACCTTCCCGACCAACTTCCTCAACCAGGCCAAGGATCTAGGCCGCTACGCGCTGAAGACGATCTCGTCGGAAGGAAATGAGTACCGCAGCGGCGACATCTGGACGATCCGCGGCGACGTCGAGTGGAAGTCGGACAGCGGCATCGGCATCAGCGCCGGCGCCCGCTACAGCGAGCGTTCGGCCGAGCAGTTCGTGTTCGAGCGCGTCTCGCCCTATTATGCCGGCAACACCGATCATCCGGGCAACCCGGCGGCTGGCTGTTACGTCAAGTGGAAGGCGTTCGACGTCAACCTGAACAATTCGAGCTGCGCTGTCCGCGACTCGCTGGGCAATGCCTATACCGCGGGCTTCGTCCGTCCGGGCACCGATCCGATCTTTAGCGGCCTGGTGAAGCAGTATGCGATGCCGGCGCCCGGCGCGCCCAACATCTGGGTTCTCGATCCGCGCGCGATGGACGATGCCGAGGCGTTCCAGAACAAGTTCTACCCGGGCAACAAGAACAACGTGAACCCGGCGGATTCGTTCGACATGAACCTGCGCCAGATCGCCGGTTATGTGCAGGTGAATGGCGAAGGCGAAGTCTTCGGCCTGCCGTTCCGCGCCAATGGCGGCGTCCGCGTCGTCAATACCAAGTTCCGTGTGCGCCAGAACATTGTGGGTGTGCCGCAGGCCTATGGCGTGTCGGGCGTCGATGCCGGTGACTTCTACACCAACCGTGAGTTCACCGACTTCCTGCCGGCGTTCAACGCGTCGTTCGACCTGAGCGACAAGCTGAAGTTCCGCGTGTCCTACGCCAAGACGATGACGCTGCTCGACTTTCTGCAGTGGGGCGGTGGTCTGAACGTCGGCTACGCGATCGATACGACGGTCAACCCGCCGATCTTTCGCGCCCAGTCGGCACAGCAGCGCGGCAACCCGAACCTGGATCCGTGGCGGTCGAGCAACGTCGAGGCGAGCCTCGAACTGTACACCGGGCCTTCCAGCCTTCTGGCGGCGGGTGCTTTCTATCTCTCGGTCGACAGCTTCATCGTCAGCACGACGATCCTGCGTAACGACATCCCGGACAATGATGGCGTGATCCGCAACACCGCGCTGCCGGTGAACACCATCACCCAGGGTGCGGGCGGTACGCTCAAGGGGCTCGAGTTCTCGGCCCGTCAGGCGCTGAGCGACTATGGTGTCGACGGCTTCTTCGGCGGCTTCGGTATCGATGCCAACTACACCCTGTCGCTCGGCGACGCGGGCGGGGTCGACCTCGCCGGCAACAAGCAGCCGTTCCAGGACAATTCGAAGCACCAGATCAACGCAGCCTTGTGGTATGAATCGGGGCCGTTCTCGGCGCGCCTCGCCTACAACTATCGTTCGAAGCGTCTGGAGACCCAGAACTGGAGCGGCATCGCCGGCCTTTCGGTCTATCAGCGCCCGACCAACTATTTCGATGCGTCGATCTCGTTCGACGTGACGGACAACTTCACCATCTATGGTCAGGCGTCGAACCTGACCGGCGAGCATGAGCGCTACTATCTGACGTGGGAAGACCAGGTTGGCTGGGACCAGATCTATGAGCGGCGCTTTGTGGCAGGCGTCCGCGCCAAGTTCTGATCCCCTGAAGTGACTCCTCACTGCCCGTCGATCGCAGCGCGTTCGGCGGGCATTTTTTGTTCAAGGCGCGGTAGGATTGCGGATGATGGATAATGCAACGGCGGGGCAGGAGCGGGACGGCCCCATCCGCAGCATCGCGATTGTCGGCGGCGGGACCGCCGGCTGGATGGCGGCGAGCTATCTTGCCCGCACGCTTGCGCATGTGAATCTGCAGATCACCCTGATCGACAGTTCCGAAATCGGCACCGTGGGTGTGGGCGAGGCGACCGTGCCGGCGATCCGCGATTTTCTGGCCACGGTCGGCCTGACCGATGCTCAGGTGCTGGAGGCGACCGAGGGGACGATCAAGCTCGGCATCCATTTCGCCGACTGGGCGGAACCGGGGCACCGTTTCTATCACCCGTTCGGCCTTTATGGCGTGCCCGCGCGTGGCGTGCCCTTCCACCAATACTGGCTGAAGCTGCGCGCGGCGGGGCATAATCTGTCGCTGGAGGATTACTGCCTCTGCACCCAGCTTGCCGAGCAGGGACGCTTCCTCGCTCCGCCCGACCGGCCCGGAAGCGAACTGGGTATCTTCGACTTCGCGCTGCACTTCGATGCGTCGAAATTCGCCGCAGTGCTGCGGGATCTGTCGCTATCGCTGGGCGTCACGCATATCGACGGCCGTATCGAGAGCGTCGAGCAGGTGCCGGACAATGGTCAGGTCGACGCGGTGCGGCTTGCCGATGGACGCCGCGTCGCCGCCGACCTGTGGATCGACTGTTCGGGCTTTCGCGGACTGTTGATCGGCGAGGCGATGGGCGTGCCCTATATCGACTGGCGCAAATGGCTGCCGTGCGACCGCGCCATCGCGCTGGGGTGCGAACCGGTCGATACCTATCGCCCGGTCACGACATCGACCGCGCGGCCGGCCGGCTGGCAATGGCATATCCCGCTGCAGCACCGCATCGGCAACGGCTATGTCTATTGTTCCGACTATATCGCGGACGACGATGCCGAGGCGGTGCTGAGATCCAGTATCGAAGGACCGGCGATCGGCGAGGCGCGTCGCATCCGGTTCACACCGGGGCACCGGGCGAGCTTCTGGGCCGGCAATGTCGTGGCGATCGGTTTGGCCGGCGGGTTCCTCGAGCCGCTGGAATCGACCAGCATCACGCTGATCCAGTCGGGTCTGGAGCGCCTTGTCCGGCTGTTTCCCGACCGCACCTTCGATCCGGCGCTCTCCGCGTTGTTCGACCGGCAGTCGCGGCTCGAATTCGAGCGTATCCGCGACTTTCTGCTGATCCACTATTGCCTGAACCGTCGCGAGGGCGAGCCGTTGTGGGATCGGATGCGGACGATGGAATTGCCCGAACCGCTCCAGGCGAAAATCGACGCCTGGCGCGCGCAGGGAGAGCTGGTGCGCTATGAATGGGAGACGTTTCAAGATCCCAGCTGGCTGAGCATGTATGCCGGGTTCGGCGTCCATCCGAGACGCTATAATGTCCGGGCAGATCAGTTCGATACCGCGGAGCTGCGTGCGACGTTCGACCGGATGCGTCAGGCGATCGACGACACGGTCCGCCTCGGTGTGCCGGGCCGCGATTTCGCCACGCAGCTGCGCGGGCGCTAGGCGTACCCGCTGCAGCCGGGCTGTGCCGGCAGCAGCGGGGCGGTCGCCTAGCTGGCGTTCGACCAGGTGGCGAGGACGACCTCGCGCTCATGCTGATCCGCATTGTGCAGCTTGAGCGTCCAGTTGCCGTCGGCGATCCGGCGATCGACGAACAGGGATCGGAAGATCTGGCGGGCTTCGGGCTTGTCGGCCGCATTGGTGCCTGCGATCGCACCCTTGTCGTCGATCAGGGTCGCCGACACCATATTCGCCGCGACAAAGGTCACGCCGAAATTCTGGGCTTCCTTGACCGGGAGCGTAACCTCGAGGGTCTGGCCCGGGGCGAGCTTAACGATCTTCGAGAAATCGGGCACGGCGGGGGCGGGGAGCGCAGGATCTTCGACCCCGAGCAGCATGAGGCGGGCGGGCGCACGCCCGGTGCCGGACGCTTTGGCGCGCGTCTTCTGCTTGCCCGGTCCGACTGCGACGCGTGGCTTCACGAAGGAAGAGAAGATCGACGGCGTGGCCATGTCGGTATGCAGCACGCTCTGCTGTTCATTGTCCGTGATGGTCCAGATCGCGGAGGGGACCGCGACCACGCCGTCATTGGCGCTCATCATGTAGCAGACCGGCCATAACGGGTTTCCGGCGAGGACCGAGAACTCCACCTCCTTCCGGTTGGTATGCTCGGCATTGAATTGCGCCACGACGCTCGGCCGCAATTCGCGCATGGCGTTCATCGTTCGATCGGTCGCTTCCAGCGGCACGCTGATCAGGTCGGCACAGCGGCTGCCCATATTGGGTGTGCCGAGCATGACGAGGTGCGACACCTGCGGCTTGCCGTCGGGATAGACCGGCATCGCCGCATGGATGTAGCGTCGGCTGATTAGTCCGCCCATCGAATGGGCGACGATATCGACGTGCCAGGCGTTGCGGTCCTTCTGGGCATAGTTGATGTAGCTGCGCAGTTCGCTGGCATTGTCGGCGATCGTGTTCGTCGGACCGAGATTGCCGACGAACTCGCCCGTGCTCATCTTGCCATGCTCCGGCTTCTCGCCGACCGGGAACGCTTTCCAGTCATAGCTGTGGCTGGTGGTCAGAATGTTCTGCCAGGTCTGCCACGCTTGCCAGTTCGACCACAGGCCGTGGACCAGCACCAGCGGTTTGGGCGCGACCTTCAGGTTCTCGGTCCTCTCGTCGGCCTTCTTGGCGCCGTCCATGACCTCGGCCTTGATGCGCTGGGTCAGGCGCGGACGTCCGTCGTCGTACCAGGCATAGCCGGAGCTATCCCATTCGAACGTCACCTCGCGCTCTTCTCCGGAGGGCACCGTGACCGAAAGCTCCTCGAGCAGGCCGTCCGGCTTGGCGCCGTCCCATCTGTCGCCCTTGTAGGTGTCGCGGAACTTGATCGTAGCCGCCTTCTCCTCGGGGCCGTCATTGGCGACAACGGCGGTGATCTGGACGAGATTGCCGTCGATCGTGCCTGTCTGCTCGACGATTTCCGCCCATTCGCCCCAATTGGGGAAGCGCATATGCTCGAACTTGATATCGACCAGCCGCAGCGCACCGCCACAGCGGCGCAGGTTCCAGCGGAGCGTCTCCGTGACGCCAAAGGAGGTGACCGAATGGCTACCGGCCAGCCGGTCGGGGTCGTTGGGCAGGACGTAGTCCTCGCCGTCGCTGGAGAACCGGACCGGGTCGATCGTCGTCGGCATATCGGCGATGCTGTTGCTCACGCCTGTCTTGGGGGTGCACTGGCCGCTGAAGCTCGACGAATTCGATCCCGAAACGGTGCCCTTCACCTCCGGAAGCCGAACGCCGACGGTGTAGCTGCCGTCCGAATCCATGCTGATATCGACATCGGCCTCAAGCCCGCTGCCATTGGCGCGGGTCTCGCTCTTGGTGACGAAGCTGCCCGACATTTGCCGGGGCGTGCGTTCATGCGGGCAGATATACTGGTCCTGAGCGCTCTTGGTCTCGGTGGAGACCGAGCTCAAGCTGATGTTCGCACGACCGATGCTGACGTCCGCATCCGGGGTCTCGCGCACCGCGACCTGCGCGCCATAGTCATAGGTCATCGACCAGCTCGTTGTTTCCGTGCCTTTGCCGGAAACACGCTGTTCGGTCTTGGTGTTGCTGTTGGCTTGGGATCGCGAATACTGCACCGACCCGGTCCAGCCGCGCGTACATTGCGCGGCGATCGCCGGGGTCGCAGCGCCCGAGAGTATCAATCCGGCGGTAAGGGCCGGCAAGGTGCGCAAATCGATCATCGAGCTTCTCCACTTCCGGCCTGACGCCGCGGTTGGGGCGGCTATGTCGCGGTTCGCGCGTAGTGCATCCCGCATGCTGTCGGACCGGGAAGACGCGCGATGGAAGCGGCGCCGGAGCGACAAGACCGGCGCTGGACGCGACGAAGCTGTCCGATATGGCGAGCGGGTTGTGGCGGGATCGGCTGGCGGGTGTTTGGATAGAGGCCGCTTCGTGAATGCCGGCGGTGGGGGGCACCGGCATTCACGCGCCGTGCGGTCAGGCCTCGGGCTTCGCCTCTGCCTTTGCGCTGGCTTCGGGCTTGGCCTCCGCCTTCGCACGGGCCTCGGGCTTCGCCTCGGCCTTTCCACGCGCTTCGGGCTTTGCTTCGGCCTTTGCGCGCGCTTCGGGCTTCACGTCGGCCTGAGCGAATGCGGCAGCCGGCAGGCCCATCGCGATCGCCGCGGCCAGGAACGGGAGTTTACGCATGACATGTCTCCATCTTCAGTGAAGTTGGAGGAGAAACACCGGCGGCTTCCGGTGTTTCGCGGAAGCATTCCGGTCCATTCTCCTCACGGCTAGAGGCCGCAGGAGCGGGTTAGGCGTCTGTATGCGAAAGCGCGCTTCGCCTGCTTTCAATCCCGGCATCGGTGCGATCTGGCCCGCATAACGTCGATGAAACAGGCCATGGGTGCGACCAGACCTTCAGGATAACCCCAGCCGGGCGAGCACGGCCTTGATGTAGCTCGGCCCTACCTGAATGACGGCGCCGTCTTCCATCTCAAGCGCGATCAGCCCTTTGCCAAGCCGTTGTACGGCCCTGACCAGCGCGGGACGGATGAAGGTCGATCGATGGACGCGCATCAACTGCTGCGGGTCGAGCAATTGTTCCAGCGCGGTCATCGAGATGCGGTGGATGTAGCTTCGGGTCGAGGTGTGAAACAGCACATAGTCCCTGGCGGCCTCCACCCATTCGATATGAGCGATGGGCAGGCGCAGATTGCCGCTCGCGATCTGAACCCAGATGGCTTCGTCGCGAACCTCTGCCGGCGGGGCGCTCGCCAGCCGGTCGGCCGCATCGCGCATCGCGCGCCGGCGGCGCGCGCGCTCGACCGCCTGGCGCAGCCGGTCGAACCGGACGGGCTTGAGCAGATAGTCGGCTGCGTCGACCTCGAACGCGTCGGGGGCATATTGCTCGAATGCGGTGACGAAGACGATCTCGGGGCGTGGATCGACCGCAAGGTCCGCGGCGACGCGGATGCCGCTCTTTCGTGGCATCGAGATGTCGAGCACCACAAGGTCGGGCCGCAGCGTCGCGATGCGCGCTTCCGCCTCCTCGCCGGTGGACGCGGTTCCCGCAACCTCGACACCGTCGATGTCGCCGAACAGCGTTTCGAGGCGCCGGAGCGCGAGTGGCTCATCATCGACAAGCAGGACGTTGAGCGCGCTCATGCCGCCAGCTCCTCGTTGCGAAGTTCGAGCGGCAGCCGCGCAATCGCCAGAAAACCGCGCTCGCGCTTCAGCGTGTCGAGGCTGCCGGCGGCACCATAGAGCGTTTCGAGCCGCTGGCGGACATTGGCGATGCCGACGCCGGTGCCGGGTCTGGTGTCCTTCTCCAGCCCGGTTCCGTCGTCCTCGACCGCAATCACCAGCGTACCGTCGTCGGTCGAGGCTTCGACCCGGATCGTGACGGGGATGGCCGACGGCGCGAGCGCGTATTTGATCGCATTTTCGATCAGCGGCTGCAGCAGAAAGCTCGGCACCAACGCGCGATTGAGCTCGGACGGGCAAACGAATTCGACGGCGAGCCGCTCGCCGAACCGCACGCTTTCGATCTCCAGATAATGCTGCAGCGTCGCAAGTTCGTCCTCGAGCGGCAGCAGCGCGTCGGGTTGGGAGGACAGCGTGCCGCGCAGGAATTCGGATAGCTTGGCGAGCATCGCGTCGGCTGCGCCATAATCCTTGGTGACGATCAGCGAGGAGATGGCGTTGAGCGTATTGAACAGGAAATGGGGGTTGAGCTGATAGCGTAGCGCCGCGAGGCTGGCGGCGCTCGCGGCGGCCTCGGCCCGGCTTGCCGCCTCGCGTGCGGCGGCGAGCTCAAGCTCGCGCTCACGCGTCAGCTTGTTCGCTTCGATGACCGTAAGCGCCGCGCCGAGCAGCGCGAATTGCCAGACGAGTGCAATGAAGTTGTTGGTCGCACGCAACGCGAAAGGCGCCGACTTTTGCGGCGATACAACCAGTCGCCCAATCCATTCGCCGGTAGCGGCGTCCATCAGCGCGAGCACGGCCGACGCGAGAAAGGCAGAGGCGACCATCGTGGTCAGCCGAACCACCGTGTTTCGGCGGCGCGTTGCCCTGACCGCCCAATAGACACCTCCCGAAAGCAGCGCCCCCATCGTACAGATGTTGATGACCGATACGGTGACGTAGACGCCGGCTCCGCTGAACACATGATAGGGAATGATGTAGAGTACCCCGGACAGGGTCCAGATCGTGACGACCAGATAGATGGTCTGTCGATGTTCGGGTTTCAGCTGCATTCCGGTTCCATCGTCTGCTTTCTGCCAACCATAGGGCAAATGCGAGCGGCTGACGTCCTGCCTTGTCGCGCCCAGGTCAGTCTTTGTCGCTCGGAATTTGCCCTCGCCGAATGGGCATCGGGTTTTGTCGCGGACGCATGGAACGCACCCTGATGCGCTCATAGCCGGACCTGGCTCGCGGCACTCCGCCGCCAGGAGAGTTCCACCATGGCAGGTTCCCGTTTCCGTCGCGGTCTGGTTGTGTCCGGCCTGCTTGGGGCGTTGCTCGTCACCGGAGGGCAAACGGGCGCCGCCATTGCGGAAACGCCCTCCGTTGCATCCGGCGCGGCGGGACAGCCGCTCGAAATACTCCCGTCGGGCCATCCAGTGGTTGCGATCAGTATCGACGGTTCGGTACCGCGACGCTTCGTCATCGACACCGCCGCGAGCGTCACCACCATCATGCCGAAACTGCGTTCCGGGATGCCTGGCCTGGTCATCAAGGAGTCCGCTGCGCCGCTCGATGGCGCGGCTGGCAAGGCCTTCGTCGAGACGGCGGTCGTCGGTGCGCTGCATGTCGCTGGCCAGGTGTTCCGCTCGCCCGAATTGCTGCTGCTTCCTCCCGGTCCGACCGACCGTCTTGGCGTCGATGGCATTCTGGGCGCCGACATTATCGCCGACTTCGCGGTCGAGATGGACATGCCGGGGCGGCGCTGGCGCATGACGCCGAAGGTCGAGGCGGGCATGCTGGACGGGCTTTCGGCGCCAATCCCCTTCGTCCTCGATCGGCAGCGCGCGCCGCGCCTCACGATCAGCGTCAATGGCGTCGAGATGCCGGCGGTGCTCGACACGGGCGCGCGCGGGACGATCCTCAACTGGGCAGGGGCCAGGGCGATCGGACTGACGCCGGATAGTCCCGGCCTTGCCAAGGTGTCGGACATCAGGGGCGCGACAAATCACGCGACCGCAAGCGTCGAGGCGCGCTTGACCGCGCTCATGATCGGCGACGTGAAGGTCGAGGCGCCCAAGGTGCGGATCGCCGACCTGTCGGTGTTCAAGGTGCTGGGGTTCCAGCCCGACCAGCCGGCGGTGATCCTGGGAATCGACATGTTCGCCGATCGGCGCTTCGTCATCGACCACCCCGGACTGCGTCTGCACATCTCCCCGCCAGCGGTATCGCGCGCGGCGGCCTCGCAATCCTGACTCCTGAGAGAAACCAGCATGAAAATGACCCTGACTTGTGGCGCCGCCCTCTGCGTGCTCGCCATCGCCGCAACGGCCGCCATCGCTCAACAGGCGCCCAAGCCGAAGATCGAAGCCGTCTACTGGCTCTCCGCCGAAACCGTATCGGGCATGGCGACCGGCCAGCCGGCGGGCGTAGAGAAGAACCTTTTGCTCCAGCTCGGTTCGGCGCGCCGCAATCCCGCGCCAAGCGCCGCGCATCTGCCGCCGCAAGCCCTGCAGGCCGGTGAGCGTCTTCCTCTCGTCACGCCGGCCGGCGTAACGCCGAAGGGCGACAGCCCAACCAACTACCAGCCCGGTCCGCAGCAGCGGCCCAAGGGACGAATGGAGATCTATTGGGGCTGCGGCGAAACCGCCCCGACCGGGCAGCCGTTCGTGATCGACCTTTCGACGATGCGGCCCGGCGCCGCGTCGCCGTTCGGCGCCGTCCCCACCGTGCGGACAATGACGCCGCCATCGGCCGGGCAGCATGCGACCTATGGCGAATGGCCGAACGGCCGGAAGGGCACACGCGTGCCGCGCGGCGCATCGCTCTCGGGCGACCATGTCGTGCAGGGGAATTACTCGCCCGAGATGCGCTTCTCCGTCGCGCCGGCAAACGACTTCCTCGCACCGCTGGCGCCGCGCAACGCCGCGCTCGCGTCCGGGGCGGTCAAGGTCAGCTGGCCGCTGCTCGCCAATGCCCGTGGCTTCATCCTGACGGTGACCGGCGCGCGCGCGGACGGCACGGTCGTGATGTGGACGTCGAGCGTGGTGCGCATGCCCGGCATGGCGCTGCCCGATTATCTCGAACAATCCGACATCGCCCGTCTGGTTCAGCAGCGCATCCTGCTCGCACCGGAAGCGACCGAATGCGTCGTCCCCTCGGCGGTCGCCAAGGCGGCGGAATCGGCAATGCTGATGATGACCGCCTTTGGCCCGGAGGCGAACTACGGCTCGCCGCGCGAAGTGCCGGCGGGCTGGGCGGTCAAGCTGCGCACCAAGGCGACTCACATGGGCATGCTCGGCGTCGATATGGCCGAGTTGATGCGCGGCGGCGATGGTGACGGCGATGACGCGCCGGCCGAGGATGCAAAGCCGAAGAAGAAGCGCGGCCTGCTGCGCGGAATCATCGGCGGCGCGCTCGGCGTCCCGGGCTGACAATCGTGCAGGAATTCCGGATAATGAACTTCCCCCTATTGAGGCTCGCCATGTTCGGCATCTTCGCTGCATCGCCGGTGATTCCGTTCGCGATGGCGGCTCCCGGCGACAGTCGGGCTCCGAAGAAGCTGGTGCAGCGCTGGACCGTCGACAAGGCGGATCCCGGCGCGGGCCTGCCGGGCTGGTATTCGAAGACCCCCGACATCCATGTTCACCAGCCGAAGAACCCGCATCTTCCGCGAATCCCGCTCGCCGAGATCGACCTTCTTCGCCGTCGCGCGATGGTCGCGTTCGACGCGCTGATGCAGCAGCCTTCGCTGCGCGACGTGCGCGGCACCAGCGTGCAGGCCGATATCAACATTTCGGTCGTTCCGACGCTCGACGGCGTGCGGCTGGTCGCGGCGACCTTCAGCCTGAGGGCGAAGAGCGTGCTTGAGGGAAGACCGGATACGATCCTGCGCGACGGGCGCTATATCACGCCGTCGGAAGAGGGCGCCGTGCTGAACGTGTTCCTCAATCCCTATGACATGATGGCCCGCCGTCAGGTGCAGGCCGAAGGTGTTCACGGAAACAGCCTGCAGGTCCGCACGGGAGGCGCGTACGGCCTCTACGTGGCCGATCGGCTTCCCGACTATGACCCGGACTCGGAATATGCCTGGGGACCAAGGCCGCTTGCCTTGCAGCTTCAGAACGACCGCAGCTGGTATCAGCCGGGCGCGGCGGGGGTGCACCCGCTTCTCGCGCATGTCTCGAGCTACGCTCACGAGAATGATGCGCTTCGCAGCGACCGGCTTAGTCCGGATCGTCCCTATGCGCGCCTGGCGGCAGCGATATTCATGGTGGACTGGGAAGATGTTCAGCGCCGCATGAAGGCGGTGAAGTAGTTCCCGCCTGTTGCGCTGGTGACCCCTACGAGAATCGAACTCGTGTTTTCGCCGTGAGAGGGCGACGTCCTGACCGCTAGACGAAGGGGCCGTTTAAGCGGGAAGCGGGCCTGTACAGGGGGCGGGCGGGGGCGTCAAGCGCTGTACGCCACCTTCTCGATTCCGGCCGAATACCGATTTCGTCGCGCTGGAAATTCCTGCGGTTCCCGCCTATCTGGCGGGCGATGGCGCGTTCGACACGTTCGATGGACTGGGGCTTCCCCCGCTGGCGGCCCTACGGGTCCGAGCGTGAGGCCGTGCGCGTGCGCCTGTGCGATCGTGAGGGGTGCGAGGAGGTGGGCGATCGTCCCGCGCCGAAATCGCCCAACAGCCCCGAGCGCTGGTATTTCTGCGAAACCCATGCCGCCGAATACAATCGCAACTGGAATTATTTCGAAGGCCTGACCGCCGAGGAAGCGGCCAAGCGCGAGGCGGATGAGCGGCGCACCGCGGACGGCTTCACCGCGAGTCGCCATAACGCCTGGGCAGGGCCGGGCGACGGCACCCGCTCGCGCGACGAGATGCGTGCGCTCGATGTTCTCGAACTCGATCCGGATGCCGATTTCGAAGGCGTGCGTGGTGCATGGCGTCGGCTCGCCAAGGAAAATCACCCCGATATCCGCCCCAATGATGCAGAGGCGGCGAAGCGGTTCCAGGCGATTCAGGCCGCTTACGAGGTGCTGCGCGCCGCGGAGGAGCGCCGCCAGTGGCGGCCGGATTGAAGGCGCATATCCGCTCCAACTGGTCGAACGCCGTGCTGGTGTGCGGCAAATGCTCGAAGAAGCTGGGCGGCGGCTTCGGTCCCAAGGGCAAGCAGCCGCTGGGCAAGGCGCTGCGCAAGCATCTGGGCTTGAAGAAGGGGCGCAAGGCCGAGGCCGGCGTGGTCGACGTCAAATGCCTCGGCGTCTGTCCGCGCGGCGCGGTGACCGTGGTCAACGGCAGCGCCAGCCGCGAATGGCTGATCGTGCCGGAGGGCACCGACCTTGACGAGGTGGCGCGCGCCGCGGGGCTCGAACCCTAGGCGTAGCGCTCGGCGGTGGTGCGGATCAGGGCGATCATGTTGGGGATGCCCTGAGTCCGGTTCGAACTGAGCTGATTGCGCAGATCGAACGGCGCGAGCGCTTCCTCGATGCCGGTCGCCAGGATCTCGGCTGGGCTGCGGTCCTGCACCGTGAGGAGCACCAGCGCGATGATCCCCTTGGTGATCGCGGCGTTGCTGTCGGCCAGGAAGTGGAGCGCGCCGTCCTCGCGCACCGTCGGGTAGACCCACACCGCCGCCGAACAGCCGCGCACCAGCGTCGCGTCGGTCTTGAGCGCATCGGGCATCGGTTCGAGCGCGCGGCCCAGGTCGATCAGCAGCCGATAGCGGTCGTCGGCGTCGAGGAATTCATATTCGTCGCGGATATCGTCAAGGTTCGGCATCGCCGCGCCTATAGCGGGGTTGCACCGCCGTGCCAGCCCGGCATTGTGCGCAGCTGCCGGTAAGGAGGACGCGAATGAAGCGAATGATGAAGCGATCGGGGCTGGTGGCGCTGGGATTGCTGATCACGCTGCCCGGTGCGGGCACCGCCCGTACGCCGGCGCCGGCGACCGCGTCCGTTACCAGCACCACCGACATCGTCTATGCAACGCATTCGACGGGGCCGCTGCATCTCGATCTGCACCGTCCGGCAGGGAAGGGGCGGGCGCCGGTGGTGGTGTTCCTTCATGGCGGCGGCTGGGCGCGCGGCGAACGGCCGAAGAGCTGGACCGGGTTTCGTCGCTTTGTCGATGCGGGCTACGCGGTGGTGAGCGTGCAATATCGCCTGTCGGGCACTGCGCGCGCTCCGGCGGCGGTTCAGGACGCGCGTTGCGCGATGGCGTGGGTGGCGCGTGAAGCGGACCGCTATCAGCTCGATCCGGCCCGGGTGGTGGTGATGGGAAGCAGCGCGGGCGGGCATCTGGCGCTGCTGGCCGGCATGCTCGGGAACAAGTCGGACATCGATGTGCCCGCCTGTGGCCCTGTGCCGCGTGCGGCGGCGATCTTGGATTTCTACGCGCCCAGCGACCTGCGCCCTGAATCGGTTGGCGCGTGGCACAGTCCGTCGATCACCAAGTGGATCGGGGACGGGCCGGATGCCGCGGCTCTCGCCGCGCGGATGTCGCCGGTGACGCTGGTCCGCAAGGGGCAGCCGCCGGTGTTCATCGTCCATGGCGACGCCGACGATGTCGTGCCGATCCAGTCGTCGCAGCTCTTGAAGGCAGCGCTCGACAAGGCCGGCGTTCCGTCGGAATTCCACATCGTTCCCGGTGGTGGCCATGGCCAGTTCGAAGACGATGTACAGGCCCGCCTCCATGCGGATGCGGTGCGTTTTCTTGGTCGGCACCGGATCACGCGCTGACGGCGGATCCGGCGCCGGGTCGGGAGCGGCTGCAAGGGTTGCCGCTCCCGGATATTCTTGGCTTACAGGTCGACGCCGGCGGCGATCGCCTCGAGCTTGCGGATGCGTTCCTTGAGATCGGCGATCTCGATCCGCGCGCCCGCAGTGCTCGGTGCGGGGGCGTGGCCTTCGCCCGCATGCGCCAGGCTCAGTTCCTGGCGCTTGAGCGAGAGCCAGCCCCGCCATCCGGCCAGGCCCGCGGCGACGATCATGCCCAGGCCGGCAAGGCCCGCGGTCGCCATGACAAGGTAGAAATTCGGATCACTCATCACGCCCTCCATCAGACGCGTTGCGTTCGGTTCAGTTGCGTTCGTCCCGCAGCTTCGCGATCTCGCGGTCGAGATCGGTCGCGCTGTGGTTGTCGGTGATCACCCGTTCCAGCACCGCGATGCGGTCCTTCAGCGTGCGCACCTCGTCCTGCAGGCGGCGGGCCTCGACGGCATTGGCGCCGTCGTTAACGTGGTGCTCATTGCCCCACTTGTCCTTTCGGACACCCAGCTTTGCCCGAATGATGCTGCCGATCGTCACGATCAGCACGATCCCGATCACCATCTCAAACGGATTCATTCAAAGCCTCCTTTGGCTTCAGCGCCGTTGTTCCGGCGTCGATTTCAGTTTGCCGTTTTCGCCTGTTCGCGCGCCAGCTTCTCGGCGCGGCGGACGGGGCGATCGCGCATCTCGGACAGCGTGACGCCGATTGCGCCGATCACGCCCAGTACCGCGAAGAACCCGATCAACATTGCTCTTACTCCCTAATACTCGGGGGTTGGTTCAGTTTACCGGCCGCTGGTCGCGCAGCCGTTCGATTTCGTCGGAGAGGTCGAGACCCTTGTCGGTCGCGATCCGCTCCAGCACCCGCACTCGCTGCTCCAGCCGCTCGGTATGGGCCGCATATTGCGCGGCCTTCTCGGCGGTCTGCGCGTTGAGCGCCTCGGTCATCTTCTCTTTGTGCTTCAGCCAGCGTGCGAACATGCTGGAGCCGATGCCGCCGATCACCGGGATGCCCACGACGATCATGAAGAAGACGAGCACACTGGTCGGCATATTCCTGGCCTCTTCAGTTCTTGGTCACGCGGAGCGCTTCGATCTCGCGATCCAGCGCTACACTGCCGTCGGTGACGATGCGTTCGACATTCGCCAGACGGTCCTTGATCGAACCGAGCTCGGCGCGCAGCTGGGCGTTCTCGCCGGTCAGCAGCTTGATCCGTTCCATCGCCTCTTCGTTCTTCTTGGGGTACACTGCCTGCCCCCAGGCGCCGTCGAGCGGATAACCGTGTTTGATGCGCAGCCAGGTGGTGAGCACCCATCCCAGGATCCCCATGCCGCCCATGATGGCGATAAAGGGGAAGAAGGGCTGCAGAAATTGCGGGTCCATCGTGCGTTCCTTGTCTTCTTATGGTCTCAGCGCAGCGAGTCGATCTCGCGGGCGGTGCGGGCGGCGGGGTCGGTAGCGATGCGTTCCAGCACTGCGATCCGCTCCTCCAGCCGGCCGATCTGGCCGGTCAGCCGCTCATTCTCGTTCGTCAGCAGCTCGATCTCGCGCTTGGCGGCGGGGTCGGCCTTGCCGGTCATGCCGCTCCACTCATTCTCAACCGGATAGCCGTGCTTCGCGCGGATCCAGGTCGATACGAGCCAGCCGAAGGTCGAGATCGCGATGATTGCGATGACGAAACCCGGTCCACTCCAGCTCATTTGTTATGTCCTCCTGTTGAACGCCCCCGCCTTCAGCGCAGGCGCTCGATCTCGTCGGCGAGCTGCGTGTTGCGGCTCGTGTAAAAGGTTTCGATGTCGGCCATGCGGCGGTCGATATCGCGCAGCTTCGAGCGGACTTCCTGGGTCGAGCGGCGCGGATTGGCGCGCACGCCCTGCCAGAACTTCGCGTCCTCGTCGCTGTGGTAGAGGCCGTTCGGCTTCTGCGAGGTGACCATCGCCAGACCGATATAGACGAAGAACGCGGCGCCCGAGGTGACGAAGAACATCGTCAGGAAGCCAAGCCGGATCCACAGGGGGTCAAGCCCGGTATACTCGCCCAGCCCCTCGCAGACGCCGAGCCACTTGCCGTTCACCTTGTCGCGGTAGAGTTTCGTGCGGCTGACAGACATTTCAGTTCCTCCGTGCACGTTCGTAGTCGGGGAGCTCACGGACTGGCAGCGTATCGTTGCCGCGCAGGCGGAACTCGGGATTGTCGGCGGCGATGATCCGCTCGATGGTCATAAGACGATCCTCGAGCCGGCGTGCCGTATAGTGCAGCTCGTCGAGCAGGTTCTCGTCCTCGCCGGTCAGCGTCTTCGCCTGCTTCCACTTGGTGACGTAGTGCAGGATCAGCCAGGGAAGGCCGACGATCGGACCGGCGATCGCCAGGGAGACGATAAAGGTCTCGAACATCTCAGCCCTCCTTGTTCAGGCGCGCCTTGAGCGCGGCCAGCTCGGCATCGACCTTCTCGGCGGACTGAAGCTCGGCGATTTCCTCTTCCAGCGTCTTCTTCGGCGCGCCCAGTGCCAGCGCGTCGGCGCGGCCCTCGGCGAAGTCGACCCGGCGTTCGAGCAGGTCGAAGCGGCTGAACGCCTCGCTCACCTTCGAACCGTTGGTCATCTCGCGCAGCTTGACGCGGTTGTTGGCGCTTTCCAGGCGGGTCATGATCGCGTTCTGGCGGGCACGGGCGTCGCGCAGCTTGGTCTGCAGCTTCGCGATATCCTCTTCCGAGGCGCGCAGCGCGTCGTCCAGAACCGAAATCTCGGCGCCCAGCTGATCGCACATGTCGAACGCCTTCTGACGCTCCACCAGCGCGGCCTTGGCCAGGTCCTCGCGGTTCTTGCTCAGCGCCAGCTCGGCCTTCTCGGTCCAGCTCGCCTGCAGGTTCTCCAGCTTCGCGATATGGCGCCGCATTTCCTTCTGGTCGGCGATGGTACGCGCCGCGCTGGCGCGAACCTCGACCAGAGTCTCCTCCATCTCGAGGATGATCATGCGGATCATCTTCGCCGGGTCTTCCGCCTTGTCGAGAAGGTCGGTCATGTTGGCTGCGATGATGTCGCGGG
>Ga0247823_10000050_pt1 | contig 83752 bp, 76 predicted proteins | sample 13C_PalmiticAcid_2_FD_192426 | JGI IMG/M metagenome (GOLD analysis project Ga0247823, IMG submission 192426) | Soil microbial communities from agricultural site in Penn Yan, New York, United States - 13C_PalmiticAcid_Day30 | ecosystem: Environmental > Terrestrial > Soil > Agricultural land... | reverse complement strand
TTGGCCGGCAGACCAATCGGCCGCGAGAGTTCAATCTGGAGATTTACATGAAACTATATTTCGCCTCTGGCTCCTGCGGCCTTGCGACGCAGATCGCGCTGCGCGAAGCCGGGCAGACGTTCGACCTCGTCGAAGTCGACTTCAAGACGAAGCAGACCGTGGAGGGCGACTATTATCAGGTGACCGCCAAGGGGTTCGTACCCGCGCTCAAACTGGATGACGGCGACGTCCTCACCGAAGGTGCCGTCATTCTCCAGTGGGTTGCGGACCAGAACCCCGACCGCGGCCTTCTTCCCGCCTTCGGCACGAAGGAGCGGTACAAGGCGCTGATCTGGCTCAACTTCATCGCCACCGACCTTCATAAGAATATGGCGGTCATGTTCTCGCCGGTGCTCGACGATGCGACAAAGGCGAGCTTTGCCAAGGCGAACCTCATCAACAAGTTCGAATATGTCGACGAGCATCTCGCCGCGAATGATTATCTGCTCGGTGACCGCTTCTCGGTCGCGGACGCCTATCTCTACAATGTCCTGAGCTGGCCGGGACGGGTGGGCCTCGACATCTCCGGCTATGCCGCGATCCAGGAATTCATGGCCCGTATGGAGCAGCGCCCCACCGTTCAAGCGGCCCGCAAGGCCGAAGGGCTGATCGACTAGGTCTCCGGGGCCGGGGACATATCACCCTCCTCCCGGATATGCCCCGGCCAAAAGCGAAAGGCCCCCCTGCAAAGGGGGGCCTTTCCAGATGGCGCTCCGGCCGCCGGACGCGCCGGTTCGCGGAACGATGGCATCTAGCACTGTATGAAGGCCTCGTTTTCCAAAGGGTGGTATCGAGAAGACGATGATATTCGGATGGAACGGCGAGACCCTCCATTATAGCGCGGAGGGCGAGGGGAGGGCCGTACTGCTGCTGCACGGGCTTGGCGGCAACGCCGAAAACTGGCTGTTGCAGCGGCGGCATCTGGCGGCGAGCCATCGGGTATTGTCTCTCGATTTGCCTGGCCACGGCCGTTCCAGTGGCCGCTCGGTTCACTTCACGGATTACTGGCGTGCGATCGAGGCCACACTCGATCATGCCGGCGCGCCGCGCGCGGCCCTATGCGGCCTCTCGAAAGGCGCCCGGGCAGGACTCGCCTTTGCGGCGCGCCGTCCAGAGCGCGTGACCGCCATGGTCGTTGTGAACGCCTTCCTGCGTCTCGACGCGGACGATCGCGTCCGGCGATTGGCGCTATATGACCTTTTGCTGGAAGAAAATGGTGCCGAGCGCTGGGCGGACCAGTTGCTCGCGATGATGGGTGTGGAGGAGTATCCCGCCATTGTCCGTGGGTTTCGTCGATCGATCGGACAGATTGATCCCCTTCACATCTGGTGCATCTTCCGCGAGCAGGATGCATTTGACCAGCGCCCGGAACTCCGGTGCGTCACATGTCCCGCCCTCGTCGTGCGCGGAGCGAGGGACGGCTTCGTCCCGGCCTATTGCGCCGACGAAATCAGAGCGGCCCTGGTCGGTAGCGAACTCGCCGTCCTCGATGCGGGTCATCTGCCGTATCTGGAAGTTCCGGCCGAATTCAACCGCTGCCTTTCGCAGTTTCTTGCGCGACATTCGATATGAGCAAGAGCCCGATCCGGCCTGATCGGGACATTGGGCGGCGCAAGCCAATGCGCGCGGTTTCGCCTGACGTGATCATGGCGCTCGTCGACTGCTCGCCATGCAAGGGAGAAGATCGGGCCGCCACGGCGTCGAGGCTGATCAATTCTCTCCGACCGAACTCCATGTCATCTTTCTCGCCGAACGCTGCGATGCAACGCGCGAGATAAAACCGCGCGGCAGGATTGGCCGGGCCATTGAGTGGGCGCTGGGCATGCGGTTCGCGCGCCCGCTCGCCGATCCTCGGCTTGAGGCCCTCCGCCTGTTCGTTTCGTTGGTGAGGTTCCATGCCGACCGTGTCCGGTCGGACGATGTGATCCGCCTCGTTGAGGCTGGCTTCTCCTATGGCCAGGCGTGTGGGCTTCTCGGCTATATCAGCCGCCGTCATCGCTCCGCATAGCAAACCGACAACAAGGGTGCGTGAGCGCCATCGCCTTGGGCAAGGCCGCAAATCGGCATTCGAGGCCTCCCAGCTGAAGAGCCGCGCTCTGGATGTCAGTGCACGGTCCGTCCTGGCGCCTCGCCGGCGGGCGGGAGGTCTTTATGCCGCGCGTCATGACCGCCGATGCATCGATAAAGTCGTTTCGTTCCGCAATGATCGGAAAAGCGGCCTGTTTATCGGTCGTGGCCCGGCCCTTAATTGAGGCGACATCGCATTTCCAGGCTGCGGCCGTGACGAAGGAAATAATATGCCGACGCTTTTCGATCCGCTCGCGCTAGGTGCGCTCGCTGTTTCCAACCGCATTCTCATGGCGCCGATGACCCGAGGCCGCGCCACTCGCGATCATGTCCCGACCGCGATGATGGCCGAGTATTATGCCCAGCGCGCGTCCGCCGGCCTCATCATCAGCGAGGCGATTGGTATCTCGCGCCAAGGCCTCGGTTGGCCTTATGCGCCGGGGCTGTGGTCCGACGAGCAGGTCGCAGGGTGGGCACCTGTGACGCAGGCGGTCCATGACAAGGGCGGGCTGATCATTGCTCAGCTCTGGCACATGGGCCGCATGACGCATTCGGCGCTCACCGGAGAGCAGCCGGTATCGTCGAGCGCGACCGCAACGCCGGGAGAAGCCTACACATATGACGGCAAAGAGCCCTATGAAGTGGCGCGTCCGCTCGAAGCAGGTGAAATTCCGGGAATCATCGCCGACTATGTCTGCGCAGCGGAGAATGCAATTGCGGCCGGTTTCGACGGGGTCCAGATCCACGCGGCGAACGGTCAACTGATCGACCAGTTCCTGCGCAACAACAGCAATATGCGCACTGACGAATATGGCGGTAGCATCGAGAACCGCCTACGCCTGCTGAAGGAGGTGACCCAGGCGGTCGCGGATGCCATCAGCGCCGACCGGACCTCGGTGCGACTCACGCCGAACGGCGAAACCTATGGCGTGGACGATAGCGACCCGACGCCGCTGTTCACCGCTGCCGCCGCGGCGCTCGACGCTATCGGCATCGCGTTCCTCGAGCTGAAGGAAGCGACGCCGACCGGGACCTTCGTCTCGAGCGACGTGCCGCGCCAGTCGCCGATGATGCGCCCCTTCTTCAAGGGCCCGCTGATCCTCAACAGCGACTATGATCAGGAGAGCGCCCAGGCAGCAGTCGACAGCGGCCTGGCCGACGCAATCAGCTTCGGCCGCCCATTCGTTGCCAACCCCGACCTCGTTGGGCGCTTTCGCGAAGGTGCGGCGCTGAGCAGCGTGCAGGAAGCCACGCTCTATACCCGCGAAGCCGAAGGCTACACCGATTATCCCGCTTATCCGGCGCTGGAAGACAGCGCGGCTGTCGGCTGATCGGATGGGCGCTTCAGATGGGAAGCCCCCTCTGTCCGGGCGCCCGACCGCACCCCCCTAATGACCCAAGTCAATCCCGCTGCCGTCCCGGTGGCTCATCAAGGAGTATTATAATGGACTGGAATGCCAATCGTGATCATGTGCTGTCGAACGTCGGCAAGTTGCAACAGCTCTCGCCCGACACGGTGAAGGGATATCTGACCGCATCGGGCGCAGGCCGTAAGACCGCGCATCTGGACGAAAAGACCCGCCAGCTCATCTCGCTGGCGGTCGCGGTAACGACGCGTTGCGATGGCTGCATCTCGATCCACACCAACGAAGCGCTGAAAGAAGGCGCGACCCGCGAAGAAGTCGCCGAGGCGCTCGGCGTGGCTATCGCGATGAACGCGGGCGCTGCCCTCGTTTACTCGACGCGCGCGCTCGAAGCATTTGATGCGGCCGCAGCCTCATAAGTGTTGCATGAGGCACGGCAGGCTCATCCCGCCGTGCCTCGCCGAATATCTCTGCCGCGACAGATGCGCATCGCCTGAAAGCGAGCCGATCAGTGATCGCCTGTCAACATCGACGGGATGGCAGCTCACGATCACAACGCCTCGCTATAAAGTCATTTTGCGCCGAAATGTTTGGAAAAGCGGCCTGTTTATCGGCCATCGAGGCGCGGCTAGGCAGGATCATCACCTGCTATTTGCAACCGTGCGGAAGGAACAGATATGCCCACGCTCTTCGACCCTATTGCCCTTGGCGCGCTGGCCGCGCCCAACCGCATCATCATGGCGCCGCTGACCCGCAGCCGCGCAACGCGCGCGAATGTCCCGACCGCGATGATGGCCGAATATTATGCGCAGCGCGCAACCGCTGGCCTCATCACCAGCGAGGCAATCGGTATCTCGCGCCAGGCCAATGGTTTTACCTATGCGCCGGGACTCTGGACCGATGAACAGGTGGAAGCCTGGAAGCCGGTGACGCAAGCGGTTCACGAAAAGGGCGGCCTCATCATTGCGCAGCTCGGCCATACGGGCCGCGCCGGCCATTCTGCGGTGATCGGCGAGCAGCCGGTTTCGGCCAGCGCGACGGTGTCCCCGGTCGATGCCTGGACCTATGACGGGCCGAAGCCTCCCGAAACCGCGCGCGCGCTGACGATCGAGGAAATTCCGGGGCTGATCGCCGATTATGTTCGCGCGGCAAAAAACGCCATGGTGGCGGGTTTCGATGGCGTCCAGATCCATGCCGCGAACGGCATGCTGCTCGACCAGTTTCTGCGCGACAGCAGCAACAAGCGGACCGACGAATATGGCGGCAGCATCGAGAACCGCATGCGCCTCCTCGGCCAGGTGACGCGGGCGGTGGTCGACGTCGTCGGCGCCGATTGCACGTCCGTCCGCGTGTCGCCCAACGGCGAGACCTGGGGCGTCGATGACAGCGATCCCGCCAGGCTGTTCACCGCCGTTGCCGCGATGCTGGACAAGATCGGCATCGCCTATCTCGAGTTGCGCGAGCAGGGCCATGGCGGCGAGACCGACGTACCACGCCAGTCGCCAATGATCCGCCCGTACTTCAAGGGTCCGCTGGTTCTCAACCATGACTATGACATCGAGCGCGCCCAGGCCGATCTCGATAGCGGGCTCGCGGATGCGATCAGTTTCGGAAGGGGCTTCCTCGCCAATCCCGATCTCGTCCGGCGTCTTCACGAGCGCGCACCGCTCAACGAAGCGCGGACGGAGACCTTCTACACGCAAGGACGTGAAGGCTACATTGACTACCCGGTGCTCGCGGACAGCAAGGCTGCCGCCTGACCGGGTGTGGGCGCCCCGGATGACACCCCCCGTCCTCCTATCCGGGGCGCCCTACCTCATAAGATCGAGCGAGAAGGACCGAGGCTTAGATTATGACGAAACGCGTTCTCTTGTTGCTGGCCGAGGGCTTCGAGCCCCTGGAGGCTGCGGGCTTCACCGACGTGCTCGGCTGGGCGAACATCGACGGCGATGAAGGTATCGAGCTCGTATCTGCGGGCCTGCGCCCAACGCTCAAGGCGACCTTCGGCTTTTCGGTCATTCCCGATGCGATCGTCAGCGATCTCGATCTCGACAGCTTCGACGCGCTGGCGGTCCCCGGCGGCTTCGAGGGCGCGGGCTTTTATGACGATGCCCTGGCCGACGAATTTACAGCGGTGATCGCAAAGTTCGACAAGGCCAGCAAACCGGTGGCCGCGGTGTGCGTTGCATCTCTCTCGCTTGGCGCCGCGGGCATTTTGAACGGGCGAAGGGCGACGACCTATCATCAGGTCGGCGGCAAGCGGAAGGCACAGCTTGAAGGCTATGGCGCGGTATTTCTCGACCAGCCGCTCGTCGTCGATGATCGACTGATCACATCGACCGGGCCGGGGACGTCGATCGAAGTCGCCTTTGCCTTTCTGGAGCAGCTGACGTCGCGCATCAACGCGGATCATATTCGCCAGCTGATGCGCCTTCCCGAACCCGCGACGGGCTGGCTCGACAAGGTGCAGGTCAGCGAAACGACCGATCCCTGACTTCTAGTTGGCGCTTTTCCAAGATCATATCGCAAGGAGCGAGAAATGACCGATACCCCCCTTGAAAATCAGCCCGCCGGCTATGTGCCCGCCAAAATCTGGGCGCCTAAAAATAACTATGGCGGCACGTTCGGCAGCATCAACCGGCCGGATTCGGGCGCCCGGTTCGAGCAGGCGCTGCCGGTCGGAAAGCACCCCTTGCAGCTCTATTCGCAGGGCACGCCGAACGGACAGAAGATCACGATCCTGCTCGAGGAACTGCTCGAGGCCGGACATGAGGGCGCCGAATATGATGCCTGGCTGATCGACATCTTCAAGGGCGACCAGTTCGGCAGTGGTTTCGTCGACATCAACCCCAACTCGAAGATCCCGGCGCTCGTTGATCAAACGATGGATCCGGTCCTTCGCGTCTTCGAAAGCGGGTCGATCATGCTCTATCTCGCCGAAAAGTTCGGCGCCTTTCTGCCCACCGATCTGCGTGGACGGACCGAGGCGATGAACTGGCTGATGTGGCAGATGGGCACGGCGCCCTTCGTCGGCGGCGGCCTGGGGCATTTCTACGCCTACGCGCCGCTCAAGATCGAATATGCGATCGATCGCTATGCGATGGAGGTGAAGCGGCAGCTTCATGTTCTCGATACGCATCTTGCACGCCACGAATTCCTCGCCGGCGATGACTATACGATCGCTGACATGGCCGTCTGGCCCTGGCATCCGGGCAGCCTCTATGGTGTTTACAATACGCACGCGTTCGTTGCAGTCGAAGAATATCGGCATCTCCTCCGCTGGTACAAGGCGATCGGCGAGCGACCCGCCGTCAAGCGGGGAAGGGTGGTCAACCGGCTGTCGGACACGCCCGGCGAATTCTTGCGCGAGCGGCATGATCGTCGTGACTTCGCTACGCTGGATGAATTTAGATGACAATCGAGTAACAGCAGCTTTTGCCCGTCTCTTTCCTAAGAGCGGCTTGACCGCTATCGGCCAAACGCTGTTGTATCCAAGGTCCGGCAATGTCGCGTCATTGCCAGCCGATCCTCTCATGGCTTGTCGAGCGAACTGCAAATGACCAAATAGCCTTCGACGACCGGAAAGAGATCATATTTGTCGAAAATCGTAAATGGGGCCAGCCTGAAGCCGCGCTCGGGCAACGCACCGAAAAAGATCGTCTTGCTGTTGCACGGTTTCGGATCGAGCGGCACCGACATGATTTCGATCGCGCCCCAGTGGCAGGAGGAGCTTCCCGACACGCTGTTCCTTGCGCCGCACGCGCCGCAGCGTTGCAGCATGATGGGCGCGGGCTATCAATGGTGGGGCTTGTCGGGATTTGCGCCCTCGGCACTGGCCGCGGGCGCGGCATCGGCAGCGCCGGCGATCGACGCCTTCATCAACCGCAAGCTCGCCCAATATGAGCTGACCGAGGCCGATCTCGCGCTCGTGGGTTTCAGCCAGGGCACGATGATGGCGCTCCATGTCGGGCTCCGCCGGCCGCGAGCCGTCGCCGCCGTCGTCGGTTACTCGGGGATGCTCGCTGGAACGCTCGGACTTGCGCACGACGCCTCGCCAAAGCCGCCGGTGCTGTTGGTGCACGGTACGGCGGATCCGGTCGTGCCGATTGCCGCGCTCCACATGTCCGAAAGCGAGCTAAAACGCATCGGCGTCGATGTCACGACGCACATTTCCTACGGAGTCGGCCACAGCGTCGATCCGGTCGGATTGCGGCTCGGCCGCGATTTCATAGCCGAGGCCTTCGCCCGATCGTCGTGACGGCTAGGTTCCTAACCCCGGTCGGACCCCGTCGGCGCACTGCCGAAATCTCGATCACGCGAGCAGGCGCCTAAGGAAATATATCCGGAACAGGTCTAGCAGCGCCTCCGCCGTCTCGTTATCGTTGGCGTGGGCTACGACCTGAAGTCCGCCCTCTGCCGCGCCGGAATATTCGAACGGGTGAAGCCCCGTCAGCCGCAGCCGGGCCGGATCAAGCCCGTCCCGGCGGAGTGCGGCATGCGCGGCATCGTCGATCGACAGTCCGACCCAGATGCCCGCACTGCGCGCCGCAATCTGCTGGATGTCCCCATGCTCGCCTGCGATCAGAAGCTCCGCCCTGCCGTCCATTCGATCCCCCTGGTCCGCGCCTTCGTCGCGGTCGAAACCCCGCCGTGGACCGCCCATCCGCGAATCCGGTGATTGTTTCTGCCTGCCTTGCTACGGCCGCTCGGCGCTGACCATGCTAATTTCGATGAAGCGTTCAGCAAAAACTCTTTAGCCGCGTGCCTTCACCGCCGGAACCAACCCGGTGCCGGAGGGAGCCGTCTGGCCGGGCGCGAAACGCCGCGCAACGGCCGCCCCGGCGCTTTTTTTCCCGCCCGCTGCGCGGGCTCCTCGCGCCGACGCGTTTCCCGCGTCCAAAAAAGCGCCATGCCGCCCGTCCTCCGCTCGGCTCCGGAGATGGTCTCCGGCAGCGATGAAGGAGACGAACAATGGCAGCTATCGGCTTTGTGAACGGCACCATCGAAAAGGGCTTCGTTGGCCAGGTTGGACGTTGCCTGGCCTTTCCTGCATGCTCCGTTAGCCGTCAGAAGCCGGTTTTCGCGATTTTCGTTCAAGAGCCGACAGGCAGCTACCGGCCACCCGCCGACCCGGTCTATCATCGAAAGTTGAGCGGCATCGGTCCATTTCGGACCATTTCGTGGTGGCGAAACGCGCATCGTGAGCCTTGGTCTCGTATCGAAGGGGAGCGTTATGCCAAATTACCTTGTGAACAAGAATGCTCAGTCGAATGGGGACCACGAGGTCCACCAGACTGGGTGCGGGCATGACGTGACGCGACCTTCGCCCTTTTTATTGCCTCGACCTCGAGGTGTCCGCGCACGGGCACCACAAGATCCACAGTCACGCGCGCGTCAATGGCGCGACGCCTTAGATGCCCGTCAATTTGATCCGCCAGTATCTCAATGATGATCTGGCCGGCGCCGCTATCTTTCGTCCCATGGGCGCAGCTTTCATTCGCGACTGAGCACACGAAGGCCCCGTCGATCGCCCGCGCATATACGATAACCTCGCTCCCTGGACGGCCGTGTTTCACGGCGTTGGTGAGAAGTTCTATCAGGATCAGGCCAACTCGCCACGCCCGCGCGGCTGACAAGGTGATTTCAAGAGCCTCGGTTTGAAGAACCAGACGGCAATTGGACGACAGCGCTTGCGACGCAGATTCACAGACCCTCGCTACGTGGCCCGCGATTGCGACAGATCCGGTCATTGGCGCCTGGAGAGCGCGATGCACTCCAACCATGGCGTGAAATCGGTCTTGGACAGCGGAGAGTGCGGCGCGGGCTTCCACATTTTCGATCCTCGACTTGGTGATCGAAAGGCTCGCGATGATGACCGTATACTCGTTTAAAATGCGATGATTAAATTCTTGAAGCAGAATGACCGAACCTGGTGCGTCGCCGGCAGGATCGCCTTGTTCGCTTATGGATAACATCAGAGCCTCCCGGAATGGATCGGTGGAATCTGACAGACCAATTCCAGATGCGATTGATGCATGACGCCGCATTTGGACGGTTGAGACTGACGGCGGGAGGTGATCCACGGCCAAATGCACGGCAACATTGGCCTCGGCCGGATCGACGCTTGAATGTTGAAGAGATGCTCACGCCCGACCTGGGCATGCCCGCAGCCGCGTATCGGTGCGCGCCTGGCGGCCGCGTAGTCACCCGACCGCGGTCGGCGCTTACGCGGCCGCTATGCATTCCTTACGCGACCTTACGCCTTCTTACTGGTGTCGCGAGGCATGAAGAGACCAGATGGACATGTCATTCCGAGGAGTTTGAAATGTCCGATATCAATTTCGCGACTACCGAAAAGGCCGGGGTAGACAATCTTCTTGTGGCTCGGCTTCTCGCCACGGCCCTTTCGGTGTTCGATGCCGATAAGCATGTGGCGCGCCTTCATATCGAGCGCGCCTATACGGTTGCTCAGGGCGAAGTCACTCCGCGGGCTCGCAGAGGTCTGCTGGCAGACTGGCAGGTACGCCGTGTCGAGCGCATCGTGGAGAATCGGATCGATTCTCCCCTCCGCATTTGCGAGGCGGCGGAGAGCGTCAGGCTGAGCGCGAGCTATTTTTCTCGCGCCTTCAAGGCCTCCAAAGGCGTATCTTATTCCGAATTTGTGATCCACCAACGGCTCGTGCGGGCCAAGGAGTTGCTTCTCACCACAGCCGATCCGATCGCAGACATCGCGCTCGCATGCGGGTTCGCGGATCAATCTCACATGACCCGCTTGTTTCGTCGCGTGGTCGGCTTGCCGCCGCGGGCCTGGCGTCAACAAAATGTACAAGAGCTTCAAGATGAGATCGGATCTGAAGCGGCATGACGATCGCCGACCCCTGCCGTACGGAGCCCGGATCGAAACCCGTCTCCTGGGCCGCGGCGCGCGGCCCTTCACCCTGCGGCGGGAACGGAAGCCGATGGCCCGCGCGGCCGTCCCGTGAGAACCTGCCGCGTTGTGCTCGCCGCACCGTTGCAACGGACGGGTGGACGCAACCGAAACCCATAATGGTCCAACGGGCCGCGATGCAGCGAATCCCTCAGAGTGCTTGCCGAAGATCAGAAGTCGCGAGGCGCGCTCTCCATGAGGCCCAGATCAGCCCAAATCTTCGCCCGGACTTCCCGGGCAACCAGGTTCAGCGTATCGGCACCATAGGGCGCACCCACAACGATCCGGTCGGGGCGGGATCCTTTCGCGATCTCGATGAGACCTAGAAGGCTTACGGCGATATCGCCAGGCTCGGGTCCGTCACGCATTTTGAATCTGTCCAGAACCTGATCAAAAATGGCGTCCGCGAATTGTGCTGTCTTATCGTCCGGTTCCACAGGCGCGCGCGCGGTGGGGATCTGCGAGCTTTCGTACATCGCGATGGGATCGACGCTCGGCTGCATCAGGACGACGTCGATGCCGAAAGGGGCGGCTTCATACCGCAAGACATCGCTCAGTCCCTCGATGGCGAATTTGCTGGCGCCAACGAGACCCATGAACGGCAGGGACACCCGGCCCAGGATCGAGCCCATGTTGACGATAAGTCCATCCCCTACGCGGCGCATCGCGGGAAGAACCGCCTTCGAGGATCTAAATGTCCCCACCACGTTGGTTTCAAACAACAGGCGTGCCTGATCAGTCGAATAAGCGTCGCACAGACCGATCGCGGCAACACTTGCGTTGTTGACCAGCACGTCTATCCGTCCGGCCTTTTCCAGCGTGTCGCGCACGCCACGTTCGACGGAGGCATCGTCGGTGACGTCTATCGCTACGACATCGATGCCTTGGGCCCAGAGTGCATTTGCACGCTCACGGTTGCGACCGGTTGGCTCGCGCATCGACACGAAGACCCGGTGTCCGGCCCCGGACAGTTTCTCTGCCGCGGCGCGCCCGAAGCGGCCAGCGCCGCCGGTGATCAGGATATTCTTGTGCATCTCAACTTCGTGCGCGGTTTCAGGCGGAGTTGGGACTTTCTCCTGAAACGGGCATCGGGGTATTGAACGATGGCGCTCTCGATAGAATCGTGACGCCCGACGGAACATCGGCAAGCCCCGCCTTCGATCATTGCCCGGGACGCCCCGAAGTCCTCCGATCAGTCTTGCGCTTCCGCCGACAGGACAAAGCGTTGCAGCCGGCGCGAAGCACGGAGCACGGCCCGAATGTAACCGCGGTTTTCCCGCGCGTCGGCGGTGGGAGAGCTCGCGGCCAATTCCTGGTGGATCGCCATCGCACGTTGTCGCGCTCGGGCCCGTGAGGCGGGTTCCGGCGAAATCGTGCGCGCGGCCAGCAAAAGCTTGAGTTCCAGCAACAACGAACCCTCGCCCCGTGCAAGCGTCATCGCTTCCCAATACCGATCGACGGCCGCTGCCCGGTCGGAACGGGCCAAGAGATGGGCCTCCAGCCCTATCAGTTGCGGCCGCCACCAGTTGTCTTCCTCATTCTCGATGAACCGAAGCAGTTCCTCGAGAAGCTTTTGCGCGGTCGCGAACCTGCCGAAGGACAAATAGCCTTCGACCAATCGCACATAGTACCAGGCCTGCCGCTTGAACCCTTTGAAGGGTTCGTCGCCGAGCACGAATTTCTCGAACCGTGCTAATGCCGTGGCCGAACGATCGTGATGCATGGCCAGAACAGCGTCCAAGGCATCGGTCCACGCTCGCCATTCCTGGCGGTCCCCGCATTCGCGCCTCAGGGTATCGAGATAGCGTGCTGCTGCCGTCCACCGCTGGCTCTCGACCGCGATGGGAAATGCCGACCTGATGGTGTTGTTGAAGATCGAGGGCAAATTGTCTCCGGATTCTGTAATCGCCTGGCCCGACGTCGCGGCGGCATCCGACAGGCGTCCCGAAAACCACTCGATCCACGCTAGGAAAGGTCGGCCGATCTGCCGCGGATCATAGAGGTAAGCACCGGATTCAACGACCCGTTGTTCCGCTGGATAATGATGCAACAGCCAGCGGATGTTGCGTTCGCACTCTGCATAATCGCCCAGAAGATGCCGGCTTACGCCTGCCAAAGCCCGGATCAGCGCGTCACTGCTGGGTGCGTCGCCTTCCGTCGACACATCGGTCCCATCCGTCAATTGCTCAGCCGCTCGAATCGCCTGTCGCGGCCGCCGTGCCGAGCACGTCGTCAGCACCACGCTCCATGCCGCGCGCAGCTGCGCAGGAACATCATCGAGAGCCCGGGCGAGCGAATACGCTTCGCCGTAAATCTTGATCGTCGTGATGTCTTCTGGAGACGAAAGCCACAAGGCACCCCCCAGGCTGATCATCAGGGCAAGCCGCTTGTGAGGATCGGTTTCGACATCGAGCAATCGTTCGATCCAGGTTCCCACCTCCTTTGCAAAGCCGAGTTGTGTCAGCAAAGGCCCTGCCACGCGCACCAACTCGGAGGCCAGGTCCCAATCCGCTTCTTCGATCGACCACTGCAAGGCGAATTGCGCATCGTCGAGCGTCGATCGCGCGATTGCTGCGGCTTCGCTGTCGTGCGATTTTGCCTTTTCGATTTGATAAATCTCACAGCGGCCGATCACATATTGGGCGTGCCGCAGAGCGGTCTGCCGACGCTCATCTCCGTCGCCGAGCCTGGCGAGCGCAAAACCCCGCACCGTCTCGAGAAGGCGATATCGGGCACCGTCCTCGTCTTCGATGAAGACGACCAGCGATTTTGCAACGAGGTCGCCGATCGTGGCGAATGCGACCTCAAGCGAGTCCCCCTTGCCGGCTGCGACCTGTTGAACGGCTGTGAGACTGAAAGCGTGCGAGAAGATGGCCACTCGCGTGAGCAGCGCCTGCTCCGTCGGCGTCAGGAGATCGAAGCTCCAGTCGAACGTAGCCTCGAGCGTCTGGTGCCGCGGCAGCGCAGCTCGCTGATTTTGCGCGAGAAGACGAAACTTGTCCTCGAGCAAAGTGGCGATGCCATTTATGCCGAACGCGGGGACACGGCCAGCGGCCAGCCGGATCGCAAGGGCAACACCGTCCAGTTTCCGGCAGATGTCCGCCGCAGCGGGTGCTAGGGCGTCCGTGAGCACGAAGTCAGGTGAGCCAGCCTGTACGCGATCGACGAATAGCTCGATCGCATCATATGTCAGGGCCTGCTCGGCCGTCAGGCCGTAGCTGTCCTTCGGAACGCTCAACGGATTGAGGCGATACACCGTTTCCCCGTCCGCCCCCAGAGGTTCACGGCTGGTGACTATCACCGAGACGTGCGGCGCGAAGCCCAGGATATCCTCGATCACCGAAGCTGTCGCGCCTGCGACATGTTCACCATTATCGAGAAGCAAAAGCATGCGGCTGGAGGCCAGTCGCTCCGCTATGAACGCCAGAGGGTCGGCCGCCGCCTGCACCGCACCGAGCGCCATGGCGATGCGCGCGGGGACCAGAGCCGGATCCCGGATGGGCGCGAGATCCACAAAATAGACTCCGTCATTGCCTTCCGCCCGCAAGGAGGCGCAGGAAACGGCGACCGTCGTCTTGCCGATGCCCCCGCTGCCGACGACCGTTATGAACCGCCGCGTTGCGAGCAGGTTATTGATGACCTCAATGTCACGGCGGCGACCAAAGACCGGATTCAGGAGCGGCGGCAGTCGGCCCAGGGCAGAGCCGACGCCGACCGGTTGGTGAATTTTCATTCCAACCTCGGTCGATCGCGCAGGCCAGCGTTCCAGCGGGACGGCAGACGTAAAACTATAGCCTCGACCGACCACGTTGATCACATAATCTCCGCCCTCGGGCGTCTGGCCAAGGACCTTGCGCAGCGACCCGATGGCCACGCGTATGGTCGCGTCCTCGACGCAGCTTCGCTGCCAAACCCGGTCAGCGAGGTCCGATTTGGAGATGACTTCGCCCTGCGCCGATAGCAGAGCCATCAGCAAGTCCAGCGTCTTGTCACCAATGTGAAGAACCTGCCCGTCCCGTTTCAATATGCGCTCGGTTGGGAACAGGACGTGAGGGCCGAAAGCAATCCAATCGGCCGCAGCTAATTTTGAGTCGTCAATGTCAGCAGTCGTCATCCAACTCTTTCGCAGATTGTCATGATGCGCCCACGCGTTGAGGTCATGACCTTCCGCATGAGCTGCGGCTTGCGGGCGGAGCCATAAACTAGCTATCCATAGATAGACAAGCCCGGTTTCGGCTTTTCGGCAATTCTTCGTTCCGACACGACGCGCCCTGCACGTCGGGGGAAGCAAGCGGATGCTTCTCGTTGAAGGATGCTGCCTCGAGGAACGGGGCGATTGAGCCGTTTGATGTAAATGCGAAGGGCCCTCTACCTAAGCGCCGAACCGCCTCTTGAGATCGGTGCGGTCGATCTTCAGAGTCGCATTGCGCGGCATGGCGTCGATCAGGGTCAGCTGTTTTGGATATTTGAAGCGCGCGATCCGTCCCTCGGCATGCGCAAGCAGCGCCTCCAACGTCACGTTTGCGCCAGTCTCGGGTTCGACCACTGCGATCCCGACTTCTCCCCATTTTTCATCCGGAACCGCGATGACCGCGACGTCCCGGACGCCGGGGGCGCTTGCGAGCGCCAGCTCGACTTCGGCGGGGTAGATATTCTCGCCGCCGGAGCGATAGACCTCGCGAAGGCGGTCGACGATATAGAGATTGCCTGAATCGTCGAACCGCCCGCAATCGCCGCTCCGGAACCAGTCTCCAGAGAAATAGTCTTCGCGCGGGCGCTTCCAGTAGCCGGGCGTGATCGATGCGCCGCGTGTCCAGATTTCGCCGACCGCGCCCGCCGCGACATCCCGTCCCTCATCGTCCACGAGGCGGATCTCGATCCCCGGAAGCGGCCGGCCCGAGCAATTGCGGCGAGCGAGCTCCTGATCGTCTTCGAGGATCGAGATATTGGGTCCCTGCTCGGTGGAGCCGTAGGAGAGCTGGAGGAAGAAGCCGCGATCCTGCCAGGCTTCGTGCACCGGAACCGTCTTGGGCCCCCAGCCGCCGAAGAGCGCGGCCCGCAGTGCAGGAAAGCTCGTCCGCGCAAAATCGGGCAGCGCGGTCATCAGTTCGTACATCTGCAGTACACCGCAGAAATTGGTGATCGCGCGCTGCGGGTCGGTCAGGGCCTGGAGAGTCACCTCGGGATCGAAGCGGCGAACCGTCGTCACATGCCCGCCCCAAAAGAGGGCAGGATTGGTCATGATGTTGAGACCGCCGGCGTGGAAGAGCGGCACCACGTTGAAATGATGGACGCCGGGCTCGGCAAGCCGGGCGGTGAGCGCGGTGTTGACGGCATGATGCTTGAGCGTGCCGAGCGTGCAGAGGGCGCCCTTCGGAAGGCCCGTGGTTCCGGAGGTATAGAGGATATGCGTCACCTGGTCTTCGCCGCGATGGCGACCGGGAAGAAATCCGACCTCCGCGTCGATCATCCGGTCGAACGCGCTCTCCTCGAGCGTATCGGACCAGCCGATACGGATCGTTATGCCAGCCTCGCGCGCGAGCTCTTCGGCCGCTGCTTGCCAGATGTCGTCATGAATCAGCATCGCCGGCGCTGCATCGCGTGCGAGCGCGATCATTTCCCCCATCGCCAAGCGCCAGTTGAGCGGAACGAAAATCAGGCCGGCGCGCATGCACGCGAACTGGAGCTCGAACGTGCGCGTGTCATTTTCCGCGATCAGCGCGACGCGGTCTCCCTCCGTCAGCCCATGACCGGCAGTGAGCGCCGCTGCCAGCCGTCCGACGCGCCGATCGAGGGTGCTCCAGTCGAGCGTGATATCGCGTTCGACGCTCGTCAGCGCGGGCGCTGCCGGGGTGCGGCGCGCATGATAGGACACCCAGTCATGGACCGTCTTGCTCATGCCCGCTCTCCAGTTTCCCTGATGAATACTTCCTGCGCCACCGATGCGACGAGATGACCTGCCCGATCGAAAAAGCGACCGGTGGTGAAGCCGCGACCGTCGTGCGCGACCGTCGATTCCTGTTCGTGAAGCAGCCAGTCGTCGATCCGTACCGGACGATGAAGCCAGAGGCTGTGATCGAGCGACGCACCAAAGACGCCATCGCCGGCCATCAGGCGATCCCAGCCGATCGGATGCTGCATGGTGATCGCATCGGGCATGGCGAAATCGCTCGCAAACAGGAGAAGGCAAGCCTGGAGTGAAGGGTCGCCTTCCAGCGTCTCATCGGCGCGAATCCAGAACCGGTTCGAGCCGGAACGGGTCTCCTCGTACCAGGGGCGCGGGCCCACGTGCCGGATGTCGAAGGGCCAGGGCACGCCCGAGTTGACCGGCGGCACACCGTTGCCGCGCTCGATCAGTTCCAGATCGCGCGATTCCAGGTCTTCTGGCGGCGACACATGCGGGGCCTCGATCTGGTGCGAAATGCCAATCGTGGGCCGCGAAAAGGAGTAGCTCGCGATGGTGACGATCCGCCCTTCCTGCTCGGCACGTACCTGCCGGCGCGAAAAGGTGCGGGTGTCGTGAAGGCGCTCGACCTTGTAGACGGTATCGAGCGAAGGATCGCCGACGCGCAGATACTGGGCGTGCATTGCATGCAGGCTGAGCCCAGTCTCGACGGTCGCCGCCGCCGCCATCATCGCCTCGGCGATCAGGCGGCCGCCATAGACCCGGTCGAAAGAGCCGGGCGTCGCGGCCGCCCGCAAGCTGTCATCGCCCTCATGCACCAGGGTCCGCAACCGCATCACCAGGTACCGCAATTGCATCAGGCGCTGCATACGCGCGTCCCGGCGCCGCGCGTCGTCGACGAGGCTCATCCTATTCTCTCCATCGGATGGGCCTAAAACATACAATGTTAGATAGTCAAGATCGATACCGGCAAATGCTCCCACGGTTGCTATGCGGAGGTTTGGAAACGGCCTTCGCCGATTTCCGGAAGCCCGTGGCCGAGGCATCAGGTCATCATGCACGGCTTGAAAACTAACGATGCGTGTTTTAAGCTTCATCCTTTGGTATCTGCCGGCCGCTGCCGGCACCGGATTCCTCAGAGGCGATCGGCAGGCACACATATGGAAATCGATATCGTCGAAGTAGGGCCGCGCGACGGCCTGCAGAATGAAGCGGTGCAGGTGGCGACCGCCGACAAGATAGGATTGATAACGCGGATGATCGACGCCGGGGCCCGGCGACTGGAGGTTGCGAGTTTCGTGAATCCGACCCGGGTGCCGCGGATGAGCGACGCGGAAGCGGTCATCGCCGGCCTGCCCGACCGCAAGGATGTCAGCTATATCGGTCTTTGCCTCAATCGCCGCGGCGTCGAACGAGCGGCCGCCACGCGGGAAGGCGGGCGGCGCGGCGTCGACGAGATCGGATGTGTCGCGGCCGCCAGCGATGCCTTCGGAATCGCCAACCAGAAGCAGACTGCGCTTGAATCGGTGTCCGAGAGCGTGGCCATGCTCCGCGCTGGCCGGGCGGAGGGACTCGTTCCGCAAGTGACGATCGCGGTGGCGTTCGGCTGCCCGTTCGAAGGCGCGGTCGATGCAGATCGGGTGATATCGATGGCCGAGCGGCTTGCCGAGGGCGACCCTGTCGAGATCGCGGTGGCGGATACGATCGGGGTCGCCGTTCCCCAGCAGGTCACGGATATGGTCGGCCGCCTCCGCGAGCGGCTGCCCCCGCAAATCCGTCTCCGCGGCCATTTTCACGATACGCGCGCGACGGGCATCGCCAATGTGTGGGCGGCAGCGCAAGCAGGCGCCCGCGTGATCGACAGCTCGCTCGGCGGACTGGGCGGCTGCCCGTTCGCGCCGGGTGCCACGGGCAATGTCGCCACCGAGGATGTCGTCTATCTGTTCGAGCGGTCGGGCGTCCGCACCGGGATCGACCTCGACCGCGCAATCGCGATCAATCGGTGGTTTGCCGGTGTCATGGGCCGGTCGTTGCCCTCGGCGGTCGCCCGCGCGGCGGCCTGAGGCCAGAGGTGGCGGTGGAATCCAGAAATCACTCGATTGGTTTCTTTTCTGGGTCTAACGTCCATTCAGACGAAAATGGGGAACAGACAGTAAATGGCCCGGCCAAAGCAGGCATTGATCTCTCGTCGCAAAACGCTCGAAGTGGCACTGCGCATCATCGACGAGGAAGGACTCGACGCCCTCAGCATCCGCCGCCTCGGTAGCGAACTGAACGTCAGAGGCATTTCGCTCTACCATCACTTCGAAAACAAGGATCAGATCCTTGCAGGCGCCTGCGCCCTGGCCCTGTCGAGCGTCCGGACGCCGCATGACGCCAGCGTCGACTGGCGCAACTGGCTCGTCGAAAACACGCTGGGTTATTGGCGGGCGTTGCTTGAACATCCGAATCTCATCCCCGTGCTGATGCGCCGTCATCCGCTTCGGATCGGTATCGCGGAGCACAATGCCACCGCCGGTCTGCTCGCGGTGCAGGGTGTGCCTCCGGGGATCATCATGGCGCTACTTGAAGGCGTGGAATCGCTGGCGCTCGGATGCGCGGCCTATGAATCGGCCGTTGCGAACGACGATCCCGACGATCCGTGGCACAAGACCTATCCTTTTCTTTATCATGTCGGGAAGAACCGTGAAATTTCGCGCGAACGGGCCGTCGAGGTGATGGCGAAGGCCATCATCGATGCGATCGTCGCCGAACATCAGGCGAGCGAGGACGGCGCCAAGGTCGCTCAGTCAGCGTAGCCGGCGCGCTTTCCGGTCAGAAAATCCTGCCGGCCATCCTGCGCAACGCCCATGATATTGAGCTCGTAAGTATAGCTGATCTCGGCGCGGTACAGCGCCGCAATCTCGTCGACGCGCGATGAATTGTTGAGCGATTCCTTGAGGCGCCGCATCGCAGCGGGCTGCTTGGAGGCGATGCGCGCGGCCACTGCCATGCCGCACTCGGCCACCCTCTCGTTGGTGTCGACCAGTTCATAGATGCCGCCGTAGCCGTGAATCTCTTGCGCCATGATCGGATCAGCCGTCATCATCGCCGCGCGCACCCTTTTCTCGGGCATCAGCCGGAGCGCCTGCACCGCCCCGGCTGTCGCGCCATTGTCGATTTCAGCCAGGACGAACCGCGTTTCCCGCGCCGCGACGATCACGTCGGCCGACGCGGCCGTGATGACCCCGATACCCACGCAAAAACCGTGCACCGCCGCCACGACGGGGACAGGGCAACGCATCATCGCGAGGCTGAGACGCAGCGATCCTTTTGCATGACCCAATATGCCTTCGAACCCCGCGAGCGCTTCCACTTCCTTCACATCGCCGCCGCCACAAAAACCCCGGCCGTCGCTGCGGAGCAGGGCGCATCGCACGTCGGGTTCGCCCGCGATGCGCTCGAACCGCGCGGCCAGCTCCTCCAGGAGTCCGATGCTGAACGCATTCACGGGCGGACGCGCAATCACGATCTCCAAAATACCGCCATCGTGCAACTTCGCGTCGAACATCGCTCGCTCCTTCGTCAAATTCTAACACCGAATCGGATCTCGCCGATGATCATTCCGGCATTTTGCCCGTGGAAGCCATCTTCCCGTTTACATATTATCCATACACCGATAGATTAATTTCATGAAGACAGAATCGAACGGAGAGGGAATGGGCCAGCGGGTCCTTGCGGGGCTGCGGGTGATGGAGCTCGGCCATTATGTTGCAGCGCCCTTTGCCTCGCGCCTGCTCGCCGATCTCGGCGCAGACATCATCAAGGTCGAGCCGCCGGGCGGCGACCCTGCGCGGCAATGGGGCGAGCAGGTCGGTGGCCATTCGCTGTGGTGGTCGAGCCACGCTCGCAACAAGCGCTGCATTTCGGTCGATCTCAAGCATCGTGCCGCACCCGGCATCATCAAGCGGATCGCGGCCCGCTGCGACGCGGTCGTCGAGAATTTTCGTCCCGGTCAGCTCGACCGGATGGGGATTGGGCCCGACGCGCTGCGCGCAGTGCGCCCCGGGCTCATTTTTGCGCATATCTCGGGATACGGCCAGACCGGCCCCGATCGCGACCGCGCCGCCTTCGGCGTCATCGGGGAAGCGATCGGCGGCCTTCGCCACCTCACGGATCATCCGCCCGGCACCAGCGACCTGCCGCCGGTTCGCGTCGGGATCAGCATCGGCGATTCGGTGTCGGGCCTCTACGCGGCGATCGGGCTGCTGGCCGCGCTCTGGCAGCGCGACCGGAACGGGAGCGACGGGAGGGAACGCACGGTCGACGTCGCGCTCACCGAAAGCATGCTGAGCCTGATGGAGGGCATGCTTCCTGAATATGGGATGCTCGGCAAGGTGAAGCAGCCGACCGGCGGCGGCATCGCGACCGCGGCCCCGACGAACGCCTACCCGTCCGCAGACGATAGCTGGGTCTTGATCGCGGCGAACAGCGAGCCGCTGTTCGCTAAGCTTATGACGCTGATCGGCCGTCCCGAAATCATCGGCGCGCCCGGCTACAGGGGAAATCAGGAACGCGTCGCCAATGTCGCCGAACTCGACCGGATGATCGGCGAGTGGACGCGTCAACATACCGCGGTCGAACTCGCGCGGATATTGTCCGCCGCCGACATTCCCAGTTCCAAAGTGTATGATGCCGCGGACATCGCCGCAGACGCCCAATATGGCAGCCGGGCGATGGTTCGCACGGTCGACGATCCCTTTTTCGACCGGCCGGTCCTCCATCCCGGTGTCGTGCCGAGGCTCGAGGGCGATGCTGACGATATACGGTGGCCCGGGCCGGCGATCGGAGCGCACACGGACGCCATATTGCAGGCGGTTGCGGGCTATTCAGCGGTCGAGATCGATGATCTGCGCAGACAGGGAGTCGTCGCATGACCGGCGCGCGGACGCTTTATCGGAAGGTGTGGGACGCCCACGCCGTCGCCGACCTCGGCGGTGGCGAGTGGCTTCTCTATATCGACCGCCACCTGATCTACGAGGTTACAAGTCCCCAGGCGTTCGAAGGACTGCGCGCTGCGGGGCGCAGCGTTCGTCGTCCCGATCTCAGTTTCGCGGTCGCCGACCATAATGTCCCGACCGAATTTCGTGCTGGCGGACTTGCAGCGATCCGCGATCAGGACAGCCGGCTCCAGGTCGCGGCGCTCGAAGCCAATGCCCGCGAGTTCGCAATTCCATACGCTGCCCTCGCCGGGCCGCACCATGGCATCGTCCATGTCACCGCCCCCGAACTCGGCTTGACGCTTCCTGGCCTCACGATCGTCTGCGGCGACAGCCACACGTCGACGCACGGCGCATTCGGGGCGCTGGCATTCGGGATCGGGACATCGGAAGTCGAACATGTCCTTGCGACGCAGACCTTGGTGCAGAAGCCGTCGCGGACGATGTTCGTCGATATTCGCGGGGCCCTCGGACGCGGCGTCTCGTCGAAGGATGTCGCGCTCGCGCTGATCGGGCAAATCGGGACGAGTGGTGGAACCGGACACGTCATCGAATTTGCAGGCGAAGCCGTGGCCGCGATGGACATGGCAGCCCGCATGACGCTCTGCAACATGGCGATCGAGGCGGGTGCCCGTGCCGGAATGATTGCACCCGACGAGACGACGTTTCGGTGGCTTAAGGGCCGGCCGGGCGTCCCCGACGGCGAGGATTTCATGATCGAATGCGCGCGCTGGGCCGAGTTGCGCAGCGATCCCGGCGCTGTCTACGACACGATGGTCACGCTCGATGCGGCAGCGATCGAACCGATGGTGACGTGGGGGACGAGCCCCGAGGCCGTCACGACGATCCATGGGATCGTTCCCGATCCCGCCCAGGAACCCGATACCGCGCGCCGCGCGCAGATGGAGCGCATGCTCGCCTATATGGACATCGAGCCTGGACGACCGCTTGCCGGCTTGCCGATCGATGCCGCCTTCATCGGATCATGTACCAACAGCCGCATCGAGGATCTCCGGGCCGCCGCGGCCGTTGCGCGAACCGGAACAGTGGCGAACGGAGTCCGCGCGCTGGTCGTGCCGGGCTCGGCGGCCGTCAAGCGGCAGGCCGAAGAGGAGGGGCTCGACGCGATCTTCCGGGCGGCCGGTTTCGAATGGCGTGACGCCGGCTGCTCGATGTGCCTTGGTCTCAATCCCGATCGCTTGCGCCCCGGCGAGCGCTGCGCCTCGACCTCGAACCGCAACTTCGAGGGGCGCCAGGGCCCGGGCGGCCGCACCCATCTGATGTCGCCCGCGATGGTTGCCGCCGCAGCCGTCGCAGGGTGCCTCACGGATGTCAGGACGATCAGCTGATGCAGCCCTTTCTCACCCTCACCGGTATTGCAGCACCGCTCCCGATCGCCAACGTCGACACCGACATGATCCTTCCCGCGCGGTTTCTCAAAACGATTTCGCGCACGGGGCTCGGCGAAGGCCTCCTCCATGCCTTGCGCTTCGCGCCCGGCGGCGGCGAGAATCCCGATTTCATCCTCAATCGCGATCCATGGCGCGGCGCGTCGATACTTGTCGCGCTCGACAATTTCGGCTGCGGGTCGAGCCGCGAGCATGCGCCATGGGCACTGCTAGACTATGGCATCCGCTGTATTGTCGCGCCCGATTTCGCCGACATTTTTTTCGGCAATTGTCTCAAGAACGGCATCCTGCCGGTCAAGCTCGAAGGCTGCAAGGCGCAGCAACTGATGGATATTGTTTCGCGTCCGGAGGACGCCGAGATAACGATCGACCTCGAACGCCGGCTCGTCCTTACCCGGTACGGACAAATCGCGTTTCGCATCGATGCGGCCCATCGCGAGCGGCTGATGACCGGCGCCGATGAGATCGGCCTGTCGCTGCGGCACGCCGATGCCATCGCCGATCACGAACGTCGCAACATGGCCAATGCAGCGACGGTGCACCGGATAGCGGCAGCACTGGGGGCATGACTCTCGTCGCTGCAAACGACCTGGCGGGCGAAACGGCGGAAAATCGGGTCCAGGCCCCCGCGGGCCGGGCCTGGTATGTGGCAATCGCCCTGTGCGTCGCGCACGCGGTATCGACGCTCGACCGCTATGTCATCGTGCTGGTCAACGAACCCCTGAAGGCCGCGCTTGCGCTGAGCGACGCACAACTCGGCCTGCTGCAGGGAACCGGATTCGCGATCCTCTATTGCAGCGTCGCGGTCCCGCTCGGCAGCGTTGCGGATGCGGTCAGTCGCCGCAATCTCATCCTTGGGGGTATCACGGTCTGGAGCCTGGCGACGATTGCCTGCGCCTTTGCCACCTCGTTCGGACAATTGTTCGCCGCCCGGATTTTCGTCGGTTTCGGCGAAGCGTGTCTCGTTCCCGCGGGCATGTCGCTTCTCGCCGCCTATTTCCCGCGTGCCACGCTTGCGCGCGGCGTGTCGGTGTTCAGTCTCGGTATCCCGATCGGGCAGGCGCTCGCGTTTCTCGGCGGCGCGTCCATCCTCGCACTCGGCGCCGCGCAGGGCTTCCCGCCTTTGCCCTTGTTCGGCGAAGTCGCGCCCTGGCGCCTTCTTTTCGTCGTCGCCGGCCTCGGTGCGATCCCCGCATTGCTGCTGATGCTCGCCGTTCGCGAACCGCCGAGGGAGACGGTCGAGAAGGGGAAAGCCGCGGCGGCCATCGCGCATATGGGCGAAGGTCTGCGCTATCTGAAGGCCGGGGCCGGCCGTTACGCGCCGTTCCTGGCGGTCGGAAGCGCGGTGGCTTGTAGCGGCTACGCCTTCGTAAGCTGGTCGGCCAGCCTGCTCGTCCGTCTGCACGGCCTATCTCCCGCCGAAGCGGGGGCGCTCGTCGGCACTGCGGGGCTGATTGCAGGACCAGCAGGGACGATCGTCGGAGGGATTCTTCTGGAACGACTGCAGGCGAAGGGTGTGGCCGGCGCGCCACTCGTCCATATGGCGGGCGCCGCCGTCGCGGCCGTGATCGCCGTGCTCGCCTTCCTCGCTGCGCCCGGCGTCGGCGCCGCCGGGCTGGCGCTCGGCCTCTTTCTCGGCATCTCGACCCTGATGGTCGTGCCGCTCTATGTCGGAATCCAGCTGCTTACAGACCCGCACAAGCGCGGGATCGTCGCGTCGTTCAACATGATGATCTACACGCTGTTCGGGCTGGGCTTCGGGCCCGCCGCGGTCGGCTTCGTCAGTGACCGGCTACCCCCCGGTGACATGAGCCTCGGATTGGCGGTTCTGATCGTCGTCGCGGCGATGGCGGCCATCGCCGTCCCGGTCACGCTGCGAAACCGGCACGCGTTCGACCGCGCCGCGGCCGGGATTGCCGCCGGACGCAGCTGATTGCCTCCGCCATATACCCCGCTTGTCGATCGCCGGTTGCATAAGTTGCCATACAGTGTATGGTTTTTGAAATTAGCTCGGAGAGGCTCATGATTCATCATCTTGCCATTGCCACCAAGAATATCCGGGAGGCCCATCATTTCTATACCGAGGTCATGGGCTTCGAGCTGGTAAAGGCCGTGAAGCGTCAGGCGCCGGGTGGCGGCTGGACCAAGCATATCTTCTACGACATGGGGGACGGCTCGCTGTTCGCGCTGTGGGATCTTCGCGGCCTCGCCGATGCCGGCCTTGCCGATGACAGCTGGCGCGCGGGCCTTTCGACGGGCACCGGGCTTCCCAACTGGGTCAATCACATCGCGTTCGAAGTCAGGGACGAGCAGGAGTTCGAGGCCAAGCGGCAGCGCTGGCTCGATCATGGCTATCATGTTTCGGTCGTCGACCATGACTTCATCCGCTCGGCCTACACGATCGACCCGGACGGCACGATGGTCGAATGGACCTATCGGACCGCGGCGCTGACCGACGCCGACAAGGCCGAGGCGCATGCGATCCTCGCCGACGATACGCCCGCAACCGAGGCGGACTATGAAGGCAGCTTCACCCGCGCGACGGCTCCCAAGAGCCGGGCCCCCGAGCCGGACGCGATCGCCGGCTGATTTCGCAAAGATTGAGTTCGGGAGAGAATATCATGGCATCACCAGTGACCGACTGGGTGTCCTATCACGCGCGAACCCGCCCCGATGACATCGCGTTGCACATGCTGGAAACCGGCGAAACGCGCAGCTGGAAGGATCTTGAGGCACGCGTGGCGCGGCTGGCGCATGCGTTCCGCCACCGCTTGGGGCTGAACCCCGGCGCGCGCGTCGCGCTGCTCAGCGACGGCGACATCCGCGTGATCGAGGTGCAGTTCGCCTGCATCCGGGCGGGGCTGGTCTTCGTTCCACTGAATTTTCGCCTCACCACCGGCGAACTGATCGGTGTCTGTCGCCAGGTTGAAACCGCAATCATCGTCAGCGACCGCGTCTGGCAGGAACCGTCACAGGCGATCGCCGCGGCGCTGGGGCAGCGCGCGCCCTTGTTTTGGGGGGCCGAAGCGGACGAAGAATATGAGGCGCTGATCCGCTCGTCTGATGCGATGCCCGCGCGCTCGGACATGCAGGCCGACGACGTCGTCCATATCCTCTTCACTTCGGGATCCACTGCAGCCCCGAAAGCCGCTACCGGAACCCTCGGCGCGCTCGTCTGGCAAGCGTTCAACCAGGCGGAGGCCTCGCGCGTCGCCGAGCGCGGCGCGCATGTGCTGACGCCGCTGCCGCTCTTTCACGCGGGCGGGCTGAACAGCCTGACCAACCCGATCCTCTTTTTCGGCGGTCGCGTCACGATCAGTGCCCGTTTCGATCCCGAAGCCGTCGCCGGCTATCTGGGGGATCCGGCCAATGGCGTCACGCATATCGCGCTCGTGCCGCTCATGTATTCGCTCATCGCAGCTTCGCCCTCCTTCGCGCGAGGCGATTTTTCGGCACTCAAGGTGGCGATTCTGGCCGGCGGACGCCTCACCGGCGAACTCCAGTCGACGTGGGCTGCGAAGGCCGTCGCCTTCTCGCCGCAATATGGCGGGACCGAGACTGGACCGTCGGTAACCGCGCTCGCACCCGCGCGGCAGGACAAGGCGCGTGCCGGATCGTGCGGGACAGCGGTCATGCACGTCGAGGTGAAACTGGTCGGCGACGATGGCGAAGAGGTCCCGGTCGGCGCGGCGGGCGAGATATGGGTCCGCGGACCTGCGATCACCCGGGGCTATCTCGGCCGCGAGCGCGAACTCGATTATAGCGGCGACTGGTTTCGGACCGGCGATGTCGCGCACGTCGACGACGAAGGTTTCTATTATATCGTCGACCGCAAGAAGGACATGTACAAGTCGGGCGGCGAGAATGTGTCGCCGGCCGAGGTCGAGGAGGTGCTCGCGGACCATCCCGATATCGCCGAAGTCGCCGTGATCGGCGTCGCGCACGAAAAATGGGGTGAAACCGGTCTCGCGGTGGTGGTCGTCCGGAACGGATCCGCGCCGGGGCTCGACGATCTGCGGCAGCACTGCGAGGGGCGGCTTGCGCGCTACAAGCAGCCGCATCGCCTCGAGATCGTTGACCAGCTCCCTCGCAACGTGACCGGCAAGATTTCGAAGGAAGAGCTGCGTGCCCGTTTCGGCGGTACGGCAACGGCTTGAGGGGAATTACGATGGCAGAGCCCGTAAAATACAGCCGGACGCCTTATCTGGTCGTCCACCGCGAAAAACAGCCCCGCAAGGACATCTACGGCTCGATCGACGATGCGATCGTGCTGCAGGGGCAGATCATGCGCGGCGAGACCCCGTCGAAGACCGCGATCGTGGTCATGCACCCGGTCGGCTCACCCGCCTATCTGCCTGTCTTTGCCCACATGGCGCGAGCAGGCCATCATGTGCTGGCCTGCGGATCGCGCTACTGGAACGGCGATGCGGCGCTCCAGATGGAAAATGTCCTGCTCGACCTTGCCGCGGTCGTGCGCGACGCGCGCGAGCGGCAAGGCTATGAAAAGATCGTGCTGCTTGGATGGAGCGGCGGTGGATCGATCATGGCGGGCTTCCAGGCCGAAGCCGAAAAGCGGACGATCACGGCCTCGGCATCGGGCGAATATACCGCGCTTGCCGAGACCGATCTAATCCCTGCCGATGCACTGATGCTTGTCGCATCCCACCGCAGCCGTCATCATCTGCTGACCGGACAGCTCGACGCGTCGATCGGCGACGAGGCGAACCCCGAGGCGAAGGATGCGTCGCTTGATCTCTACGATCCTGCCAATCCCGCGCAGCCACCCTATGATGCCGCCTTTCTCGAACGTTATCGCGCGGCGCAGCTCGCGCGCAATCGCCGCATCACCGCATGGGCGAAGGACCGGCTGGCCGCCTTGCGCGCGGCGGGCCGCGAGCATGAGGAACATTGTTTCGTCGTCCAGGGGACGATGGCCGATCCGCGCTGGCTCGATCCGGCGGTCGACGCAAACGACCGCAAGCCCGGCTGGACCTATCTGGGCGACCCCCGGATGGTGAACAACAGCCCGGTCGCATTGGGACGCTATACGTCGCTACGTAGCTGGCTGTCCCAGTGGAGTTTCGACGATGCGCAGGTCGATTCGGTCGATGCCGGCGCGCGTATCGGTGTGCCCAGCCTGATCGTGACGGCAAGTGCGGACGACGCCTGTCCGCCGAGCCACACCGACGCGATGTTCGAGGCGCTTGCCGCGACGGACAAGCGCAAGGAGACGATTGCGGGCGCCAATCATTATTTCAGCGGCCCGGAAGGGCGCGCGCACCTGGATCAGGCGGTCGCGCTTATGACCGGCTGGATGGAAGAGAGGGGGTTTTCGTCATGACGATCAATATCGTCGGGGTCGGAGGAACGCTCCGTGGCGATTCGTCGAGCGCGAAGGCGCTGCGGTTCTGCCTCGACCACGCCGCCCGGCGCGGCGCAAGCACCTCCTTGTTCACCAATGACGATCTGCGCCTGCCTCTGTACGAGCCCGGAGGCGAGCCCGCACCGCTGGCAGCGGAACTGATCGCCGCGCTGCGAGGCGCCGACGGCATCCTCCTCGCTTCCCCCGGCTATCATGGCAGCATCTCGGGCGTGCTGAAGAATGTCCTCGATTACACCGAGGAAATGGCCGCCGACCCCGCCTGCTATTTCGAGGGCCGTGCGATCGGCTGCATCGTGACGGCCGCCGGCTGGCAGGCCGCGGGGTCGACGCTCGCCGCGCTGCGCTCGATCGTCCACGCCCTGCGCGGTTGGCCGACGCCGCTCGGTGTCATGATCAATTCCACCGAGCCGGCCTTCGCCCCCGACGGGGCATGCGTTGCTCCCGCCACGGCTGCCTCACTCGCGGCGATGACCGATCAGGTGCTCGAGTTCGCCGCGATGCGCCGCGCTGTCGCCGCGCGGGCGGAGGCCGCCTGATGCCGCGTCTCGCAGGTCATGTCGCCATCGTCACCGGCGCAGGCTCGGGCATCGGGCGTGCGATCGCGGCGCGCTTCGTCGCCGAAGGCGCGAAGCTCTTGGTCGCAGACATCGACAGGACGGCGGGCGAGCGCGTCGCCGCAGAACTCGGCGATGCGGCACTCTTCCAGCATCTGGATGTCGCGCGCGACGAAGATTGGACTGCGGCCGTCGACGCGGCGCAGCAGCGCTTTGGCTGGCTCAGCATTGTCGTCAACAACGCCGGGGTCAGCACCGCGGGATCGATCGCGACGACTACAAGGGATGCATGGCAAAGGACGCTCGACGTCAATGCCACCGGGTCGTTTCTCGGCTGCAAGCACGCCGTTGCGGCTATGGGCGAGGCGGGCGGCAGCATCATCAATATTGCTTCGGCGCGCGCGCTCCGGCCATCTTCCGGCCAAGTCGCTTACAGCGCGTCGAAAGCGCTCGTCGTCGCGCTGACGCAAAGCGTGGCGCTCCACTGCGGCGAGACCGGTCTCCCGATCCGCTGCAACGCGCTGTGCCCCGGCGTCATCGATACACCGATACTCGAGGAGACCAGGCAGCTGATGGGCGGCGCAGCGGTCGCCGACGCGCGGCTCGCCGCACTCCACCCGCTCGGCCGTCTCGGCAAGGCGGACGAAATCGCCGCGGCGGCGCTGTTTCTTGCATCCGACGAAGCCGGCTTCGTGACCGGCGCCACGATTTCCGTCGATGGCGGCTTCGCCATCCGAGACAAGTGAGATGAACATGACCGACCTCAAATTCCATCGCTTCACCATCGACGATCAAGGTGTGGCCCTGGTCACGATGGAGCGCCCGCCGGCCAACGCCGTCGACCGTGATATGTACATCGAAATCGCCGAGCTGTTTCGGAACCCGGACCGGCTCGGTCCCGATGTTCGCGCGGTCGTGCTTGCAGGCAGCGGCCCCCATTTCTGCGCCGGAAATGACCTCGATGAATTCGCGACGATGACGCCGGAGAATGGCACCGAGCGGATGTGGCGCGTGCGGGAGGCCTTCTTCGCGATCCAGGAATGTCCGGTGCCCGTGGTCGCCGCGGTCCATGGCGTCGCGCTCGGCACGGGGCTGTGCCTTGCGGCATCGTGTGATTATATCGTGGCATCCGAAGATGCACGCTTCGGGCTCCCCGAACTCACCGTCGGCGTGATGGGCGGCGCGCGGCATCTCGCGCGGATCGCGCCGCAGCCGCTGGTCCGGCGAATGTATTTTACCGGCGATCATTTGCCGGCGCGCGATTTCGCGGCAGCGGGCGGTGCGATCATCGTCTGCGAGAAGGCCGACCTTCTCGACCGCGCGCTGGCGTTCGCCAGGCGTACCGCATCCTTCAGTCCGACTGCGGTTCGCCTTGCCAAGCAGATCTTGAACCGCATCGAGACGATGGACTTGCAGGAAGGCTATGCGTTCGAGCAGCAATTCACGGTCAGAATGAGCGGGCATCCGGATTCGAAAGAGGCACTCAAGGCCTTCGGCGAGAAGCGCCCCGCCAGCTATGCGCCGCGATCGGCAAGCTGGGCGATTGAAGCCTGAGAGCAGGGACAATATTCACGCGGCCGGGCGTCAGGCACTAGGCGCCCAGCTGCCGCCGGGTCGCCTTGTAGATGTTGTTGAGCTGTACCGCGGTCGACCCGCCGATGATCGGCATCAGCAGCGCATCGCGGACATAGCGCTCGACGTCGAATTCCTTCACATATCCATAAGCGCCGCACACGGTCTGCGCCTCGAGCGCGACCGCTTTCGCGACTTCGGCCGCATAGAGCTTCGCGATCGACGTTTCGCGGCCGCAAGGAATATGCTTGTCGGCAAGCGCGGCGGCGTCGAACAGGACGAGGCGCGCGGTGTGAATCTTCACCGCCATGTCGGCGAGTTTGTGCTGGATCGACTGGAACTGCGCAATCTTGTCGCCGAACTGTACGCGCTGGTGCGCATAATCCCACGCATCCTCGAGCGCTGCCTGCGCGATACCCACCGCGATCGCCGCAACCTCGATCTTCTCGACGTCGAGCCCCGAGCCGGTAAGCATGCCCCAACCGCCGTTCCAGCCGGGCTCGCCGCCCATCAGGTTGGCGATCGGCACGGCAACATTGTCGAAGGTGACGTCGGTCGTCGCGGCGCCCTTCATGCCAAGCGCATCGATGCGTTCGATCGTCACGCCTGGCGTTTCCGGCGGGATGAGCACGAAGGACAGGTTGCGATACCGGTCCTCCTTCGGACCCGTGCGTACGAGCGTGTAGATATAGTCGCTGATCGCCGCCCCGGAGCAGAAGCGCTTTGCACCGTCGATGACCAGCATGTCACCCTCGCGGCGTGCGGTGGTCCGGACACTTGCAAGATCAGCGCCGATGTCCGGCTCGGTCCAGCCGTAGGCAAAGAGGAGATCGCCGGCGACGATCTTCGGCAGCAGCTCCGCCTTCTGCTCCGCGCTGCCGCACTCGACGATGTTCATGCCGGCGTAGCAGGTCGCCATGATGTAGGGGACCGAGACGGCCAGACTGCGCTTCGAAAGCTCTTCGATGACGACCATCGTTGCCGTGATGTCGCGGCCATAGCCCCCGAATTCTTCGGGGATCGTCAGGCCCGTCACACCCATTTCGGCGAGCTTGGCGAAGACGTCGCGCGGGAAATGATTCGCCTTGTCCCATTCCGCTGCCTTCGCACGCGGCATCTCCATCTCGACGAACCGCTGCAGCGACGCTCGTAATTGGCGGATATGCTCAGGCTCGTTCGCGGTGGTGATCATGGCGCGGCTCCCTTCGACACTTGTGGCTTGCGCTCTTTATCTAACACTGTATGAATGTCAGTCAATGGACGGGGAGATGATGACGCTCAAATAGCGATATATCGCAGCGTTTTCGTCGTTTTATCTCGATTAATGAATAACAATCGCTGTACAAGTATAAAGGGAATCAGGATGGCGTTGAAGCTCAATCTCATGTCGCTTGGCGACATTGTGGCCGATCCGATCACGGGCCAGCAGATGTCGTCCCAGGAGCGATACCGCACCTTGATCGACGCGGCGGTCATTGCCGACCGGACCGGCTTCAACGGGATCAATATCGGTGAGCATCACGGCATTTCTTACGCCTTCTCCACGCCTCCGGTCCTCCTGGCGGCCATCGCCGAGCGCACCGAGCGCCTGCGGCTCGGCACGGCCGTCGCGCTGGCAGCCAATCTTGACCCGCTCCGCCTCGCCGAAGACTATGCGGCGGTCGACGTCATTTCGGGCGGGCGCGTCGACATTGTGACAGGGCGCGGCAATTTCTTCGAAAGCACCTACACGTTGTTCGGGCAATCGCCCGAGGAATCGCCGGAGCGATTTGCCGAGGCGATGGAGTTGTTGTGCCTGCTATGGCCCGGCGCCCCGCTGCGGTGGTCGGGCAAATATCGGCCGCCGATCAACGGCGAGAGCCTGCAGCCTGTCCCGCTCCAGACCGAACGCTTTCCCTTCTGGGTCGGTGGCGGCAGTTCGCGCAGCACGGCCGAACTTGCGGGACGGCTCGGACTCAAGCTGATGCTGCCGAGCGCGTTCGGGAAACCGGACAAGTTCGTCGACGTCGCCAACATTTATCGCGAGGCATATGTCGCTGCGAACAATCCGGGCGAACCCGAAGTCGGGGCGTGCTGGCATGGATGGGTCGATCGCGACGGCGCCGCAGCGCGCGCGCGCTTCGAGCCACGCTACCGCGCGTATCACCAGTTCACCCAGACGCTCATCAAGCGCGTCAATCCCAATCCTCCGCCCTATCTGTCGGCGCCATTTGACTACGCATTCCTTTGCGAACAGGGGCCCGCGATTGTCGGCTCGCCCGACGAATTCGTCGAACGGCTGACCCAGCTTGCCGAGATGCTGGGGGCCGAGGTCAATCTCGTGAAGATGGACATGGGCGGGGTGCCGCGCGAAGAGTTTCTCGACATGGTCCAACTCGTCGGCGAAGAAGTTGTGCCCAAGGTGGGAGCGGTCGATTACGCCTGATCGGGCGATGCGGTCCGGCCGGTCGCCGCGTTGTGCGGCCGTGGCAATCGGGCCTTGTGTAACGGGCGAATAGGCAGAGCAGATATGCGTTATGCACAATTGGGTCGGTCCGGACTCATCGTGTCGCGGGTGACCCTTGGCTGCCTGACATTCGGCGGTCAGGCAGACTCGGCGCTCTACAAGGTCGATGCGGGCGAAGCCGCGCGCATCGTGGCAAGGGCGCGCGACGCGGGCATCAATCTGTTCGATACCGCCGACCTGTATGCGGGCGGCCTGTCCGAGGAATTTCTGGGCCGCGCAATCGAAGGCACCCGGCACGAGATTCTGATTTCTTCCAAAGGCGGCTTTCGTACCGGACCCGGGATTGGCGACGCGGGCCTGTCGCGCGCACATCTGATGGCGGCGGTTGAAGCATCGCTGCGCCGTCTCAAGACCGACTATCTCGATATCTATTATGCGCACAAGACCGATCCGCTCACACCGCTCGACGAGACACTGCGCGCGCTTGACGACATCGTGCGGTCTGGCAAGGCGCGCTACGTCGGCTTTTCCAACTGGCCGGCATGGCAGGCGGCGATCGCGATCGAGCGCCAGCGACAACAGGGCTATGCGCCTTTTGTCACGGGACAGATCGCCTATTCGCTCGTGATGCGCGACGCCGAATATGAGCTGCTGCCCTTCATGGAGAATGAGGGCGTCGGCGCGACCGCGTGGAGCCCGCTGGCAGGCGGCTTCCTGACCGGCAAATATGACCGCGCGGCGCTCGCCGATCCAAAGTCCCGCGTGGCGATCAGCACGCTCCCCTACGACCGCGAGGCGGGCCTCGCGATTGTCGATGTTCTGCGGAGCATCGCTGCCGCACGATCCTGCACGATCGCGCAGGTGGCAATCGCCTGGGTCCTGCGCCGCCCTGCCGTCGCGAGCGCTCTCGTCGGCGTCAGCCGGCTGGACCAGCTCGGCGAACTTGCGGCGGCGGCGGATATCATGCTCTCCGACGACGAGATCGCCAGCCTCGGTGCCGCCGCGTCGATGAGGCCGCTCTACCCCCACTGGCATATCGCTGCATCGCAAGACCGGGTCGCGTTCGATGCGATCGGGCGGGAACCGCCCGTCGGCGCGGGTGCAAGTGGTGCGGCGGACATCGCTGCGACAGCAAAGAAATGACGATGACGACAATGCCCCCCGAACTGGCCGAATGGCTCCCCTGGATCGAGGCGACGGCGGGCGAGAGGGTGCGCGACGGGCAGCGGCTCTCGGTCGGCGCAAGCCGCGCGATGTTCATCCTGTACACGCCGGGCGGGCGTGATCTCGTCCTGCGCGTCGATACCGGCGGCGGGCCGTTCGCAGGGACCTGTTACACGCTGGAACGCGAAGCCGAGCTATATCACGCGCTGTCGCCGCACTTCGCCCATATCCCCGAGTTTTTGGGCCAGCATCCGTCCGGCAAGGCCTTTCTGATGAACAGGGTGCAGGGGACGCATGAGCTGTCGACGCTCGGCGACGAGGAGCGCGTCGCGGTCTGCGAGGGGCTTGTCGATGCATTGGCCGATTTGCATCGTATCGATACCGGCCAGCTCGATCTCCCGTCTTTTCAGCGGCCCGAGCAGCCGCAGGACCATGCCCTGCTCGAGCTTGCGCCGTGGTGCGCGATGCTCGATCAGTTTCCGCAGTCCGAAGTCGCGCTGGCGCGTGCCGCCATCTCCATTCTGCGCTCTTCCGCCCCCCGGTGGGACGGAAGGCCCGTGCTCTGCCATGGCGATCTCGGCCCCAAGAATTTCATGTTCGCCCATGGCAAGGTCACCGCACTGATCGACTGGGAACTCGCGCATCTGGGTGACCCGCACGACGATCTCGCCTGGTGGATCTTCCGCGGCCATGAGTGGCTCGGCGCTGCGGGCGACCTGACGGCGCAGCTGCGTCGCTGGTCCGAGCGAACCGGCCTGGCAATCGATCCTGCGCGCCTCGTCTGGTACCGCGCGCTCGTCCTGCTGCGCTTCTATATCCTCGTTCGTACGGCGATGCTCCACGGCGGCAATGCGCCCGAGGATCGCATCATGTTCCTCCGCCTGATGCCCCTGCTCGACGTGAAGCTGTCGCAGGCCCTGGCATCTCTCCTTGGCGAAACATTCGAGCCGGCACCGCCGCCTGCCGCGGATGCGCCGATCGGCGCTGCGGCGAGCGCCGCGCTGCGTTCGATCCTCGAAGGCATGACGGCATCGGACACCTCATCGGCGGAGACGCGCCGCAGCGCCGCGAGCGCCACCATCTTCGTCGAGCATCTCGCCGCGATCGACCGTCTCGGGGGTGACATCCGCCGCAAAGACGATGCCGAACGCTATGCGCTGATGGGGCGGGTGGGCCCCACGCCGCCGGAAGAAATGTCGCGCGAACAGATGATTGCCTTTCTCGATGTCACGATGCGGCACGGCCTGCGCCACGCCCATCTTTGGCCCGATACGCTGGAACGCGCACTGGCGCCGTCATGGTCGCCGGATAGCCTAGGGAGTGACGAACGATGACGAATCGCCATGATGAGCTCACAGCGGCGGATGATGGGCTTCATACACCGACGCTTCCGCTCGAGCCGATGTGGACGGAGACCTATTATTTCGGGTTCGATCTTCCCGAACGGTCGCTCTCGCTCGCCATCTATCCCTTTTTCCGGCGCAACCTCGGAATCTGGTCGCTGCAATTCCATCTGTGGGATCACACGGCCTTCGAGCCTTGGGCGATCCCCTATTCGAAATTCCTCTGGCACCTGCCCCTGGCACCCGACGCCGATTTGACCGATTTCGATCAGGCAGGCCTTCGCTACAAGACGCTCGAGCCGCTCCAACGCTACCTCGTCGGTTATCGGGACGGAGACCGGATCGACATGGAACTCGAGTTCGACGGCATCGACGATCCGTTCACGGGCTGGACGCAGGTCGACACGCATAATCAGGCGACGGGCAAAGGTCATTTCGATCAGGACTGCCGCGTCACCGGCGATCTTGTGCTGAACGGCGAGCGGATCAGGATCGACACCTTCGGCCATCGAGACCGCAGCTGGTACAATCGCCCCGACATGGGGCCGCGCCGCAGCGTGTCGATCTCGTTCGGTGTCAGCGAGCGCGAACAATTCCTCGTCATGCAACCACGCATGGTGGGAACCGATGCAGCCCCCGAAGACGGTGTCGGAGGCTATCTGATGCGCGACGGCGTCCGCGCGGAAATCCGCAAGCTCACGCGCCGCGTGACGGAGCGCATCCAGACGCGCCCGGTCGCAATCGAGATCGAGGCGGTCGACAGCCTTGGACGAACGCTCGAGGCGACCGGGCGCGCCGCCAATGCACTCGCCTTCAATACGTCGCCGCCGATCTTCGCGTGGTTCAGCCAGTATAATTGGTCGACGCCGGGAGGCTCGATGGTTGGCGAAGACCAGGAAACATACGCTTATTCGGAGATAGGCCCGCTGTTTCGCGACGCCCGATAGAGCGCCGCAGACCGACCTTCGACCTTCGACCGGCAGCCGACAAACAAGAGGATAGGATCAGTGCCCCAAGTCACCTATGTCGAAACCGACGGTACGCCGCACACCGTCGATGTACCGGAAGGCCACAGCCTGATGGAGGGCGCCGTCAAAAACGGCGTGCCCGGTATCGAAGCCGATTGCGGCGGTGTAGCCGCCTGCGCGACCTGCCACGTCTATATCGACCGCGAATGGCAGCAGAACATTCCGCCGCGCGAGGAACTCGAAGTCGAGATGCTCGATTGCGCGAACGACGTAACTGAGGACAGCCGGCTCTCTTGCCAGGTCGCAATGACGGCCGACCTCGACGGCATCCTGGTCCGTTTGCCCGAAAGCCAGCGTTAAGATCAGACTGCGCCGGGGAGGCGACCCAAGAGCCGATGGTCCAGAACCGGAACTGCTGGAATCTACGCGATCTAGGCGGACTGACCGGCGCCGGCGGCCGCAGGATCAGGCGGGGGCAGGTGTTTCGCGCGGCGGCTCCGTTCAGGGCCGCTGCGGATGATATCCGGCCCCCGCTCGCGGATTTGCATCTCGTCCGGATTTTCGACATGCGCACCGATATGGAAAGGGCGCGCCATGCCGATACAGCGCTCGATCTCGGCAATCTACCCGTTTGGCGGCGCGACTATGCGGCCAGCAGCGCCGATTTGCGCGGGCATCTGGCGGCTGGCAGGGGCGAAGATCTGCGCGAGGGCATGCTTGAAGCTTACCGCCGGCTGCCGGTCGAGCAGGCGCCGGCGGTCAGCGCAATCCTGTCGTCGCTGGCGCGCGATGAAATGCCGATCCTGTTCCATTGTGCCGTGGGCAAGGACCGGACCGGCGCTGTCGCGGCGTTGTTGCTGACGCTGCTCGGCGTGTCGCGAGAGCAGATATTTGAAGATTATCTTCTGACAAACCTGTTGGAAGACCGCATTCGAAGCAGCCTGCTCCGGCATCCCTTGCTCCAGCTCGATCGGGCGGTCGAAGCGGCAACATGGACGGCCTTGTCGATCGCCGATCCTTGTTATCTGGACGCGATGTTCGCCGCACTCGACGACGATTTTGGCGGCGTCACCGGATATCTGGACGATGTGCTCGGAATCGAGGAAGCTGCTCGCGACCGTATTCGCGGCCATTTGCTCGATTAGCGAGCTGCGCGTCCGACCCCGGATCAGCAGCGCTCGGCGCGTTCGGTCCAGCCTTCGCCAATCTCGCCGTTCCAGTGATATTCGGTGGGCTGCTCGAAGCAGAAAAGGACGCCGATATCGGGTGTCGCGATGCCGTCGAACTGGTTGTTATATATATCCGACGACTGCGCGATCGTCCGGACGGGTCTGCCCTCGATGACCATATCTCCCAGTTCGCTCGTCAGCTTGAACGTATAGCGCGGTGGCGGAAGATCTCTGCCCTGAAGAACAGGTGCATTTTCGATCTGCGCGGCAATGATCCGCTCGCCATCGTAGATGACGGCGCGCGAAATGCCGTCCGAGCGGCGGCCGTCTTCCGATTTATAGCTGTGCACGACCGAAAAGCCGCGCCCGCTGGGAAAGACGCAATGATTCCAGTAGAAGCCACCGAAGTTCGTCAGGTCGCGAACGCCGCGCGAATGATCGCGATAGGCGCCGCCATCCATCGCGAGCGAGCGTTGTGCGCCATCGCGCATCTCGTAGGTGATCTCGCCGCTGATACGGCCATGCTGCTCGTAATGGAAGCTGGCCCAATTCTCGCCCGCCATGTCGCCCATATCCCATACCGGCTTGATGGCGTCGAAGATCAGGTCGAAGCTCACGGCGACATAGGGGCCGTCGGTGATATGCCCCTGGGGATCCGCCATCATGTCATCGAGGGTCACACGGCGCGCCGGTCCCGAATAGCGCAGCCGCCATTTGCGGCCGGGTTCGATACACTGGAAGCGCATCAGCGCGCCGCCCGGTCCATTGTCATGGGGAAGCGCGCCATAGGCCCGCATCAGCAGATGATCGCCGTCCGGCAAATAGAGAAGCACCTGCTCGCGCCAGATATTCTTGTTCCGCTGCCATCGGCCCATGTGCAGCCAGAAGCCGATATCGTTCGTGCGATCGAAACCGTCGAAGCAATAATTTTCGCTCCACGCGGGCGTGTCGGGCGTATCGACCAACGGCAGTTCGGTTGCCGCGTCCATCAATGGCAGGCTTTGCATTATCTTCTCCCGGGGAAGCTGCCGGATCGCGGCGTCGAGGCGCTATCGCGCCCAGGACGCCTCGGCGTGGCGGATGTTTTCGGAAATGATCCGTTCGTGGATGGGCAGGATGAAATATCCCCCGATCCCATCGCAGAGATCGTCGGTCACGCCGCGAAGGAACCGGCTGGTTCCGGCGACCCCGCTCGCGGTCAGCCGGATCATGTTCCAGGCTTCGTAGAAACGGAGGGTACCCTCGCTGTGCTTCTGACCGCCCGCGTCGACATAGGCTGTCATGAATTCGTCCCAGGCCATACGAGGCACGACCGTCGGCCGGATATAGGCAAGGTCCTCGGCCGGGTCGCCGACATGCGTGAATTCCCAGTCGAGCAGGCCGGTCACCCGGCTTCCTTCGACGAGCAGATTATGCGGCCGATAGTCGCCGTGGACGATCCCCGCCGAATCCGGAATGCGGTGCAGATTGCTGCGCACCCAGTGGAATCCATATTCCATGATCGGCGAGGGCTCTATTGCTTCGCGTTGCCACTTGGCCTCCTGCATTGCGAGCTCGGTCAGGATCGATGCCCGCGCGCCACCGGACCCGCCTGCAGCCGCAAGCGGAGTGCCGCGCACATCGAGGGCATGGAGCTTTGCAAGCAGGATCGCGACCGATCCGAGAAGCCCCGGATCACCATCGCGGAAACCGAAATAGCTTCCCGCCGGGGCGCCGGACAGACGGTCCATGAAGATAAACGGCTTGCCCAGCCTGTCATCCTTCGCCTCGCACAGGAGCAGTTGGGGAACGGGCAGGCCGGCGCCCTGAACGCTTGCCAGCGTGCGCGCCTCGTCGACCACGCTGGTGTCTATGCCCGAGCTCCCGTCCTGGCGCATCACCACTCGGCCCGGAAGCGATGGCACGTCCTTCAGTTCGAGGAACAATGTGTGTTTGGACCGCCCGCCGGGGAGCAACTGGACGCTTTCGCACCGCGCCGTGGGGGCCTCGGGAAATCTTTCGCGCAGAAAATCGGTCACCGCCTCCGCGGTAATGCGCTGGGGCGCTGCGATGCCGTCAAGCGCGCGCCTTCCGCGTGCTTCGATCTGTGCGGTCCGTTGGTCGCACCATTCATGGTCGAGTGCCGCCATCGCGGACATGCGGGCCTCTGCTTCGGATCCGGACTCATTGCCCAGTCGGCGCAACGCCTGCCCCAAGATACCGCGCAACATCCGCGAGCGATGTTCGGGCGGCACGCCGGGCGCACGGCTGGCGTCGAGCTGCCCTGCCAGCTGGCACGCCAAGGCCATATCGATATCCTCGATGAAGGCAGTCGCGATACCCGCCTCCCTATCCATCGCTGCATTCAGTTGCGCGGCCACTCCCGGAATGCTGTCATCTTCCGACGCCATGCGCTGGACGAGAAAAGAGGTATATCCCGCGACTTCCGCCGCCTCCCCCTCGAGCATCGGAATTATCTGGCTATCGAGCACTTCCGACAGGCGGCGAAGGAAGCGTGCACGGACGTCGGAATGAAGACGCACCCAGTCGGTGTTCGTGTCCTCGTCGCGCGTGTCCGGCGTCGGTGCCGTCATCCCTCCGAACCCGGTGCCGGCTGCGGCGTGAAGGCGACGGGAAGGCTTCGCATGCGGCGACCTTCGCCTGATGTGAACACCGGTTCGAAATTCTCGGCGATGCGGTAATCGGGCAAGCGCGTCAGAACCGCGCGCAGCACCGTTTCGATGATGACGCGCGCAAAATTACGACCAAGGCAGATGTGTGCGCCCGCGCCGAATCCCAGATGCGCACTCGCATCACGCGAAATGATGCATTCTTCGGGTCGCGGGAACACCTGCGGGTCCCGGTTCCCGGCGCCGATGCCAGCCAGGATGGGCGCGCCGGCCTCAAGTTGCACGCCAAGGAACTCGACATCCGTCTTGACGGTGCGCCTGAGAAACTGGATCGGCGAGGCGTAACGAACAAATTCATCGATCGCAGCCAGCCAGGGGATTTCACCGGAGAGCAGCAGTTCCTTGTCGGAAGGATTGCGGCCGAGGTGCAGGAGGCCCGTGTTGCTCGCCGCATGGGTCGTATCGAGTGCACCGAACAGCGAGACCAGCAGAACCTCGAATATTTCCTGATCGTTCAGAAGCCGGCCTTCGAACTCCTCGTCGAGCAAATACTGGATATAGTCGTCATGGCTGTCCGGCGACGCTCTGCGCTTCGCTATCAGTGCCATGAGATAGGTGCTGATATAGGCGACGGTCCGATCATATCGATCCGGATCGCTCGTCCGCTCGTTCGAAAGAAAATCAAATTCCTCGGTGAGGCGTTCGCGATCCTGTTCGGGAACGCCGATCAGCGGCAGCAGGAAGAGCGTGATCGTGGGCCGCGTCAGTTCGGCCGCAAAGTCGGCACGACCTCTGGCAATGAAGCGATCGATCAGTCCGTCGACAATCGTCTGCACCTGGCCCCGATATTTTTCGGCTGCCTCGATGGCAAAAAAGCGGTTGAGGGTCTTGCGAAACCGCGTCTGACGCGGGGGGTCGAGATCGACCGGAAGCATCCGGCTCGGCATGGCCGGCAAGGCCACCCCTTCCGTCGACGTGAAAAGGGTGAATTCCGAAAGCACCTTTTTCGCGCCCTCATGGCCGACCGCATAATAGAAACCGCCGTGCTGGGCCGAATGCGCCACCGGACATTGCGAGCGAACCGACGCGTAGAAATCGAACGGCTGCTGCATCCGTCCGGGATCATGATGGTCAAAATTCGCTATATCGTCAGAGCTCGGCATCCGGGTCTCCTCTACCTGTTCCAGCCATCGATCCGCCATATCCGGCTTTATCTATCGATGAGTGATTCTCTGATAACATCGAGGGCCATTCGCCGCAAGGCGATCAGAAATTTTGTAGCGATGTGCGGCCCTAACGTGGATATATTGACCCACAAGAAGCTGATATTATTAGATTAATAGGAGCCACTCATTTATGCGGCAGATCGGTTGATAAGATAATCAATCGATGTTAGACAATTGGCATGGCCGATTATGACGCAGATCCAAACGGCGGGGAGACTTCGGCAGCGCGTGCGCTCGACCGGCTCGTGCGCGAGCGGCATTCCTGCCGGGCATTCCGACCCGAGCCGGTGGCTCGCGAACTGATCGAGCAAATCCTGTCGACGGCGCAGCGTTCCGCATCGTGGTGCAACTCGCAGCCATGGCAGCTGATCGTGACCGAAGGCGCGGAAACCGATCGCTTCCGCGAGGCGCTTTTCGCACATGCGTCGGCGCAGAGCTGGGCCGACCAGCGGACGCGCCCCGAGCAACCCGACTTCGACTTTCCGCTCCGGTACACCGGACTATACAAGGATCGTCAACGCGCCACCGGTTGGGCGCTCTATGACAGCGTCGGCATCGCCTTCGGTGATCGCGAAGCCTCGGGTCGGCAGGTCCTTGAAAACTTCCGTCTATTCGGCGCGCCGCATGTGATGATCGTGACAACCGAGGCGGATCTCGGCGTGTATGGGGCGATCGATTGCGGCGGCTGGATCGCCAATGTGATGCTGGTCGCACAGAGCATGGGTGTCGCGACGATCGCGCAAGCGGCGCTGGCCGGTGTGGCGGGCTTCGTCCGCAACTGGTTCGCTCTCCCGCCCGAGCGACAGATCGTCTGCGGCATATCCTTTGGATATGCCGACGCCGCCCATCCCGCCAACAGCTTTCGAACGACGCGTGCGCCCCTCGCCGAGGTGGTTCGCTTTGTCGGTGGTTAGACGTTGACTTGCTGAATTTCGCCAGGGCGATGCCCCGTCATCCCGTCCTGTTCCGTTGATATATTCAAACATCGTATGTTTAAATAGCTAAACGATCGCACCGGAATCCAAGAGGACAAGAGGTCATAGTGTTAGATTAAAAGCGCAACATAAGCGCGGGGAGAGAGGATAAAATGATGAAACCGGACCATAAGCTCATTTTGCTATGTGCTTGCGCGGGGGTCGCCTTGCCGGCGCAGGCGCAGGCCGAGACGGTAGCGCCTGCCGGCGCGGAAATGGCATCCGACGGCACGGGCGAAGCAGGCAGTGTCGCACCGGCCGAAGAGATCATCGTCACGGCGCAGCGGCGCAACGAGAGCCTGTCGCGATCGCCGGTTTCCGTCTCCGTCGTCTCGTCAGAAAGTCTGGCGAAAGCCCAGATTGTCACCGAAAATGATCTGCGCACGGCCACGCCGGGGCTGCAGATCCGGAACGGCAGCAATTCGAACCAGATCAATTACTCGCTGCGCGGCCAGTCACAGGATCCGTTCAGCAATGTCCGGCCGGGCGTTCTCCCCTATTTCAACGAGGTGCAGGTCGGTGGTCAGGGCGGCGCCTCCGCATTTTACGATCTGCAGTCGGTGCAGGTCCTTAAAGGTCCGCAAGGTACGCTGTTCGGACGCAGCGCAACGGGCGGGGCGGTGCTGTTCACCACCGCGAAGCCGACCGACGAATTCGGAGGCTACATCAGCGCGCTCTACGGCAATTACGACGCCGCGAAGGTCGAAGGCGCGGTGAACGTGCCGCTCGACGGCGACCGCCTGATGGCGCGTGTCGCGGGCTTCTACCGCGAGCGCGACGGTTTTCAGCGCAATCTTCTCGATGGCGAACGGGTCGGCGACCAGAAGCAATATGGCGGCCGGTTCTCCCTCACCGCGCAGCCGATCGACTCCGTTCGCAACGAGCTGGTCGTCGACTATTTTCAATCCGATAGCGAAAATACCTCGGCGGTCCTCTCCGGACTCGTGCCCTTTACCGGCACCGGAGCACCCTTCATTCCGCTCGCATTTCTCTATTCGGGCACCGCGACGCCGACCGCCGCGATCACGGGGCAGTGCACCCTGCAAGGCTTCGCGGGTTTCCCGGGGGCCTGCCCGCCTGTCGATCCGTCGGTCGCAGCCTTCTACAATGCGTACTTCTCGGCGCCGAACCATCCGACCAACGGCCTTGGCGGGCAACTTGCCGACCAGCAGGCGCGGGGGCCGTTCGTCATCAACAGCGACAGCGAAAATCTGTTTCGGGCGAAGAATGTCATCCTCAGCAACGCAACGTCGGTCGATCTGTCCGACACGCTTCAGCTCAAGAACATCGTCGGCTTCACGCGCATCAAATCGCTGGTAAGCCAGGAAACCGATGGCACACCCTACTCGATTGCCTCATCGCCGGTGACGTCGGCGCGCAGCGCAGTGCCCGGGCAGGGACTGGCCAGCGACACGCGCCAGTTTTCGGATGAGCTGCAGTTGATCGGATCGACGTCGGGCGACCGGCTGACCTATGTTATCGGCGGCTATTTTTCCGACGAAAAGTCCGTAACGAGCCAGCAATCCTGCTTCTTCGACCTCGTGTTCGGCGGTCTGTGCCAGACGAACAATTTTGCGATCAAGAACAAGACCTATGCGGCTTACGGGCAGGGAACGTACAAGCTCAACGACGCGGGTCTGTCGGCGACGATAGGCGCCCGTTACACGAGCGAAAAAGTGGAAATCGACGTGCTTCGCGGGGATACCAACCGGCAGGCTCTCGGCGCGACGCCGCCGCCGGGATTCAGCTATAACCAGTCCGACACCTACAAGAGGCTGAGCTGGACGCTGGGACTTCAGAACCAGATCTCATCTTCGACGTTCCTCTATGTCGCGACGCGCCGTGCCTACAAGAGCGGCGGCTTCAACGGGCTGGTCCAGCCCAAGATCGGCGGAGGCGACATCGCGGGCAATCGGTACCGGGCCGAGCGCATCACCGATGTCGAGGCAGGGGCAAAATTCAACGGCTGGCTCGGCACGATGCCGGCGCGCGCCAATCTGGCGCTCTTCCACAGCTGGATCGACGACAGCCAGCGCGTCGCCTTCACCGTGGTCAATGGCGGCCCGGCAGGCGTGACGGTGAACGTCCCGTCCGGCAAGACCTACGGTGCCGAGTTCGACGCGCAGGTGTCGCCGTCGAGCTGGCTCACTCTGGGCGCCGTCGCCAACTACACGAAGGCGACCTTCGGGAGCGACCCGGTATCGGTCAACGGCCAGAGCCAGGTTTTCGATCAGGTCCCCGACACGCCGCGTTTCAGTGGATCGGCCTATGCGGATGTCACCGTACCGCTCGGCGGCAATCTGTCGCTGCTGGCGCATGGCGACGTCTATCGCCAGTCGAAGACCTTCACCTCGCCGCGCTCCACCAACAATATCGGGGGCGTGGTCAATGCCTATACCATCGCGAACTTCCGTCTCGGCGTCGAGGATGAGGACAGCGGCTGGTCGCTCATCGGCAATCTGAAAAACGCATTCAACAAGCGCTATTATGCGGGAGGCGTCGCCACGGCCGAAATCTATCAGATCAACTTGCTGACGCCAGCCGAACCCCGCACGGTCACGGTCGAAGCGCGTCTCAAATTCTAGGAGCCGACATGAAAGCCGCCGAACTCATCCGTTACCCCGACCGCTTCTTCATCGGCGGCCAGTGGGTTCAGCCTGCAAGCGACGCGCAGATATCCGTGGTCTCGCCGTCGACCGAGGAGGAGTTTGTCCGGGTGGCCGAGGCGCAGGTCGCGGACGTGGAAAGGGCCGTGGCAGCGGCGCGCGCGGCGTTCGACGACGGCCCGTGGCCCCGGCTCACTCATGCCGAGCGCGGGGCTTATCTTCAGGCGTTCGGCGATGAGGTGGCGGCACGGGTCGGGACGCTCAGTGCGATCTGGACCAACGAAATCGGGGTGGCGAGCAGCTGGTCGCAGCTGCTCACCGCGCCGACGGCCGAAACCTATCGCTTCTACGGCGAACTGGCGGGCAGGTTCGACTTTGTCGAAGAACATCGGACATCGAGCGGCGAGGGCGCCGGGCTGCTCGTTCGCGAGCCCGTCGGTGTGGTCGGAGCGATCGTGCCGTGGAACGGAGCGCTCGGTCTCATCGCCTACAAGATCGCGCCGGCGTTGCTCGCGGGTTGCACCGTGATCGTCAAATCCTCGCCGGAATCTCCGGGCGCGGGGCTGGTCATGGCCGAAATCGCCGAGAAGATCGGTCTTCCTCCCGGGGTTCTGAACGTCATCACTGCCGAGCGTGCCGTATCGGAAGCGCTCGTACGACATCCGGACGTCGACAAGATCACCTTCACCGGCTCGAGCGCCGCGGGCAAGCGCATCGCGGAGATTTGCGGCAGCCGAATTGCGCGTTGCACGCTCGAACTGGGCGGGAAATCGGCGGCCGTCGTGCTCGACGACTGCGACCTGGACCGGGTCGCCGCCGAATTGTCGATGACCGCGCGGCTGATGAGCGGGCAGGTCTGCGCGGCGCTGACCCGCGTGATCGTCACGCGGGGCCGGCACGACGCGCTCGTTGAGGCGCTGCGCGCCTCGTTCGGCGCGATCGCCGTCGGCGATCCGTTCGAACCCACGACCGAGATGGGGCCGCTGGCAATGGAGCGGCAGCGCGAGCGGGTGGAAAACTATATCGCGCAGGGCCGCAAGGAGGGCGCCGTGGTCGCTGTCGGCGGCGGACGGCCCAGGCATCTCGACCGCGGTTTCTACGTCGAGCCGACGGTCTTTGCCAATGTCGAGAACAATATGACGATCGCCCGCGAGGAAATCTTCGGCCCGGTGATCAGCGTGATTCCGGTCGATGACGAGGCGCAGGCCGTGGCGGTCGCGAATGACTCGCCCTTCGGGCTCAACGCCTCGGTGTTCACCGCCAATGCCGGGCGCGCTTATGCGGTTGCGCGGCAACTGCGATCGGGGACGGTCGGGCATAATGGCTTCAAGATCGATTTCGGCATCGCCTTTGGCGGCTTCAAACAGTCGGGGATAGGGCGCGAGGGCGGGGTCGAGGGGCTGCTGCCGTTCCTCGAAAGCAAGACCATTCTGCTCGATGCGATGCCGCAGGGCCTGTTCGGCGGGGCGGCCTGATGGTGGCAGGCGAACGCAATGGAATCGAAGCAGACTATATCGTCATCGGCGGCGGCAGCGCGGGCGCAGTGCTGGCGGCGCGGCTGTCCGAAAATCCCGATGTGCGTGTCCTGCTGCTCGAAGCGGGGGGCGAAGCGAAGTCGCTGCTGATTGCCTTGCCGGTCGGCTATGCCAAGCTCGTCACTGACGCGAAGGTCGACTGGAATTACGAGCAAAAGCCCGACGCGTCGATCAACGGACGGGCGTGGATATGGTCGGGGGGACGCGTGCTCGGCGGCGGGAGTTCGATCAACGGGCAGGTCTTCATTCGCGGCACGCGCGATGATTTTGATCGTTGGGAGCGGCTCGGTGCGACGGGCTGGGGGTTTGACGCGGTTCTCCCTTATTTCCTGCGATCGGAAGACTGGCAGGGTGCGCCAAGCCAGGCCCATGGCCAGCAAGGGCCGCTGACCGTCGCGCCGATCCGCGATCCGCATCCCTTGAGCCGCCTCTTTCTCGAAGCGTGCCGTGAGCGCGGCATTCCGACGCTCGACGACTATAATGACGGCAGCAGTTTCGGCGCGTTTCTGACGCAAACCAATCAACGCGGCGGCTGGCGCTGTTCGACCGAGAAGGCGTTTCTGCGGCCTGCCCGGCAGCGGCCCAATCTCACCGTACTGACCGGCGCCGAGGTCGAGCGGATCATTATCGAAAACCACCGCGCGGTAGGGGTCGAATTTACGCGCCGCGGCGTCCGCCAGTCGGCGAAAGCCCGCCGGGAAGTCATCGCCAGCGCGGGCGCGATCGGAACGCCCGCCCTGCTGATGCGGTCGGGCATAGGCCCCGCCGACCATCTGCGCGATCACGGCATCGCCGTGGTGCATGACCTGCCCGAGGTAGGCGCCAATCTCCAAGAGCATCCCGCCGCGGGCGTCAGTCGCCGTGTTTCGGTCCCGACGCTCAATACGCAGATCGGCGCACTCGACATGGTGGGACACCTCGCGAGATTCATTCTGCGCAAGATGGGACCGCTGACCTCTCCCGCGGTCCAGGCGATGGGTTTGGCCAAGACCTTGCCGGACCTCGACCAGCCCGACATCCAGCTGCATTTCTCGCCGGTCGCGGGAACGATCGGGCCCGATACGATGTCGCCTGCGAAAGCGGAGATGGCGGATGAGGCGGCGATCACGCTTTACGCTTCGCTGTGCCAGCCGAAGAGCCGCGGGCGGATCGTGCTGGGCGAACGCGGCCGGCCCGTGGTCGATCATCAGCTCATCGGGCATCCCGACGATGTCGCGGCCCTGGTTCGCGCGATGCGGCTCGTCAGCGCGATCCTCGATTCCGATGCCTTCGCTCCGATCATGAAAGGTCCCCGCAATCCCGCGGCCACGCCGAGCGACGACGCGGGCTGGACCGAATTCGTCCGCGCGAACACCGTGATCACATGGCACCCGGTGGGAACATGCCGCATGGGGTCGGATGCCGCATCAGTCGTCGATCCCGAACTGCGTGTGCGCGGTATCGCGGCGCTCCGTGTGGTCGACGCCTCGGTGATGCCGACCATATCGAGCGGCAACACAAACGCCCCGACCATCATGATTGCGGAGCGGGCGGCTGAGCTGATTGCCGGACGGCCGTGACCGGCAGGGCGGCTGCCGGCCCGGCACGCGCACCGAACGCCGCCGATATTGGGAGAGGGATTGGATGAATACCGCGGAAAATGTCGACTTCTTGATCGGCAACGTCGCCGAGCTCGGCAACGACCTGCTTGGCCGGCTCGCGCGCATGCGCGAGGAAGATCCGGTCTATTGGAGCGAGCGCAACGGCGCCTGGGTCGTGACGGGGTATGACGCGGTCGAAGAGGGGCTCAAAGGGCGGATCCCTTTGTCGGCGGTTCGCCTCCCCGGATTGATCGTCCGGCAAATTCCCGAGGAAGAGCGGGAAGCCCGTATCCCCTATCTGATGCATTCCGTGCGCCGGTGGGTGCTCAATACAGATCCGCCCGATCACGCCCGCTTGCGAAAGCTCATCATGCCCGCGTTCAATCGCCAGATCGCCGAGGCACAGCGACCCTTCGCGCGGTCGGTCATAACCGAGATCCTCGATCGGCTCGGGCCGGACGAGGTCGAGATCGATCTGGTCAGCGCGGTCGCGCGCGAAATCCCGCAGCGGATGATCCTGCGCCTGCTCGGTCTTCCCGAGGATTACCGGCCGCGCATGTCGCGGTGGGTGGTGATGACCACGCAGACCTTCGGCAATGCGCATGTCACGCCCGAGGTTCTCGAAGGCTGTGAGGCCGTGATGCTCGAGATGCGAGACTGCCTGATGGATGAAATCGCGCAGCGGCGCATCAAGCCGCGCGACGATTTCATTTCGGCACTGGTGGCGGCGCAAGCCGATGGCGACAGGCTGGACGACGAGGAACTGCTCGCGATGTGCTACGTCACGCTGCTCGGTGGGTTCAATACGACGGCGAACACGATCGCGCTGGGCACCGCGGCGCTCGCGCTGCATCCGGACGCTGCCGACTTCATTCGGCAGGGCGGGGCGACCGACGGGGTCCTGATGGAGTTGATGCGCTTCATCGCGATGTCGACCACCGTCCCGCGCATCGCGAAGGAAGACTTCGAGTGGCGCGGTCACGAGGTGAAGCAAGGTCAATATGTCTTCCTCATGCTCGCTGGCGCCAACCGCGACCCCACGGTGTTCGACAAGCCCGACACGCTCGACGTCGAACGGAGCGAGCAACGCAACATGGTGTTCGCGCCTGGCCTCCATTTTTGCGTGGGTCATTATTTTGCGAAGGTGCAGCTCGCCGAATTCTTCAGCGAACTGCTTCAGCGCTATCATGTCACGCTGCTCGACGACCGGCTCGATTTCGGGCCGGCGCTGGCATTTCGCGGGGTCGAATCCCTGAACGTCCGGCTGACGCCGCGCGCTCGATAAGGGGCGCCGGGCCCCGGCTCGCGCGCGAATGATCGAGGTCTTGGAGGCCGCGCGCTATCGATGTAGCGCGCGGCCATTTTTCTTTTTCGCCACACGGCGAAAGGCGAATATCCGGGCGCGGATGTTGAAAAGGTTTCCATTAAAAGCAACAAGATAACGTCCAGTTTTGCTCGCGATATACCGCAAGGCACTTTTCCTTGGCCTCCTCTTGACCGTAATAAACATACAGTGTTAGTTATGAGGCAGGCCGCGGATAAGCGGTGAGTCGGTGAATCCGAAGAATCGTTGGGGAGGACAGAATGAACACCGCTTATTCGGCCGCAGGCGGCCGCAGCAGATCGTCTCGCCGGGCCTATGGCCTCCTGTTCGGCGCTGCCCCGCTCGCGTTCCTCGCAATGCCTGCGTTCGCGCAGGACGCGCCTCCTCCGGCCGAACGCCCTGGCGCCGCGGCGACTGCTAGCGCCGATCCGGGCGACGGCGACATCATCGTGACGGCGCGCCGCCGCGAGGAGTCGATCCAGAATGTTCCCGTCGCGATTACAGCGTTCGGCGAGAATTTTCTTCAGGAGCGCGCGATCGATACCATCGGCGACCTCGTCAACTATACACCCGGCTTTACCGTTTCCGAAGCATCGGGCGGAGCCGGCGGGATCATCTATCTTCGCGGTATCGGATCGACGGCGGCGCATCCGCTGATCGACCAGGCCGTCGCAATCAATCTCGACGGCGTGCAGATCAGCACCGGGCAAATATTGCGCGCTACCGAACTCGATGTCGCGCAGATCGAAGTCCTCCGCGGCCCGCAGGCGCTGTTCTTTGGCAAGAACAGCCCGGGCGGAGTGATCTCGTTCCGCACGGCCGATCCCGGCGACCGGTTCGAAGGCCGGCTGACTGCAGGTTACGAGTTCAATGCCAATGAATATAGGATCGAGGGCATGGTGTCCGGTCCGCTCGGCGGAGGCTGGGGCGCGCGGCTCGCTGCATCCTACTCGGATATGGACGGCTGGCTGAAGATACGGTCGGTCGATGCGGTCACGCCCTACGGAACGGCGATCGCGACGCGCGACAACCGTGCGCCGGGCTCGGAGCAGGTCTTCTTTCGCGGGACTCTGCGATACGACGATGGCGGACCCTTCGATCTGCGGCTCAAGGGCACGTTCATGCGGAGCGAGAACAAGTTCGGCAACGGCTTCCTCCAGCAGCGCGTCTTCTGCTCGCTTGGCGTTGCGCAGGTGCTTCCGGGCGTGGCCTCGCCTGCGGCGATCGCCATTGACGATTGCAAGGCGGATGGCGTCACGGTCGGCGGCGAGGTCAATGCCGCCACGCTCGCGCGCGACCCCAGCCTCGGCAACGATCCCAACGGCTTTCGTCGCAACACCCAGTGGCTTGGTTCGCTGGAAATGAACTATGCGCTGAGCGATGCCCTGAAGGTGACTTCGGTCACCGGCTATTATTCGGTCTCCGAACCGCAGGTGACGCAATATACATTTGCCCCGATCGCGTCGCTCGTCTTTTCGGGCAACGACACGAACATCAAGCAGTTCACGCAGGAAGTGCGCCTCGCGTCGGATTTCGATGGCCCGCTGAACTTCCTGACCGGTGCCTTCTACGAACATTCGCGCAAGGAAGCACTGACCGGCTCGACCTTCTCGACGGCCTATGTGGGCCCGGAGCGGACGGTGCAGGTCGGCGACAGCTGGTCGATTTTCGGCCAGTTGAGCTACAAGATCGTCCCCGGGCTCGAACTGTCCGCAGGCGCTCGCTACACGAAGGATGAAAAGTCGGGCAAGATCTTCGTACGCGGTGTCCGGGTGCCCAATCTCACCCAGGACGAAGTCTCGTTCAGCGATTTCTCGCCCGAAATCACCTTGTCCTACGAACCGAGCTCCGATGTGCTCATTTACGGTTCGTACCGCCAGGCCTTCAAGGCTGGCGGTTTCGATGGCGGCCTTGGAACCGGGGCGCGCCTGCAAGCCAACCCGACCCAAAGCTTCTCCTATGCGCCCGAACGGGCCGAAGGGTTCGAAGGCGGGGTCAGGGGCCGCTTCGACGGTGGACGCGGGCGCGTCAGCCTGACCGGCTATCATTATAAATACCGCGATCTGCAATATAGCGCGTTCGACGCCGCTACGCTCAGCCTCCGGATCACCAATGCGGCCTCGGCGACCATTCAGGGGATCGAAATCGATACCTCGTGGCGGCCGCTCGCCGTGCCGGGACTGACGCTGCGCGCTTCGGGCGGCTTCAATGATACCAAGTTCGGACGCTTCTTTGCCGGTTGTTACGCGGGCCAGACGATCGAGCGCGGCTGCAACCTGTCGCCGGGCGCCAGCGGCGCGTTCACGAGCCAGGATCTGTCGGGCCGCCCCCTCTCTTATGCCCCGCGCCTCAGCGGCTCGGTCGGCGTGGCCTATGACACCGAAGTCGGCGGCCTGAAGGCAGGCGTTTCGGCGGATGCATTCTACTCGAGCAAATTCTGGGCATCGCTGGAGCAAAGCCCTGGTTCGCGGCAACATCGCTATGCGACCGTCGATCTCACGTTCCGGATCGGCGATCCCGATGATCGCTGGCAATTTGCCCTCATTGGCAAGAATCTGACCGATCAATATGTACTCGGCCGCGCGGTCAGCGTGTCGTTGACGGGCACCAATACCGGGCGCGCCGCGCCCGGCGTGCTCGGCGATATCGCCTCGACCGTCTCGCGGGGGCGTCAGTTCCTCGCCCAGTTCACCTTCAAGTTCGGCTCGTAACGACCGGAAGCGCGCGCCCCCCAGGCGTGCGCGCTCTCCCCTTCGCGCGCTGGCCCCCCATGGCTGGAGCCGGGGGATCAGTCCGGGTTGCGATCATCCTCCGGGTGCCAGATCGTGCCGCTTGCAAGCAGCGCGTCGATGTCGCCCTTCGAAAAGCCCGCTGCCTCCACAATTTCCTGCACCGGCCGCGATGCGCGCGGGTTCAACGTTTCGACCAGTCCGGGATGGGCCGAAAGCCGCGGCGCGGGCGCGACGCTGCGCATCTTTCCTGGCCCGGGATGGAATATGCCCCGCTCGGCGAGATGCGGATGCAAATCAAGTTCGTCCAGTTCGAGCACCGGCTCGGCGCAGACTTCGTGCGGCGCGAACAGGTCGGTCCACCACGCGCGGGGCTTCGCCGCGAATATGGCGGCGATCCGGCTGCGAAGCGCCGGCCATTGGGCAAAGTCGAACTGCGCCCGGGGCGAGGGATCGACATCGTCCAGTTCCAGCAGTTCGAGCAGCTTGGAATAGAATTTGGGCTCGATCGCGCCCACCGTGAACCAGCGGTCGTCGCTGCACCTGTAGGTGCCGTAAAAGGGGGCGTCTCCCGCGAGGATCGAGTGCCGGATATCGCCGTCCCACAGGCCGAGCTCCATTTCGCCGAACATCGCGCCGAGCATATAGGCTGCACCATCGACGATCGCGGCATCGATAATCTGTCCGCGGCCGGTGCGCTGGCGTTCGAACAACGCAAGCAGGACGCCGATCACCATCGTGTAGGATCCGTTCGCGAGATCGCCCAGAAACGCCGGCGGGGCGGTCGGCCTGTCGGTACCGATCTGTCCCAGCGCACCGGAGATCGCGAGATAATTGATGTCGTGACCTGCCTTCCGGGCGTAAGGCCCGGTCTGTCCCCACCCCGTCAGGCGGGCATAGATCAGGCGGGGGTTGGCATCGATCAGGGGCGCGGGGCCAAGACCGAGCCGTTCCATCACGCCCGGTCGAAAGCCTTCGACGAGGACGTCGGATTGCAGGGCAAGCCGCCGTGCGACCTCTTGCCCGCCGACCGAGCGCAGATCGAGACCGATGACATCCTTGCCGCGCGACATCGTGACGGCGGGATCGAACGGCATGGGGTCGGGTCTGCGAACGCTCAGGATGTCGGCCCCGAAGTCGGCAAGCATCATCGTCGCAAAGGGAGCAGGTCCAAGGCCACTGAGATCGAGGATCCGGACCCCTGCCAACGGGCCGCGCGTGCTCATGCGAAAGCCGGTCTGTGATGGGGCGCCTTCCCGGCGCTCCGCGCGGTAGAATATTGGGGCATCGTAACTGCTTCTCCCTCGGTTCGCGACGTATCTAACAGTGTATGATTTAGGATACCACTCGTTTTGGCTTCGAGACGGGCATCGGCACGACGAACGCGGACAGCGGCAGGAAATTGCCGGTCAGCCTCGCGGCGACGCGTGCGCATCGCCGTGAAGCCTGGTGCCGATGCCCTGTCTCGCGGTTCCGGGGACCTCTCCGTTGCCTTGTTCATTGTCTGCGACGAGCGGAGGGGGTTTGCGCGCCAGCGTACAAGACCGCCCGCCGTCGGAAGGCCGATTATCATTGCGCCGGGCGGCTGATGGGTCCGTCGGACCTGGAGGGAGACGTCGATGCTCTCGATCGAAATCGCCTCGCGATTTTTCTAACCTATCGATAGATAGGCATTGACATGAACAATCCGCAGGCCTATCAATGCGATTGTCTATCAATCGATAGATAGGGATTCATAAGGAGGTATGCGCCATGCTCTTCGAGCACAAGGTTGATATGGATATTACGGCGGGCCGCACCGCGCTGGTGCTCGTCGACATTCAGAATGATTTTCTCACCGATGGCGGCAAATATTACGTCATGATCGAGGAACTCATGAAGGCCAATAACGTGAACGCAAATCTGGAGACGCTTCTCCAGACCGCAAAGGATCATGACTATCCCGTGTTCATGTCGCCGCACTATTTCTTCCCGCATGATCATCACGGAAAGACGCGTCTGAGCCCGATGGAGGACCTCGCGCTTCACGGCGGCGTCGTGGCGCGCCAGAGCCCGCTCCACGCCGACGATCTGCCCGGCGGCGGCGCCGACGTTCCCGACCGCTTCAAGCCGTATATGGAAGACGAGAACACCACGATCGTGTCGCGTCACGTCACCTACGCGCCGACCAACGACCTCGCGTACATGCTGCGCCGGCGGAAGATCGAGACCGTCATCATGGCGGGTCCGGTCGCGAATCTCTGCCTGGAAGACCATATGCGCAACCTCATCCGCGATGGATTCGAAACGATCATGGTCCGCGACGCGGTCGCGGCCGCGGCGAACGAAGAAGGTGCCGGCTATGATGCCGCGATGATCAACTGGCGTTTCATGGCCAATGCCGTCTGGAACACGGACGAAACCGTTCGCCGCATGATCGAGGCCGCCAAGACGACGGCCTGACCCGATCCGGTCCGGCAGGACCGGTACCAGCGAAGTGACGACGAGCGATGTCGGCGCGGCAATGGGCTGCGCCGAAGGATGACGCTCGTCCATTCCGCGCCACCAGCAAACCCGACTGCCACTTTTAGAACGAAGGAAATTGTCATGAGTAAAGGTACCATTCTCGTCGTCGGCTCCAACGCGACCGAACTCGAAGCGCTTGGCGGAGGCACGATCACGATCGGCCAGTTCCTCAACGAAACTGCCGTTCCCCTGATGACGCTCGTCGACGCGGGCTATGATTTCGTCCTGACCACCCCGACCGGCGAAAAGCCGCACGTGGACAAGGACTCCGACGCGCTGATCTATTTCGCAAATGATGATGAGGCGCGCACCCGCGCCCGGGACTTCTTCAACAACAATCCCGCCATGAACGATGTGCGCACGATCCGCTCGGAGATCGAGGCGGGTCTCGACCGGTTCGCCGGCGTCTTCTTCCCGGGCGGTCACGCACCGATCGTCGATGTGATGCAGGATCCCGATGCGGGCGAAGTGCTGCGCTACTTCCACGGCGCCAACAAGCCCACCGCGGCGATCTGCCACGGTCCGATCAGCGTCCTCGCCGCGCTCGATCATGCCCCCGAGTTCCGCGCCGCCCTGATCGATGGCGACAAGGTGAAGGCGCACGAACTGGGCAAGGGCTGGCAATATGCCGGCTACCGCATGACCGTCTTTTCGCGGAGCGAGGAGGAATATGCCGAAGAGAATGTCTTCCACAAGAAGCTGATCTTCAACATGCCCGACGCGCTGGAAGCCGCCGGTGCCGAGGTCGTCAATGCCGATGACTTTACCTCGTTCGTCATCGTCGACCGCGAGCTGATCACCGCCCAGAACCCGATGTCGGACCATGAGCTGGCCGCGAAGTTCATCGAGGCGCTGGAAAAGGTCGCCTGACGGAATTTATCAGTCAAATCAGACAATTGGGAGACCAATGATGAAACTATCTTCTCTTGCACTCATTGCCGCGGCGGCTCTCGCCGTCTCCACGGCGTCCCAGGCCCAGGAAGGGGCGGCTTATCCCCCGCTGAATGGCGGAACGTCCGTCTCGCACCCGGCGAGCGATTATGTGTTCACCGATACGGGCGCTCGGGGCGTCAACCCGGAGACCGGCATCCAGGTGTCCAACGTCTGGGGCGATGTGACCAAGGGTGCGCACGGCGCATTCTTCCGGTTCGACCCGGGGTTCGTGAGCAAACTGCACACGCATAGCTACGACTATTATGCCGTCGTTATCAAAGGTGCCCTGCAGAATTACCAGCCGGGTCAGACGCCCCAGACGCTTGGGCCGGGTTCCTACTGGTACCAGCGAGGAAGGCAGACGCACACGACCGCCTGCGTCTCGGCCGAGCCGTGCGAGATCTACATCGTCCAGCAGAACAAGTTCGACGCGCAGGTCCCGCCCGAGCCCGACAACTGACCGTCGGCCCCGCCGGCGGGCCGGGCTCTCTCGGCGCATCACCCCCGATGCAGGCAGAGAGCCCGGCAGCCGATCGAGGCACGTCCCCCCAACGTCCGCGCCCGCCACAAGGGCCGGACAGCTCCCGATAGGAATTCAGCATGACGACCGAAACCATTGCCGAGCAGAATAAGAAGACCGTGATTGCCTTCTACAAGGAAGCGCATTTCGATGGAGACGTCGATGGCGCGATCGCCCGCCATGTCGGCGATACCTATATCCAGCACACCGCCGGCGCCGAAGATGGCGTTGAGGGGCTCAGGGCTTTCATCAACGGTTTTCTGGCGGCCTTCCCCAACGCCAAGGGCGATATCCGGCGAGTGCTCGCCGATGGCGACCTTGTCGCGGTTCACGCACACTGGACCGGTCTCGTCAGCGAAAATGGCGACGTGGGTATCGATTTGTTCCGCGTTGAGAACGGCAAGCTCGTCGAGCATTGGGATGTGTACGCTCCCGTCCCCACCACGTCGCAAAACGGCAACACCGTCTACTGACGCGCGTCCGCTACGCTCGATTGGCCCGACTGGAGCCGATCATGGCCATCTCGAATCCTTGCGGCGAAGCGACCGGATCCTCTCCTCCGGCGCCGTCGGCTGCACGGCAACAGGCCATGATCGGTTCGCTCCGGGGAAGGCGGCGCATCTCTCGGAAGTTGGTGCCAAAGCCGGCGACGCGGGTCTGAAGAGGAGGCGCCGCCGGTCTTTGACCATGGATGTCCGCGTCCGGGTCAGTCGTCGACGAAATTGATCGGCCCGAGAAAATCCATCTTGCCGACGTCGACCCCGGCCTGGCGGAGGACCGCATAAGCCATCGAGATGTGAAAATAGACGTTGGGAATCGTCATCTGGACCAGATAGTCCTCCCCATGGAGAACCTTGCCTGGAACCCATGATAACGAGATCTTCTGCTCGTCCGCGCGGTCGAATTCGGGCTCGGTCACGCCCCTTGCGAAGGCCACGGTTTTCCTGATGCGCGCCCGCAACTCTTCGACGGTCTGTTCGGTATCGTCATGTTTGGGCGGCTTCTGGCCCGAAAGCCATGCGGCGCCCGCCTTCACATAGTCGCAAGCGCTCTGAACCTGATAGATAAACGGCTTCATGTCCGGCACGAGCCGCCCGCCGAGAAGCGTGGCGACATCGATCTTCTCCGCTGCGGCGAATTGCTCCGCCTTGTCGAGGCAGGCCTCGAGATTCTCGAGGCTCTGCGCGCTTTGCCGGATCAATCTGTAATACATGAATTTGTCCCTCCATTCCCGTGCAGTCGTTGCCGGCTGGTCCGCGTTCATCCTCTTCCGTCTATTGACGGAGACGCCCCGGGGCAATGTTGGCGAGGCGCGGCTTGCGGTCGTATCCAAGGGTTGCCCTGCGCGAAAGTTGCGATCGCACGGTCAGGTCGCCAGCCAGAATTCCCGTAGCAGCCGGTTGAACTCGGCGGGCCGCTCTTCCGGAAAGAAGAGCCGGGCCTTCTCGATCAGGATCGGTTCTTTGGCACCCGGGATCGTGCTCTTCAGCCAATGCGCCCATTGTGCGCCGAAGTAGATGTCGTCCAGCGCCCAGACAATCAGCGTTGGTGCCTTGAGCTTGCGAAGCTGGTGCTCGATCGCGACGGTGTGATCGTTATCGAAGGCCGTGACGAAGCGTTGCAGGTCGCGGGTGCGCTGTTCGGTCCGGACAAAGGGGCGTAGATACGTCTCGATGTCTGCATCCGAGAGGGCGTCCGGATTTTCATAGGCTGGGCCCAGCGCGCCGGGCGACCGATAGATGGCCTTGTCGCTGAGCATGGCACCCAGGGTGTCGGGGAGGCCCCCAGCCTTCGTCATCTCGACGAATGGCTTGAACGCTTCGGGTGGCCAGTTGTCATGGGCATCGCTATTGGTCAAAGTGAGGGAGCGAACTCGTTCGGGGTAGAGTGCCGCGAAGATCTGTGAGATGCCGCCGCCGCTGTCGTTCCCGATTACATCGACCTTCTCGATCCGCAGCGCGTCCAGCACCTCACGCAGCATGTGCGCATTCGCTGTGACACTGACGTCCTGGTCTGGCGCGATCGTCGTGTCGCCGTGCGCGAGAAGGTCGACGGCAATGCACCGCCGGATATCGGAAAGCCCGGCCAGCTGGTGGCGCCAGAGATGCTTGTTCATCAGCACGCCATGGACGAAGAGCGCGACCGGCCCCGAGCCGGCCTCGGCATAGGCTATGCGCCCGGACGGTGTCTCGACTGTTTGAAAAGGCTCCGTTTCAAGATGGCTCATCGTCACTCTTCCTCTCTCGATTGATGGGTCGCAATATGGGCCGCACACCGAATTGAGCCCGGGTCACGTCCAGTGTGCCAAGCGCACGTCTTCCGGCGGTCGCAGACGGTGCCGACCGATGACCTCTCGGCACATATTGCTCGCCGATGCCGGTCAGAGCGTATCCAGATCACTGGGCTCGTGGCGCTCGGCGATCCGGCCGACAATATCCTTGCGCCAGGCGCCGATCCGCCGACCGCGCTGCACCGCAGGCCGAGCGAGCAGCTCATCTGCCCAGCGATTGACGTTGCGATATTCGTGGGCCGAAAGGAATTCGACGGCGCCGTCATAACCCCAGCCCTGGATGAGGCTCCCATACCAGGGATAGATGGCAATATCGGCGATGCTGAGTTCCGGGCCTGCGATGAAGGGCCGATCAGCCAGCCTGCGATCGAGCACATCCAGCTGCCGCTTGATCTCCATCGTGAACCGGTCGATCGCATATTCGATCTTGATCGGGGCATAGTTGAAGAAGTGCCCGAAACCGCCGCCGAGGTAAGGCGTACTGCCCATCTGCCAGAACAACCAGTTGAGCGCTTCGGCCCTGCCTTTGCGGTCCTTCGGGAGGAGCGCGCCGAATTTCTCCGCCAGATAGAGGAGGATCGAACCGGACTCGAAAACCGTGACGGGCTCGGCGTCGCTGCGATCGACCAGCGCCGGAATCTTCGAGTTCGGATTGATCTCGACAAAGCCGCTGCCGAACTGGTCGCCCTTGGAGATATCGATTAGCCAGGCGTCATATTCGGCGCCGCCGAAGCCGAGTGACAGCAGCTCCTCGAGCATGATCGTGACCTTCACGCCGTTGGGCGTCCCCTGCGAGTAGAGCTGCAGCGGGTGTCGCCCCACCGGCAGTTCCTTCTCGAAAGTCGCCCCCGCAGTCGGGCGGTTGATGCTGGCGAAGGTCCCGCCACTGGGCTTTGTCCAGGTCCAGACCCTGGGCGGAACATAATCCCGATCTTGGCTCATGCCTTAATCTCCTTCCCGACAGCGACGATCATTCAACAATACTATCTATCGATAGATATGCTATGCGTGCTAATCTGAATCGTCAACGCCTCTCTATCGATAGACAAATCATGACGCGCATCCTTCCGCCGGAAATCATGACTCGTAGCGCCGAACGCTGGTACCCTGTGGGTGCCGTCCGGCTGTTCGAAGCCTACCAGGACCCCGATCAAATGCTGCGGTGGTTCGGTCCCGCAAATCTCGCGCGCTGGCTCAAATTCGAGCATGACCTGCGCTCAGGTGGCGGGCTGACCTTCGGCTTTTCGACCAGCGATGGCGAAGATTTCTGGGGGCGCTGTGATTTCATCGACATCGATCCGGGCCGGCGAATCGAATATGTCAACTCGATCACGGATCCGGATGGTCGCGTCATCCGCCCTCTCCCGGGCATCGACTGGCTTCTGCAGGTTCATACTGTTGTGTCGATGACACCTGGCGGCGAAGGTACCTTCCTGCGCGTCACCGTCGGCCCGCACGAGGCTGGTCTGCGGGAACAGGCGTTCTTCGCTTTCAAATGGGCCGATATGAAGGCGCGCTTCGATACGTCTTTCGACATTCTCGAAGCGTTCCTCGGCCGGTTCACCGCGCCTCGGCACCATTGAGCCGAAGCGCGACAGGGGGCTCTTTACTGATCAGGCCTTCGCCTTGTCCTTCCCGTCGAGCTCACGAAGGCGTCGTTCGATCTGATCGACACGTTCCGCCAGGAGCGACGTTTCCGACGCATCGATGGCGGTCGAGAAATCCTGGAAGCGCCGCCACAGTCTCTTGAAGAAACCCTCTTCGCGGGTCCGCGCCGGTTCAACTTCGGTCAGCATTGCCAGTCTCCTCAATATACTATCTATCAGTAGGTAGATGCTACGGCGCGGAGGCGGGGAAGTCAATTGAAATCGGGGTTGCTCCGGCATTGATCACGGCGCGCCGCTTCCGCGACCGGCGCGAGCGAGGCGCATCAGCTATCCAGATCGGCAGAATGATGGCGCTCCCGGATGCCTCCGGGAAAGTTGAAGATCCGATTCACCCGCCGACCGCGCTGCACGGCCGGACGCGCCGCGATCCGTTCGGCCCAGAGCCGGACGTGCGGATATTCGTGCAGGCTGAGGAATTCGGAAACATCCTTGCCCCAATTGAGCACCAGCCCCCCATACCAGGGGAAGATCGACATGTCGGCGATGGTGTAATCATCGCCCAGGATATAGGTCCGGTCCGTCAGCTGCCGCTCAAGGACATCGAGCTGCCTTTTCACTTCCATCGTGTAGCGGTCGATCGGATATTCGAGCTTCACCGGGGCCCAATAGTAGAAGTGCCCGAAGCCGCCGCCATAATAGGGCGCAGAGCCGACGAGCCAGAACACCCAGGACAGGCATTCCATGCGCCGTGCGGAATCCGTCGGCAGAAACCGGCCAAACTTCTCTGCAAGATACAGCAGTATCGCCCCCGATTCGAAAATCCTGACCGGCGGGTCGATCGAATAGTCGATCAGCGCGGGTACCTTCGAGTTCGGATTGAGCGCGGTAAAGCCCGAGCCGAACTGGTCGCCCTCGTTGATGTCGATGAGCCACGCATCATATTCGGCATCGCTGATGCCGAGCGCGAGCAGTTCCTCCAGCATCATCGTGATCTTGATGCCGTTGGCCGTCCCCAGCGAGTAGAGCTGGAGCGGGTGTTCGCCGCGCTCCAGGGCCCTCTCGAACCGCGGCCCTGCGGTCGGACGATTGACCGACGCGAACGCGCCGCCGTTTTCCTTGTCGAATGTCCACACTGCAGGGGGGACATATTCCGGGGTGTGCGTCATCATCATTCTCCCTGATTGAAATCCGACCGGTCGCCTCCGGCGCGCCGGCCCTCCGCGCGCGCGGGGTGCTCCGCCTCCGCGAAGGCGCGCAGGACCCGGGGACGGCGCCAGCCGTTCCCGCCGCGACGCTATGGCCTCACGATGATCTTGCCGAACTGCTGGTTGCTTTCGAGATAGGCGTGAGCCTCGACGATCTTCTCCAGCGGAAAGGTCTTCGCGATCACTGGCTTGAGCGCGCCGGACGCGAGCCCCTTCGCAACCCATTCGGCGCCCGCCTTCAGCTTCTCGGCATCGAAGGTTGTATTGAAGAGAAGCGCGCCGGTGATCACCAGGCCCTTGGTAAAGACCGGGAAGTGCGGAACCACGGTCGGTTCCCCGATGGTGCCGTAAAGCATGAAGCGGGCGCGAGGGGCTGCGGCATGCAGAAGCTTCGCGAACGTGGGACCGCCGACGGGATCGAGGACGACCTGTATCCCCTTTCCTCCGGTTATGGCGTCGAGGCGCTCGATCACGTCCTCCTCTTCGGTCGCGATCACATGCGCCGCGCCGACGGCCTCGATCTGCCCGCGCTTGGCGCTGGTTCGCGTCAGCGCGATGGGAATGGCACCGAGCATGTTGGTGATCTGGATCGCTGCGATCCCCACACTGCTCGATGCCGCCGGAATCACCACGAACTCGCCCTCCACCACCTTGGCGATATCGAGCAGGGCATCATATGCGGTGAGATAGGCCATCCATATCGCCGCTGCCTCGTCGAAGCTCAGGGTCGCGGGGTGCTTGATGACGGCTCCGACGGGCGCCAATGCCGTGTCTGCATAGAATCCATAGTCGTTGAGGGAGAATGCGGGCGCGACGGAAACGGCATCTCCGACCGCAAAATCCGTCACGTCGGGCCCAATGGCGTCGATGATGCCAGCGCCCTCATACCCGTTCTTCGCGGGGAACACGGGCTGCTCGAAATAGGTGCCGCTTCGGAAGAGCGATTCTGCGCGGTTCAGGCCGATCGCCTTGACCTTGATGCGCACCTCGCCCGGACCCGGTTCGGCCACCTCCAGTTCATGCAGTTCCAGTTGCTCCGGTCCACCGACCGCGTTGAATTGAACGACCTTGGCCATGGGTGTTTCTCCTGTGGGAAGATGGGCGGCCGGCCATGAGCTCGAGGCCGCCCCGAGAGAGTCGAGTTCGGCTTTCCGTCAGGAATAAATGCCGGCGGCCACCTTCTGGAGCGTCTGCATCGCCTCGCCGTAAGGGATCGGGCCGTAGCTGATGCGCGCGACGCCCAGGCCCGCGAGCCGCTCGTTGGACGGAACGCCGTCCGTCACCATCACATTGACGGGTAGCGGGGAGCCTTCGACGATCTGCCCGATCAGGGCCTCGTCCGTGAGGCCCGGGATGAAGAATCCCGAAGCACCGGCGGCCGCATAGGCTTTTGCCCGGTCGAGCGCGGCGCCGATCTCCGACGAAGGTTCGCCGCCGCGGCCGAGAAACAGGTCAGTCCGGGCGTTGATGAACAGCGCGATCCCGCGCTTCTCGGCCGCGCCGCGGATCGCGGCGATCCGCCGCGCCTGCCGATCGATGTCATAGAGGCCAGCGCCTTTGACGACCCGATCCTCGAAGTTGATCCCGATCGCGCCGCGATCGAGCAGGCGATCGATGTTGTCGATCAGGGTGTTATCATCGTCACTGTAGCCGCCTTCGAAATCGACGGTGAGCGGCACCTCTGTGGATGCGGTGATCCGCGCAACGATCGTCAGTGCGAGGTCGAGCGGAATGTCTTCGCCATCGCCATAGCCCTGCGCCGCTGCGACCGACCAGCTGCCGGTCGCGATCGCCTTTGCTCCGGCTGCCTCGATCGCCTTGGCGCTGCCGGCATCCCATGCATTGTAGAGCAGAACCGGCGTGCCTTTCACGTGCAGCTCGGCGAATGCGGTTGCCTTCTCGGATTGGTTCATTGTCTCGTCCTTATTTGGCCGTGGTCAAAGACCCGGCGTCCTGGATGATTGCGGATTGTACCGGCCGCGGGAAAACGGCGTTTCAGGCCGGCTCCAGCACCGCGCTCGTCTCCGGCTCGGGATGGGAGGCGGGGAAGTCCACATAGCCCTGCGCGCCGCCCCCATAGAATGTGTCACGGTCGTAGGGCGTGAGCGGAAGGTCGCGTTCGATCCGGAAAGGCAGATCGGGATTCGAAGTGAAATGGCGGCCGAAGGCGACCAGATCGGCCACGCCATCGGTGACGGTTTCCTCGGCGGAATCGGGCGTAAATCCCCCGGCGGCGATGATCGTGCCGCTGAAGACCTTGCCGAGATCCTTCGCCGCGATCACGTCCTGCCCTTCTGCGACCGTATCCGCACCGCTGATGCGTGGCTCGATAATATGGAGATAGGCCACACCGACCTCGTCGAGCCGCTTTGCCACGTAACTGAACAGTGCCTGCGGGTCGGTGTCGCTCATCCCGTTGAACGTGCTGCTCGGCGAGACGCGAACGCCAACGCGATCGCGGCCCACGACGCCGGCGACCGCATCGACGATCTCGAGCAGGAAGCGCGCCCTGTTCTCGAATGAGCCGCCGTAGCGATCGGTGCGCTTGTTGCTGCCATTCTGGAGAAACTGTTCGACCAGGTGGCCCTGCGCGCTGAAGATTTCGATACCGTCGAAACCGGCACGCAAGGCATTTTCGGCCGCCCTTCGATATTGCTCGATGATCCCCGGAATCTCGGTGATGTCCAGCTCACGGTGCAAAGATGGCGGCACCAGGCCCTCGGGTGTAGTGACGACGACGTTCGGGTTCCCGGTGAACTCGGGGTCGACGGAAGCCGACACGGGCTGCACGCCGGATAGAGCTTCGCTGGTCGCGCGGCCGGCATGTCCGAGCTGGACGAACATGAAGCCGCCCTTTGCATGAACGGCATCGGTAATCCGCTTCCACGCTACGACCTGTTCGTCGCTCCAGATGCCCGGGGCGGCATGATAGGCGCGTGCTTCCGGGGCGATCGCGGTCGATTCGGAAATGATGAGGCCGCCATCGGACGCGCGCTGGCCGTAATGTTCAAGCATCAGATCGGAAGGAACGGCGTTGGGCCATTCGGCGCGAAGTCGGCTGAGTGCCGGCATGACGACACGATGCTTGAGCGTGACGGCGCCGAGTTGCACCGGAGTGAAGAGCGTCTTCTTGGAATTCGTGACCATATCGATTCTCCTTGAGGTTCAAAAATTGGGTGGCGGTAGGGTCCGAAAGGGAGGGGCCTTCGCCAACAGGTCCCGGGCTGCGGGCCCGGAAATGGGGGCTAGTTCCGGCCGGCCATGACGCCGCCGTCGACCGGGAGAATGACGCCGGTGATGAAGCCGGCCTGCTCGGAGGCGAGGAAGAGAAGCGCCTCGGCGACGTCGGCGACCTGGCCGTTACGGCCCAGCGGGTGCATGCCTTTGAAGGTCGGGAGCACCTCCTTCACCTGCTCGGGCGTGAGGAAGGTGTCGAAAACGGGCGTCTCGATGATGCCCGGCGCAATCCCGTTGACCCGAATCTGATGCGGGGCCAGCTCGATCGCGAGATTTCTCACAAGCGCATGAACACCCGCCTTCGCGGCGGAATAAGCGGCCGAAGGCGTCGCGCCGATCGCCTGCAACGCCCACATCGAGCCGGTGTGGACGATCGCGCCACCCCGACCGGCCGCGATCATCGCCTTGGCCGCGGCCTGGTCCGCGAAGAAACTGCCCTTGAGAATGCCGTCGATGAAGCGGTCATATTCAGCCTCATCCACATCCACGAACGGCTTAGGCGTGAAGATGCCGGCATTGCTGAACAGCACGTCGATCTGGCCGAACTTGTCGAGCGCCGTCTGCACCAGTGCCTGGCCCGTGGCGGGAACAGCAATATCGCCGACCGAGATCGCGACTTGCTCGCCGCTCGCGTCGATCGCGCCCGCAGCTGCCTCCAGCCGTTCCTTGTTGCGACCGCTGATCACGACCTTGCCGCCTTCCGCGACGAAGCGGACGGCGACTTCCTTTCCCATGCCCGAGCTGCCGCCCGTGACGACTGCGACCTTGTTCTTGAAGCGCATCTCTATTCTCCATTACCAAGCTATCTATCGATAGGTAGTTACGAGTTTTGAATAGGACTGGAAAAACCCCTTGTCAATGTCTATCTATCGAAAGGTAGGAAGGAGGCGCGTCGTGACTGGAACCGCCGAAAAACTGATGGATTTGGCAGAGATACGTATGCGCGAAGCCGGTTATCACGGCTTCAGCTTTCGTGACCTGGCATCGGAGATGGGCATAAAGAGTGCGAGCGTGCATCACCATTTTCCGACGAAAGCGGATATGGCGGCCGCAGTTGCCCGTCGTTACCTGGACCGCTTCCTGGAGGTCGTGGCGCCAACAGAGGGCGAGTCGGCCGAGAATGCGATCGCCCTTTACCGGGATGCCTTTCGCCGCTCGCTCGCGCAGGATGGAGGCATGTGCCTGAGCGGTATGCTCGGCGCCGAGACTGGCGCACTTCCTTCCGAGGTGGCTGGCGAAATCGAGAATTTCTTCCGCCGGGCGATCGATGATCTGTCGCGGCGACTCGGCGGGGAAGACGCGGAGGCACGGGCGTGTACGATCCTTGCGACCCTTGAAGGGGCCCTGATCCTCGCGCGCGCCTATGGTAGCATCGCCGCGTTCGATCGTGCGGCGGCGGGGCTTGTCTCGGAGCGCTTCGACCCGCCCCATTTGGTGTCGCGCGATGTGGCCCCGGTCCCGGCGACGGTCGCGGCCGAATGACCCGCGTGGAGGCACCGCACCATGATTTCGACATCCTGGCGCACGGTCTCGACGTGGTTTTTTGTGGCATCAACCCCCCTCCCGAGACCGTCAGATCCGGACTGAGCTTTGCGAATCCCGCCAACCGTTTCTGGCGGGCCATGCATCTGGCCGGGTTCACGGGTGCGCAGTTAAATGCCGAAAACGGACGGCAACTTCTGCAGTACCGGTGCGGCCTGACAGCCGTTGTCGATCGGCCGACCAGAAGAGCGCAAGAGGTCCCCGCTTCGGAGTTCCGCCGCGCCCGTCCTTCCTTCGAAGCGAAAATCCGTGCTTATGATCCGGGCGTCGTCGCCTTCCTCGGGAAGCGGGCGCTCTCCGGGATGCTGGGCGGACCGGATATCGCGTGGGGGCGACAGGCCGACGCCTTTGCAGGCAGGACGGCATGGGTCATCCCCAATCCCAGCGGGCTCAACCGGAGCTTCTCGCTCGAGGCTCTTGTGCGGGCCTATTCCGAGCTCCATCTTTTTATCACCCGATCGGCATTCCCGAATCGCTAGCCTCGCGAGAGCGAGGAGCCGGTCGGCAAGGATCATTTGCGCAAATGTCGGCAAGACGCAGTACATCCGGACGCGCAGACCGCGACCAGCTTCCCCTGTTGCCGGACCTGTTCGGGGAACCGGCCCTGCCGGAAGGGTTTCGCTACATGTCGGAGGTCATGGTCCCGGCCGAGGAGCAGGCCCTGGTCGCGCGCTTCGCGTCGCTTGCGCTCAAACCGTTCGAGTTTCGCGGCTATGCTGCCAATCGCCGTATCTACAGCTTCGGGCATCGTTACCTGTTCGCCGGGCAGGCACCGCGCGAAGACCCCAGCATCCCCGATTATTTCCGCCCGCTGCTGGAGATCGCGGAAACCATCAGTGGCAATCCGGCCGTCTCTTTCGAGCAGGTAATGGTCACGGAATATGCACCCGGCGCCGGAATCGGGTGGCACCGTGACCGGCCGACCTACGAGGATGTGGTCGCCTTCTCGTTCCTCGCGCCTTGCACGCTCAGGCTGCGACGTCGCCAGGGGGAAAGCTGGGAGCGCCGATCTGTCCTGATCGAACCCCGCTCGGCCTATCTGCTCCATGGTCCGGTGCGCAACGTCTGGTCGCATAGCATCGCACCGATGGACGCTCTGCGCTATTCCGTGACGTTGCGGACATTCCGGCCGGGCCACAGTGCCGCGGAGTCCGGCAGGCCGGGATCGTCTGCATTGCCCGTCGAGCGCTGACCGCAGTCGCCGGCTCCGATCTTTACCGCCGCGTCCCGAACCGGCCTGGCAGTTTCGGAGGCAAGCACGGCCAGCCCCGGGACTCGCGACCCGATTCGATTATCTGGTGTCCGCCGGTCTGTCGCTTGGGGCCGGGCGTCATCTCGCGCGGCCGATCCGCGAATCGCCAGGCAATGGAGGTCGCGGCAAATGTCACTCTATCGATAGATATATGATTGACACTCTTGAGGGGGCAGCCTACCCAATTGCTAACCTATCAATCGATAGGTAGTCATTTGCAAAGAGGCTGTGCCATGGTTTTCGCGCATCGCATGGAAGAGAAGGAGGCGAGCCATACGCCCTTCTTCGGCTGGCGCGCCGTGGCGGCCGCCTTTACCGTTGCGTTGTTCGGCTGGGGTTTCGGCTTTTACGGTCCGCCCGTCTATCTGGAGGTGGTCACGCAGTCGCGCGGCTGGCCCATTGCTCTGGTATCCGGAGCGGTAACGGTTCACTTCCTCGTGGGTCTCGCCGTGATCCCCAATCTCCCGGCGCTCTATCGGCGCTTCGGGTTGCCGGCCGTCACGGTCGCCGGCAGCGTGGTCATGGCAGCAGGCGTTCTGGGATGGGCGCTCGCCGCAGCCCCTTGGCAGCTTTACGTGGCGGCCATCCTGTCCGGCGTGGGATGGTCGGCGCTCGGCGCAGTCGCGGTCAACGCGATCGTTTCTCCCTGGTTCGCGGCGAAGCGCCCCCAGGCGCTTGGTGTGGCGTTCAACGGCGGCAGCGTTGGCGGCATCATTTTCTCTCCCTTCTGGGTCGCCTTGATCGATCGCATAGGCTTTGCGCCCGCCGCCCTGATCGTAAGCCTGACCATGCTCGTGACACTCGGTGCCCTGTCGATCTTCGTGTTGCGGGCGACGCCCGAAAGCCTGGGACAGACTCCCGACGGCGAAACCTCTGACGGGGCGCGGCAAGCGAGCGCGGCGCTCGAGGCCCGCGCCACGCCCGAACCGGCGCCGCCGCCGGTCCCGCTGCGTCTCTCCCACGATCGCGCCTTCCTGACACTCTGCATTGGCATGACGCTCGCGCTGTTTGCGCAAACCGGTGTCGTCGCCCATCTTGTTTCGGTTCTCTCGCCGGCTCTGGGCCGACAGGGTGCAGGCCTTGCCGCGGGCGCCGTCGGCATCGCGGCCGTTATCGGCCGCATCGCGGTCGGCTCGCGGGCCGACGGCAAATCGAACTGGCGCGCCATCGCCTCGTACAGCCTGCTGGCGCAGGCACTGGGCTGCGGCGTCCTGGCGTTCGCGCCCGCAAGCAGTGCGGCACTCCTGATCTTGGGCGCGGTGCTCTTCGGTCTCGGGGTGGGCAACGCGATCTCGGTCCCGCCGGTGATAGCGGGTCTCGAGTTTCCCGGGGACCATGCGGGACGCGCCGTCGCATTGATCGTCGCCATCTCCCAGGGAGCCTATGCTGTCGCCCCAGCTCTTTTTGGCGTGATCCGTCAGCTGTGGTCGGACGAGATAATCTTTCTCCTGGCCGTCGCCATCCAGTTTGCTGCGATAGCAGCCTATGGTCTCGGGCCGGGACATCGTCGCTCGCCGGAGCCCGGCGCGGCGCGATAACCGCCGCGCGAGTTATCGTCTCACCGCTCTTGTGGCCACTGGCTGCGGAACGCGCATCACGCATGGCGACGGCGCGCGGCGCCCGCGCCAGACGGCGACGGTCGCTGCGCCAGATCGGGAAGATGATCGATCTCGCCTGTGTCCCTCGCGGGAAAGAACCCGGCGGTGCGAATCGGCGCCTTGAACCGCGTGCTCCGTGCAGCCTGGAGGCCCGATGCGACGACGATATTCGGGTGGGATATCGTTCCGGAATGAAGGGTCTTGGCGCCACCGGCCCACGGAAATCCAATTTGTACCCTCCGGTAGCCTATCTATCGATAGATTGTAGTTGACATGGGGCAAAGGGTCGCGCAAGACATGGCTGCCTATCGGTAGATAGATAGGTTGAGTCAGGCGCCGGCACCCCCGCTGAACAGTTGGATGTCGCGCCGACGAAGTTCGCAGTCTGGTTCGCCGAAATACAATTGGGCGGGCCAGCCTTCAAGAAATGCACCGGCCGGAGCCGCACAACGGAGCCGGTACAACCTGACTACCCTGCGATGCCCGTCATCGCCAACCAACAGGGGGAAGAAATGAGTGAATATGAACCCGTAGACGCGTCGTCGACGCCAGCGGAAAAGACCGAGACAGGGCCGACGAAGAAGAAGGTCTGGCTTATCAGCGGGGTGGCCGCTGCGATCCTTATCGGGGCCGTGGAGTTCGGGCCCGGGCTGTTCGCGCCCGCCGCGCCTGCGGCCGCGCCCGCACCCGAAGTGCAGGTAAGCGTCCCGCTCCAGCGCAGCATCGATCACCGGCTGAGCTTTCTCGGCCAGTTCGCTGCTGCCCGGCAGGTCGAGATCCGCCCGCAGGTGGGCGGAACGCTCACGGGCGTCTTCTTCAAGGACGGCGACATCGTCGGGAAAGGGCAGCTCCTCTTCCAGATCGACCCGATTCCCTATCGCATCAAGGTCGACCAGGCCCGTGCCGAGCTCCAGGCCGCGAACGCCCGGCTCGCGCTGGCTTCGCGCGAACTCGCCCGCGCCCGCGAACTGAAGGCGGCGGATGCGGGCTCGACCGAGAATGTCGACCAGAAGGTCGCCGAGGCGGCATCGGCCCGCGCCGCGGTCGCCGGAGCCAGCGCGATGCTGCGCGACGCGCAGTTCGATCTCGATCGCACCCGGGTCTACGCGCCGTTCCGCGGTCGGATCGGCACGCACCTCGTGTCGGCCGGCAATCTCGTCGCGGGCAGCCGCGCCGCGAGCGCTCCGACCACGCTCCTCACCACGCTTGTCTCGATCGACCCGATCTGGCTGAACTTCGACATGAGCGAAGGCGACTATATGCAGTTCCTGCGCGAACGCGGCAACGCCAACGGGGCGCTGAACGACGAGGTCGAAGTCGCGCTGAGCGATGAGGCGAGCTACAGTCACAGGGGGACCCTCGACTTCCTGGACAACGCCCTCGATCGGTCGAGCGGCACGATCCACGCGCGCGCGACCCTCCAGAATGTTGGCGCGCTCCTCACGCCGGGAAGCTTCGGCCGGGTCCGCTTCGCTGTGTCGAAGCCCGCGCCGGCGTTCCTGGTTCCGGACGCGGCCGTTGTCGCCGATCAGGGAGAGCACAGCGTCTATGTGCTCGGTCCCAAGAATGTCGTGAAGCTGAGGAAGGTGGAGATCGGCGACCTGCGCGGTGGTCTTCGCGTCATCAAATCGGGCGTCACCGCCCGGGACAAGATCGCCATCAACGGCATTCCCTCCATTCGCGACGGAGCGACGATCAACCCCAAGGCCGGCGCGATCCGGTTCGCAGCCGATCGGGACTGAACCATGAGACTCACACATTTCTTTATCGATCACCCTCGCTTTGCGGCGGTGCTGAGCCTGTTCATCACGATGGCTGGTCTCGCGACGATGTTCTTCCTGCCCATCGCGCAATATCCGAATATCGTTCCTCCCACGATCGACATCGTGACCCGTTTCCCCGGCGCATCGGCCGACACGATTGCGCGCACGGTGGCCACGCCGATCGAGCAGGCGGTCAACGGCGTCGAGAATATGGATTACATCAGCAGTCAGTCGACGAGCGACGGCAACCTGACCGTAACGGTTACCTTCAAGGTCGGGAGCGATCCGAATACGGATCTCATGCTGACCCGGAACCGCGTCGAAGACGTTCTGTCGCGGCTCCCTCCCGAGGTCCAGGCGCAGGGCGTCAGGGTGAACAAGACGATCAAGGCGCTCGTGCTGGGTGTGCACGTCTATTCGCCGGACGGCTCGCGCAGTCCCGAATATCTCACCAATTACATGCTGAAAATTCGCGACGAGATTGCCCGTCTTCCGGGTGTGTCGCAGTTCTGGGCGCTCGGACAGCGCGAATATGCGATGCGAGTCTGGATAGACCCCGACAAGGCGGCCGCATACAATATCAGCGCCGACGAAATTCTCGCGGCACTTCGCGGCCAGAATGCGCAGGTTTCGGCAGGACGGCTCAATCAGCCGCCGGTCTCGGACAAGGTGGCAGGGGCCTATGAAGTCAATGTCGAGGCGCTCGGTCGTCTGACAACTCCTGAAGAATTCGGCCAGATCATCGTGAAGACCGATCCGTCGGGACGGGTAACCCGGATCCGCGACATCGGCCGGGTCGAGCTGGGGTCGATCGACTATGGCTCGAAAGCCTATGCCAACAAATTTGTCTCGACCCCGTGGTGGGTGATCGCGACGCCTGATGCGAACGTCGTCCAGGTCGAACATTCCGTCTGGGACAAGATGGCGGAGCTCAAGAAGGATTTCCCGTCCGGCGTGGATTATCTGAACATCTACGACCCGACGACTTTCGTGTCCCAGTCCATCCACGAAGTCATTCTCACGATCATCATCGCGGTCATCCTCGTCGTCTTCGTGGTGTATCTCTTCCTCCAGAGCTGGCGCGCGACCATCATTCCGGTCATCGCGATTCCGATCTCGCTGCTCGGTACCTTCACGGTGCTGGCGTTGACCGGCAGCTCGATCAACAACCTGTCTCTTTTCGGTCTCGTGCTTGCGGTCGGTATCGTCGTGGACGATGCGATCGTGGTCGTGGAGAATGCCGAGCGCAATATCGCCCTCGGGATGAGTCCGCGCGAAGCGGCGCGAAAAACAATGAACGAGGTGTCGACCGCACTTATCGCGATCGCGCTTACGCTCTGCGCCGTATTCGTCCCGACCGCGTTCATCTCGGGAATCTCCGGGCTGTTCTTCAAGCAGTTCGCGATCACCATCTCGGCATCAACTGTGATCTCGTGCTTCGTGTCGCTCACCCTCAGCCCGGCTCTCTGTGCCGTTCTGCTCAAGGCGCACCCCGCGCCGGACCAGCATGTCGAAGCCAAGGGGGTCATGAAGCACGTCCGGCGCTTCTTCGACCGCTTTAACGACAGCTTCGAGACCATGTCGGCGAAATATGGCAAAGCGACGAGCCGCGTCGTCCGCATGACGGGCGTCATGGCGATGCTCTATCTCGGCCTCATCGGGCTCACGGTCTTTCAGATGTCCAGGATGCCGAGCGGTTTCATCCCCGAATCGGACATCGGATACCTCGCGACCATCATCCAATTGCCGCCGGGATCGAGCCTCGAACGGACCGATGAGGTCGTTCGCAAGGTCAACGATATCGCGCTGGGTCTCAAGGCGAAGAATGGCCAGAACATGATCGGCGGCACGTCTCCGGTGACGGGTCTCGACATCACGACCAGCACCAGCGCGCCCAATGTCGGAACCGTCTTCTCCGGTTTGCCTTCGCTCTACGGCAATCACATTCCGGGGACCGATGCCCATACCGTTCGTGATGCGCTTCAGACCGAACTCTCGAAAATCAAGGATGCCCAGATCATTACGGTCATGCCTCCCGCCGTTCAGGGGCTCGGTGCGTCCGGCGGGTTTACCCTCCAGCTCCAGGACCGCGCCGGTCTCGGGTCGCAGGCGCTCGCCAAGGCTGCCAATGATCTCGTGGCTGCGGCGAACAAGGACAAGACATTTGCCGGTACCTTCACGTTGTTCAACTCCGGTGCGCCGTCGGTCTATGCCGACATCGACCGCGAGAAGGCACAGAAGCTCGGTCTCACTCCGGCGAACGTCTTTTCCACGATCCAGCTGTATCTCGGCTCGCAATATGTGAATGATTTCAACTTCTTCGGCCGGACCTATCCCGTCTATGTCCAGGCGGATCAGCAGTACCGCTCTTCGAAAGCGGATATCGGTCAGCTGAAGATGCGCAATGCGGCAGGCGACATGGTGCCCGTGAGTTCGGTCGCCACGTTCCAGGACCAGACCAAGCCCTACCGTGTGCCGCGTTACAATCTCTATCCCTCAGCCGAGGTGATCGGCGCGGCCGCCCCCGGCGTCGCGTCGGGCACGGCGCTCGCCGAGATGGAAAAACTCGCCGAGGAGGTCCTGCCCAACGGCATCGGTTACGAGTGGACCGACCTTGCCCACCAGCAGAAGCAGGTCGCGATCCCGCCGCTCCTCATCTTCGGGGCATCGGCATTGTTCGTCTTCCTCGTGCTGGCCGCGCAATATGAAAGCTGGAAGATCCCGCTCGCGATCCTGCTCATCATCCCCATGTGCCTGCTGGCGTCGTCGACAGGCCTTCGCATGCGCGCGATGCCGATCGACATCCTCGCCCAGATCGGATTCGTGGTGCTTCTTGGTCTCGCCGCGAAGAACGCGATCCTGATCGTGGAGTTCGCGAAGCACCACCAGGATGAAGAAGGGGTCTCGCCCGAAGAAGCGTCCACGCTCGCAGCGCGGGAGCGTCTGCGTCCGATCCTGATGACGTCGCTCGCCTTCATCACGGGGGTGTTCCCCCTGGTGATCGCGCATGGCGCGGGTTCGGAAATGCGGCAGGCGATGGGCACCGCGGTGTTCTTCGGGATGCTGGGGGTGACCGTCTTTGGCCTGCTGTTCACGCCGGCATTCTACACCATCGTCCGTCGGACCGGCGACAACACGTCGGTCCTCTCACGGATCTTCCCCATCCGCTTTGTGAAGAAGGGAGCACGCGCGTGACCGAAGCCCTCCGCAAGATCCGGGGTCTGAGCACGGTGCTCCTGCCCCTCGCCCTCACGGCCTGCATGGTCGGTCCCGACTACAAGAGACCGCAGACCGAACTGGCTCCCTTCCACAACAAGGCCGGAAGTGAAGCCGCAGCGAGCGTCGCGCCTCCGTCACTCGAAGCCTGGTGGACCGGGTTCGAAGATCCGATGCTCGTCACGGTCATCCAGCGCGCGCTCGACCAGAACCTCGACCTCGCCGCGGCCTTTGCCCGCGTCGAGCAAGCGAGAGCGGCCGCGAAGGGAGCAGGGGCGGAGCTCCTGCCGACCTTCGATGTCTCGGCTTCGGCAACCGCCAACCGCTCGAGTCTTCGGGGACCGGGGGGACTTCAGAGTTCGCTGCCCGGGTATAGCCGGAATTTCGAGCAATATTCTGTCGGGCCCAGCGCAAGCTGGGAGATCGATCTGTTCGGCGGCCTGCGCCGCGGCGCCAATGCGGCAGGCGCCGAGGCGTCGGCAGCGGAAGCGGACCGGATCGGGACGCGGGTGACCGTCGCGGCCGACGCGGCCGACGCTTATCTTCAGATCCGCGGGTTCCAGGCGCGGATCGCCGTGGCCGAGGACCAGGTAAAGATCGACGAGCGACTTCTGGAGCTGGTGAATGCCCGCTACAAGGCCGGCGCTTCGAACGGTCAGGAAATCGCGGAGGCGGAGGCGCTGCTGCGCCAGGCACGTGCCAGCCTGCCGCCGCTCCGCATCGGGCTCGAGCGGCAGCTCAACCGTCTGGACGTGCTGATGGGAGCCCAGCCGGGCACCTATGCCGAAGAGCTTCGCCAGATCGCCGCCATTCCCTCGATCCCCGCGATCGCCGGCACCGGGCCCGTCGACATGTTGCGGCGCCGGCCCGACATCATCGCCGCCGAGCGCCGCCTCGCCGCGTCGAACGAGCGCATCGGCGTCGCGATCTCGGATTATTACCCGAAGATATCACTGTTCGGCGCACTCGGAACCGATAGCGTCACCACCGGCGGCCTGTTCGGCAAGGGCTCGCTGAACGCGACGGGCGGGGGGCTCATACGCTGGCGCCTGTTCGACTTCGGCAAGGTCGATGCCGAGGTGAAGCAGGCGAAAGGGGCGAATGCCGAAGCGCTTGCGCTCTACCGGCTGACCGTATTGCGCGCGGCCGAGGACGTCGAAAATGCGCTGGTGACGCTTGCACAGACCCAGCTCCGCGTCGGCGAAATCGAGGCACAGGTAAAGGCGTTGACTCGTGCACGCGACTTGGCCCAGCTCTCGTACAAGGCGGGCTCGATCCCTCTCACGGACGTGCTGAACGCCAACAGCCAACTCCTCGTCGCGCGGGATCTCCTCGACAGCGAGCGCGCCGGAACCGCCCGCGCCGCGGTCGCGGTCTTCCGCTCGCTTGGCGGCGGCTGGGATCCCGCCGGCAACAGAATAGCGTCCAAACTCTAACAGCGCGCGGCGTGCCGGTCCTTCCAGGCCGGCACACCGCCCCCAAGGATGAAAACATGCTGCGCTTACCGACGCCGTCCGCACCGATCCCCACGGGCCATGCGTTGGACGGTGCCGCCCTGTCCGCCGCGACCTCGTGTCGCACACCATCCCGGGCATCCGTCCTGCACATGAGGCCGATGCTCCCCCAACCCGCCCAGATGGAGAAGTGAAATGAATCGGTTCAAGGAAGATGTGTTTATCGCGGCCGGCCTTCGGACGCCTTTCGGACGCGGCGGCAAGTCGCTCGCAGGATATGACGCGATCGGCCTGTCGGTGCCCGTCGTCCAGGCCATGACGAAACAGCTCGCGGATCGGCGTCCCGATCTCGTGATCTGGGGGACCGTGATCCCGAGCCTCGGCTGGAGCAACATCGCGCGCGAGATCTGGCTCGACGCCGGGCTCGATCCCACGGTTCCCTCTTTCTCCGCGGTGCTCGCCTGCGCGACCAGCATCGCCGCGAGCTTTGCCGCGGCCGGCATGATCGGCGGCGACACCGACACCATCCTCGTCGGAGGTGTCGAGACGATGAGCCGTCCTTCTCTGGGGCTGACCACGAACGCGCAGGATCGTCTGCGTAAGCTCTTTGCCACCGATCCGGCGCAGGCGCTCGCCGCACTCTCGGGGTTGACCCCTGCCGACTTCAACCTGCCCACCAAGGGCTGGGCGAACCGTATCACCGGGCGCACGATGGGCGACCATATGGAAGAAACCGCGCAGCTTTGGGGCATCACCCGCGAGGCACAGGACGAGTGGGCGCTGAAGAGTCACCAGCGCTCCCACGAAGGCTGGGAAAGCGGCTTTTTCGACGATCTGGTGATCGCGCTGCCCGAGCTTGCGCGGGACGAGATCATCCGCGCCGACACATCGCTCGAAAAGCTCGCTTCGCTGCCGGCGGCTTTCGACAAGACGAGCGGCAAGGGATCGCTCACGGCAGGGAATTCTTCGCCGATCACCGACGGCGCCGCAGGCGTATGGATCGTCTCGGCGGAAGGCCGCAAGAAGCTCGGCGCCGACCATGCGACGGCGCGCCTCGTGGATTTCGAGCTTTCGGCGGTTTCGTTCGACGACGGCCTGTTGATGGCGACGCCTTATGGCATACCGCGCCTTCTCGATCGCAACGGTCTCGGCTTCGAGGATATTGCGGTGTGGGAGATTCATGAGGCCTTCGCAGCGCAGGCCCTTGCCAATGTCGCAGCGCTCGAGAAGCCGGGCTGGATCAAGGAGAAGACCGGCATCGGGCGTGATTTCGGCCGCTTTCCGTGGGAGCGGGTCAACCGGCACGGCGGATCGGTCGCGATCGGTCATCCCTTCGGCGCGACGGGCGCGCGCGATCTCAGCCAAACGGTGAAGGAACTGGCCTCGCTTCCCAAGGGATCCAAGGCGATCGTCAGCGTCTGCGCCGACGGCGGCGAGGGCGCCGTGGCATTGCTGGAAGCGATCTGACCAGAGCAGAGGAGAGACATGATGCTGGAACTTCGACCCAATTGCGAATGCTGCGACAAGGACCTCCCGCCCGAGGCGGACGATGCGCGGATATGCACGTTCGAATGTACTTTCTGTACCGATTGCGCGGAGAATGTTCTTGGCGGGACCTGCCCCAACTGCGGGGGAAACCTTACCGAGCGTCCCGTTCGGCCCGCGGACAGGCTCCTCTCGCATCCGGCTTCGACGACGCGTGCGTTGAAGACCGGTGGGTGCCCGCCCGCCTAGGCCGGCGGCCTGCGGCGCGGCGTTTCGAGGACGAACCATGTATCGCAACCGGACCGGGCAGCTCGAGAAGCACGTCGCCTTGCATCGCGAGCACGCCAGCGTACGTCTGGACGGTCGGCATGGCCCGGTCATGCGCCTGCGCCGGCTCCGGACGAGATCGGCCCCCCAGAATCCGGAGGATAGAGAAGCCTGCCTTCAGCGCGATGGAGCCGCTGCGCAGGCAGGCGACAAGACCGCGACGAAAGAGGCGCGCGCTCGCGTTCGCGAGGCAATCGCTCTCGGTCGGGGCGTGGTCGAGCCGGAATTCAAGGGTGCCGCGCGTCAGCGTATCCGGGTGAAAGGGTCGCCTCCCGGAACCGTCGTCGGCGGGGAGGATCACCTTGCAAAGTGGTCCTCCCCAATGTCTGCCTTCATGCCGCCGATCTGCGCGATCGAAGGCCGCGAGCATATCGACGCCCGGAAGAGCGAGCTGGCGCACCGACCTGCCCCATTCCAAACAGAGCCGGCGACGCGCCTGGAGGAAAATTGTGCTGCCTTGGCGCTGCGACCGGATGATGTGTCATGCTGAAATGTCCCGAGCAGCATGAGGCGGCCGGACGCCCCGGGCGGCCGCGCGCCTTCGATGCCGACTGGGCGCTCGATGTCGCACTCGAAATGTTCCTCGACCGCGGGTATCATGAGACGTCGCTGTCCGCGCTGACGGCGGCCCTCGATATCGCCCGGCCAAGCCTCTACGCCTGCTTCGGAAACAAGGAGGCGCTTTATCGGCAGGCGATCGAGCTTTACCTCAGGCGGCACATGATCCTGCTTCGCGAAGCGCTTGCGGAACCCACGCTTCGCAAGACCGTAGAACGACTGCTCCGCAGCACGCTTGCCAATCCCAAGCTCGCGGGTGGTCTTGCCGGATTCGCGGGACTGCTTTCGGCGATGCCTGCCGAAACCGAGTTCGATGAACTTCGGGAGCAGATCCTCGTGAGGCAGGCGACTTTCCTGCGTGTGCTCGAAGCGCGGTTCGCGGAGGCACAGAACAGCGGCGAGATGTCGAGCCGCGTGGTTCCCGACGCACTTGCCTTTCTCCTCGAAGCGCTCGCGCACGGCTTGTTCGACCGGGCAAAGGGAGGCGCCAGCGCCGACGAGCTCGATCGTCTCGTGAGCGTCGCGCTCGCGGCGCTCGAAGGTGTCTGGGGACGTGCCGTGCCCGACGCGGGGGCGTGGGGCGGCGAGAATATTGTCCTGTGAGGCGTGCGCATTTTCGCAGCCTTCAACGGCACTTTCCTGCGGACCGGTGCGCCGTCCCCTTCTTGGATAAGAAGCGCGGCATGGAGACGAGAGGGTCTCCGTCTCCACCTGGTCTGCCGCGTCTTCAAGGCTCGGGTGGCTCAGGCTCTACGGCCTGATCGCATCCGGTACCACATCGGCCAGATGATCGAGGAAGACACGCACCGCCGGAAGAAGCCCGCGCCGTTCCGGGATGAGCGCGCTTAAGGTCGATTGGCCTGCCACCCAGCCAGGCAGAACGCGCACCAGTTCGCCCCGCGCAACCTCGTCCCGGCTGACGTACGCGGGCAGCGCGACCAGACCGAACCCGATTTTTGCCATCTCCTTGAGACCGACCATGCTGTCGCTGACAATCCGCGGCGGCACCGCGATCCTATGTTCGTCGCCGCCGTCTTCAGGCTTCAGATGCCAGGCCCCGTTCGCCTGCGCACGCCGCGTGAACAGGGCCGGGCAGTCCGACAGATCGGCCGGACTGCTGATCGGTCCCGAATTCGCCAGGCATTTCGGAGAAGCGAAAATATGCCAGTCGGCGACGCCGAGAACGCGCTGTATCAGACGCGAATCCTTGAGCGGACCCGGATGGGCGCGTATTGCGAGATCGAAGCCCTCCGCGAAGATGTCGACCTCGCGGTCGGTCGCGTGCTCGAACAGATTGACCTTGGGATAGCGGCCAAGGAAATCCGAAAGCGCCGGCCGCAGCACGAACTGCGCCTCGGACACTGCCACGGTATAGCGGACGAGACCCGATGGTTCGATCGCGCGGCTTCGCACCGAGGCCTCTGCCGCATCGGCATTTCGGACCATCGCGCGGGCCTCCGCGAAAAAGGTCTCGCCGACGTCGGTCAGGCCGAACCTCCGCGTCGTGCGGTTTATGAGCCTGGCGTCGAGCGCTTTCTCCAGCGCGAGCATCCTGTGGCTCAGTGTCGACTTCGACATGTTCAATATGCGGCCGGCCGCCGCGAAGCCGCCATGCTCGACGATCTGAACAAACAGCCTGAAATCGTTGAGGTTCACCATGGCGAAGAGCCCGCCATTGTCCAAAATCTTGGACAGTGTGTCCGAACTTGATGGGCTTTCGGTAGCACTCCCGGCGCGGCATCAAAAAGGTGGGCCTCGAAGCGACCTGAGCCTTTGAAGCTGGAGGTCTTCCGGACGACAGTCCTGCAAATATCGAATTGGTGCGGCGGCCGATCGCCGAGCGGAAACCGTGCCGGGCTTCGAATAGGTGATCGATCTTGACGGGCAGCATCGCAGCCATTGCCGACAGCATCGACTGCGATCTCCTCGTTCAGTTGCTGAACGAGACGCTGGCGCTGATGGACACGGATCGCGCGGCCGCGAGGCAGCACATCGTCCATGCGCGCACCATCATACTCGGGCAGCCTGGTGTGGAGCCCCTGCAGGACGGAGCGTTGGCGGATTGGCAGATGCGGCGGGTCGTCGCGTTTGTGCACGCCAATCTCGCGACCCGGCTCCGCATCAAACAGGTTGCCGAGGCCCTGAAAATGAGCCCGAGCTACCTCTCGCGCGCCTTCAAGGCGACGACCGGGATCACCTATTCCGATTTCGTGCTGCGGACGCGCATCGATCTCGCCAAATGGCTGCTCCTGACCACCGAAACGCCGATTTGCGAGATAGCCCTGGTTTGCGGGCTCTATGATCAGGCCCACCTCACGCGTGTATTCAAGCGCGCGACGGGCTTGCCGCCGCGGGCGTGGCGCCGCCGCCTTGGATGTGCCGATAATCATCCGCTCGTCCTTGGCGAAGCCGCCGGGCCGGAAGGCGAGGAAATCGGCGGCTGGCTCGATCGTGATCCGGCGGCCGACCAGCCGGCTGCTCCGCGCATTGTCGGGGATCCGCATTCCACCCCGAAGCGCGAAGGCATCGCGCGGCATGGCGAAGCAGGGGGCTCCATAAACTGGAGCGACCGACGTGGGCTGCCGACGCGGGTCGGCGTATGGCTCGATCCCCATGATCACGGCCGTCCTTTGCGATTGAGTGAGCGATAGGGCGCGGGAAACCGCTCAGAGGCCCGTAAGGCAGAGGCAGGTCGCCTTGCTGGCCGTCCCCCGCTCGCCGGGGCACGGCGCCGGGCTGCCGTCCGCATGCAGCTTTCCTGACTGCGCAATTTTCTCGAATTGGCTCATTCCTGCTTTCCGTTTCCAGCTCCAAGATTCGGGAAAGACCGCTCGCACCTTTTCCGGGCGTTCCGTCCGGAGCAGGTGCGAGCGTCCCCTGGGGGCGCCGTGATCGACCGAAGCCGAAACCCCGACAGGGGGGCAGGGTCTCAATCCTTTGCCTGGACGGGCGAAGGCGCTGCGACTGGCCGGTCACGGGTCCTCCTTCCGACCGATAGTGATCCACGAAAGGAGATGGATGCGCCTATCGATCGGTAGATAGCATCTTAATATGCATCCGGTTCGGCCGTGTCAAGGCCTATCTATCGATAGGTTGATATATTCTGGTTGGAAAGGCTGCCGGCCGAGCGGGGCGGCCCCAGGCGCCTGAACGCGCGGAACGACTTCCCCCTTGACCTATCGGTAGATCGATACTATAAATGGAGTATGGAAACAGAAGCACCTTTGAGCACACGCGAAGCGATCATGGCCGCGGCGACGAACACCGTGATGACGGAGGGATATAATGCCCTCAGTTTTCGGGATCTTGCTGCGGATGTCGGGATTAAGAGCGCGAGCGTGCATCACCACTTCCCGACCAAAGGCGACCTTGCGGAAGCGATCGTCGGCCGCTTCGGTGAAGATTTCACAAAACGAATGGAGCCGCTGCTCGACCTTCCCTTCGAGGAAGCGCTCGACGGCTATATCGGCCTTTTCCGGTCGGCCTTCGTCGATAGCAACCGGATGTGCCTCGGCGGCATGATGTCCGCTGAAGTGAGCGCGCTCCCCGAGCCGGCGCGTGCTCAGCTGAAAGGCTTCGTCGAGGCGCACAAGGATTTCGTGCGGGCGGTTCTCCTCAAGAAGCACAAGCGCATGGCTTCGGAGAAGCTGGAAGGACGCGTCTTTGCGATCTTCGCCGCAATGGAAGGCGCGCAGTTGATCGCGCGCGGGCTCGGCGGCGATGCTGCGGTGTTCGACGGTATCGTCGAATCATACAAGGCATCCGGGCTGCTCGCCTGATCGCAGTGCCCGGTCTGCGACCGAACGGCACCTGTGGACGGCGGCTTCCAGCGGCGAACCGATGGCTCCGAAGAGGGCATATCACGAGGTTTTTCGGGGCATCGGGGCGTTTGCAGGTCATCAATGCGACGGCGGAATGAACCTATCTATCGATAGGGCTGGACTCTTTCAATAAGTTTGTCTATCTATCGGTAGACAGAAGGAGCTCGACGTGAGTGGCACCGCAGAAAAATTGATGGATCTGGCCGAGCTGCGAATGCGCGAAGCTGGGTATCACGGCTTCAGCTTTCGCGAGCTGGCCAGTGAGATAGGAATCACCAGTGCCAGCGTGCACCACCATTTTCCGACCAAGGCCGAAATGGTCGTGGCGGTAATGCAGCGCTATAAGGGCAAGTTCGCCGAGCTTGTTGCGCCGCAGCCTGGCGAAACCGCCGAGGACGCGATCGCTTCGTATCGCGACGCGATACGCGACGGGTGGCTTGCGCAGCGAGGCATGTGCCTGAGCGGCGTGCTCGGTGCCGAAGCATCAGGCCTGCCTTCCGAGTTGCTTGGCCAGGTCGAGATCTTCTTTCGTGAAGCGATCGACGGTCTTGCGGCGCGCATAGGGGGACCCGATGCCGAAGAGCGAGCCTTTTCGATCCTCGCAACCCTCGAGGGTGGTCTTATTCTCGCGCGCGTCTATGATGATATTTCAGCATTCGATCGTGCGACGTCCGGCCTGCTGCCGGCGAACCGGCGCGAGGCGGGCGACGAAGCGGCCGCGCACGATTTCGAGCGGAAGCGGGTCGCCTGAACCTGCCGCTTCGGATGGCCGGAGCGCTTTAAGCGCGCTTCTCCGACGCAGCGAGGTGGCAGCCCTCGGGGTGTGACATCATCCTGGTGCCGGAATGAGTTTGGAAAGGGTGACGCTTGTCGAGGACCGGTCCCAGCCCCCGCCCTGATGCGGTATCAGGTCCCTTCCCATGAGCGATACCTTCACGGATAATCACGGTGTCGCCCGCTGCAGCTGGTGTGCGGGGTCCGAGCGTTACACGCGCTATCATGACCAGGAATGGGGTTTCCCCGTCGGCGACGACCGGCGGCTGTTCGAGAAGATCTGTCTTGAAGGTTTCCAGTCGGGACTGAGCTGGCTGACGATCCTCAACAAGCGGGAGAATTTCCGCGCCGCCTTCGACGACTTCGATTTCGAAAAGATCGCGGAATATTCGGAGCGCGACGTGGAGCGGCTTCTCGCGGATCCCGGTATCATCCGGCATCGCGGAAAGATCGAAGCGGCGATCAACAACGCACGCCGTGCCCGGGAATTGATAAGCGAACAGGGTTCTATCGCGGCTTATGCCTGGAGCTTCGAGCCGAAGGGCGATATTCCCCATCTGGCGCCGACGTCGCCCGCCTCGGTTGCGATGTCGAAAGACCTCAAGGGTCGCGGGTGGAAGTTCGTTGGCCCGACAACGATGCACGCCTTCATGCAGGCAATGGGCCTCATCAATGATCACGCTGCGGGCTGTGCGTTCCGGGCGGAAGCGGAAAGCGCGCGCGCCGCCTTTTCGGTGCCGACATCGTCCCGGCCAGTTGTCGATTGAAAGCAGTCGGTCCGGCGCGCGGCAGTTTCGTGATCCAGGCAGTATCGTCAACCGGGCATCGGCGAGCGGATTGCCGGGGCTGCGCGATCCTGAACGCAGATACCATCCGCCTGTCATGAACAGGCAATTTCGGAAACCGGGTCTGAAGCCGCCCGCTACCCGCTCGCCAGGCTCTGAAAGATCGAACGTCTGCGGCACAGAGGATGCAGCGGATCGCGTGACGGCAGCTCACACGCCCGAACGGCGACGATCGCGATCCTTGCCGTGCCATTCATGGCATCAGTTTCCAAATCACGCCTTCATTCGACAAGAAGGGCGGCGCCGTATCGGACCAGTCGACAACGGCCATGATTCGCGTTTCCGCGCCGACCAGCGTCTCATGGTGTCCGCCCGTCCGGGAGCCGGGCACCGGCGATCCCCGCCGAAAAGATCGCCGCACTCTTCATGATCCGGCCGGACTTGCGGCGCATGATCGATCCTTGCCTGGTGGAATGTGGCTCATGCTTACACTCTATTGACCTATCGATAGATAGGTTTTATTAGTTGTGCATGGTCAGCAAGCAAGATTCTCTCATTTGGCGCCAGGCTCCCGATCTTTCGGGCAGAGCGATGGAACTCGAAATTGCCTTCGCAGATGACCTGGCGCGGATGGAGGAAACGCTGACCGCGGTCATCGCGATCGCGCGCGACGGCAGGGTTCAGGAAATGGTCCGGCCCGGTGGAACGGAAGGCCCGTTCGCGGTCGGTCTTTCGGGCGACAGGGCGTGGTTGATCGTCGACGGCCGGAACGATGGCGCCGTGACGATCGACGTTCCCGCCGGACTATCCAGAATTTCACTGAGTGATCGCGTCGCTTCGGATCCCGAGATTGCGGCAGAACTGCGTGAAGCCGCCGGGCGAACCGGTGCGGCGGTAGCGGCGCAGGCTCTTGTCCGGGATTATTTCACGCCGGCGACGATCCCCGACCGCGCGACCGCCGGGAGACTTCTCCGCTGGTCGCCGGCGATCGACATCATCGCTTATTC